>X285_Short_beaked_Echidna__coassemble_542_pt1 | contig 15523 bp, 13 predicted proteins | sample X285_Short_beaked_Echidna__metabat2_high_PE_017 | metagenome-assembled genome bin X285_Short_beaked_Echidna | reverse complement strand
GCCTGTCTTTTTATAACAATTCTTGTCTTATCGCAGCAGCAACTTCATACGCTAGTGTACTGTACCGATGATATTCAGTATAATTATCGACATTTCATTCAGTAGTTATACTCGGATACAATGATATCAATTTTTCTCGGGCATCTCCTACCTGGAAATGCCATTTGATTTTTGCGTCCATTTTATTCCGTTCATCTTCCCACGAAGATAATTCCTTTTGAAGCAAATCAATTGTTTCGATGCGTCTTGAAAGGCATTGGCGTGTCATAACATTTAATTCGATTTCTGCCATATTAAGCCAGCTACCATGTTTCGGAGTGTAATGTATCTCCAACCGTTTGATAATCCGTCTGGCCTCAGCCGGTTTAAATGTTTTGTATAAGGATGCGGGCTTATGGGTATTTAGGTTATCCATTACCAGAATGATCTTTTCGGCATCAGGAAACATAACATCAGACAGGTATTTGATTTCCATTGCCCAGTCTGTTGCTTTACGATGTTCATGAACACTTACATGATGTGTTCCGCCAAGTGGTTCTATAAATGCAAATATACTGCATGTGCCATTTCGAATGTATTCGCAATTAATTTTTTCATCGTCTCCATGACGCATTGGCAATGATTTTCTTGCATCGCCCAAAACCTGATATGGTTTTTCATCCATACATACAACAGGGCGATGTGGATTATATGGAAGCTCATATACATCCAGTACATCTTCCATGCAAGCTATAAATCCGGCATCTTCTTTTGAGGGGATGCACCAGTAGTTGTTTTTGTGAGGTCGAAGTTTGTTTTTTTAATGCCCTTCCAATTGCGTTTTTTCCGACAGGCGTATCAAGTACTATTTTTGCCTGTTCCTCAAGGAGTCGCAATGTCCAGCGCGCATGTCCTTCCGGTGCAGGACTGCAGGCAATTTCAATTAGACGTGCTTCAGCACGTCCATCTAATTTGCGCTTTGCATTATCGGAATTTACGTTACGTTTTAATGAAGTAATTCCCTCAATGCCCTCTGAAGAATAAAGCTTCACTGTATTCGTAACGGTAGCAAGGCATACAGCATTGGATTTGGCAGATTGCTCATGCTTAAGAACCTTACCATGATTTTCGTCAAGGTCAATTAAAATCTGACATCTGCTTCTTACTGTTTTTGTAGTTTGTTTTTTTCTGAGGGTTGATTTTATATGTTTTAATTCTTCGTCCGTCAAATTAACATGATATATTTTTGGTCTAGCCATCTGTAATCACCGCCGTTTTCTTTTATTATACTATGAAACGGAGTGATTTACCAGAAATATTCATCTAAATATCATCGGTACAGTACACTAGACCAATCGTATATATTATATCTTTTTGCGTCCATTGCTCCGCGGTCTTGCAGGCTTTTGAAATCATCGGGCTTGATGACAGAACAGTATGTTTTGGATAGCTGCTGTTTAGGGCAAGTGCCGCCCCCTCCGTTTCAATCTTCTTTACTTCAATCGCATCACCGCCGCGAAGCATCGCATCAGGCGGGTTTGAATTATTGCCAAGGTATGAAAAAACACGATTTATCACTTCAAGGCGTCCTGTTTCGGGGAGGTCAAATGTGCCCGCAAATAAATCCTTTACATATTCTTCCAGTGCATTACCCGCATTATTCGCCCTGTTGCGGCCTTGATAATCATGTGTAAGGTGTATAACGGTGTGATTGACTAAATTTATAATTTCGTTGATGATATTCATAAGTATCCCATCCCATAATATATAAAGACATGTTATAATACCACAAAATAAAATATTTTCAATCTTTTGGGGTAGATTTATTTCTAATTTTCTTTATTATGGATATTCCCCGAATTGCTTGCCCATGCCGCTGCGACTTCCGGCAAGCAGTCTGTTTGCCAATTAAAAATCGAAGCCCTGCCAAACAGGCTCGCCGGTATAGGTATGGGATTTTCTCTCCCCAAGGAGCACTTTCCGCACTCCGTCCGCCAGAGCCTCCTGCTCCGCCTCTCCGGGATAGGCAAAAATCGGCGCGATCCAGCCGCACATTTCTTCCAATCCCGCCACGATATCCGCAAACCGCACCAGTCCTCCGGTGAGCAGGATGCCGTCCGCTTTCCCGTGCAAAACCGCGCTCATGGCACCGATCTGCTTGCCGATTTGGTAAATCATGGCGTTCCAAACCAGCACCGCCTTGGGATCGCCGTTTTCCGCCAGCTCGTGAACCTTATCTGCGTCCGCCGTGCCGAAATGGCTGACAAATCCTCCCGCGCGGGAGCACATCAGGCGCACCTCCTGCGGAGAATGCGTCTGCAAATAATCCAGCAGACTGAGAACCGGCACACTGCCCAGCCTTGTGGGAGAAAACGCCCCGTCCCCGCCGGCTCCCACATTGCCGTCCACCATGCGCCCGTGAGCGTGGGCACTGACCGTGATGCCGCCGTCAATATGGCACACCACAAAATTGCAGTCCTCGTACCGCTTTCCCACGGACGCGGCGTGGATGCGGGCGATCGCTTTCTGGTTCAGCACATGGGACTGGGCTTTGCGGTAGACCCCGTCGATTCCCGTGACACGGGCATAGTCGCACAGCTCGTCCACATTGGTGGCGTTGAGCGTATACATCTTCCCACCGTACTCCCGACACAGCTCATACGCCAGCATGACCCCCAGCTTCGCCGGATGTTCGCTGCCGCCCACCGCCCGAACCGTGTCCGCATACAGCCGCTCGTCGATCTCCATGACACCGGCATCTTGGGGGTAGGCACTGCCGCCCCGACCCACATATACATCCACATCCTCGGGGGCATAGCCCCGATTTTTCAGCATATCGAGAATCACCTGCTTGCGCATGGGCATTTGCTCGTTCACCGTGGGATAGCGCAGAAGCTCCGGCGCATCGTGGAACACGCTCTCCTCAAACAGAACGGTTTCGTCACTGTAAAGGCTCACCTTTGTGGAGGTGGAGCCGGGATTGATGATCAGCAGTTTCATATTTTCTGTCCGTTTCTTTCCGTTAATTTCCGCTTTTTCGGTAAATTTCCAGCACTTCGGGGAGCACCCTTTCCTGCTGAAAGCCGTTTTCCAGAAGCATCTGCGTGAATGCCTCTTTCCCGCTTTTCTCGCCCGTTTCGTACGCCTGAAAGGTTTTGGTTTCACCCGTCTTTATCACAACATAATCGCAGCCCAGAATATGTGCCCTTGCGCCGTAGCGCACATCATAAAGCTCCGAACGGCGAGAGAGATAGACTGTATAAAACGTGGTCGCCGCCACCGACGCATCCTCCGGAATCGTATCCAGCAGTTCCCGCTGGCTGTCATAATAAGCCTCATAGCGGGCGCAGTTCACGATTTGCCTCTTGGCAACCGGAAAAACCTTTCCGAAAAAGCACACCGCTCCGATGCTCAAGGCAGCCGCGAGCAATGCCGTCTGTTTCCATGATGTTTTTATGTCAGCCAAATTAACCACTGTCAAATAAAACAGACACGCCGCAGAGCCGAAGGTGTACTGATACATAATGTTGTGCTGGTACTGATAATCGCTCATCAGGTTCACCAGAAGATAGGGAATCAGGAGCAGATACCGCTCATACCGTCGGGTCATCAGGGGCAGTCCCAAGAGTGGCAGGACGGTCAGGGCGAGAAACACCTGCTTTTCGGCGTCCACGCACTCAAAAACCGCTTTCATGGGGCAGAGCAGAATCGCCTTCACCACGCTCCGCAGAGAACCCGAGCCGTCGTACATGAAGTTTTGATATCGTCCGGTCATGACCCCATCCCCCTTGCCGGAAAGATAGGCAGTCGCACACAGAAACCAAAAAATCGCTCCCGCCGTCAGGGCTGCTCCAACGCGCCGCCCCCATTTGTCCTTTTGCAGCGCAGAGCGCAGCAGGAGATACAGCCCCACCACCGCCACATACACCGGCGCGTCCTCTTTCACCATCAAGGTCAGGGCGGCGGACAACGCGGTTATCGAAATCTTTTTGCGGTCAATTCCGTAGAACAACCACAAAATAAGCGGTGTGAGGAAACAATTTTCATGAATATCATAGCTTGCGCCGCCGGCATAGGACGGATAGACCAGCAGCAAAACGCACACTGCCGCGCGCAGGCACGGGTGCAGTCCATGGTGCCTGCCCAGCATCCACAGCGGAATGACCGCGCTTGCCAGCACCGCCGCCTGCAAAATCTGCAGGGTTTCCGGACGGGGAATCAGGCAGTAAAACGGCAGCATCAGATAGTAAATCGGAGAAATGTGAACCGCAAAATGAGAAAGCGCACCGTCCCGTTCCACCGTTGTGACGGGCAGGCCGGTGGTTTTCATGGAATGGAACATCTGAGAAAAGATGCCGAAATCATAGGTTGGCGCGTTGAAGCTGCGGACGCGGGCAACCGTCCATCCGCTCACGAAGCAGAAAAACACCAGAGCCGCCGCCGCCGTCAGGACGGGAAAAATCTTCCTTTCTTTCCAAACAGGGGGCTGAGATCCATTGTCTCCCCCCCCCGAAAATGGCAAAAATTGCCAAAATTAGCAAAATTCCCGCGCAGGCGAGGAGAAATGCCGGTGTAAACGAGGAACGCACGGCAAGGGCGGCATAGACCCCAAAGGCGCAGAACGCCGCCCATCTCTCCCCGCGCACATATCGGAAAATCAGATTGCACAAAATAAACAAAATTCCCGTAAGTATCAGCACCCGCGCGGCAGACATTTGGGCGATCGCGCTAAGTCCCGCAAGATTTCGAGCGTCTTTCGGCACCAGAAGATATTCCGCCGTCACCGCCGCAAGCCAAGAAGTCAGCCCGATGTATAGCTGAACGGACAGATTTTTCATGTCTGTCCCGTCCTTTTTGGCTGCGAAACGCCTCCCGCCGCCGCTTTCCGATCGCGTATCCGCTATCGTTTTCATGTTGCTCCATCTCCTAAAAAACACATTTCTCATTTTTTTGGCTCTATTTTACCATATTCCCGCCGCTTTTGCAATTCTTATCAGGGGGTCTGCCATAAAAATCGTGCCGAGGCGTTTGCCCCGGCACGATACCGAATATTTCCTTTTGGTCTAAAAATCAATACTGGGTGGGCTGGATGTGCCAAATCTCGTCTGCGTACTGACGGATGGTGCGGTCGGAGGAGAACTTCGCGCCGGAGGCGATGTTCAGCAGGCACTTTCTGCCGAAGGTCAGGCGGTCGGCATAGTCGGCGTTGACTTTCAGCTTTGCATCCACATAGGACGCGTAATCCAGCAGGACGAAGTAATGGTCCGCCTGATGCCAATGGGTGCCGTCCAGCAGAGCGGTATACAGCTCTCTCTGGGCGTCATCGGTGGGAACAGTGCCGTCCACCAGTGTGTCGATGGCACGGCGCAGGTGGGCATTGGTTTCGTAGATGCCGCGGGCACGGTAGGTGTGCTTCGCCTCGTTGATCTGCTCCACGGTATGGCCGAAGATATACTCGTTCTCGATGCCGGCTTCCTGCGCAATCTCCACATTCGCGCCGTCCAGCGTACCCAAGGTCACTGCGCCGTTGAGCATCAGCTTCATATTGCCGGTGCCGGACGCCTCGGTGCCGGCAGGAGAAATCTGCTCGGAAACGTCGGCGGCGGGGATGATATGCTCGGCATAGGAGCAGTTGTAGTTCTGAACGAAAATGACCTTCAGCTTGTCGGAAACGGCGGGGTCATGGTTGATCATCTTGGCGATGCGGTTGATATAGCGGATGATGGCCTTGGCGCGGGCATAGCCGGGGGCGGATTTCGCGCCGAAAATGTAGACCGTGGGCTGGAAATCGGGCAGTTCGCCGTTTTTCAGACGGAAGTAGATATCCACAATGCTCAGGGCGTTCATAAGCTGACGCTTATACTCGTGCAGCCGCTTGACCTGCACATCGAACATGAAGTCGGGGTTTAGGGAAACGCCCTCCTTCTCGGCAATGATTTTGCAAAGCTGCTCTTTCTTCGTCCGCTTGACGGCGTTGAACTGGCGAACCATATCATCGTCAATCAGGGGCTTGAGTTTGGACAGCCGATCCAAGTCTTTCAGGAAGTCGCCGCCGGTGCGGTACTTGATAAGCTGGGTCAGCTCGGGGTTGCACAGACCCATCCAGCGGCGGGGGGTCACGCCGTTGGTCTTGTTTTGGAACCGCTGGGGGAACATATGATACCAGTCCTTGAAGCAGTCGTCCTTCAAAATCTGGGAGTGAATCTCGGCAACGCCGTTGATATAGGAGCCAACGTAGATGGACAGGTTCGCCATATGGGCGGTATCGTCCCGAATGATGAACAGGTTGGGGTTCTCATCCTTCAGACGCCGGTCAATGCGGCAGATGATGTCCACGATTTCGGGAACCACGGAGCGCAGCAGATCCAGAGGCCACTTTTCCAGAGCCTCGCCCATGACGGTGTGGTTGGTGTAGGAGAAGGTCTTTTGGGCAATGGCAAAGCTCTGCTCAAAATCCATGCCTTCCTGCATCAGCAGACGAATCAGCTCGGGGATGGACATGGCGGGGTGTGTATCGTTGAGCTGAACGGCATAAAAATCCGCAAAATGGGACAAATCGTTGCCGTGGGCAACCTTAAACGTCCGCAGCATATCCTGCAAGGACGCGGAGGACAGGACGTACTGCTGCTTGATGCGCAGACGCTTTCCCTCCCAAGTGGAATCGTTGGGGTAGAGAACACGGGTGATATCCTCCGCCTTGTTTTTCTGGTTCAATGCCCGCAGGTAGTCCTGATCGTTGAAGGCGTTGAAGTCCAGTTCTTCCTCGGCTTCGCACTGCCACAGGCGCAGGGTGTTGATATTGTCGGTGCCGTAGCCCACAACAGGCACGTCATAGGGAACCGCCAGCACGGTATGGTCGGGGAATTTGACCTTTACGGTGTGGTTATACCGGCGGTAGGACCAAGGATCCCCGAATTTGGACCAATCGTCCGCATTCTCCACCTGATTGCCGTTTTCGTCAAAGCTCTGCTTAAACAGACCGAATTTATATCGCAGACCGTAGCCGGACAGGGGAATGTTGGTAGACGCGGCGGAATCCAGAAAGCAAGCCGCCAGACGGCCCAAGCCGCCGTTGCCCAGAGCGTCGTCCTCGATGTCCTCCAAAATGGCAAGGTCCACACCGTGCTCGGCAAACAGCTTCTTCATCTCGTCCAGAATGCCCAGATTATACAGGTTGGAGTAAACCAGACGGCCGATCAGGTACTCGGCAGAAATGTAGTAGGCTTTCCGCTGGTGCATACGGGTATGCTTGGAATCGTTCCAGTTGTCGGAAATCGCCATCATCACGGCTTCGCCCAGTGCTTCATGCAGCTCCTGTGGGGTAGCGTCCTGCAAGGACACGTCGTAGGTGTACTTTAGCTGCGCCTGTGTCCACTTGAGGATGTTCAGACAGTTGTAACTCATGTTTCTTAGCTCCATTCTTAAAGCGATATTATTCTTATGTGGTTATTCCACAGTTTTTTCCTGTTTATTCAGGCGGGCATACAATGCCGTCAGCGCGTAAATCTTCTGCGCCAGAGTTTGGTCTATCATACCATCTTTTACGCGCCATGTCCAGTTAGAATCTGATAAAGTTCCGGGAAAATTCATTCGGGCTTCGCCGCCCAAATCCAGATAGTCCTGCATTTGGATCACGCAGAGGTCGGAAACGGAGGACATCGCCGTGCGGATGGTTCCCCAGACGAAACCCTCTTTTTCAGTCAGGTTCATGTACTCGGCGGCATATTCCACCGCTTCGGGGTCGGCGGTTTCCAGCCACTGGCGCATGGTCATATTGTCATGGGTGCCGGTGTAGCACACGGTATTTTTTACATAGGTGTGGGGCAGATAGTCCGACGGCTCACGGGAGTCAAAGGCAAATTCCAGAACCTTCATGCCGGGATAGCCGGAGCCGTCCCGCAAATCCAGCACATCCTGCGTCAGAAATCCCAGATCCTCTGCAATCAGAGCCAGTTCGGGCAGTCCTTGCTTCACCGCGTCGATGAAGGGCTTGCCGGGACCCTTGACCCACTGACCGCCCCTTGCGGTTGCATCCCCGAAGGGAACTGCCCAGTAGGCGTCAAATCCGCGGAAATGATCCATCCGCACCATGTCATACCACTTGCCGGCGGCAGCCAGACGGCGGAGCCACCAGCTATAGCCGTCCTGCTTCAGCACATCCCAGCGGTACAGAGGGTTGCCCCAAAGCTGACCGTCCTCGGAAAATGCGTCGGGGGGACAGCCTGCCACGGCGATGGGATCGCGGTTTTCGTCCATCTGGAACAGCTCAGGATTACTCCACACGTCCACGGAATCCCGCGGAACATAGATGGGAACGTCACCGATGATGGAAACGCCCTGTTCGTTCGCATAGGTATGCAGAGCCGTCCACTGCTTATGGAAGATATATTGGACAAAATTATAAAAGCGCAGTTCCTCTTTCAGCTCGCCGCGAGCCTCCCACACAGCGTCGGGGTCGCGGAATTTCAGAGGTTCCTCCCACTCATACCACGGCTTGCCGCCGAATCGGTCTTTCAGTGCCATAAACAGGGAAAAATCCGGCAGCCAGTGGGAATTTTCCGTGCAGAAAGCGTCAAAATCCTCACCACCGGTAAAACGGTCATAGGCAAGACGCAGAATCTGCAGGCGATGATGATACAGCAGACCGAAATCCACCTTATCCTCCCGCCGGCACCACTGCACATCGTCCAGCTCCTGCTGAATGAGAAGCCCCTCGGAAACCAAGGCGGGCAGGTCGATGAGGTAATGGTTGCCCGCAAAGGTAGAGCAGGACTGGTAGGGGGAATCGCCGTAGCCCGTCGGGGTCAGGGGCAAAATCTGCCAGCGGCTCTGACCCGCAGCTTTCAGGAAATCCACAAATGCATAAGCCTCTTTCCCCATGGTTCCCACGCCGCAGGCACCGGGCAGGCTGGTAATGTGCATCAAAATGCCGCTGCTTCGCATAGCTGTTTCTCCTTATGTTCCTATCAGGTTATACAGGTTCTGAATAAAAGCCCTGTCAGGCGGCTTTTATGCTTCATCGGCGCACAAAAGCACAGTGCCGCAAGGCAGTGTATTCTTAAAATTTTAATCGGGAAATCGCATTAAGCCCCGATCAAGCCGTCCGCTCGGGGCGGGAACGGCGGTGTGAGCGGCGAAAAACAGGGGTTCTTTCGGCAATATGAAACGTTTCCATTTTCGCCCTCTCACATTTTCTAAGAATAAACCTTTTTGCCTGATTTGTCAAGAAAAACCCGCAGCTTTTGCGTCAGTTTTTTAATATTTTGGAAGAATAATCCAATTTTATCCCAAAAATAATTCCATTATACACACAGTCTGACCAGCTTCGGCGGAGGAAACCCGCGATTTTCCGCTTTCCGTAAAAAACAGGTCTGCCGAAAGGCAGACCTGTAATTGAAAATCGAAAACTCAGGCTTCCAGATTGATGCCGGTTTCCTTGTTGAACACATGGCAGACATGACCTGCGAAGTCGAACTTCACGGTTGCGCCGTAGTTCAGTGCGGCAACCTCTGCACCGGTCATGTTCATGGTGGAAACGACCATAACCACATCGCGACCCATGGAGGTCACATGCAGGTGGACGGAGGAGCCCATCATTTCGGACACATCGACCTTGCCCTCAATGCCGTTGCCTTCCAGAGTGATATGCTCGGGACGGACGCCCAGCGTGATGGGCTGAGGTGCAACGTTGTTCTTGGTCAGGTTCGCCTGCTTGTCATCGGACAGCTCCACGATCAGGTTAGCCAGCTTGACGGCATACTTGCCCTGCTCTTTCACCAGCTCTGCGTCGAAGAAGTTCATCTGAGGAGTGCCGATGAAGCCTGCAACGAACAGGTTGTAGGGGTGGTTGAACACTTCCTGAGGAGTGCCGATCTGCTGGATGAATCCGTCCTTCATGATGACGATACGGTCGCCCAGAGTCATAGCCTCGGTCTGGTCGTGGGTAACATAAATAAAAGTGGTGTTGATCCGCTCGCGGAGCTTGATCAGCTCTGCGCGCATCTGGTTACGGAGCTTGGCGTCCAAGTTGGACAGGGGCTCGTCCATCAGCATGACCTGAGGATCGCGGACGATAGCGCGGCCGATGGCAACACGCTGACGCTGACCGCCGGACAGAGCCTTGGGCTTACGACCCAGATACTGGGTGATGTCCAGAATCTCAGCGGCTTCCTTGACCTTCTTGTCGATTTCGTCCTTGGGAGCATGGCGCAGCTTCAGAGCGAAAGCCATATTATCATAAACAGTCATATGGGGATACAGAGCGTAGTTCTGGAAAACCATGGCGATGTCACGGTCTTTGGGGGCAACGTCGTTCACCAGACGGTCACCGATGTAAAGCTCGCCGCCGGAGATTTCTTCCAGACCGGCGATCATACGCAGGGTGGTGGACTTACCGCAGCCGGAAGGGCCGACCAGAACGATGAATTCCTTGTCCTTGATGTCCAGACTGAATTCCTGAACGGCGACAACGCCTTCGTCGGTAATCTGCAGGTTGGTCTTTTTCTCGGGCTCGCCCTTCTTCTTTTTCTTCTTCGCATCGTCGCCGTTGAAGGGGTAGACTTTCTTCAGGTCTTTCAGGGTTAAAGTTGCCATACGTTTGCAGCTCTAAATGCGCCGAGTCTTTCGCGCGCACTCTCGCATTCCGAAAAGTAAAATTTCGGAAGCATTACGACAGGTCTCCACACTGCCGCACCATGAGCCAAATGGGTTATCCTCCTTTATTTTAGCGGAAACAGGTCTATTTAGTGGAGTAGACATGATCCACCTGGATACAGATATGATACCACAATTTTCAAGCGTGTGCAATGGTGGGTTTTCACAGTTTTGCGCGCGCAAAATTGTGAAAAGTGTCCATTTTCTCCCCTCGCCGCCGAATTTTTCACGCTCCGGTAACGGAAATGGTGCTGCCCGAGAATCGCAAATCGGTACCGTAGTACGCCGCCATGGCGTTTTCGAGGGCAACGGCGTCCGCCGTCGCCGCCGTTTCATAGCAGCTATGCATGGCAAGCTGAGGCAGACCGATATCCGCCGTAGGCACGGACACATGGGACAGGGAAATATTGCCCAGCGTAGAACCGCCTGGGATATCCGCGCGGTTGCAGTAGGTCTGAACCTTCACACCGGCTCTGTCGCAGATTTTGCGGAACACGGCGGCGGAAACCCCATCGGTGCAGTAGCGCAGATTGGCGTTGAATTTCAGCACTACTCCCTCCCCCATAACAGGGGCGTTGTTGGGGTCGGCAAGCTCCGGATGGTTGGGATGGACGGCATGGGCATTGTCGGCGGAGAGCATAAAGGATCGGGACAGCATCTGCCCCAAATTCTGCCCCAAAGCCTCGGATATCCGCTCCAAAACCTCCGGCAGCAGCATAGACGCCGCGCCCTGAACGGAGGAAGAGCCCACTTCCTCGCTGTCGAACACGCACAGCACAGGGACGGCGGAGCTTTCCGCGGCATTCAGGAATCCTTGGGTGCAGCCCCAAGCGCACTGCAAATCGTCCAGAGCGGGTGCGGAAATATATTCCTCCTCCATGCCCCAAACGCTGGCTTTTTCCCGCACATACAGGAACAAATCATGCCCCCAAATCTTGCCCCCCGCCTCTTTTTCCAGAAGCGCGGCAAATTTGCCCTTGGCACTGCGTCCCCCCAAGAGGGGCAGGGTGTCCACGGCGGGGTTCCACTTGTAGCCCTCGTTTGCCTGACGGTTCATGTGAATCGCCACGTTGGGAATCAGCAGCAGGTCACGGTCGATGTCCAGAAGTCGGCTTTCCAGCCCGTTTTCCGTTTCCACCAGCACCCGACCGGCAACTGACAGGGGTCTGTCCAGCCACGGAGCCATCAGCATTCCGCCGTAACGCTCCACGGCAAGGCGGGTATACGTCCCCGCCAGTTCGGCGTTTTCCTTGACCTTAAAGGTGGGGCGGTCGGAGTGGGCGGCACTCATCATAAATCCGGCGGGTTTCCCCTTTGGGATACGAAATGCGATGACCGCCGTGCCGCCCCGCTCTGCAAAATATTTTCCGCCGGGAGCAATTTCCCAATTTTCTCCCTCGAGAAGTCGGGAATACCCCGCTTTTTCCAGTGTTTTCACAAGATACGCTTGGGCATGGTATACGCTGTGGGAAGCGTCCAGAAACGCTTTCAGCTCTGCAATCTGCTTTTCCATGTATTCTCCTTATTCTTCCGCCAGCGCGCAGAACAAATCTATCTGGTCTGCGATGGTTTGCAGAGCCGACCGCCAGAAATTCTTGTCGGTCAGGTCGATACCCGCCACCTTTGCGGTGTCCTCGGCGGATGCAACCGTGGTGGTATAGAGGAGTTTTTTGTATTTCGGCACAAAATCCGCGCCCTCTTTTTCATACTGCGCATACAGTCCCCGCGCGAACAAACCGCCGAACGCATAGGGGAAATTATAGAAGGTAGGACCATAGTAATGGCTCTTGCACACCCACATATAGGGATGCAGGCAGTCGGGGTCAAGTCCGTCGCCGTAGCTCTGCTTCTGCGCCTCCGTCATAAAATCGCAGAGGGTATCGGCGTGCATAAACTGCTGCTCCCGATTGTCGAACACCATCTTTTCAAAGCGGAAACGGGAATAAATGTCGCAGATAATTTGGGTTGCGTCCTGAAGCTGGGATTCGATGAGAGCCAGCTTTTCATCCCGATCGGCAGCTTTTCCGATGGCGGACGCCATGACCACGCACTCGTTAAAGGTAGACGCGGTTTCCGCCACGGGCATGGAATAGTCATGGTTCAGGATGCGGTGATCCCGAATGCACTGGTTGTGGAACGCGTGACCCAGCTCATGCGCCAACGTCACCACATCGGTGAACATCCCGTCAAAATTCGCGAGGATGCGGCTCTGCCCGATGCACTCGGCACCTGCGCAGAACGCTCCGCCCACCTTGCCGTCACGTGGATAGAAGTCGATCCACGCCTCGTCGAAAGCTCGCGCCACCATATCCGCCAGCTCCTTGTCAAAGCCGGAGAACTGCTCCACCAGATAGGTTTTGGCTTCTTCGGCGGTAAAGCGGGTGGAAGAATTGCCCATGGGGGCAAACAGGTCATACCAAGGCAGACCGTTTTCGTGACCCAAGGCTTTTCCCTTGGCTTTCAGATACTGCCAGAATTTCGGCAGATACTCGTCCATAGCCTCCAGCATCGCGTCCAGAGTGGCTTTTTCCATGTGGGCATGGTGGAGGGTACGCATCAGGGGTGATTCGTAGCCGCGAAGCCGGCAGTCGGAAATGGTTTCCAGCTTGATGGAATTCAGGGCAAACGCCACGGCGTCGCGAATGCGGTCATAGCAGGCGATTTCCGCCTCGTAGGCGTCCTTGCGAACCGCAGGGTCGGGGTCATAGGCGAGGTTGCGGACGGCGGACAGGTTGGTGGTTTCCCCACGATAGGTGACGGGGACGGTACTGGTCAGATAGCCCTGCATATCGCTCCATGCGCTGGTGCCGGACATCTCCATCTTCGCCATGATCTCCTCACCCTTGCCGGAGAGCAGATGGCTGCTGTTTTCGACCACGCAGGCAAAGAGGTAGGCATATTCTTTCAGAGTTTCATCGCTCTGCACAAGCTCCTTCAGGTTGGGCAGTTTCGCCGCCCATGCTTCAAACGCGGCGGCAGGCGCGGCAAAGCCGCTGTAAACCGCCATGACCTGCCCCAGACGGGAACCGGCTTCTCCGTCCCGCGTGTTGGCACTCTGGCGCAGAGAGGCAAAGCCATAGAGTTTACTCACCAGCTCCGACACCCGTTCTTCCAGACGGATGCCGGTGCGCAGACCCTCCAAGGGGTCAACGGCGTCCAGCTTGGCGGTGAATTCCGCAGCTTCGGCAACAGTCTTTTTCAGCTCGGTCAGGTCGCCGTCAAACGCCGGATCGTCAAAGCCGCGGTAGATGGGGTCAAGGTTCCAAAATTCGTTCATTTTTCATTCCTCCTGTTTATTTCGTTTCTCCTATTTTACACCAGCTTAGGCTGTCCGTCAACCGTGGATTCTTATTTTCGAGCTTTTGTCGAAATTTGTAGAAATTGTGGATAATATCCGACAATTAGCGGAAATAACGGGAAAACAGGCGAGCGATTGTTCTGGAATCTCCTTGCAAAAAGGATAACATTATGCTATCATTTATTTGTCGCAAGCGGCAGAAGTTGCCGCGCATGGAAGCCGCGGAGCCGCATCCTCGGTTTTCACTTGGGGAGTATTTTAAGTTGACAGGAGAGGAATGTATGGAACATGTAACAAGCGTTTTTATTGCCGACAGCGCGGAAGAGTTCTGCACCGGGCTTACCGCCGCCCTCCAACGCGCCGACGGTTTTCAGGTAGTGGGGACAGCGACCGACGGTGAGCAGGCCATCCGCCTGATTGGGGAGCGAAAGCCCGACGTGCTGGTGCTGGATCTGATGCTCAGCAAGCAGGACGGCATCAGCGTTCTCAAATCCATGACCGGTATGGAGCGGCGGCCCGCAACCTTGGCTACATCCGGCTTCGTGACGGAATATGTGTCGTCTGCCGCCGCCAATCTGGGGGTGCGGTATCTGATGCTGAAGCCCTGCGATATGGGGTCTTTGGTGGAGCGGCTGGAGGAGATTCGGGGTGGGGAGAGCCTCCGTTCTCCCGAAAAGCGGCGTTCCGACAAGACGAGCATCGAAACCATGGTCACGGGCATCATCCACGAGATCGGAGTGCCCGCCCACATCAAGGGCTATCAGTATCTGCGGGAGGCCATCATCATCGCGGTAAACGATATGGACGTGATCAACGCCATCACCAAGGTGCTGTATCCCCAAGTGGCGAAAACTTTCGGAACGACCCCTTCCCGTGTGGAACGCGCCATCCGTCATGCCATCGAGGTGGCGTGGGACAGAGGGGATTTGGACACTCTCCAGCGGTTTTTCGGCTACACCGTGTCCAACACCAAGGGCAAGCCCACCAACTCCGAGTTCATCGCTCTCATTGCGGACAAGCTCCAGCTCCAACTGAAATCCGCCGAGGCCGCCCCGTTCTGATTTTCCTCTTGCAATCTCGGGGAGAATCGGATATACTCTTGATAGGAATAAAACATTTCAGGAGGAAATCCCATGGAAAACGAAAATAACATCCCCGAAGAAGAATCCGGCATTCTCACCCTCACCGATGAGAACGGTCAGGACATGGACTTTGAGTATCTGGACTGCCTGACCTATCAGGGAACCGAGTATCTGGTGCTGATGCCCGCCGACGAAGAAACGACCGAGATCGTCATTCTGGAAGTGGAGCCTGTGGACGAGGAGAATGAGAATTATCTGGCTGTGGAGGATGAGGCTGTCCTCACCGCCGTCTATGAAATCTTCAAGGAAAAGTATCAGGACGTCCTCACCTTTGAGGACTGACGGTACCGCAAGTAAATCGTGAACAATTAAGCTATCCCCGTTTTCGATACGAAAACGGGGATAGTCGGCTTATTTTTATACACATATTATGCACTGAGCCAGTTTAATGCCTTTTCTGTTACTTGAGAATACCATTCCACTTCATTGTCAACTCTTTGTGCCACCTCTA
>X285_Short_beaked_Echidna__coassemble_538_pt1 | contig 15785 bp, 14 predicted proteins | sample X285_Short_beaked_Echidna__metabat2_high_PE_017 | metagenome-assembled genome bin X285_Short_beaked_Echidna | reverse complement strand
TTGGGCTTTCTTGACCCCTGCCTCAGCGTGTCAAAAAGAGTTTTTTGACACGCTGAGGCAGCCGCAAAGACTGTGCTTTGCGGCTGCCGAACATTTTTTTATTTTACCTTTTCATCGGGATAATCCGCTTTGTACGCCTGCCAAATCTCCGTTTGCCCCTTGCGGTACAGTCCGCGGCGGACAAGCCGCTTGACGAGGTCATAAATCACGGCGAACAGCGGCAGACCCACCACCATGCCCGCCACGCCCCAAATCCCGCCGAACAGGATGATGGAGAACATGACCCAGAAGCTGGAAAGTCCCGTGCGGTCACCCAGAATTTTGGGGCCGATCACATTGCCGTCAAGCTGCTGCAGCAGCAGGATAAACAGCACGAACCACAGTGCCTTGATGGGATTTTCAATCAGAATCAGCAGCGTTGCGGGAACCGCGCCGATGAACGGCCCGAAGAAGGGAATCACGTTGGTAATGCCGATAAATGCGGAAATCAGCAGCGCGTTGGGGAATTTGAAAATCAGGCATCCGATGTAGCACAGCACCCCGATGATGGCGGAATCCAGCAGTTTTCCGTCAATAAATCCGCCGAACATCCGATCCACGAAATGAACCTCGTCCAAAATCAGCTCCGCCCAGCGGGCATTGAACACGCTGCGCACGACCAAGACCCCTTGCTTGGAAAACCGTTTGCGGCTGGACAGGAGGTACACCGCCACAATCAGACCGATGAGCAGATTATACAGGAAGGTGAACACACGGCGAATGCTGGTGCCCACGCCGGAAACCACGCTGGAGGCATACGGCACCAAGGTATTTTGAATCCAGCCCTCAATTTCCGTAATGAACCGATCGTAGCCGGCATTGAACATGGCGGTCATTTCCTCGTCCATTTCAAAGGTATTTTCCGCCCATGCGATAAACTGCTGAATCTTCCCCGGAATGCCGTTCCACAGCGAGATAATGCTGTCATAAAGCTGCGGGGCGATCATGATGATCAGGGCGTACACCACCAGCAGCCCCGAAATCAGGCTCAGACCCACAGCGATGCCATTTGCCCATTTTTTCTGCTTTTTGGGCAGATGGGCGGCAAAAAACTGCTCGTAATGGTTGCACATAGGGCGCAGAAGATACGCCACCACACCGCCGTAAATAAACGGTGCCAGAATCGCCGCCAAATCGTTCAGCACGCCGCCGATGTTCTGCATTCGGTCGAGGAACAAATACAGGATGATACTCAGGCTGATCGCTCCGAACCCCGACAGCGTGGCATATAGGTAACGCTTTTTCTTGGGATCAAACATTGCATCACTTCATTTCTTTTTTATGGAATCATTATACCAGCACCGTCTCCGAATTATTTGAACAAGTTGTGAATATTGCAAATTTTTCTCCGCCGTTACCCCCGCCGCGCGCAAAAAATTTACAGATTCGCATTGCCTTTTCTCCGAAAACTCGGTATAATAAGGAAAAGCAGTTTACGGAGGTAATCGCCATGCCCTACTATTTCTACGGGTTCGACCGGACATATATCGTTCTGGTTCTGCCCTGCCTGATTTTGTCCCTGTGGGCAAGCAGCAACGTCAGCCGCACGTTCCGCCGCTATTCGACCCAGTATTCTCTGCGCCGCATCACCGGTGCCGATGCCGCCCAGCGGGTTCTCCGTGCAAACGGGGTTCAGGGCGTTCGCATTGAGCGGGTGGGCGGCAGTCTCACCGACCATTTTGACCCCCGAACCAACGTCATCCGCTTGTCGGACGATGTGTACGGCAGCACTTCCACCGCCGCCATCGGCGTGGCCTGCCACGAGGCCGGTCATGCGGTGCAATATGCCAAGCACTATGCCCCCATCAAGCTCCGCGCCGCCGTCATCCCCATCACCAACATCGGCTCCAAGCTGGCTATGCCCCTGATTATTCTGGGACTGGTGCTGTCCTTTGCGGAAAATGCCTCCTACTTTTTCGTGTATTTGGGCATCGCCTGCTTTTCTCTGAGCCTGCTGTTCCAGCTTGTGACCCTGCCGGTGGAATTCAATGCCAGCCGCCGCGCCATGGACGCCATTGCGGGCAGCGAGCTTCTGACGCAGGAAGAACAAAAGGGCGCGAGAAAAACCCTTTCCGCCGCCGCCATGACCTACGTTGCCGCCACCGCCGTTTCCCTTGCCCAAGTTCTGCGGCTGCTCGCCATTTTCGGCAGAAGCCGCGATCGCAGAGATTGAGGAAATACCAACAAACTTTCTCGCTGCGTTTTAGAAATTATCACCAAAAAATCACAGCCTCGGTCTTGACAACCGAGGCTGTTTCCTGTATAATTCGCAGGTGTGAAAAGTATGAAAAATGTGAATGGAGGAATGGTATGCCCGGAGGCAAACACATTTTAGGCAAGCAGAACGCCCAGCGGGTCTTTGGCACCGCAAAAGTGGGCGATCGTGGGCAAATCGTGATCCCCAAAGAGGCGCGGGAGCTGTTTGGCATCAAGCCGGGGGACACCCTGCTGATTCTGGGCGAGGCAGACACCGGACTGATCGTGAGCCGTCCCGAAGTCCTGCGCGACTTGGCAAGTGAAATACTCAGTAGTGTAAAAAAAGAGGATTGAAACAATGGAAGAATTGCTGGAATTGTATCAGACCATGGGGATCTCCCCTGCGGTCTATGCCTACGGCGAAAAAGCCGTGGAACAACTTAAAGACCGTTTCGCCGCCATTGATCGGGTAGCGGAGCATAATCAGGCGAAAGTCCTGTGGGCAATGCAGAAAAATCGGGTTTCCGCCGCCTGCTTTGCCGCAACCACCGGCTACGGCTATGACGATTACGGTCGGGACAATCTGGAGCGGGTCTATGCCGATGTGTTCCACACCGAAGCGGCTCTGGTTCGCCCCCAAATCACCTGCGGCACCCACGCCCTGACCATCGCCCTGAGCGCGAACCTGCTCCCCGGCGACGAGCTGCTCTCTCCGGTGGGTCTGCCCTACGACACCTTGCAGGAGGTCATCGGCATCCGTCCCAGCCCCTGCTCCCTTGCGGAGTACGGCGTGAGCTACAAGCAGGTGGATCTGCTGGCGGACGGCACCTTTGACTATGAAAACATCCGCAAAGCCATCGGTCCCAAGACCAAAATGGTCACCATTCAGCGTTCCAAGGGCTATGCCACCCGCCCCACCTTCTCCGTCAGACAGATCGGTGAGCTGATCGCATTCTGCAAGAGCATCAAGCCCGATGTTCTGGTGATGGTGGACAACTGCTACGGCGAATTTGTGGAAACCATTGAGCCGTCCGATGTGGGCGCGGATATGACCGTCGGATCCCTCATCAAAAACCCCGGCGGCGGTCTTGCCCCCATCGGCGGCTATGTGGTGGGAACCAAAGCCTGCGTTGACCGCTGTGCCTACCGCCTGTCCGCACCCGGACTTGGGCAGGAGGTCGGCGCGAATTTGGGACTGATGCCCGCCTTGTATCAGGGCTTTTTCCTCGCTCCCACCGTCACCGCCGGTGCGGAAAAAGGCGCGGTGTTCGCCGCCAATCTCTATGAGCCGCTGGGATTTCGCTGTGTCCCCGCCGCTGACGAGAGCCGTCACGACATCATTCAGGCGGTGGAGCTGGGCAGCGAAGCGGGCATGATCGCTTTCTGCAAGGGCATTCAGGCAGCGGCTCCCGTGGACTCCTTTGCCACCCCCTACCCCTCCGATATGCCCGGATACGAGGACAAAGTCATTATGGCGGCAGGTGCCTTCGTTCAGGGCAGCTCCATCGAGCTTTCCGCCGACGGTCCCATCCGTCCCCCCTACGCCGTGTATTTCCAAGGCGGGCTGACTTGGAATCATGCAAAACTGGGCATCCTGATGAGCCTGCAAAAAATGGCAGACGCAGGGCTTGTCGAGCTGTAATATTGTAAAAAAAGAAAAAAGAGGTATTGATTATGAATTGGTTTTGGTGTGCGATTCTCGCGCTGCTGTGCTGGTCCGGTTCCGATTTCTTCTCCAAGATCGGCTGCCGCGATTCCGTGGACAAGTACAGCCAGAATAAGATGGTCATGGCGGTGGGTCTTGTCATGGGACTTCATGCCATGTACGAAATTTTTGTCGGCGGCGTCGCCATTAGCTGGGATATCATCTGGACGTACCTGCCCGTTTCCCTGCTGTATATCGGCTCCATGGCCCTGGGCTATGTGGGTCTGCGCTACATTGAGCTGTCCATCTCATCGCCCATCTGCAACGCGTCCGGCGCGCTGGTCGCCATCATCGCCATCGTGTCCGGCACTGCCGACAAGATGGAGGCAGGTCAGTACATCGCCATCGCCTGCGCCTGCATCGGCGTGATCGGTCTGGGCTTTGTTGAGGCGAATGAGGATGAAACCCTCCGCGCCGCCCGTCAGGAGGCGTCCAACTTCAAATATGCCAAATCTTGGCTGGCTCTGGCTCTGCCCATTGCCTACTGCCTGCTCGACGCCGCCGGCACCTTTGCCGACGACCTGATTCTGGAAACCCTCAACGAAGATTCCGCAAACGTTGCATATGAGCTGACTTTCCTTGCCGCCGGCGTCGTCAGCTTCCTGTATACCTGCGTGTTCAAAAAGCAGAAACTGGTGCCCAAGATGGAAGCCCCCAAGTACATCGGTGCAATTTTTGAAACCGCCGGTCAGCTTTTCTACATCTACGCGCTGGCAAGCGGCGAATCCGCCCTTGCCGCCCCCATCATCTCCTCCTACTGCCTTGCCTCCGTCCTGTGGAGCCGCATCTTCCTGAAGGAGAAGCTGAGCTGGAAGCACTATGCCTGCATCGCCGTTACCGCCGTGGGCATCGTCATCATGGGCGTTTACGATATGTAACCCCGCCTGAATACGCGTATTCTTGCAAGCCCCGCTGTTTTCGGTTGAAAGCAGCGGGGTTTTTCCCTTTTTCACAGGGGTATCCTATTTATTTTATGTCGAAAAAGCATGAACGCAGAGAGCACAACAGCAAGTGACCGCCGGAATTTCCGGCGGCCGCTTTCTGATTATAATATTCGAACATTACGAAATCCCAGCTGTTTTGCCAGCGTTTGCAAAGACTGCATATAAGGCATATCCGGTGAGGGGCAGTCTGAAAGCGCACCCCGAACGCCGAAATGCCGAAAACGGATGAGTTTCAGAGGAATCTGCTCCGCCACCCCCTGCCCCAGAGTTTGGGCGATGCCGCAAATGCAGTCCTGGGCATCCACCAAATCCGGCAGGCACACGACGCGCAGTTCAGTCAGCTTGCCGATGCCACTGAGAAACCGCAGATTTTTCTTGACGATTTCATTGCCGCTGCCGGTCAGGGACCGAAAAACCTCGGCGTTCCAAGCTTTTACATCCAGCGTAACCCCGTCGCAGACTGCCGTCAGGTCGGGGTATCGGCTCAGGTCGACAGTTCCGTTGCTGTCCATCAGGCAGGTCAAATTCTCTCTGCGTGCCAAAATGAACAGTTCCCGAAGAAACGCGGGATACAGGCTGCACTCCCCGCCGGATACCGTAATACCGCGGATAAAAGGCAGGCTTTCCCGTACCTTTCCGAACACCTCCGTCGGAGTCATTTCGATGACTTTCGGGGAGGCGTTATGGGGACAGCGGCGAATGCAGGAATCGCAGCCGCAGCACAGGGACGATTCCCATTGAACCAGTCCCCCGCGAACGCGCAATGCACCGGTGGGGCAGACAGATAGGCAGTCCCCGCAGTTTCGGCACAGAGTTTGGGTTTCCGGGTTGTGGCAGTAGGCGCAGCGGATGTTGCACTTTTGAAGGAAAATCGCCGCCCGATTGCCGGGACCATCCACCACGCTGTAGGGCAGGATTTTATTGACGGGAGCGGTACACATCAGACGTTTCGCACCCTTCTGTCCTGCAGGCGATTGAGCTTGTAGTTGCTGCTGCCGTTGATCACATTGTCCTGCAGCGCAACCTCGCCGCGGTCATATTTTTCCATATCGCTTTTTTTCACCAGATAGCCGGTAATCCGCACCAAATCCCCGTCTGCACCATAGAACGCACAGTATTTGTCCCCGATTCGGAAGGCTCCCTTCACAATGTCCAAGAGTGCCGCGGGATTTCGCTGAGCGGTTTCATCAAAGGGGAAGATATCACTGCAGCCCGTTGGGAAAAACTGATGGAATCGGGCGCAATGGCGCAGATGATCCAGTAAATTCTCGGGTTCATCTCCCACCACGATCCGCACACCGGAGGTAACTCCGACATCCGTTGCCAGACCCGCCTGAGCATGGAGGTAGAAATGTCCGCCGCTGACCTCGGAATAAACCGCCGGGAACTGCGCCGCAAAGGTTTGGATCGCGGTCATAATCCGCTCCGCCAAATCGTCCGCCTCGGCACTGCTGCCGTAGCGCAGACCACGGTCTGCCAGCAAGGTATTCACGCAGTCGCACAAACCGGCAACGCCGTACATACCCACGAATCGATCCCGCTGAACCAGTCCCTCCCGCACCAGAAAATCCGATTGGAAGAACCCGGATTCCTCCACCAAAAACCGCACCCGTTCGTTCATATACTGCCCCAGAGCCAAGCAGGCGTCGGGGAGCAGATTGTCCATGAAGTCCTCCACGCTCTGCGCCATCTCGGCAAGCCTTGGCAAAACGATGCGGGACAGGGTGTAGGCGCCGCCCCGCAGGGGCAGTACATTGTAGCAGGAGGAAATGCCGTAATCAAAGCAATAGGTATCCTTGTGAGCCTTGTGGCTGCAAATGGCAGGATTGCCGCATTTCAGTGAGCAGAGAATTGCCTGCTCGGCAAAATCGTCCGGAGTGATGTCCGGGTCGTATTTCAGGCTCAGGTTCGGCACCTGAAGCTGCAGCTCCGCTTCCAGCTTCAGCAGGAGTCGGCCGGCTCTGGTGGCTTGGGGACCAATATTGGCGTGGCTGTATGCGTTGGCGATAACGCGGTCGCAATAGATGAGAAACCGCCGAAGCTTCGGCAAAATCTCCTCATCCGTCAGTCCCTCCAGAAAGGGGTCGATCAGCGTATCCAGATTGCCTAAGTATACGGGCTTAGTGGTAATGGAGGGAATGTACGGATACAAAATTTCTAAGGACCACAGCAGATCGTCCAAGGTTTCGGGGGGATTCAGCCCCAAAAACGTACTTCCCTGTTTCACAAATTTCTCGAAATCCACCATCACATATCGGGGGCGGTAAGGGGCGTTTCCCTCGTTCATGTCGCACAAGGCTCCGTGGGCGGCAAAATACCGAAAACGCTCCGGAATATCGAGAACGTCCAAGGTATTTTCCGCTTCGAGGCACAGGGCGTTCAGCTTTTGGTGGTAGTTCAGGTGGGTGGATGTGATGGTATCGTATACGGCATTTGGCATGGAAACGCGCTCCTTTTCTCTTTAGGACACCTCTGAAAATTCTTTTTCGAGGCACCCTTTATACGGATTCTGACACGGACACCGTGTTCATTTTTCCGAGAACGCCCTACAGCGCAAGCGCGTCCTCGATTTTGCTTTTTAGGTATGCAATGGAATTGTCGATATGGATGCGGGTACAAAGGCTCGCCAGCTCACCGTTCCCGCTTTGAATGGCGTCCAGAATTTTTCCGTGCCATTCAATAGAGTTGTCCGGACCGATATTGCTGTACTGGAGCTTCTGCTGCCAAACCAACAGTTCTGTCAGCATGGAGGAAATTTGCTGAATGACCGCATTGTGGGTACCCACGGCGATCATATGGTGGAACGCGCTCTCATAGACCTGAAATTTCTCCGGCACATCCCGCAGCTTTACCATATCTCGGTAATTGACATCCAGTGCCTCCCGTTCCTCCGGCTGAGCATTTTTGACGAACAGCTCGGCATTGTAGGAGTCGAACATCCGCCGAAATTCCAGCACGGTGAGCATGGTCTGCCGCGTGGGGGGATAGTAAATCAGCCCCAGCAGGGACGCGTCCTCGAAGCTGTTGACATAGGTGCCGGAGCCCTGCACTTTCCGCAGCACCGACAGCGCGCTGAGCTTTTCGATTGCCTGCCGAACGGCGATCCGACTGACATTCAGGTTGTTGCAGAGCTGTTCCTCCGTGTCAATCTTCATTCCGGGAACCCACTGACCTGTGCTGATCTTATGCGTGATATAGTCAAACGCAAGACTGGATGCCTGAGGGGAGTAAGACATTGCAAACGCCTCTTTCCTGTTTTTTCTATATTTTCATAAGCCTAGTATAGCATAGATTACAGTCGGTGAAAAGAAATATTTTCCGTTTTGCGACTTTATCAGCGAAGGTTGCGGACGGCGGGACGGCTTTTCAACTTATGCTGTTTGCCGCCGGAATTCACAGAGGAGGAATATGCCGCCAGACCGATGAGCGTCACCACATAGGGCAGAGCTTGGAAAATCTCCGCAGGCAGGCTCAGGGTCTGGAGGGTAACCGCCAAGGCGTTGGCAAGGCCAAAGCCGATAGAGGTGATAAAGGTAGGCAGCACGCCGGCATTGCCCAAGTTCTGGGCGGCAATCGCCATGAATCCGCGTCCAGCGACCATATCCCGAGCAAACCACGACAGATAGCCCATGGACATAAAGATTCCGCCGAGGGAGGTCACGGTGCCGCCGATGATGAGCGTGATGAACTTGGTGCGGTTGACATGGATGCCCACGCTTGCCGCTGCATTCTCATTTTCGCCCACGGTACGGATGCGCAGACCCAAAGGGGTTTTGAAAATGAAGATATAGATAAAAACAGGGAGGAGAAATGCGATATAGGTCAGAATGTTATGTCCGGACAGTGCCTGACCCAGAACGGGGATATCCTTCAGAACGGGAATGTCGATATTGGGGAACACCAAGCTGGGCAGAGAGTTGGAGGCACCCTTTTCGCCGCACAGCAGATACATGAGGAAAACCGTGCCGCCGGAAGCAAGTGTATTCAGGGCGATGCCCGTCAGCACCTGCGCCGCATTGAGCTTGATGGTGAAGTAGCCGTAAAGCACCATGACCAAAATGCCCCCCGCCATACCGGCGAGAAGTCCCAGCCACAGGCTCTGTGTCAGGGCACTGGCGGCAACGCCGAAGAACGCCGCAAAGAGCATACAGGCTTCAAAGGCAATGTGAAGCACACCGCCCCGCTTGCAAATCAGGGCACCCATGGAGCCGAACATCAGAGGGGTGGTGATCCGAATCACAGAGTAGACAAAATTCGCGGAGAAAATAGATGCAAAAATTTTACTCATACCGGTGCCTCCTTTGCTTCGCTTTCCTGAGCCGCCAACTGCTGCTCAGCCGCTTTGACCATCATCTTATGCTTGCGCTTGTATAGGAACCGCTCGGCAACCACCAGCATCATGATAATGGCCTGAATGATGCTGACCAGCTCCACGGGAATATCGGAGGAACGTGCCAGAATCGCCGCGCCTTCCTTAATATAAGCATAGAAGAAAGCCGCCAGAGGCACCAGCTTTGGATTATACGCCGCCATGATGCCCACCATGATGCCGTCAAAGCCCAAACCCGTGTTGCCGGCATACTGGAACCGGCTATACATACCCAGAACCTCCACCGCACCGCCCAAACCGGCAAGGAAACCGCCGATAAGCTGGGATTTCATGATGGTGCTCTTGACGGGCATACCGCAGTAAGCGGCAAAGTCGCTGTTCTTGCCCACCATACGAATTTCATAGCCGTTTTTACTCTTATAGAGATAGAAATAGCTGAAAATAATTACCGCTACGGCAATGATCAGACCGAAATGAATGGGTGTGCCGGAAATCAGCTTGGGCAGGACGGCGGTCTTGTCGAAAGTGGCGGAGGCACTGAATCCGGCGGTGTTGTCCCGCATACCGTGGTTGATCAGCCCCACGGCGATATACATACAGACATAGTTCATCATCAGGGAACTGACGATAGGCTTGGAACGAAACCGCACATACATGACGGCGGGAACCATGCAGGCAAGCATACCGAACACGCCGCCCGTCAGACAGGCAAGCGCGATGTGCAGCGTGCTGCTGCCGATGTGGAGGTAAACCGCCACAATGGTCGCGCCTAAGGCACCGACTGTGAAGCCGCCCTCCACCGCCATGTTGGTTTGATTGGCGGAGAAGATGAAGCACACTGCCGCGCCGGTGAACAGCAGGGGGATCATTTTGCTGATGACTTCGCCAAACCTGCGCATCGTTGTGAAAGGACCCGCCACAAAGCTGTAAATAGCACTGCCCGGTTCCTCGCTGATGAAAAGAATCATCACAAAGGCAAAGAGCATTGCGATGGAAATTGCCAAAACCACCCGCAGAAGATTGAAAATCTTCTCAATTTCCTTGGGACTTCTGATTTTTTTCTCATTTTTATTCGTCATCCTGCGCCGCCTCCCGAATCTCCTCGTCCGACATTCTTTTAACGCCCAGCATATATTCGCCCAGTTCGTCCTCGCTGACCTTGCCTGCATCCTTAAAATAGGCAGCGATTTGACCGTTGTGCATGACGATCAGGCTGTCGCTGACTTCCAGAACTTCGTTCAGGTCTGCACTGATCAGCAAAACGCCCGCGCCCTCGGTTCTCAGCTCCACCAATCTGCGGCGGATAAAGTCGCTGGCACCGATGTCGATCCCTCTGGTGGGCTGGTTGGCAATGATAAGGGATGCATCGGCGGTAAATTCCCGCGCTGTGACCACCTTCTGCATATTGCCGCCGGAGAGCATCCGAATGGGCTGATCCCGACCGTCGCACTTGACGGTATATTCTTCAATCAGGCGGTCGGAAACCTCGTTGATTTTCCTCTGATCCAGCAGGATGCCTTTTCGGAAGTCTTTCTTATAGTAGCGATCGGCAACGATGTTGTCGGCAATACTGCCGTCCGCCACCATGCCGTAGGTCATCCGATCCTCCGATATATGGGCGACGCCGTTTTCACGGAGCTGACGAACGCTGCACTGCCGCACGTCCTTCAGTCCTGCGCCGACGCACACTTCGCCCGCAAAATCCCTGTCAAGACCCGTGACAATCTCGCTCAGCTCCTTCTGACCGTTGCCCTCTACGCCGGCAACGCCCAAAATATTGCCTCTGCGAACCCGCAGGCTCACATTGTCCAGAATGTTCTTTTCTGCATTCATTTTTTTGGTGACATGATCCACGCGAAGCACCGTATCTCCGGGCTTGGAAGATTCCTTGTCGATTTTCAGCACAATATCCCGACCGACCATCATGCGGGAAATGTCCGCCTCGGTCACGTCCTTGATTTGGCACATACCGGTGGTTTTTCCGGCGCGCATTACGGTCACGCGGTCGCAAAGCTCCGTGACCTCGTTGAGCTTGTGGGAGATGAAGATGACGGTATAGCCCTGTTTCTTCAGACCTTTCAGCTCGGTGAACAGCTCTCTGGTTTCCTGCGGGGTCAGAACGGCGGTCGGTTCGTCCAGAATGACGATTCTGGCACCGCGGATCAGAACTTTCAGGATTTCCACCTTCTGCTTCTGTCCCACGGACAAATCGCAGACACGGGCAAGTGGGTCAATGTCGAAGTTATACTTCCGTGCAGTTTCCCGCACCATTTCCACTGCCTTTTTCATATCAAACAGGATTTTATTTTTTCGGGGTTCCATACCGATGACCAGATTTTCCGCCACGGTCAAGCTGGGTACCAGCATGAAATGCTGATAGACCATGCCGATGCCCATGCCGATAGCCGCGTCGGGATTGTCAATATGTACCTCGCTGTTATGCAGGAGGATGCGGCCCTCGTCCGGCTTTTCAACGCCGAAAAGTACCTTCATCAAGGTGCTTTTTCCCGCGCCGTTCTCCCCGACCAGAGCATGGATCTCTCCCTCATCCACTGCGAAATTTACATTTTTATTTGCAATAAAACCATTTGAATAAACTTTTCGGATGTTTTCCATCACTAGAATATTCTTTTCCATGGATAGCCTCCAAGTCTTTTTGTTTTTTCCTCTACAGGATGACGGATTCCAAACCCTCTTGTCGGTTTCGGGAGTGCCCCCCGAGGTGGGACACTCCGTTTCGGATTATTTAGAAGCGGTGGCAAGCATAGCCTGCAGCGTTTCGGTGTCCAGACCGATGGCGGAAACGATCTCCAGCTCGCCGTTGGTAGCGGCAGCCTGAACGTCCGCAATCTGAGCGCGCATTTCCTCGGTAAAGATGCTGCGGAAGTTGTCGTTATCGGTAGCCAGACCGACCACGCCCTCCTGCAAACCCCACTTCACATAGGTACCCCATTCCAGAGTGCCGTTGAACGCCATGCCCACCAGAGTGCTGACGGTGACGTTGGCCTGCTTGAACATGGAGGTGCAGATGTTGGCAGCGGTGGTGGGATTGCTCTCCAGCAGGCTGGTGTACTGGTCGCTGTCAACGCCGATGGCATAGACATTGCTTTCGGCACAGCCTGCCAGAGTGCCCAGACCGGCGGTACCGGCAACGGAGAAGATAACATCTGCGCCCTGAGCCGCCTGTGTCATTGCCAGCTCCTTGCCCTTTGCGCTGTCCTTGAAGTCACCGATCCAAGAAACCAGAACGTCGATGTCCTCGTCCACGGAGTGAACGCCCTGAATGTAACCAATCAGGTAATCCTCCAGTGCGGTGTTCTGACCGCCGCCCACAAAGCCCACGATCTTCTCATCGTTCGCCAGTTCCGCGTCGCTTACAGTCAGCAGAGCAGCGGCAACACCGGCAAGGTAGGCTCCCTCGTTCTGGGCGTGATCCATGGAGAACACGTTGGGCAGCCCCAAATCGTCCTTTGCGTCATACAGGATGAACATTTGCTCAGGATATTCCTGCGCCACCTGCTGAACGGCTTCCTTCAGGTTGCCGGTTCCCGCAACGATGATATCGCACTTGGGATCCTCAGCCAGCTCCTGCATGGTGGGAACCTGCAGGGTTACATCGCCGCCCAGTTCGATGGTCTTGGGAGTGAAACCGTACTTTGCGGCGGCTTCCTGCAGACCCGCGTTGGACAGATCGCAGATGGCGTGGTCACCGAGATTGGTATTCACCACAAGGGTAACGCCCATTTCGTTGGCAGGCTTTTGAAAGCTGGTCACGTTTCCGGAAACGGTTTCGTTGTCGGCATTGTCGGAGCCGGTAGTGGGGGCAACGGTTGGGGTTCCGCCTTTGCCTGCACCGCAGGCAACCAGAGAGAACGCCATAACCAAAGCCAGAAGAAGCGCGGTTAACTTTTTCATGTGAGATTCCTCCAAATATTTTTCTTTTTTTATTTTATCTGCGTTTTGGCAGTTAAAACCAAATGTTTGCCGTGCCGGATGGAGCGGTTCCCTTTCTCCGGCGGAAAATTTTGCCGAATTCCTGATTGGAGTTTTGCAGTACGGGTCCTGTGCAAAGGATTCCGATGAGCGTACCCACGCCCCACTGTGCGCCCAGCACGATACCGCCCAGCACCAGAACGGCGTCCTGAATGATTTTTGCGGTGCGCACCTTGATTCCGAAATGGGTTCGGAGATATTTCACGATGCCCTCCAAGGCACCCAGCCCCCGATCCACCGCCATATACAGTCCCAGTCCCACGCCCATCAGAGCGGTGCCGCAGACGCTGCACAAGACCCGCACCGCCATAGACTGTTCGGCAATGGCAAGCCCTTGCAGCATGGGGGTGAACAAATTGACCCATGGACCGATGGTGAACACGCACAGGAGAGTTCCGATGTTGATGCAGGAGCGATCCAGCAGGAGCAAAACCAGCAGCAGTGCCACGTTCGCCAGCGTGTTGGCGTCCCCATAGGAAATGTTCAGAACCAGATGCAGTCCGTCGCTGAACGTTGCCATAGCGGAGGAGCCGAGATTCGCGGCATAAAAGAACGCCGTCCCCAGTGAGGAAATCATGAGACCCAGCTCAATCAGCAGGATATCCTTGATTATTTGTAGTATCTTTTTGGAATTATTCAAGCTATGTATTTCCCTACCTATCTGATGAATTGCGCCGTGGGTTTTCAGACACCCATCCGCCAATTTCGGGATTAAATGGGTGTTTTCGTTGTTTTCCAGGCGATGCAATCATTATATGCAGGAGAATGTCGGCTGTCAATATCGCAATTTGCACAATACTCAGGGGTTAAAAATTGGCATATCGCCAAAAATGAGATTATGATATTGTAATATGAGTTTGACGTGCTATAATGCAAATACAGTCCTGCACCATGCAGACATATTATCATTAGGAGGATTCTTTTTATGGAACATACAGAGGAATTGATGCATCACATCAAATGCAAACCCGACGATATCGGCAGATACGTCATTCTCCCCGGCGATCCCGGTCGGGTGGAGAAAATCGCCGCCTATCTCGACAATGCCCGTCACATCCAAACCTATCGGGAGTACAACACATGGACAGGCGAACTGGACGGTGAAAAGGTCACCGTCATGTCCACCGGCATGGGCGGTCCGTCCACCGCCATCGGCATTGAGGAGCTGAAAAAGTGCGGCGCAGACACCCTGATTCGCGTAGGCACCTGCGGCGGCGTGGATCCGGAGAAAATCCCCGGCTCCCTGATCATTCCCACCGGAGCCATCCGCAAAGAGGGTACCGGTCGGGAGTATGTCCCCATCGAATATCCTGCCGTCCCCGATTTTGAGGTTGTCACCGCTCTGAAAGCCGCCGCCGACAAACTGGGGCACAGCCACTCCTTGGGCGTTGTGGAGTGCAAGGACAGCTACTACGGTCAGCACGATCCTGCGTCCATGCCCACCGAGGAGGAACTGCTCTATAAGTGGAAAGCGTGGAAACGCGCCGGTGCTGTGGGCAGTGAAATGGAGAGCGCGACCCTGTTCGTGGTGGCGAGCGTTCGCCGTATGCGGGCGGCAACGGTTCTGCTCCTGTGCCGAAATATTGAGCGGGAAAAGGAAACCGGACTGACCGACGCCTGCTGGGACACCTCTCCCGCCATCGAAACCGCCGTCGAAGCCATTCGGACGCTGATTCGTCATGATCGGAACGGTTAAGGGCAATCCGAAAACCGCGCAAACAAAGCACCGCTGTTTTTGTGAGCAGCGGTGCTTTCTCTATGCTAAAAGGCAGAAAAATTTTGGAAAATCTTGACAAACCATCCCCGCTTGGCTATAATTATCTTGTGTAACTGCACTATTTTCAGGAATCATCACTGCCGAGAGGCGGTGGGGAGGTCTTTATGAATAAAAAGATGAAATTCTTCTCCGAGGACGGTTATTTTTCCAAGCCGCATCGGGGAATTGTGGCGATTTTGGGCTGTGCGGTCGCGGTTGCGACTGTGGGCGCATTGATGCTCCCCGCCGTCACCGCCAGCAAGCCCGCCTGCGGGATTGAGGAACATCAGCACACCGTAGAATGCTATGACGAAACCGCCCTGATTTGCGGCAAGGACGAGCATTTGCACACGGACGCGTGTCGGGAAAACGCCTTGTCGGAGGAAGATTTGCAGTCCCTCAAGGCGGTGAATACCCGAATCGAGAAGCTGCCCGACCCCGAGGGTCTGAAAGCGGAGATAGAGGAATTTTATACAAATCATGACCGTATCGGCTGGGAAACCTATACCGAACGGGTGAACAAGGAACTTTTGACCATTCGGGAGGACTACGAAGCCCTGCCCGCCGCGGTTCAAAGCTTGGTGGAAAATGTTGAAAAATGGGAGACATTGGAGGCTCTGCCGGAGCTGACCGTGCCGCCGGAAACGCCTGAAAACGGCGGGATAATTGCGGACAGCCCGACGGAACTGCCGAGCGAGCCGGAGATTGCGCAGGAGCCGACCGAGGGAGAGCCTCCTGCCGGAGAAGAACCTACCGAGGGAGAGCCTCCTGCCGGAGAAGAACCTACCGAGGGAGAGCCCCCTGCCGGAGAAGAACCTACCG
>X285_Short_beaked_Echidna__coassemble_531_pt1 | contig 16072 bp, 13 predicted proteins | sample X285_Short_beaked_Echidna__metabat2_high_PE_017 | metagenome-assembled genome bin X285_Short_beaked_Echidna | reverse complement strand
GACTGGGGTCGAAGATGATCAACGGCCGCGGCGACGCTTACTGCGGTATGCTCAACTGTTCCTCCAATCTGGGAATGCGGCATCTGAAAGGCTACATCCCCGAATATCCCGTAGGCAACGCCGAGGAAATTGCCTCCATGATGGCGGACTTCCTCCCCGTTGCCCGTGCTGTTGTGGGCGTGAAAAACCTGAAAATTATCACCTTTGGCCCCCGTCCGCAGGACTTCTTCGCCTGCAACGCCCCCATCAAGGGATTGTATGAGCTGGGCGTGGAGGTGGAGGAAAACTCCGAGCTGGATCTGTTGGTCAGCTATAAGGAACACGCGAACGACCCCCGCATCCCCGCTGTCTGCGAGGATATGGCGGCGGAAATGGGCGCAGGCAAATTCTACCCCGACCTGCTCAGCCGCATGGCGCAGTTTGAGCTGACGCTCCTTGATTGGGCAGAAAACCACAAGGGCGCGCGGAAATACGTTGCCTTTGCCGATAAGTGCTGGCCTGCATTCCCCAGCCAGTTCGGCTTCGAGCCTTGTTATGTAAACTCCCGCTTGGCGTCACGCGGTATTCCCGTTTCCTGCGAGGTGGATATCTACGGCGCGCTGTCCGAGTACATCGGTGCCTGCATCACCGGCGATGCCGTGACCCTGCTGGATATCAACAACTCCGTGCCGAAGTACATCTATGACGAGGACATTGCCGGCAAGTACGACTGCAAGCTCACCGATACGTTCATGGGCTTCCACTGCGGCAACACTCCGTCGTGCAAGATGTGCGCCGACCGCGCCGTGAAATATCAGCTCATCCAGAATCGTCTGCTGGAAAACTGCGGCGAGCCGGATATCACTCGCGGCACCTTGGAGGGCGATATCGCCGCCGGTCCCATTACGTTCTATCGCTTGCAGTGTGACAGTGACGGCGTTCTCCGCTCCTATATCGCACAGGGCGAGGTTCTGGATGTGAAAACTCGTTCCTTCGGCGGCATCGGCATTTTCGCCATCCCCGAAATGGGTCGGTTCTACCGCCATGTGCTGATCGAAAAGCGGTATCCCCACCACGGCGCGGTGGCGTTCGGTCATGTGGGCAAGGCTCTGCACAGCGTACTGCGCTATTTAGGCGTTGAGGATATCGCCTACAACCGCCCCGAGAATCTGCCCTATCCCACGGAAAATCCTTGGGGCTGAGCATGGAAAGGCTGACGAGCCTGTATGAAGCCTACTTCGCACGGGTCGCGCAGGCGGAGAAAACCTATAAGCCCACCGACGGAATGTTCGGACTTCGCGGCGGCATTTCCTATGACCCCTGCCACAATCAATTTGCGGAGGACTTGGAAGTCCTGCTCGGTGAGATTGCGGCGCAGGGGGATCCCAAACAGGCATATGCGGCACTGGACTATATCTACCGCGCCTCCGAGATACATCGGGATGCCAATCAGACGGTATACTGGATGCTGATTGCGGTGCATAGCCTGACCCATCCCCTGATTGAGCTGCTGACCCGTGCGGACGCCCTGACCCTGTGGCAGTGGTACGGCAAAGCATTTCCGCGCAGACAGAGCCTGCCGAACCAGAAAAAAGTGCTGGACGCCCTCAGGGCGCGCAGTCACACATAACAGTCGTTGTCGGCTCCCCCTGTCTTTCTTTCGGACAGGGGGAGCTTTGCTTTTCGGCGCGGTTGTGGAATTTACCTAAAAAACAGAGGAATTTTTCTGTAAATTTGCCTGTTGCGGTATGGCGCATTTGGTGGTAAACTGTGTAATGAAAACGTTTCCATAGTGAAATCGTTTACAGAAAGGGCGTCCTTTCTGTTTTCCCGCACCTGCGGGAAAACAATGACACTTGGCTTTTGCAGCAAAATAAGACGCTGTGACTGCATATAAATCAAATTTTAGGAGGAAAACAAATGAAAAAGATCATTGCAATGCTGCTGGCTTGCCTGATGGTCGTTGGTATGTTCGCCGCTTGCGGTTCTTCCGACAAGCCCACCGAAGCTACCAAGGCTCCCGAAACCACCGCAGCCCCCACCGAAGCTGCTCCCGAAGTCACCGACGTGACCCTGAAGGTCTGGGCACCTCAGGAAGATCAGGTTGACGCAAATAGCTGGCTGAGCGTTATGCTCGCTCGCTTTGCAGAAAATCATCCCGAGTACAACATCACTTGGGACATCGGCGTTTGCTCCGAGGGTGATGCCAGAGAACTGGTCACTACCGACGCTGCCGCTGCTGCTGATGTTTATCTGTACGCAAACGACCAGATCGGTGACCTGCTGAATGCCGGCGCACTGTCCAAGCTGGGCGGCTCTTTCTTGGAGCAGGTTCAGAACGACGTTTCCACTACTTATGTCAATACCGTTACCGGCGTTGACGGCGGCGTTTACGGTTTCCCCATCGGCTGCAACACTTGGTTCATGTACTATAACAAGTCCGTGTTCACCGAGGAAGATGTGAAGTCCATCGAAGCTATGCTGGAAAAGGGCGTTGTGGCATTCCCCATGACCACCGCTTGGTACACCGGCTCCTTCTTCATGGCTAACGGCGGCAAGCTCTTCGGTGATGCCGGCGTTGACGGCTCTGCCGGTATCCAGTTCGGCGGTCAGGCAGGCTATGACGCCGCGGCTAAAATGGTCGAGCTGATGGCAAATCCCAACTTCAAGAACGACGCTGACGGTCTGGGCAACTCCGGTCTGAAGGACGGCTCCGTTGCCGCTTACTTCTCCGGCGACTGGGACTTCGGTCCTCTCTACGAGGCTCTGGGCGATGATCTGGGTGCTGTTTCTCTGCCTACCGCGAACATCGGCGGCAACGATATCTCCATGCGTTCCTTCGCAGGCTCCAAGGCTGTCGGCGTGAACCCCAACGCTTCCAACCCCAAGGTTGCTATGGAGCTGGCTGCTTTCTTGGCATCCGAGGAAGGTCAGCTTCTCCGCTTTGAGCTTCGCGGCATCACCCCCGCCGTCACCTCTCTGGGCGAGAACGAGGCTGTCAAGACCTCTATGATCGCCGCCGCACAGAATGCTACCATGGCAAACACCTCCGTTGCGCAGCCCTCCATCGCAGAGATGGGCAGCTACTGGGGTCCCATGGAAACCTTCGGCAACAACATTGTCAGCGGCAGCGTGAATGCAGGCAACATTCAGGAGAGCGTTGACGCTCTGATGGAATCCCTGAACAACGCAGGTCTGTAATTCCTTTTTTAATCGTCTAGCACATAACCGGGCGGCGACTGGGTTTCCGGTCGCCGCCGTTCGGCATTTTGCACCCAAGAGAGAAAAGATTCAAGGGAGATGATACCGTGTCCAATTCGTTAGTCAAAGCCGACGCGGCTCGGCAAAAAGCAATGAAGTCCGCATCCCTGTTCTCCGCTTTGAAACACGGCGGTCCGGTGGCTTGGCTGAGCTGTATCGTGATGGGTCTGGGAAATATCGCGGCGGGGCAGTTCATCAAGGGATTGCTGTTTTTTGCCATCGAGGCCGCCCTCATTACGTTCCTGTTCCTGCCCTCCGGCGGTATACACTGGCTGTCCCTGATGGTTTCTCTGGGCGACCGAGCCACCGAGGAGGTCTGGAATGAATCTCTGGGCGTGTATGAATACGTTCAGGGCGACAATTCTCAGCAGATTCTCCTGTTCCTTGCGGCGACCTTTGCCGTGCTGGCGGTGGGGGTCGTGGTATGGCGGGCGTCCGTCCGCAGCGGCTATCTGGCACTGTCCAAGAAGAAAGCCGGACAGCACGTTCCCACCTTTGCGGAGGATGTGAAGTCCCTGTTTGACGAAAACATCCATAAACTCCTGATGACCCCGCCCTTTGCCTGCCTGTGCGTGTTCACTATCGTGCCGCTGTTTTACATGATGCTCATGGCGTTCACCAGCTACTCCAAAACAGGCGAGCATTTGATTTTGTTCGACTGGGTGGGACTGCAAAACTTCAAAACCCTGTTCGACAGCGGCTCCGAAATCGGCAAGCAGTTCGTTCCCGTGCTGGAATGGACACTGGTTTGGGCATTTTTCGCAACGTTCCTCAACTTCTTTGCCGGCATGATTCTGGCAATGATCATCAACCGCAAAACCACGCGGCTGAAGGGAATGTGGCGCACCATTTTGTCCCTGACCATCGCCGTACCTCAGTTCGTTTCCCTGCTTGTTATCCGCTCCATGTTCAAGGAACAGGGAGCCGTGAACACGCTCCTGCAAAATTTGGGCATCCTTGCCAGAGGACAGGCACTTCCGTTCCTGACAAACGCAACATGGGCAAGGGTATTCGTCATTGTCATCAACCTCTGGGTCGGCATTCCCTACACGGTTTTGCAGGTCACCGGCATTCTCCAGAATATTCCTGCGGAGCAATATGAGGCGGCGACCATCGACGGCGCAAATGTTGTTCAGCAGTTCTTCAACATTACACTGCCCTATATGATCTTCGTGGAAACCCCCTACATGATCACCCAGTTCACGGGCAACATCAACAATTTCAACGTCATTTATCTGCTTTCCGGCGGCGGACCGACCTATGTGGGCGATACTGCCGGACAGACCGATTTGCTCATCACATGGCTGTATAAGCTGTCGGTGGATAAGCAGAGGTACAATATTGCGGCGGTTATCGGCATTCTCAGCTTTGTTGTCCTTGCCGTTGTGGCACTGGTCACCTACCGCAGCTCCGGATCCTATAAAGATGAGGAGGGATTCAACTAATGGCTAAGAAAAAAAGCGGCTCTGAGAAAACCCGCAGAGTGGTCACGGACGTCATCGTCCATGTGTTTCTCACCTTGGTTGCCATCGTCTGGCTGATTCCCTTTGTCTGGCTGGTCGCCCATAGCTTCCGCGGGGAGTCCACGGGTATGTTCACCACCTCGTTCTTCCCCAAGACCTATACCATGCTCAACTATACGAAGCTGTTCACGGAAACCGATTCCATGAACTTTGCCCGTATGTTCACCAACACCTTCGTCATTGCCTGCTTCACCTGCGTGATTTCCACCTTCTTCGTGCTGTCGGTGTCCTACTGCACCAGCCGCATCCGCTGGAAAATGCGCAAGCCCTACATGAACATGGCAATGATCATCAACCTGTTCCCCGGCTTTATGTCCATGATCGCCATGTATTTCCTGCTGAAAGCCATGGGACTGACCGAGGGCGGCATGATTCCCGTTGCCCTCATTATCTGCTATTCCTGCGGAGCCGGCACCCAGTTCTATATCATGAAGGGCTACATGGACACCATCCCCAAATCCATGGACGAGGCGGCATATCTGGACGGTGCGACCAGATGGCAGACCTTCACCAGAATCACCCTGCCCCTGTGCAAGCCCATGGTGGTTTATCAGATCATCACCTCCTTTATGGCACCTTGGGTGGACTTCATTCTGGCGAAAATCATCGTCCGTTCCGAGGCGCAGTATTACACCGTGTCCATCGGTCTGTGGCGGATGCTGGAAAAGGAATTTGTGAATAACTGGTTCACCCGATTCTGCGCAGGCGCAGTGCTGGTCGCTATTCCCATTTCCATTCTGTTCATCATCACCCAGAAATTCTATCAGGAAGCCATGAACGGCGCGGTCAAGGGGTAAGAAAATGAAAAAATCGGCACGGCTGATTGGTCTACTTTTGTCGCTTGCCCTCTTGGCGGGGTGCGCCCCTCAGAAATCCGCGAATGAAACCGCCCCCGAGACTTCGGGGGCGGCGGTGGACTATTCTCAGCCGAGAAAAGCGGTTGAAACCGAACAGGCACTTTCGGATATTCACGCCTTGGGGACAAGCCCCGACGACAATTATCGCACATGGTATGAGATTTTTGTCTATTCTTTCTGCGACAGTGACGGGGACGGCATCGGGGATTTAACCGGAGTTGTTTCCAAGCTGGATTATTTGCAGGAACTGGGAATCAACGGCATTTGGCTCATGCCCGTCCATCCCAGCACCAGCTATCACAAGTATAATGTGTCGGATTATTACGCCGTCGATCCGGATTACGGCACTATGGAGGACATGGAAACCCTGCTTTACGAATGTGAAAAGCGGGATATCCATGTGATTCTTGACTTGGTGGTGAACCATACCGGCTCGGCGCATCCGTGGTTCCAAGCGGCGGTTTCTTATTTGCAGAGCCTGAACGGGGCGGAGCCGAATGCCAACGCCTGCCCGTATTTGGATTACTATTTCTTCCGAAAAGAGGGCGGGAGCGGCTACAGTCAGGTCGCGGGTACGGATTGGTATTACGAGGCCCGATTCAGCCCCGATATGCCCGACCTGAACTGGGACAGCGAATCGGTTCGGCAGGAGGTTGCCGACATCATGGCGTTTTGGCTGGATAAGGGCGCGGCAGGGTTCCGTTTGGACGCCGCCAAGGAGTTTTTCTCCGGCAATCCTCCGAAGAATCAGGAGGTGCTGAGCTGGCTCCAAGAAACGGCGGTGGATATCGACCCCGACTGCTATCTGGTGGCGGAGGTTTGGGACAGCTTTTCCCAAATTGCCGACTATTACAACAGCGGGATTTTCTCCATTTTCAACTACGCTTTCGGCAACGCCAACGGCAAAATCATTTCCGTGATTCGCGGCGCAGGCAACCCCCCCGTGGTTTCCACCTATGCCGCCGCTCTGGAAAAAGCGGACAAAGCCTACCGCGCCAGCAATGAAAACTACATCGACGCGCCGTTTTTGTCCAACCATGACGTAGGGCGCATCACCGGATTCTGCGGGCAGGACGCAAACAAAACCAAGCTGGCGGGTGCCATGAATCTGCTGATGAGCGGCAGCGCGTTCCTTTATTACGGGGAGGAGATCGGCATGGTCGGCTCCGGCAGCGACCCCTCCAAGCGGGCTCCGATGGTCTGGAACGAGGCGCGAAACAACGGCACCGCCGAACCGCCGCCTCAGTGCATTTTGCCGGAGAGCTATCCTTTCGGGAGTTTGGAAACCCAAAAGGACGATGACGGCTCAATTTACAATTATTACCGCCGACTGATTGCCGTTCGGCAGGCGTTGCCGGTGATTTCCCACGGCAGAACCGTGGCGGAAGCCCCGCTGAATGTCGGCTGCATCAGCGGTCAGCGAAAAACATGGGGCGAGGAAGAATGTATCATCCTCATGAACATTGACGAAAACAGCGCGGTCGTGGACTTGTCCGCCTATGCGGGCTGGAAACTCGCCGCCTCCCTCAGTGCAAACGGGCAGCCGATCACCATGGAGGACGCCGCCCTGAATCTGTGCGGCTACGGCGTTGCCGTTCTGATCCCCGCCGAATAAAGGAGAACGCAATGGAAAGACTCAACGATGCAAGACCCGTCGGCATCCGCGCCGACGCCCTGAGGGTTTGGGGTTTGGTGTTTCTTGCCGCCGGAATTTTCGGGAAAAGCGTCCTGCAAAACCGCGTTTTGGGGCTGGATCATGTGGACAGCCGACAGCTTCTGGAACTGCTGGAAAGCAACATGACGGCGGCGACATTCGCTTTGGCGTTGCAGACGGCGGAAACCTGCGCCGTTCCCATTTTTGCTCTGCTTTTGGTGGAGGGATACGGGCATACCGGTCATTTTCGCAGCTACTTTCTTCGGGTTTTGGGGCTGGCGGTGCTGACGGAGCTGCCCTATAATCTGGCGATGGGCGGCAAAATTCTCGATTTCGGCTCCCGCAATCCGGTGTTCGCTCTGGCGGTGGGACTGCTTGTGCTGTACTTTTTTGAACGCTATCCGGACAGAAATGCAAAGAATGTGTTTGTCAAAATCATCGTGACCTTGGCGGCACTGATTTGGCCGGGGATGCTTCGCATCGACCACGGGTTCTGCACGGTGCTGATGGTGCTTGTGCTGTGGCTTTTCCGCAGGAACCCCCTGAAGCGGAATCTGGCGGGTGCCGGCGCGGCGATTCTCTGCACCTTGGTATCGCCGTTTTATTTGACGGCTCCCATGGCGTTTCTGGCAATTCACTTTTATAACGGCGAAAAAACCGACAGCAAGAGCAGAGTGCACTATTTCGCCTATCCCGCCTTGCTTTTGCTTTTCGGCATCGCGGCAAAGTTTGTCTGATTCTTCTCGGCACCACCCGTCTTTTCGGGTGGTGCAATGTTTTTGGAAAGAAAAAAATAGGAATTGCAAAAGCTTGTCCGGCGGTGTATAATGATACGGATGAAAGACTGCCATAGGCGGTCGGCAGCATAAAATATCAAAAATGCCCTTCGGGGCAGGAGCGATCAAGGAGAGTTTTTATGACGGAATTAGAAAAGAAGCAACTGGAAATCACCGCCTGCAAGGTGCGCATGGGCGTGATCGAGTCCACCCACGGTGCCAAGGCGGGGCATCCCGGCGGCAGCTTGTCCGCCGCAGATGTGTTTACCTATCTGTATTTCAAGGAAATGAACATTGACCCCAAAAATCCCAAGGCGGAGGGACGTGACCGTTTTGTGCTGAGCAAGGGGCATACCGCGCCCGGACTGTATTCCGCTCTGGCAAATCGCGGCTATTTCCCCGTGGAGGATCTGCCCACTTTGCGGCATATCGACAGCTATTTGCAGGGGCATCCCAATATGAACACCGTTCCCGGCGTGGATATGTCCACCGGCTCTCTGGGTCAGGGCATTTCCTGCGCCTGCGGCATGGCTCTGGGTGCCAAGCACAACGGCAGCTCCGCGCGCGTATACACCCTGTTGGGCGACGGCGAGATTCAGGAGGGTCAGGTTTGGGAGGCGGCTATGCTGGCGCACCACTACAAGCTGGACAATCTGACGGTCATCGTGGACAACAACGGCCTGCAAATCGACGGCGAAGTTGCCAAGGTGATGAGCCCCTATCCCATCGACGAGAAATTCGCCGCTTTCGGTTTCCATGTGGAAACTGTGGACGGCAACGATATGGCGCAGTTGGAGCGGGCGTTTGACGCGGCGCGGGAAACCAAGGGCGTACCCACCGCCATCATTATGAAAACCACCAAGGGCAAGGGCGTGTCCTATATGGAGGGACAGGCAGGCTGGCACGGCAAGGCTCCCAACGACGCCGAGTACGAGATCGCAATGCAGGAGCTGAACGCCAAGCTCGCAGAACTGGAGGGCAAATAAGATGGCAGATATGAAAAGAATCGCAACACGGGAATCCTACGGCAACGCCTTGGCACAGCTCGGCGCAGAGCATGAAAATTTGGTGGTTCTGGACGCCGACTTGGCAGGTGCCACCAAAACAGGCATTTTTCAGAAAGCATTCCCCGACCGCCATTTCGACTGCGGCATTGCCGAGGCAAACATGGTCAGCGTAGCTGCCGGACTGTCCACCATGGGTCTGGTGCCGTTTGCCAGCTCCTTTGCCATGTTCGCCGCCGGACGCGCCTTTGAGCAGGTGCGCAATTCCATCGGCTACCCCCACCTGAACGTGAAAATCGGTGCAACCCACGGCGGCATTTCCGTGGGCGAGGACGGTGCGTCCCACCAGTGCTGCGAGGATTTCGCCCTCATGCGTTCCATCCCCGGCATGACCGTGATCTGCCCCGCCGATGACGCAGAGGCAAAGGCGGCGGTGAGGGCGGCTTATGAGATGGAAGGCCCCGTGTACCTGCGGTTCAGCCGTCTGGCTACCCCCGTGTTCCACGGCGAGGACTTTGATTTCAAAATCGGCAAGGGTGAAATTTTGCAGGACGGCACCGACGTTGCCATTATCGCCAACGGTCTGCTGGTTCCCGAGGCGATGGAAGCCGGAAAAATGCTGGAAGAGGCCGGTATCCACGCTATGATCATCAACATGGCGACCATCAAGCCTTTGGACGAGGAGCTGGTGTTGGAAGCCGCCCGCAAGTGCGGCAAGGTCATCACCTGCGAGGAGCACAGTGTCATCGGCGGTCTGGGCGAAGCGGTCTGCGGCTGTCTGAGCGAAAAACTCCCCACCCCTGTTCGCCGCATCGGCGTCAATGACGAGTACGGTCACTCCGGTCCTGCGGCGGCTCTGCTGAAGCAGTTCGGGCTGTGCGCCGAGCATATCGCGGAAGTGGCAAAGGACTTCTGCGGAAAGTAAGAAAATTTTACGAACAGGAGCCGAAAGGCTCCTGTTTTTTGCGTAATGCCCTGAAAAATTAAAGAAACCTTAATCTGCCGCGGCTTGCTATTCGGAACGTCGGGGTTTCATAATGGAGCCATTAAAAAAATTACAAATTTCGGAGGGAATCCCAATGAAACTCAAAAAATGGCTGTGCTTGGTGCTGGTTCTTTCCATGGCGGTGCCTTTCGCCGCCTGCGCGCCTAAGGATCGCACGGTTTTCGTCCAGCCGGTTGCCGCCCTGACCGGAGTGGGGTGTGCCGATCCCGAAACGATTTTGGGCATACCGGAGAACGCCTTGACCCTTGACAGAGACTATGTGGCGTTCGGGGAGGACGGTCTGCCGTATGTCTGGGCGGAAAAGCGGGGCAGACTGGAAAAACGCTGCGTCACCTTGGGAGCCTACAACGGCGAAATGGACATCTATGAAATTCAGGGCGGGCTGACCGAGGAGGATTACATCGCCCTCCCCGACAAAAAGCTCTGCGAAATCGGCGCGCCCACTGCCCATGTCTGCGGCGGGACGGACGAACTTTGCGGCACATACGACCCTTGCAGCGACCTGACCTGCGGCTTTGCGGACAGTATGGGCTGCGCGTCCTCCGGCGAAATCAGCCCCAACTGCGGTCTGACGCCGTCCTGCACGCTCCCCTGCAACCCGTAAATGAGAAAATCCATAGGAAACAGGAGCCGTCGGCTCCTGTTTTTCTACACATTTTGTGTATTTCCGTAAAATTAAAGAAACCTTAATCTGCGATGGCTTGATGTTTTCACCGTTTGCATATATAATGGACGCATTGGAAAATACATTTACACTACGGAGGGTTTACCATGAAAGTGAAAAAATGGCTGTGTCTGGCACTCGTCCTTTGCATGACGGTGTCTTTTGCCGCTTGCGGTTCGAAAGACGGGGCGGTTTACGTCCAGTCCGTTGCCCAGCTTAGCGGTATGGGCGGCATTGCCCCCGGCGACCGCTTTGCGGGCGTTGTGGTTTCTGAGAATGTTGCGGAAATCAACAAGGACGGCGAGCGTACCATTACGGAGCTGCTGGTCAGAGAGGGCGACGATGTGAAGGAGGGACAGGCTCTGTTCTCCTATGACACCGAGGAATTGCAGCTCAAGCTGGATATGCAGAAGCTGGAGCTGGAACAGCTCAAAGCCACCATCGACAATTTTAAGGAACAGATCAAGGATCTGGAAAAGAACCAGAAGAAGGCAAGTGCCGATAAGAAGCTGCAGTATACCATCCAAATTCAGTCCACGCAGGTGGAGCTGAAAGAGGCGGAGCTGAATACCAAGGCAAAGGAAGCCGAGGTGGCGAAATCCGAGGATATCCTCAACAACGCCACCGTGACCTCTCCCGTCAACGGGCGGATTCAGTCCGTTGTGGAAAACGGGACGGACAACAACGGCAGACCTCTGCCCTACATCACCATTCAGCAGTCCGGCTCTTATCGCATCAAGGGTTCCTTGGGCGAATTGCAGCGGGGCGGACTGTTTGAGGGCAGCCGCCTGACCATTCTCTCCCGAACGGATTCCTCCGTTAGCTGGAGCGGCACCGTGACTTTGGTGGACTATGAAAACCCGATAAAGAACGACAATCGGGATTACATCGTTATGGGCAGCAGCGACGAAATGCTCTCCGCCAGCAAATACCCCTTCTATGTGGAGCTGGATAACACCGACGGGCTGATTATGGGTCAGCACGTATACATGGAGATTGAGGGCGGCGCAGGCGGCGCAGGTCTGTCCATCGACGGCTCCTTTGTGGTGACCGAGGAGGACGGCAGTGCTTATGTCTGGGCGGAAAAGCGCGGCAAGCTGGAAAAGCGCGCCGTGACCGTTGGGGAATATGACCCCATGACCGGTACTTACACCATTCTGGACGGCTTGACCGCCGAGGATTACATTGCGTTCCCCGATGCGGAACGCTGCGTTCAGGGTGCGGCAACGACCCACGATTTTGTGCCGGAGGAGGCTCCCGATGGCGGCATGATGGATGACGGCATGATGGAGGGCGGAATGATGGACGATGAAATTGTCTGCGGCGGACTGGAAATGGATGATATGGGCGGCGAAACCTTGGGATGCGAGGTGGAGTGATGGCGATTCTGAAACTTACCGATATCTGCAAGGACTACCAGCAGGGCAAGGAGCCGGTTCCGGCACTCAAGCACGTCAATCTGACGGTGGAAAAAGGGGACTACCTTGCCATCATGGGACCCTCCGGTTCCGGCAAAACCACCCTGATGAACATTATCGGCTGTCTGGACGTACCCACATCCGGAGAATACGAGCTGGACGGCAAGAACCTGAAAGACCTGAAAGACGATGAAATGGCGGAAATTCGCAATAAGCACATCGGCTTTGTGTTCCAGCATTTCCATCTGCTGCCCAAAATGGACGCCATCGACAACGTGGCTCTGCCCCTGCTGTACGGCGATGTCCCCCTTGCCCAGCGGCGGGAGCGCGCCATGGAGGCTCTGAAAGCCGTCGGACTGGAAAATCGAATGAATTTCATGCCCAACCAGCTTTCCGGCGGACAGTGCCAGCGAATTGCCATTGCCCGCGCCATGGTGGGGAAGCCCGATTTGCTTTTGGCGGACGAGCCTACCGGCGCACTGGATACCAAATCCGGCGCGCAGATTATGGAAATTTTTCGCAATCTCAGCAAGGAAGGCATGACCATCATTATGATCACCCATGAGCCTGCCATTGCCGCCTGCGCCGACAAGACCTATCACATTCTGGACGGCGAGCTGCACACCGAACTTGCAGATTTCCGGAAGGGAGGGAGCGAACATGAAGAAGAAACCAATGAATAAAATGTCCCCCGCTAAGAAAAAGTGGCTGATCGTCATAGGCTCTGCGGTCTTGGCGATCGCCGTGGGCTGCGGGATTTGGTATGGCGTTACCCACAGCAGCTCCGACCCCGTGCCTGTGTTTCCCTTTGATCGGGTGGGAATGACCGAGTATTGGGGCGACTCCAAGGAAAGCTACGGTCCTGTCACCACCGACAAAATTCAGACTGTGTTCCTCTCCGACACACAGGAAGTGACGGAGGTTCTGGTCAAGGCGGGAGATACCGTGAAAAAGGGCGACCTGCTCATGTCCTTCGACACCACCTTGGGCGACTTGGAGCTGGAAAAGAAACGGCTGGATGTGGAAAAATTGAAGCTCCAGTTGGAGGACGCGAAAAAAGAGCTGAAGAAAATCAACGGTATGCGCCCCATGCGTCCGCCCCAGCCCGAACCCGATGAGGACGAGGACAGAAATCTGGGCACTGCGCTGACGGATCCCTATCAGATTTCCGCTCAGAAGAAATTTGACGGCAGTTCTCCGGAAAAGGCTCTGATTTGCTGGCTCAACAGCAACAACTCCGTTGACGATGGGGTTTTTGAGGCGATTCGCTCTGCGGCGGAGGAGTATCAGAATTATAATGCGGAGCAGATTCCCGATCCCCCTGCGGACGCGCAGGCAGAGGGCGATCCCACTGACCCCGACAACCCCGAGCAGCCGAGCGACCCCATCGAACCCACCGAGCCGGAACCCATCCGCGTGGATACCTACTATGTGGTGTTCAAGGTAACTCAGGGCAATATGTCCTTGGGCAATCGGCAGGTTTGGCAGGCTCTGAAGGTCACCCGCTCCGGCTCCGGTTTCCGTTTCCGCTTTGCGGACGCTGTGATTTCCGACCATATGACCGTGGATTCCGGCTCCGGCGAAACGGTGAACAAGCCCGACATTGATTTCGGCAGCGGTTTTACCGCCGCACAGATTGCCCAGATGCGTTCCGAACAGGAAAAGAAAATCAAGGATTTGGAATTCCAGATCAAAATGTCCGAGGCAACCTATAAAATTGCCCAAGCCGAGATGAATGACGGCAACGTGTATGCCCAAATCGACGGCGAGGTTGTTTCCCTCCTCGACCCCGAGGAAGCCAAGCAGACCATGCAGCCCATGCTGAAAGTGTCCGGCGGCGGCGGTTTCTATATTGAGGGCTTCGTCAATGACATCGAAAAGGATCAACTGGTCATCGGTCAGGAGGTCACCGTCAACGATTGGAACTCCGGCATGACCTATGTGGGCACCATCCGCTCCATCGGTGTGTTCCCCACCGACCGAGGTTATTATAACGGCATGGGCAACCCCAATGCCTCCTATTTCCCCTTCCGCGTATATGTGGACGGCAGCGCGAACCTACAAGAAGGGCAGTATGCCAGCATGACCTACTCCTCCGGCAGCAGTGAAAACGGCGTGTATCTGGAAAATCCGTTCCTGCGCACCGAGGGCGGAAAGAGCTATGTCTATGTTCTGGGCGAAAACGGTACGCTGGAGAAACGGTTCGTCACCACCGGCAAGTCCTTGTGGGGCAGCTATACCCAGATCACAAGCGGCATCACCGTTCAGGATATGTTTGCGTTCCCCTACGGTAAGAATGTAAAGCCCGGCGTGAAAGCGGCCGAGGGCGACATCAGCGAATTGTACCGCTAAAGGAGGGGAAAGCGAATGAGAGAAAATATCAGACTGGCATTTCAGGGCATTTGGAGCCATAAGCTGCGCTCCATCCTGACCATGCTCGGCATCATCATCGGCATTGCTGCCATCATCACCATTGTTTCCACCATCAAGGGCACCAATGAGCAAATCAAGGAAAACCTCATCGGCGCAGGCAACAATACGGTGACAGTGGCACTCAATCAGAACGGTTACCAGTACGATATGAGCTGGAACCCCATCCCCGACGGCGTTCGGGTCATTTCCGAGGAAACCCGTCAGGAGTTGGAAAAGCTCAGCGGCGCGGAAAAGGTGTCCCTGTTCAACAGCCGAAACTATGCCGACTCCGTGTACTATCTGAACCAGCAGTTTGACGGCTCCGTTTTCGGCATTGACGGCAATTTCCTCAGCGTCAGCGGCTTGCAGGTGAAAACCGGCCGTGGTTTCACGGCGGAGGATTATGCAAATGCCCGAAAGGTGGTTCTGGTGGATACCCGCGCGGTCACCAACCTCTTCGGCGGCGAAAACCCCGTTGGCAAGTGCGTGGAAATCAAGCAGGATGTGTTCACCGTGGTGGGCGTGGTGGCGCAGTCCAAGGAATTCACCCCTACCATCAATTCCATGAACGATTACTGGATGTATACCGACCGTTCTTCCTGTCAAATCTACCTGCCGAACAGCACATTGGCAACCGCCTACCAGTTTGACGAGCCGCAAGATGTGGTCATCAAGGTGGAAAATACCGATGTTATGACAACCATCGGTCAGAAAGCGGCGGATATGCTCACGGAAAAGCAAATCATGAATCCGGATAACAGCAATTTTGACTACCGTTCTCAGGATATGCTCGAGCAGGCAAAGCAGCTCCAGAGTATGTCCGAATCCACCAATGCCCAGCTTATTTGGATTGCCGGCATTTCTCTGCTGGTGGGCGGCATCGGCGTTATGAACATCATGCTGGTGTCCGTCACCGAGAGAACCCAAGAAATCGGGCTGAAAAAGGCGATCGGAGCCAAGAAAAAGCGGATTCTTTGGCAGTTTTTGACAGAGGCGGCGGTGCTGACCAGTATGGGCGGCGTGATCGGCGTGGTCAGCGGCATCGGGCTGGCGCAGCTTATTTCCGCTATGATGCAGATTCCTGTTGCCATCGACGTGACTGCGATCCTCGTCAGCGTGGTGTTCTCTACGCTGATCGGCGTGGTGTTCGGTCTGCTCCCCGCGACCAAGGCGGCGAACCTGAACCCCATCGAGGCCCTGCGCAGAGAGTAAGCGCGAAAATAAAAATTCCTCCCGACATACGGGAGGAATTTTTTATGGAGGAACCGAGGGGAAATGCGGCAGACAGAGGGTTTCGGGCGCAGCTATGTGTTCGCCCGCCGTTCCTAGCCGTAGGGGCGTACCTATGTGCGCGACCGCCGTTTCCCTATGGTTTACCCGCCGCACCCCGTCCCATCGTAGGGGCGGATTCAATATCCGCCCGCGTTCCCGCGTCTTTTGCGCACAAAAAAGACTGTCAAAAGGTACACCTTTTGACAGTTGTTTGCACACAAAAATTATATCATTGAATCCGCATAA
>X285_Short_beaked_Echidna__coassemble_524_pt1 | contig 16850 bp, 14 predicted proteins | sample X285_Short_beaked_Echidna__metabat2_high_PE_017 | metagenome-assembled genome bin X285_Short_beaked_Echidna | reverse complement strand
CTCTCCCCCCACGGGGAGAGTGGATTGAAATGGAACATGGTTTTGAACACCGCAAGGGCAGACAAGTCTCTCCCCCCACGGGGAGAGTGGATTGAAATCCAAGCGGTGCAAAAGTAGTGTTCGACCACCTGGGTCTCTCCCCCCACGGGGAGAGTGGATTGAAATCACAAGCCGTCGTCGCGCTTGATGAACTGTCCGAGTCTCTCCCCCCACGGGGAGAGTGGATTGAAATATCAAATAACCAGCTTAAAACCTCTATCTCCGAGTCTCTCCCCCCACGGGGAGAGTGGATTGAAGTGACTGATTTGCGCCTGTTTTACTGTGAAAATGGCACAAAAAAGGCACATAAAATTTGTGAATTACGCCATCATACTTTGATATCGGCAAAAATCGTCAGCACAATCCGCCCATTTCAGCGGCAGAATTCGGTATGCGAAACGTCGAAAGCACCCGCGGACACGCTGCTTTTCGGCAGTTTCCGAGGTTTTTCGCCTGCGTATACGGTTTTTATTCCTGTAACGAAGGAAAGCGACAGCTTTTCAGCCGCCGCTTAACCGTCTGCCCAGACTGCTATTCCTCTCCCGCTATGCTGAAGCCGCCCTTATGCCGCTCCGCATCTATGCGGACAACCGCTTTTCCCGAAACAGGGACGTCAAATGCCGATGTTTCCGCATTATTTTCGTCAAAAACCACATTACCGTCCTCGTCGGTTATTTCTATGGACAGTGTTCCGCTTTCCGTCACAATCTCAATATGGAGCGTTTTCTGAGAATCCTTCGGACGGGTGGTGTGTTTCATTTTTCCGTCCAGCATTTTATAGCTTGCCGACCAGCTTTGCCGTCCTCCATGCTCCGCATAGCCGATTCGGGTTGCGGAGCGCATGGTGCCGATTCCGAAAAAGTTTGCCGCCGCAATCAATGCAGCCACGACAATTATAATCGCAGCAGCGGATTTCAGGCTTTTTCCCGAATTTTTCATTCTGACCACTCCTTTATTTTTGCCTGCGATTTCAGCCGAAACAGCTCGGTCTGATACATGATCAGCGGCGCAAGGGCGAAACCGCCAAAAAAGCGGCAGCACCTTTTGCTCATGCGGAACCTCCCATAATTTCCCTTGCCACGCCCACAAGCGTGCTGAGCCTGACCAGCTCGTTTTCCGCGATTTTCTTCCCCTGCGGTGTAATGATGTACTCTTTTTTTCGCCCGCCATGCTCCCCGCAGGGCGTAATCCAGCCCTTTTCCTGCAAGGCATTCAGCGCGCCGTACAAAGTGCCTGCCCCCAGTGAAAGCCGCCCGCCTGTTTTTTCCTCAACGAACTGCATAACGGCATATCCGTGCTTGGGGGCATACAGGGACAGCAAAATGAAAAATGTCACTTCTGTCAGCGCGCCGCCTTTGGCATTATCCCTCAAAACCCATGCACCTCCGTTTATTACGGTTACTGTAATAAGTATATCGCTAACCGTAACAGTTGTCAAGATAAGTTGTAGAAAATTTGCCGTGGACAGGAAAGACGATGTTCACCCGATGGAAGTGCCGAAATACGATGCAAACGGGAAAAAGGTATCCGAGTTCGTGGGGAATACTTACGGAGCGGCTGTGACGCCCGACAGCTTATTTCATATGCGGCAAATCGGTCACGGTTGACAAAATGGATTCATCTGTTGACAAATTTCCAGCCAGGGTTGGTTGCGCAATCCTCCTTTTTCTGCTGGGATAGCCCTATCCAAAGAAAGGAGCGATTTTATGAACATTTCAGACAGAATTCAGCATCTGAGAAAAGCCAAAGGTCTTTCCCAAGAGGATCTTGCCGACAAAATCGGCGTGTCCCGCCAGTCGGTTTCCAAGTGGGAAAGCGAGCAAAGCGCGCCGGACATCGAGAAAATTATTCTTATGAGCGACTTTTTCGATGTGACAACCGATTTTTTACTAAAGGGAATCGAGCCTGCGCGCAGCAATCCCGATCGAGCAAAAGAGAAGCCAAACGCCCATATTTTCTCAATCGCCGCCACCGCGTTCAACTTTCTGGGGCTGATCGTCGCCGCCATGGTTTGGTACGAGGAGCAGAACGCCGTCGCCGCTGCAATCGGGCTGATTTTCATGGTGATGGGCTGCATGATCTACGCTGTGGGCATAACCGTATCGGACGCGGGCACAAAACCATCCGCAAAAAAGCGTTTTTGGAGCATCAACGTGTGGCTGCTTACCTTTATCCCGCTGACCCTCCTGCACAGCGGCTTGACAGGTGAAGCGGGAGCTGCGCCCTATCTGATTTTCCATAGCCCTTTCAAGGCATTTGTGTTATTCTGGATTTTCTATCTCACGATTGGCATTACGGCAGATATTCTGATTTGCAAATTCAAGAACAAATAGCAGCAAGTCCTCGAAATCACAGGATTTCGAGGACTTTTGATATGTTATTCTTCGATTTTCGATGGTTTACATAAAACCTTTTACGGTAGAGATCAGGATATCTCCCGCCACCACGCGATCCTCAGCGGCGAAGCCGTCGGCAAAGTTATCGGAATACAGCACCTGTGCATTGGGCGGAAACTCATCGTCCCCCTCCCACACCAAAATCTGCATTCGATAATCCCCAAGCAATTCAAATTGATACCCCGCATCGCCGTGATTCAAGGCAGTCGCCCCCATTTTTTCGCAGGCGGAACGGAACGCATCCAGCCGCGTTCCAAAGGTAAACGCGGCGCGGTTCAGAACCCGTCCAGTGTAGGGTTTGATATACATTTCCCCCCAAGGCATCTCCCGAAAGGTTTTCCACCCTCCCGACCATGCCGCATCCCGACCCTCCAGCAAGTACCGAAGCAGGAACGTACGGGTGGGGAGCGCAGGCAAATCGCCGCCCTCCGAGGGTCGAATTTCGCCGGAGGGGTGTGCAACAACGTAGGTTTTTCCCAGCATTCGGAGGGTAAACGCGCCGTTTTGAAAGCGCACGTTCGACAGCCGCCCCCGAATTTCGTCCGCATCCGACCGCGCAAACATCTCCGCATAATGCGCGAAGGGGACTTCCTCTTTATGATTTTCGATTTCCATTCGCTCTCCTTTACCATTCCTGAACGGAGTTGGGGAACAGGCGGGAATCGGTATGGGGCAGGAAGCAGGCCGCCACGAAGGAATCCATATAGCCGGGGTAGGTGCTCAGCTCCAGATAGGTCATGTTGGCGGCGATCTCCGAGGTTTTCGTCAGGGCTTCATTGCTGACGGTCATGGCATAGGCACCGGTCAGGGAGGAATTGCCGATATAGCGGAATTTATCCTGCTCCACATTCGGGAACATACCGATATTGACGGCGTTTCTCATATTGATGCCAGAGCCGATGCCGCCCGCCACATACACCTTGTCGATCATGTCCACGGTCATGTCCACGCTTTGCAGGAGGGTATCAATGGCGGAGAAAATGGCACCCTTGGCGCGGATGAAGTTGTCGATGTCCACCTCGTTGATGGAAACCTCCCGTCCGGTTTCGCTCTCGTCGGCAAACGCCAGCACATAGCGTCCCATGCCGTGAGAATCCCGCCGAATCCGCTCCCCCTCGCGGACGAACAGCCCCTTGGCATTGATCATGCCGCAGCGGAACAGCTCGGAAATAATATCAATAATACCGCTGCCGCAGATGCCCACGCACCTCTGCCCCTCGTCACCGACGATGGTGAGGGTTGGCTCCATGGTGGTCTTATCAATGACACACGCCTCAGCCGCACCGTCGGTAGCCCGCATACCGCAGGAAATATCGCCGCCCTCAAAGGCAGGACCGGCGGAACAGGCGCAGCTCATCAGGAAATCCCGATTGCCGTAGACGATTTCGCCGTTGGTGCCGAGGTCGATGAACAGGCTCATTTCGTCCTTATCCCAAATGCCGGAGGCAAGAACACCGGCGGTGATGTCGCCGCCCACATAGGAACCGATGTTGGGCGCAACGGAAACGGGAGCCAAGGGGTTGGCGGGGAGCTTCAAATCTCCTGCCAGCAGACCCTCCCAGCCGAAAAAGCTGGGGATGTACGGCTCCATCCGCACGGGCTGGGCATCCACGCCCAAGAGCAGGTGGTTCATGGTGGTATTGGCAGCAACGGTCATCCGCAGAATGCTGCGGGCGGAGATTTTCGCCGTTTTGCAGAGGTTGGCAATGATGGGGGTCAGGGTTTCTTTCACAATGGCGTCTTGCAGCTTTTTCTTGCCGCCGTCACGGCTCTGCTCAATGATGCGGTTGATGACATCCGCGCCGTAGCGAATTTGCCCGTTGCCGGAGGAGCCTTTGGCAAGGAGCTTTCCGGTTTCCAGATCCGTCAGCACCATGGTAACGGTGGTGGTGCCGATGTCGATGGCACAGCCCACGACGGCGGTATCCGCAGGCGCGCAAATTTCCATGCACAGGAACGTATCGCCCTGCATTTCGCCCTTGACGCAGACGGTGAAGTTATTTTCCCGAAGAACATGGGCCAGCCGCAGCATCACCGCATACGGAACGTGAATCTTTTGCGCGTCGACGGTTTCCTGCAACGCCCAAGTCAGCCGCTCGATATCGGGCATGGTATCGTCCAAGGTGGGCTCCGCCATGGTCAGCACAACGGCGCGGAAATCATTGGCAAACCGAATGCCGCTGTCTTTCAGGCTGTTCTGGCAGTCCTCAAAAATGGCGATTTCCTTGGCGGAGGACAGGTCGGCGGTTTTCATACGGGACTGGTAAGCACTGGCGATATCGGGGACGAACACGGTGCAGTCCCCCGACACCTTGGAGCAGCAGCTCAGCCGCCAGCCCTCGGCGTATTCTTCATCGGAAATATGGCGGCTCATGTGGGATTCCACATCTCCCTCCACCAGCTTCACGCGGCACTTGCCGCAGGAGCCGTTGCCGGAGCAGGGTGCGTCAATGGCAACATTGGCGCGGCGAGCCAGCTCCAGCAGGTTGTCCCCCACATTGCACTCAATGCTGACGGGCGCGCCGCCCTCTATCTGAAAAATGACCTTGCTCATAAAAAACGTCCTTTCCGATTGTTTTATTGCAGATTACAGTAGATTTATCATAGCACAAAACAGGGGGAAAAGCAACGGTTTTGCGCAGAAAAGGGACGGCAGGTTTCCCTGCCGTCCCTTGGGGATGTGCAAATTTTTACATCAGAGGCTCCATGCCGAGAACCGGATGGTTATGCTCGGTGAGCCAGTTCAGCAGCTCCTCACAATCGGTGGTGATGGTTTCATCCGCCACCATATCGGTGAAGTTTTCGATGCCGTACAGCTCCATAGCCGTCTGATTCAGCCGCTCGGCAACATCGTCTTTCAGTTCCTTGGGCATCCAGACGATACGCTCAATGCCGCCCTCCGCAGCGATAAACTTCTTGGAGGAAATGAAGTGCCGTCCGTGACCCATGTAGCCGGGGGTCTGGACGCCGCCGCCGGTGCAGGACGCCAACTCACCGAAGGTCATGCCTGCGGGGGTCATGCCCTTGAATTCCCGATTGACCACAATGAAGCCGTTGCTCATAGGCTCAATGCCGCAAATGCACTCGAAGCAGCCGCAGGAGGTCATGGGATCCTCCAAAATGGAGTACAGGGTGACGGTTTCCACGGCACCGTGGGTCGCGTCGCTGATGGCTTTATCCACGGTTGCGAACCGTCCGGTACGCTCGTCGGTGCAGTTCTCCTTGAAAATGGGCTGGCAGGGGCCGTTTTCGTTCAGCTCATGGGTGGCTTTTGCATCCAGCCAAGACACGGCACCGCACAGACCCAGCCGCTCGGGGGTGACCACGCAGCAATGGGCGGGGGCAAAGGACTGACACAGGATGCAGGTATAGTAGCGATCAACCGCTTCATCGGTCATGGATGCCAGACGGTCATCGCGCTGCGTATACCGAGGCATAGCCTCCTCGTCACGGAACTTCTCCGCCTGCGCGGCATCGGTGATCAGGGTGATTTGGCATTTATCCACGACCGCGTCAAACTCGTCCATGATCATGACGTACAGCACCTCGGCAAAGTGCTTCAGGGTCAGACCTGCCTCAAAAGCGGCATTGGACACACGGACGCGAACCTGATTGCGCTGACCGGTGTGCATCACGCCCTCCATATAATTGAACCAAGCGTGGAATTTGCGCTCGATAACGGACTCGAAATCGGTCTGCATCCGCTTTCCGGCAACCTCCACAAACGTGACCAGAGCCAGCTCCTTGGCATCCGCCAGATCGGGTCCCACGATGGTGATTTTATGATCCTCGATCTCATCCATTTCCCGCATGGCAACCAGCTCGGCGGTCGGGTTCTTGGCAGACCAGAACTCGTTGTGCATATCGGCTTTACGGATGATTTCGCCCTCAAAAGCGGCGGCAAAGGCAACGGGGATGGGCAGCTCCTTGACCCTGATTTTGATTTCCCGCAGCTCCAAGGACTTCTTCACGGTTTCGGCATGGTCGCAGACGGATTCCAGTGCGCCGGGAACCTGATTTTCCGCCAAGTCGATATCCACCACAACGGGGAAGCCCAGCGCGATGGCACCGGCACCGGCAGAAACCACAACGGCGTCAATGGCACCGAAGGTATTGACGAAAGCAGGCACTCTCAGCTTGGTATATTCCAGCAGACCCGCCAAATCGCCGGGTTTGGTGTTGCCGAAAATCAGAGCGGCACGGACAGCCACGGTGACCACATGGATGACGGATGTCACATCATGCCCCAGAGGGATGACGCGGAATTCCAGACCCATCTTCACGCCGCCGTTCATGCACTGCTCGATGACATCGCCCACGAGGAAGGACATGATGCCCTTGGACTGGTAATCCTTGACAACGCTGACAACGTCTTCCGCCTTATCTGCCTTGCCCAGCACCACGGCTACTCCGGGGATATCGCCGGTGACCAGAGGAACGCCCAGAGAGCGGATGATGGGGTCGGGAACAAAGCCGATGCCGGAGTCGTTTTCATAGGGGTTGGCACCGTCAACATATTTCAAACCTTCCAGAATTTCCGCACCCACAGCGGTGGCAAGTCCGGCATTAAGGGCTTGCCCCAAATCCTCCCGGTTGGTGATCAGGCTCTTTAACACGCCTACGCAGGCGGGCAAGTCCCCCAGCGTCTTGACCTTTACGCCGGTAGCAGCATAAATGGTGGGGAAAAAGTAGGCGGTATCGGGGAATGCGATCTCCTTATCCGCACCGTATTTGGCGATGGCATCGTTGACGGCACCCTCGGTCAGACCGGCAACGGCATTCGAACCGCCGTAAATCAAATCGGTTAATACACTCATTGTGATTCCTCCCATGTTTCATTTTTCAAAATTTGCAGAATAAATATAGAGTCCTATGGGCTGAATATCGGCATCCTCGGCAGGCTCTTGTTATCCCCGCCGAAAAACGCAAACCGACCGGGAGGGAGATTCCCTCCCAGCCGGAAATGCTTGGGAAAAGTTTATGTTCTATGCTTACAGATCCAGATAGGAATCGGAGTACAGAACGTGATTCTTGAAAATGTCGCAGGACTTGATGGTTTCCATCAGGCGCAGGTCGTTGGGGTTGACGATGGCAGAGGTCAGACCCTGCATCATGCACATGGCAACCAGAGCGGAGTCCATGATGGGACGGACGGTTTTGGGTGCGCCGTTGGAGTTGTTGGACAGACCGCCGGTGGACTTCAGACCCTCGTCGGCAAACAGCTTGATGGCTTCCAAGACTTCCATCTGCTTATCCTGCATACCCTTGACAACCAAGAACAGGGGGTCGAACCACAGGTCATCGGAGGTCATGCCCAAGGACATACCGCGCTCGAGCATATTATGGCAGTGCTTCATGCGCTCCTCGTTGTCCTTGGCAATGCCGTCGGCAGAGCACAGGGCGATACAAATAGCGTCATTGGCAGCAGCCAAATCAATGTAGGAGATACGGGAGCCGGCATCGGCGGAGTTGACGATGGGCTTGCCGTTGGTGCGGTTATAGACCTTGATACCGGCTTCGATTGCCTTCTTGTTGGCAGTGTCCAGAGCCAGAGGAACGTTGTTGAAGTTCTCCTGCAGCAGCTTGACAGCCCACATCATGCGCTCGGGGCCGTCCTTCTCGGCAGGTCCGATGTTCACGTCCAGATAGGTGGCACCGGCCTTGATCTGCTCGGCGGCACGCTTCAGGATGGGTTCAGGGTCGCGCTCGTCCATAGCCTTGCGGATGGTGGGGGCAATGCAGTGGATCCGCTCGCCGATGGTGACGAAGGTCTTGCTCTCGGGGTTATGACCCTTATAGGAAACGCCCATGTCCACGACCTTGATTTCGGGAACCTTGGTAGCCAGCAGCTCGTCGAAGGACAGCTCCTTGACTTCCACGGCAGTGGCAGCCTTGTTGGCATTCTCGGCGGCGGCGGCCTTAGCGGCGGCTTCGTATTCCTTATCCTTCATGTACTTGGGAATCTGGACGGCTTCCATGGTACCGACGACCACGTTCCAGCCGGGCAGCTTCTCCTGAATCTCGCCCTTCATAACGGCAACCTTGCCGGGGATGATCAGGGTGCGGTTCTTGATTTTGTTCTCGATATCCAGCGTTTCGAAGGTTTTCTTCACGGTGGTGGAGGAGAACTTGCCGGCAGCCCAAGCAGTCAGGACGGACATACCGGAGGCGTCGGTGATAATCAGGTTCACAGGCTGGTTGGAACGCTCCAGCTCGCCGGAAACCAAGAAGTATGTCAGCGCGAAGTCAACGGTCAACACGCAGGGGCTGTTCTCGTCGGCACCGTTCAGGGGGTAGATCTTGGACTCCACCTTCATGGGCTTCTGAGGATCGGTGAAGATATTCTGGCGCAGACCGTACAGGGGCAGAGCCTGAGAATAGTCCATGTTCTCCATGACGATGATGGAGCCGTATTTCTCCGTGAACAGGGAGGCATATGCGGTTTGCAGGCGGTTATCGCCGTGCGCCACACGACCCAGATTCACGATGGAGGGATAACCGAAAGAACGGTCGCCGTCCTTAACGGCAGTCCGGCGAACCAGAACCGCGTTCTTCAGGGTTTCCTTAGCGGTTTCGGCGGTCACGTCCAGAACCAAGTTCTTATTACCCTTGGCTTCCAACTTCTTCACGGTGTCATACAGGTCGGACAGGTTGGAGGCGGTGACGCCCAGCGTGACGCCGGCTTCGACAGCAACAGCGTTCATTTCTTCCCAGTTTTCGGGGTTAGCACCGCTGAGGATAACGTTCTTGCCCGCCACAGCCAGAGCCGCCTTGGCGCACTCGGCACAGCAGCAGTCCAGAATCAGGTCGCGTCCGGTCGCAGCCGCTTTCTTCACCAGATTTGCATAGGTTTCCGCGTCCGCACCGTTGTTGCGGACAAAGACGAATTCCACATACATCCGCTCACCGATACGAACATAATCGACCTTTTGCAGATCAGCCAGCTTGGCGTCCACTTCCTCGTCGGTCATGCAGGTGCAGACGGAAACGGCGAACAGGTTTTTGTTCACCAGAGTTTTTTCGTGACGGTACAGCACGGTTTCGCCGCCCAGCTTATGCTCGCCCACGGTGATGGTTTTCATGGGGGGAGCGGTCTGCTCGTTGAGCATTGCCTTTGCATCGTCAGAGAAATGGGGGCACTTGTCGATAGACACAGCACCCTGCGCCACCTTCATGCAGAAAGCCATACAGGTGGGGCTGCCGCACTCCTTACAGTTTTTCTTAGGAGACAGCTTAAAAATGTCAAGACCCTTCAAAGCCATTGTATGTATCCTCCTTCCGATTAGACAAGTTCAGTGATGAACTTCTTGATGGTAGCCACAGCAGCGGGGTGACGCATGATGACAGCGTCGGCACCGCCGGTCAGGTTCGCAGCGGCGGTAGAAACTTCCATCTCAATGGCGCGCTCTTCCATGCTGCCCCATGCGGGCTCGTCTTCTTCGGTTGCGGTGGATTCCTTCACGCCCCAAGTGTCGGGGGACACGGGAGCAATGATGGGCATTTGCAGGTCGGCATCGGACTGCGCCAGAGCTGCCAGACGGACACGATCCAGAGTGGAGGCAACGTACTCGTAGCCATAGCCCACGGCGGCGGTGCCGATGTTCATGATGATGTTTTCGGGAGCGATGGACAGACCCTTGAGCATGATGTTCAGCTGCTTGGCGAGGTTGATGTCGTCAGCGGTTTCTGCGCCGACCTTCTGACCGTAAGCCAGAGCGACGGAGGCACCGACGGTCTTATAGTCCTCGTTCTTGGCAGACATGACCAGAATGTTCTTGCCCTGCAGAGCGTCTGCGATTTTGGCGAACAGCTCGCCGTCTTTTTCCATGTTCTTGCAGCCCATGATGACGATGGGCATAGCGGTGACTTCGGAAACCGCAACAGCGTCGGCAACGCACTCGGCAACGGAGCGGTTTGCGCCGTTGGGGTCAGCGGACTCGAAGTGCAGGCACAGGAAGTCTGCGCCGGGCATGGTTTCTGCCTTCTTGGCATAGTCAGCCATGGTGGTGCAGTCGGCATAGAACTCTCTCAGAGCGGGAGCGTTCCAAGCGTTTGCTGCATCGGAGATTTCGATGCCGATCTTGGGTGCGTTTTCGATGGCAGCATCGAAGGTGTAAAACGGCATTACATTCTGACCGCCGATGACAACAGCCTTGTCACCGGTGCCCAGCGTCACGGCGTTGATTTTGCCGCTGTAGGGAGCCGTCTTGGGAGTGAAAGCCATAGTTAATTATCCCCCTTGAGTATTTTATACTGCTTTACGCAGAATTTTGATGAAATTTTCGGAAAAATCGGACTTACAGCCCCAGTTTTTCCATAATGCCCCGCAGTGCCGCCTTCATGGGATCGCTCTCAGGAAGCTTGGCAGAGGGCTGACCGGCACAGTCGCAGCGGTAAACCGCCTCGTCATGGGGCAGAACGCCGTACAGCGACAGACCGTGCTTTTCGATTTCTTCGGAAATGCCCTCGTCCAGCCTGCCATTCGGGGCGCGGTTGACGATAAGCCCCATTTGCTGCGGATTCAGATTCATTTCCTCCACCATTTCGGCAACCCGCGCCACTGCCTGAATGCCCCGACGGGAGCTGTCGGAAATCAGCAGCATGGTGTCCACATGGGGCAGAGTTCCCCGCGCGATATGCTCCAACCCCGCCTCATTGTCAATGACGATATAGGCATAGTTTCGGGCATATTTCGACACTTGGGACTGGAGAACGCCGTTGACATAACAATAGCAGCCCTTGCCCTGCGTGCGGCCCATAACCAGCATATCAAAATCGTCGTCCTCAATGAGAGCGGAATTGAACTTGAATTCGGCATAATCCGCCTTGGTCATACCCTTGGGGATGGTGCCTTTCAGCTCAGCCTGCGCCATTTCCTCCCGAATGGAGCCGAGGGAGGTTTCCACTTCCACGCCCAGAACCTCATTGAGATTGGAATTCGCGTCAGCGTCCACAACAAGGACGGGTCCCTGCTGTTTTTTGCACAGGTAGTCGATGATCATGCCGCAGGTGGTGGTTTTACCCACGCCGCCCTTACCGGCGACTGCAATCGTTCTCGGTGTTGCCATATCTAGGTTCTCCTTAAATGGTAAATTGCTTTGGGGGAGGGTTCCGAGGAACCCTCCGCAACATATGTCCGCTTACAGCAGGCCGGCAAGCTGCGCGATGTTGGCAACATCATCGTACTTGTTCAGTGCGTACAGGTGGATGCCGTTGATGCCGCAGGCGCGGTACTCGTCAATCTGGTTGACGGTGTATTCGATACCGGCAGCCTTGAAGGAAGCCTTCTTGCCCTCCACGTCTGCGTCGAAGGGATCCTTGACGAAGGGGTTGGGGAAGATCCAGTTCTTGGAAATGATCTCGCACAGACCGCGGGGCATGACGCAGCCGTTACGGCTCAGAGCCATGTTGATGGTTGCAGCCTGATCCAGAATGGGCATGATACCCACGTCCACGGGCATCCAAATACCGGCGGCGCGGATAGCGTCCAGCCAGTAACGGAACTGATCCATATCCCAGCAGAGCTGCGTCATGATGTAATCGGCACCGTTGTCCTGCTTCTGCTTCAGGAAAGCGATGTCCGCATCCAGAGAACGGCAGCTAATGTGGCCCTCGGGAGAACCGGCAACCGCGATGGTGAACTTATCACCGAACTCCTGACGGACGAATTTGACCAGATCGGTAGCATAGTGCAGGTCGCCGCCGGTGCCGCTCCAGCCGAAAGGCAGGTCGCCGCGCAGAGCCAGCATATGGTCGATGCCGTGGCTGAGGTAGTTCTGCAGCTGCTCCTTGATGCCTTCCTTGGTGTTGCCGATGCAGGTGAAGTGGGTCACGCCGGTGGTCTTGCCGTCCTTGGCGATCTTGTCCAGAACCTCCAGATTCTTGCCCACGTTGGTGCCGCCTGCGCCGTAGGTGCAGGAGATGTAGTCGGGGTTCAGGGTATAGAGCTGCTCCAGCACACCGCCTTCACCGCAGAGCTTTTCCATGCCCACATCGGTCTTGGGGGGGAAAACCTCAAAAGAGAATGCGGAACGCTTGTCCAGGATATCCATTACAGACATACTTTGTTTCCTCCTAAAAAATTCTTTTGGTCTTTGCTTTTATACATCGAAAATGAGCACATCTCGCCCATATTGATACAACATTATCGTATCACAAACAAACGCCAAATTCAACCCACAATTTCAACAATTTCCGGCATTCCTTTTCTATATTTGTTTTTCGGCATAGATTTCTATGAAGGAAATCGACAAAAAGGGGTTGAATTTTCCATTCTGTTCTGCTATAATACCCCCTGTAACCAAGCGCAGGTCTTTCTGCGCCCCCATATGCGGGTATAGTTCATCGGTAGAACGCGACCTTCCCAAGGTCGATAGGAGGGTTCGACTCCCTTTACCCGCTCCACGTCGGAGCAAGCGTCATATCGCTTGCTCCGACTTTTTTTGCAAAAGTCAGAGCGCACTCATTCTGCCGCTCCTCCTTTCCAAGCCGAACCCGCTTTGCCGTGCTTCTGTGAAAGCATGGGGCTTTTTCCGTCAAAATGAGGACTGCCGCAAGGGGAAATTTGCGGCAGTCCTTCCTTATTATATTGAAGCTCCGGTGGATTGCAGGCGGATGACCACGGCGGTGGCGTCGTCCTCCCCTTTGCCCTTTTTCAGCAGGCGCGCCGCCAGCTCTCCGGGCGGCTCCTCCGGCGAAATCCCGCCACGGCGCAGAGCCGATTCCGCATCCACGCCGTCGCTGAGCAAAATCAGGCTTTCTCCCCGCCGCAAAGACAGACGCGTGACCGTTTCCCGCGTTCGGGTTACGGACAGTCCCGGCGGCGGAGTAGCTGTCCCGATTTTTTCCGCACCGGTGCGCCGCAGAACCCAACTCGGCGCCGCGCCCCACTTATACACCGCCGCGCGTCCCGAATCCAGAGAAATTTCCGCCAAATCGAGGGTCACCGCCCCCGCCCTTCCCCGCAGTGCCAGAATGCTGTTGATGGAACGGAAGGCGTGTTCCGCCGGAAATCCCGCCGTCAGCATTTGCCGCAGCAAGCTCCCCGCCGACTGTCCCTCCTGCGCCGCCGCCAGTCCAGTTCCCATGCCGTCGCACAGGAGAACATAATATCGGCATCCCGTTCCCGCAAACGCCATGCACCGATCCCCGTTGACCCGCTCCTTTCCCACCGAACGGGCGGACGCCTCAATGCGAAAGCTCGTCCGCACCCGTCCCCGCCGAGGCAGCTCATCCGCCAGCTCCCGCAGATATTCTCCCAGAAACTGATACTGCTGGATCAGGGCGTTGCGATATTCCCCCTGCCGCTCACGGTCGGCTTTTATGCCCCGAAGCTGATCCTGACTGCGCCGCAGCTCCCCCAGCACCCGTCCGGTTTTTCGGCAGGTGAAATCCAGCGGACGCCGCAGAATTTCCGAGGTCAGCCGCGCCCTGTCACCGCAGGTATTCCGAGCCGAACATCCGGCGCAGGCACGGTCGCGCACCTTTTGAATGAGCGCGTCCTCGTCAATGGGATCGGGGGTCGTTTCCAGCAAGGTCTGCTGAATTTCCGACATGACTCCCGCCGCCAATTCCAGCCGAACCTGCGCCACACCGGTTTCCCCGCGGCGATGAAACACCTCCGGTCGGGGCGGGAGAAAAATCCCCAGAACACCTCCCAGAATCAACCCCGTCAGCGGCATAAAATCCCATGTGCCGCACACCGCCATCACCGCCAAGCAAGCCGCCGCCGGAGCGGCATACTTCAAATACCGCACAGGATAGGGCGGCAGCCGCAGAAAATAGGCGAGGCACAGCACCGCCGTCATGGGAATCGCCGTGACCTGCGCCAAATCCAGACCCAATCCGGCAAGTGCCGCCGCAGGGAACGCTCCGGACACCGCCAAAATTCCCCCCGCCACATATCCCAGCCCCAGATAGGGAATGGGCACGACCTGCGCCAATGCCAGCACGGCGACCCCGCCGGCGATCCAGTCCGCCGCTGCGTCACGCTTACGCAGAACCTTCGTGAACAGCAGCACCGAAGCCGGTGCAACCGACACGCGCAAAAAATATTGCAGCACAGGGGTATCGTCCTGCCATCCGAGCAGGAAAACCAGCCCCGTCACCGCCACCATCACCCCCGCCAACGCCGGAAGCAGGAGCGGGCGGGTCTTGATTTCCTCCCGATTGCCCATGAGCAGAGCCATCAGTCCTCCGGTCAGCGACCAGACCATCGCCTGCAGACCTGCCATGCCCCAAAAAACGCCGCAGCCCAACACGCTCCCCAGACACATACACACCGCCTGCCACCCGATTCCCCCGCAAATCAGCCCCATGGCAATGGGCTGGGGAAATCCGTTCAGGCTTGCCGCGCTGAGAAGAAAGCCGCTGCCGCCGTAAGCCAGAATTTTTCCGAGGGTCTGCACCCGCGGCTCCAACGCCCACCGCTGAAGCCGCCGCCGTCCCTGCCGCAGATAGGTTTCCATGGATGCCATCATTTGTACCACTGCCTTTCCATTCGTTGTAAGCAAATCCTATCACGGAGGAAAAAAGAATGCAGTCGGAAAGAGAATGTCGGGAAAGATTCTTGCATCGAAACCGAAATATGTGTATAATGAAGCAAACGTCATGTGCCGGAGGTGCGCCGTGGGCAGAGAATTTGAATTGAAATATCAGGCGGATGGGGAGAAACTTGCCGCTATCCGAGAGAAATTCGGGGACTTTACCCCCATTTCCATGAGAACCGTCTACTATGACACACCGAACGGGGATTTGGAAAAACGCCGCCGGATGCTGCGGCAGAGAACGGAAAACGGAAAAAGCGTCTGCACCCTGAAAATCCCTCTGCCCGACGGAAGCCGCGGGGAATGGGAAACAGACGAAAAATCCGTTGCGGAGGCAATTCCGGAGTTATGTAAACTCGGTGCGCCGAATGACCTCATTTCCCTGTGCGGCGACGGGTTGGTTCCGACCTGCGCCGCCGAATTCACCCGCCTTTGCACCCTTGTAAGCCTGCAAAATGCCGCCGCCGAACTGGCACTGGACGCGGGCGTTTTCATCGGAAACGGGAAAAAGCTGCCCTTTGCCGAGGTGGAGGTGGAGCTGAAATTCGGGGAAGAAGCCGCCGTCACCGCGTTCGCCCAAGCGTTGGCAAAGGAATTTTCCCTGACCCCCGAGCCGAAAAGCAAGGTTCAGCGGGCACTGGCACTGGCAAAAAACGAAACATAAGGGAGAGAGAAATATGGGAAATTTTGCACATTTATTTGAAAAATACGACCGTTTGGTGCTGTTTGACACAGAAACCACCGGTCTGCAATACAGTCGGGACGAAATCATCGAATTCGCCGCCGTGGTGGTGGAGCAGGTGGACGGAACCGCCGCCGTCACAAAGGAATATGACGAGCTGGTTTCCCTGTCCTCCGGCAGCTTTGTGCCGCCTCGGATTCAGGAACTGACGGGCATTTCTACCCAAGACATTCGGGAGCGCGGTCTGCCCAAGACCCGTGTGTGTCGGGACATCGGGGAAATGATTGAGGGCAACACCCTGCTTCTGGCGTACAACGCCCATTTTGACCTGAGTTTTCTGTTTTATATGCTCCTGCGCAGCGGTGATCCCGCCATCCTCAAGGGCAAGGACAAGCTGGACCTGCTCACCGTCTATCGGGACAGGCACAGCTATCCCCATCGGCTCAGCAGTGCTATCGAAACCTACGGGCTGTCCGGCAAGGTGGTAAACTCCCACCGCGCGGTCGACGATGTGCTGGCAACGGTGGCGGTCATGGAGGAAATGGAGAAGGAAAAGGACGATTTTGAGCGTTATGTAAACCTTTTCGGCTACAATCCCAAATACGGCATTGAGGGGAAAGCCATCGGTTCCGTGGTTTACAAGGCGCAGCCCTACAACCCACCCTGTCCCCTGTACGAAGCATAAGGAGGTCGCGCAATGCTCAATCAAGCTGCATACGCTCTGGGTGCCAACCGTTCCTGTATTCGGGAGCTGTTTTCCTACGGCTGTCAGCGGGCGGAAATCGTGGGGCGGGAGAATGTGTTCGACTATTCTCTGGGCAACCCCTCCATCCCCGCGCCGAGAGAGGTGGAGAACGCCATACGCGAGGTACTTTCCGACACCGATTCTCAGGAAATTCACGGATATACCGCCGCGATCGGGGACTTTTCCCTGAGAAAAGCCATTTCCGATGACCTGAACAGCCGTTACGGATGCGAAACCGCACCGGAGGATTTTTTCATCGGATGCGGCGCGGCTCCCGAGCTGGTTGCGGTGTTTCGCGCCTTGGCGGTGGAAAACGGCGAAATTCTTGGGATTTCTCCCTATTTCCCCGAATATAAGCCGTTTTCCGAGGGTGCCGGACTGAAATTTCGGGCGGTTCCGCCGGATGTGCCGAGGTTTCAAATCAACTTTACGGCACTGGAATC
>X285_Short_beaked_Echidna__coassemble_508_pt1 | contig 17751 bp, 15 predicted proteins | sample X285_Short_beaked_Echidna__metabat2_high_PE_017 | metagenome-assembled genome bin X285_Short_beaked_Echidna | reverse complement strand
ATTACATCCTGCGTTATCGACAGTATCCCCGCATCCGTGAAATTCGGCGCAGACGGCGTGATTACCTCCGACGTGACCGCCGCAATCGCCACCAAGAACGAGCTGGGCGAAAACTACGGCATGAAGGCCTACGGCGGTGCCAAGTACGAATGGAACGAGCAGGTTGCCGCTTTGGCAAGCTATGCCGTGGGCAAAACCGTGGAGGAGCTGAAAACCGGCGCGGTCAATGAATCCGGCAAGGCGGCAGACGCAGACCTTGCCTCCACCGCCACCATTTACCTCGGCGGCTTCGTGTCCGCCATTGAGCAGGCTGTGAACAATGCCGCCCATCTGGGTGCACAGCTTGGTGACGAGCTGCGACTGGCGTCCGTCAGCAGCCTGAGCGACAGCAAATCCGCAGACGCGGAAAATGCGGGCGCGGCGCAGCTCAACGCCGACGTGACCGCCCTGACCCTCAGCGGCAAAATCATCACCTCCTGCACCATCGACTCCGTTCAGGCTAAGGTGAATTTTGACGCAAACGGCACCGTCACCACCGATGTTTCCGCGATGCCCATGACCAAGAACCAGTTGGGTGAAAACTACGGCATGAAGCTGTACGCCGGTTCCGCTTTCGAGTGGAATGAGCAGGCTGCCGCATTCGCCGCTTATGTCACCGGCATGACCGCCGAGGATGTCAACGGTATGGCTGTGAACGAAAGAACCGCCCCCTTGGACGCCGACCTTGCCGCCACCGTCACCATTGCCGTGGGCGGATTTCAGGCTCTGATCGCCAAGGCTGCCGCTTAAATGCGAACCGAGAAAAGAGCGGCGGTTGTGCTCCTTGTGCTGGCTCTGGTGCTGGGCGGCTGTGCCGCCCCATCGGCGTCAGGAGGGCAAAAGCAGTACACCGCCACGTTTTTGGAGCTGTTTGACACGGTGACGACCGTCATCGGCAAGGCGGACAGCGAGGAGGATTTTCGGGCGACTGCGGAGGAAATTCGGGACGAACTGATGCAGTATCATCAGCTTTTCGACATTTACCATGACTATGCGGGGCTGAACAATCTGAAAACCGTCAACGACAACGCGGGCATTGCGCCGGTAGCGGTGGACGAGCGGATTCTCGATCTGCTGGAAGCTTGCAAGGGCTACTATGAAGTCACGGACGGTCGGGTGAACATTGCCATGGGCGGTGTGCTGAGGCTGTGGCATGAGGAGCGGAACACGGGCGTCCAAGACCCGTCAAACGCCAAGCTCCCGAGCGAGGAAAAGCTCCGCAGGGCGGGGGAGCATATGGACTTGAACGCCCTTGTCATTGATCGGGAGAACGCCGCGGTCTATCTCTCCGACCCTTTGGCTTCGTTGGATGTGGGAGCCGTTGCCAAGGGCTGGTCTGCGCAGCGGGTCTGCGAAAACGCGCCTGCGGGACTGCTTATCAGCGTGGGCGGCAACGTCTGCGCCACGGGACCCAAGGATCCCGCCGGAACCCCGTGGGTGGTCGGCATTCAGGACCCGAATGGGAGCGACAAATATCTGCACACCATCTATGTGACGGGGGGCAGCGTGGTCACCAGCGGCGACTATCAGCGCGCCTATGCGGTGGACGGCAGGCTGTACCATCACATCATCGATCCGGACACCCTGTATCCCGGCGGGGATTGGCGCAGCGTTACCGTTGTCTGCGCCGATTCGGGACTGGCAGACGCCCTTTCTACCGCATTGTTCCTGCTCCCTCAGGCGGAGGGACAGGCGATTTTGGGCAAGTTCCAAGCCGAAGCCATGTGGGTAGACGCCGAGGGGAATATCTCGTACAGCCCCGAATTTGAAGCACTGATCAAAATATAATTGAGGTGAAAATACATGAAACGTCTGTTTTTTGGAGGAATCCACCCCAAATATCAGAAAGAAATGTCCACCGGAGTGACAACGCTCCGCAAAATCGAGCCGAAGCAGGTGGTCATTCCCCTCCGGCAGCATATCGGCGCGCCCTGCCAGCCGCTGGTAAACGTGGGTGACAGGGTACTGCGCGGGCAGAAAATCGGTGACGGCGAGGGACTGTGCGTACCCGTCCACGCCTCCGTTTCCGGCATCGTGGCGGCGATCGAACCCCGCCCCCACACCGGTGGCGGAATGGTGAACGCCGTTGTGATAGACAACGATTTTCAGGACGAAACCGTGCCGATGGAAGAAAATAACCTCCCCTTGGAGGAACTCAATGCCGATGATGTTCTCCATGCCGTTCGGGAGGCGGGCATCGTGGGCATGGGCGGCGCGGCTTTCCCGGGAAATGTGAAAGCCCTGTCCGCTATGGGCAAGGCGGATACCCTGATTGCCAACGCCTGCGAGTGCGAGCCTTATATCACCGCCGACGATTCCCTCCTGCGCAGCACCCCCCGTCAGGTTCTCGACGGCATGAGGATCCTTAAAAGCGTTCTGAAGCCGGAACGTGCGGTGCTGGCGGTGGAGGACAACAAGCAGGAGGCAATCGAACGAATTCGCCCTCTGCTGTCGGAATATCCCGACATTGAGCTGGCGGTTCTGCCCACCCGCTACCCTCAGGGTGCGGAAAAGCAGCTCATCCAGTCCCTGACCGGTCGGGAGGTTCTGCCCGGTCAGCTACCGGTCAGCGTGGGCTGCGCCGTGTTCAATGTGTCTACCTTCGCCGCTGTCTATCGGGCGGTTCGTCTGGGGATGCCCCTGACGGAGCGAATTGTGACCGTTTCCGGCGAAGCCATTGCCGAGCCACAGAACTTCATCGTCCGCATCGGCACACCCTTCCGCGACCTCATTGAAGTGGCGGGCGGTCTGAACGAAAAGACCGAGCGGGTCATCAGCGGCGGTCCCATGATGGGCTTTGCCCAGAGCGACCTGTCCGTGCCGGTGATCAAAGCCACCAACTCCATTCTGTGCCTGCTCAAAGACCGAAACGGCGCGGCGGAGAATCCGGTGTGCCTGCGGTGCGGCAAATGCGTGAGCGTTTGCCCCATGCGTTTGCAGCCGCTGTATCTGTACCGATTTGTAAACGCAGAGGAACTGCGTGAATTGGAGCGTCTGAACCTCCTCGACTGCATCGAGTGCGGGAGCTGCGCCTTTACCTGCCCCGGAAAGCTGCCTCTGGTGGAGCGATTCCGCAAGGGCAAACAAATGCTGAGGGAGGCGAAAGCCAAATGAATTTGACCGTTGCTTCTTCCCCGCATATTCGGGGTGATTTCCGCACCAACCGCATCATGCGGGATGTGGTGCTGTCCCTGCTGCCGGCTCTTGCCGTGGGCATTGCCGTGCTGGGCATCCGCTCTCTGGTGGTTACGCTGATGTGCGTTGCCGCGGCTGTGGCGTCCGAGTGGCTGTACGGCCGCGTCACCAAGACGAGAAACACCGTGGCGGACGGTTCCGCCGTGGTCACGGGCTTGCTGCTTGCCATGACTTTGCCCGCCGAGGTTCCTTATTGGCTGGCGGTGACGGGCAGTGTGTTTGCTATTGTTGTTGTCAAGGCACTCTGCGGCGGTCTGGGGCAGAATATTTTCAACCCCGCGCTTGCCGCGAGAGCCTTTATGATGCTGATTTTTCCCGTGGGTATGACCCGATATGCGGGCGTGGACGGCGTGGCCTCCGCCACGCCTCTGCACCATATGGTCATGCCCGCTCTGCCGGAGCAGAGCCTGATGCAGATGTTCCTCGGAAACTGCCCCGGCTCCATCGGTGAGATTTCCGCGCTGGCACTTCTGCTGGGCGGTGCCTACCTTGTGTATCGCAGGGTGATCTCCGTCCGCATTCCGGCGGCGTACATCGGCACCGTGGCGGTGCTGACCCTGATTTTCCCCAAGACCGACGCGCCGATGCAATGGATGCTCTACAGCCTGCTGTCCGGCGGTCTGGTGCTGGGTGCCGTTTTCATGGCGACGGACTACGCCACCTCTCCCGTGACCGCCATGGGGCAGATCGTCTACGGCGTCGGCTGCGGCTTGCTGACGGTGGTATTTCGCTATTTCGGCATTTTCCCCGAGGGCGTGACCTATGCCGTTTTGCTCATGAACGCCTTTGTGTGGATCATTGACCGCTGCACCGCTCCCAGACGGTTCGGTGTGAAAAAAGGAGGAGAGGCAAAATGAAAAAAGGTATTTTACTTCCCATCCTGACCATCGGACTGTGCGCGCTGGTTTTGCTGGGTGCGTCCTTCGGTCTGCACGGCACGGCAGAAAAAAATGCGCAGGCAAATCACCTCGCGCAGATGCAGACCCTGCTGCCCGGAAGCGAGCATTTTTCCGCGATGCCTTATGACGGCGAGGATGAAAACATCCGCACCGTCCACAAGGGCGAAACCGGCTTTGTGGTGGAAACCGTCACCGCCGGATATGCCGGCGACATCACCATGGAGATCGGGGTAAGCTCTGACGGAGCCGTGACGGGTCTGGCGGTGCGCGCCATGTCCGAAACCTACTCCTTGGGAGCCAAGGCTCTGACGGACGTTCCCTTTCTGGCGCAGTTTCTGAACACCTCCGGAGAGGCGCAGGTCGGGCAGTCTGTGGACGCCATCACCGGTGCCACCGTCACCTCCAAGGCGGTTGCCCGCAGCGTCAATTCCGCAGTTGCCTATGTCACCGGTGCGGATACCGGTTCCGGTGCAACATCATGGGGAGGTTAAGCCGTGAAAAATAAGACATATTTCCTCAATACCGTTTTGTCGGCGGTTTTGGGCATTTTATTGCTGGGTGCGGTTCTGGTGAGAACCTTTGCGCCCAACGTCATCATCCCCGCATGGAACATCCCGAGCATGGTGTTGGTGTCCCTGCTCGCTCTGCTAATCGACTTCTATGGGGCGAAGAACGCCGAGCGATGCTATGCCGCCATCGTCCTGCTGGGCGGTGCGAGCTTCGGACTGCTGCCCTATGCGGCGGGCTTTGCCGCAGCAATGCAGGCTCTGAAAATCGGAATTGTCGGCGGCATCGTGTTCGGCGCGACCGCTTGGCTGTTTTCCGCCGTCCAAAACCGCCTCTCCTCGGGTCCTGCCGTCAAGGCGGCTCCCGTTCTCAGCGCTTTGGGGCTGTATTTAGCCGCCCAGTGCTTCATGGGCATCCTTTTATAATGCAAATCTCCCGACTGCGTAAAAAACGGTCGGGAGGTTTTTATCTTGCGGGTATGCTTTATTGGCAGAAAAAACATTGCGTTGCTTGCCGAGGCGTGATATACTGTAGAAAAAAGCGGGAGGAACGCAAATGAGCTACGCAGATGAAGTTTACAAAAAGACCTGTCGGGAAATTCTGGAAAACGGATTTTCCGACGCGGAACTGGAAGTGCGTCCCCACTTGGCGGACGGCACCCCCGCCCACACCATAAAAACGTTCGGGGTGGTGAACCGTTACGATTTGTCCGAGGAATTTCCCATCATGACCCTGCGGCGCACCTACTGGAAATCCGCCGTGGATGAACTGCTGTGGATTTGGCAGAAAAAATCCAACCGCATTGCCGATTTGGGCAGCCACGTCTGGGACGAGTGGGCGGGGGAGGACGGCACCATCGGCAAGGCGTACGGCTATCAGCTCGGCATCCGCCACCAATATAAAGAGGGGATGTTCAATCAGGTGGATCGGGTGATTTTCGACCTGAAAAACAATCCCGCGTCCCGCCGCATCCTCACGAACATCTACAATTTTGAGGATCTGCACGAAATGAATCTCTACCCCTGCGCCTACTCCATGACGTTTAATGTCACGGGGAACAAGCTCAACGCCATCCTGAACCAGCGTTCTCAGGATATGCTCACCGCAAACAACTGGAACGTGGTGCAGTATGCTGTGCTGACCCACATGATGGCGCGGACGGCGGGGCTGGAAGTGGGGGAATTGGTTCATGTCATTGCCGACTGCCACATTTACGACCGCCACATTCCCGCCGTGAGAGCCATGCTGGAACGGGAGGGCTTTGACGCACCCGAATTCCGCATTGACCCCGCCGTTACCGATTTTTACGCCTTTACCAAGGACAGCTTTACCATGGAAAATTATCAGTTTCATCCCTTTGATTTTGAAATTCCCATGGCAATCTGATACGGATTCTCCGAGAATTTCAACGATAATGAGTATGAGGTGCATGATGGAACTGATTGTAGCGGTTTATGAAGATTGGGGCATCGGTCGGGACGGCACCCAGCCCATTGCCCTCAGCGCAGACCGAAAATTCTTTCGGGAAACCACGCGGGGAGCCATGGTCATCGCGGGGCGGCGCACCATCGAGGATTTTCCCGAAAAAAAGCCCCTGCCCGGACGGGTCAATGTGGCTCTGAGCCGGACAGCCGCGGAAATTACCGGCTTTACGCTCTGCCGCAGTCCGGAGGAGGCGGTGAAGCTGGCGGAAACGGCAGACCGCGCCATGGTCATCGGCGGCGGCAGTATTTACAGACAGATGCTCCCGTACTGCGATACAGCCTATGTGACGAAAGTCCGCGCAAAGCCCCTTTCCGACACCTTTTTTCCCAATTTGGAGGAGGATTCCGACTGGTATCTGGCGGAAACCCTTTTATCCGGCGAGGAAAACGGCATCCCCTACGAAATGCTCTTATATAGAAGAAAATAAGAAAATCGCCTGACGGCTCCCCGTCAGGCGATTATTGCATTACTGCCGTTCCCACGTCCATGGTATGGGCGAATCTGCGTGTTCGCGCGAAACCTCATGAAATGGAACGGTTATACGGATGATTTTGCGAAAAATCAATGTTTCTTATCTTGAAAACAGCCGAGAAGCACCAAGACAATGCCGGTCATAAGCAGCAGGATACATCCGATAAAAAACGCTTTCAGGTTCAGATTCTTAGCCTGAAACAGAAGATTCCATAATGTGCCGCCCCCGCCGTAGTTCGACCATTCTGCGACAATGGGAATTGCTGTGTTGACTGGGATCATCATACCGAGAAAACCAATCAGCATAAAGAAACAACCGGAAATGATTTTTTTATAAAGAACGTCCCATTGACTGATGTTGATTTCGGACAAATGATATGACGCCCCATGGGAATTCTCTCTTTTTTGTCTTATTGTAACAGATAAAATTAAAAATTTCAATAGGGAATTGTATAATTTGCGGAAAAACAGAGAGGATGTGACCGGCTGCCCACTAGGTTATTTCCGCTTTTTGCCCATGGGCTTGGCGGCGGGCTTGGGGGCGGGGAATTTGGCGGCGGGTTTCTTTCCTGCGGGAGCGGGCTTTTTCGATGGGGGCGCGGCTTTTTTGACGGCGGGGCTTTTTCCTGCATTTTTCGACGGCGCGGCATAGCCGCCTGCCTTGGGGGGAACGGCGCGAATGAGGCATTTCGGCCCCGAGCCGATCAAATCCTCCCGATGGGCGGCGATGAGAGCCTCCCGCACCAGATAATAATTTTTCGGGTTCCGATACTGAATGAGTGCCCGCTGCATGGCTTTTTCGTGAGGGTCGGTGGGGACGTACACCCTGTCCATGGTGCGCGGGTCCAGCCCCGTATAGTACATCACCGTGGAGAGGGTAGAGGGGGTGGGATAAAAATCCTGCACCTGCTCCGGATTGTAGCCCATTTCCCGAATGTACTCCGCCAGCTCCACCGCCTCTTTCATGGTCGAGCCGGGATGACTGGACATGAGGTAGGGAACCAGATACTGCTCCATGCCAAACTGCCGATTCAGGGCAAAATATTTTTCTGTGAACCGATTATACACCGCGTTTTCCGGCTTGCCCATCCGCTTGAGCACCGCGTCGGAAACGTGTTCCGGTGCGACCTTTAACTGTCCGGAAATGTGATACTGCACCAGCTCCTTGAAAAAGGTGTCCTTTTTGTCCGCCAGCAGGTAATCGAAACGGATGCCGCTGCGGACGAACACCTTTTTCACGCCGGTGATTTTTCGCAGCTTTCGCAGGAGGGCAACGTAATCGCTGTGGTCGGCGCTCATATTCTTGCAGGGGGCAGGGAATAGGCATTGCCGCCCGCCGCAGGCACCCTTGGTCATCTGCTTGTCGCAGGCGGGATGGCGGAAGTTGGCGGTGGGACCGCCCACATCATGGATATAGCCCTTGAAATCCTTGTCCTTTACAATCTGCTCCGCTTCTTTCAGGATGGACTCGTGGCTTCGGATCTGGATGATGCGCCCCTGATGGAATGTCAATGCGCAGAACGAGCAGGCTCCGAAGCAGCCGCGATTGGAAACCAGACTGAATTTCACTTCCTCAATGGCGGGAACGCCTCCGGCTTTTTCATAGGAGGGGTGGTACGTCCGACAGTAGGGCAGGTCGTAAACCGCGTCCATTTCCTCGGTGGTCAGGGGCTTCTGAGGGGGATTCTGCACCACGAATTCCTTGCCGTACGGCTCCGCCAAACGCTTCGCGGTAAAGGGGTCGCAGTTGCCGTACTGAATTTTGAAGGATTCCGCGTATTTCCGCTTGTTCTCTTTCAGGGCGGAAAAGTCGGGCAGGACGATGGTGGGCAGGCTTTCGTCCAGCTCCGCCGTTTTGAAAACCGTTCCGTCTATATAGGTGATGTCGCGCACATCCATGCCGGAATTGAGGGCGTCGGCAATTTCCACGATGCTCTTTTCGCCCATGCCGTACATCAGCAGGTCCGCCTGACTGTCCAGCAAAATCGAGCGTTTCATGCTCTCCGACCAGTAATCGTAGTGCCCCAGCCGCCGCAGACTGGCCTCGATGCCGCCGATGAGGATGGGAACATCCTGATAGGTTTGGCGAATCAGGTTGCAGTAGACGATGGTGGCGTAGTCCGGACGTTTGCCCATGATGCCGCCGGGGGTGAACGCATCGGTTTTGCGGCGATGCTTGGTGACGGAATAGTGGTTTACCATGGAATCCATATTGCCGCCGGTGACGAGAAATCCCAGCCGCGGTCTGCCGAATACGTCGATGGAGCGCGGGTCTTTCCAGTCGGGCTGAGAGAGAATGCCCACGCTGTAGCCGCGGCTTTCCAAGATGCGGCTGATGATGGCATGACCGAAAGAGGGGTGGTCAACGTATGCGTCCCCGATGACGTATACAAAATCGCACTGCTCCCGTCCGTGCGCCTGCATTTCTTCCTTGGTAATGGGCAGAAAATCCATATTCTACCTCCCGTATTTGTTTTATATTAGTATAACAGATTTTTTGCCGAATGGGAAGTAAAAAGTGCGCGGGTTCGGAATCTCTCCCGCCCCTGCACGGAAATTGGTGAAAATGGATAAAAATGCCTCCGTTTGTTGGAAAAAAACGGGTAAAAATCCCTCACTACCGTTCATTCGTCCGCCCGACGTGGATTTTTTTAAAAAGATATGAAATTATACTTGATTCTTTTGCGATTGTATGCTATAATACAACAAGTTTTTAAGGTGAACGCAAATTATACATATTTCGTGCATAAAATGCGGTGGTATTCATCTGAAAACCCATGATTTGGGTATTTTTCTGTGACAAGACACAGTGAAATATAAGATTTATTTAGGAGGACAAAGAATATGAAAAAACTGCTTTCTCTGGCTCTTGCGCTGCTGATGGTTGTTGCTATCTTCGCAGGCTGCGGCAAGACCGAAGAACCCGCACCCACCACCGAGGCGCCCACGGCTGCTACCGAAGCTCCCACCGAGCCGGAAGAAACCCACGGCGCACTGGCTGATTACGAATACGGCAAGGACTACTGCTCCCTGTACGAAGCAATCGGCGACAAAGTGACCGCTGACATGGTCGAAGAATACGACGGCATGGCTTATGTCACCGTTGACGGCGTCGAGTACGAACTCGGCGAGGACTTCCTCTCCATGGCTATGGTTTACAAGTGCGACCCCATCGAGGGCAACGAAGCTTTCGATACCGCTGACGAAATCTACAACTTCTGGTGGAAGCTGTATATCCAGAGATGGAACTATCTGGCTTGCGAAATCCCCCTGTACTCCAACCAGTACTACCATGTCTACAACTCCAAGCTTCAGGGCTACGAGGTTTCTCCTTACTGGAGCCCCTGCAACGCTCTGCCTTTCTGCACCATCGACACCACCAAGGGCTCTAACTCCTACATCATGGGCTCCGTCACTGAACTCAGCGGCGCATTCCGCTACGCTTCGTTCGGCAAGAACAGCCCCGGTGCTGCTGACTTGGACATTCAGACCATGACCAGCGGTCTGTCCACCGTCGAAGCCGGCGTGGACGGCACCTACGCTTGGAACCCCACCGTCGTTGCCGACCACAACGAGGTTTACAACGAGGACGGCTCCAAGACCTTCACCATGACCATCTGCGATGATCTGGTGTTCTCCGATGGTTCTCCCATCACTGCTAAGAACTATCTGGTTCACGCTCTGGTTTTCTCCACTCCCGTTGCTACCGAGGCTGCCAGCCGCGACACCATGGCCGGTATGAACTTCATCGGCTATAAGGATTTCGCCGCTGCTACCGACGCTGCTGTTCCCTTTGCAGGTCTGCGTCTGATCGACGACTACACCTTCTCCATCACCATCGACCCCGAGTACCTGCCCTACTACTATGACATCATCTACGCAGGCGTGACTCCCGAGTACCTGCCCCTGTGGCTGGACACCTGCGACATCGCTGACGACGGCGAGGGTGCCTACATCACCGGCGACTTCTACGCGAAGAACGGCGATTCCTATGTGATGGCTGATTACATCAACAAGGCTCGCAACGACATCAAGACCTTCCCCTACTCCGGTCCTTACGTTGTTTCCGAGTGGGACGCTTCCGCAAGCGTGGCTACCCTGTCCATCAACAAGAACTTCAAGGGCGATCCCGAGGGCAGAAAGCCCAGCATCGACACCATCAGCTATGTCCGTCTGATCAGCGAAACCCAGAACGATCAGCTCAAGACCGGCGCAGTTGACGTGCTGTGCGACATCACCGGCGGCGACGCCACCGATACCGCTCTGGCTATCGTGGAAGAAGCTCCCGACAAGTTTGCATCTACCTACTACAATCGTGCAGGCTACGGCAAGCTGGGCTTCCGTGCTGACTTCGGACCCTCCTTCTTCACCGAGGTTCGTCAGGCTGTCATGTACTCCATCGACCGCAATGCGTTCGCACAGCAGTTCACCGGCGGCTACGGCTCCGTGGTTCACGGACCTTACTACACCGGCTCCGGTGCCTACATTGCCAACGAAGATTCCCTGCTGCTGAACCAGTATGCTACCTCCGAATCTTCCGCTATCGCAGTTCTGGAAGAGGGCGGCTGGATCTACAACAAGGACGGCGGCGAATACACCGACGGTGTTCGCTACAAGAAGCTGCCTGCTGACGCTGTCACCGATGACAACATCAGCTACGCCAGCATCGACGGTCAGTACAAGACTGTTAAGGTCGGCGACGATTACTACATGCCTCTGGCCATCAACTGGTTCTGCACCTCCGACAACGAAGTTTCCGAAATGCTGAAGACTGCTTGGGCAGGCTCTCAGATCACCAAGAACATCGGCATGGTCGTGCAGTACACGCAGGGCGACTTCAACACCATGCTGGCTGAAATGGGTCAGGAGCCCGCCGCCGGTTACACCGGACCCGCTCTGTACTCCGCTTTCAACCTCGCTACCGGATTCACTTCCGCTGTGTATGACTTCTCTTGGAACTGGACCATCGATCCCAGCCTGTGGGAGACCTACACCTACTTCTACATCAAGGACGTTGCTGACATCTTCTGGATGGACTGATTCCTGATTTAGAAAACAAGTAAATACTTCTGTGGGGGCAATAGCCTGCTATTGCCCCCACGTTCGCAATCTGTAAAACGGTTAAAAAATGGCGATTTTTCAAATCTTGTGCCCGCTTGGCGGGCGGAAACAGTCGTTACGGTAGCAACGGCTGCTTTTTCACGGAAGTAAAATGGCTGTTTTTTAGCTGTTTTGTGAGCGAATACAATCTCTGCGCAACCGCCGCAAGACAGCATTCGCGGTTCCCATGTGCAGAAATAGACAACGGAGGCAATTTTATGGTAAAATATATCTTAAAGCGTTTGGGATACATGCTGGTCGTTACGCTGATTCTGACCCTGCTGATGTATACGATCTACAATCTGATCCCCGTCAGCCGCGCCGAAAATGATTTGAAGGATTTCATTAAGGCGAACAAAAATATGCAGATCAGCGCAGAACAGCAGGAAGGAATGCTTCGGGAGTACAAGAGTAAGTACGGCACCGACGGCAACATTTTTGTCCAGTATCTGCGCTGGATGGGCATTGCTCCCTACTCCGGCTATAATTACAAAACCGACACCTACACCCCCCGCTTTGACGGCGTTTTGCAGGGCAACGTGGGCTATTCCTATAAGGAAGCCAAGCCGGTTTTGGATATTTTGCGGGAACCCATGAAAAATACCATTTTCATCAATATTTTTGCGACGATTCTCGCTCTGGGCATTACCATACCGTTGGGTATTTTCTGCGCGGTACATAAAGGCTCCAGACGGGATACCGCCGTTCAGGTCGGCACCATCATCGGCTACAGTCTGCCGACATTTATCATTGCAATTCTCTTTATTTATGTATTTGCATCCAAACTCGGGTGGTTCCCCGTCAGCGGCATGAAAACCCTGAACGCGAACTACACCGGATTCCGGCTCTTTCTGGATAAGATGTACTATTTGTCCCTGCCCCTCATTGTTATGACATTCTGCTCTTTGGGCGGCATGACGCGATACGTCCGCGCCTCCATGATCGAGGCTCTGTCCATGGACTGCATCCGCACCGCCCGCGCCAAGGGCGTGGCTGAAAAGACCGTTGTCTATTCCCATGCGTTCCGCAACGCCCTGATTCCCATCGCCACGCTGGTTATCGGCTGGTTTTTGGGCATTTTCAGCGGCTCCATCATGGTGGAAAACATCTTCGGTCTGAACGGCATCGGCAGAACCTACGTTCTGGCATTGCAGGGCAATGACTTCGAGGTCGCGCTGGCATTGCAGATGTTCTATGTCATGATTTCCTTGGTGGGCAACCTTGTCATTGATATAGTCTACGGATTCATTGATCCCAGAATCCGTGTGAATAAGTAATAGGAGGTAGGAAAATGAAAGACAATAAAAAGAAAAGCAGCGGTTTTTCCACCTCCAAGGGTGTGCTGAAACGGATGTTTGTCGGCTCCAAGGCGGAGCAGGATATCAACGTGGAGGAAATCGTCAGCCCCTCTCAAATGGTGGTGCGCAACTTTTTCAGCCGCGGTCTGGCTGTGGGCGCGCTGGTTATCGTAATTTTTATGTTCCTTTTGATGTTCATTGCCCCTCACTTTGTTCCTCTGGATCTGAACTACACCGAGGTGCTGCAGAAAAACGTCGCCCCCGGCATGGATATGATGAACATTCCCAAGGAGCTGGCGTCCGATATCAAGACCATCAGCAGCTACGCCCAGTATTCCGTGGGTCTGAGTAATTCCGGCAAGGTCTATGTTTGGGGCGACACCAAGCTCCGCTCCGCAGGCTATGACTTGGCGGACATCCCTCAGGAAGTGCGGGACGCAAACATCCTGTTCGTTTCCGCGGGCTTTGACCATGTTGTTGCCATTGACGATCAGGGCAACGTGATGGGTTGGGGCAACAACCGTCTGGGTCAGTTCCCCGGCACCCCCTATGTGGACCGCGTGGCAAACGTCAATGAGCTGCTGCCGGACGCTAAGGTGGACATCGACAACGTCAAGGATTTGAAGTGCGGCTATCAGGCAACCGCCATCCTCATGAAAGACGGCACCGCCATTTGCTTCGGCAACTCCAACGGCTGTCTGAACATGAACATGATCAGCAAATACAATAATATTGCGGATTTGACCTTTACTGCCAACTATATTGTAGCGCAGCTTGATGACGGCTCCATCGCCGTGGGCAACATGAAGGGCATCTATGACACCGTCAACGGTGACCCCAAGCTGAGCCTGAGCCGCTACATCGGCAAGAGAAAGGTAGAATCTCTGGCGTCCACCTCCGCAACCGTGGCTGTGCTTCTGGTTGACGAAAAGGCGGACGCAAAGGCAACCAACGATTTTGAACGTGCCGCCGCACGGGAGCTGATTTTCAGCGGCTCTTTCAGCTACGGCGAAAACGTGGCTCCCGTGCTTGCCGAGGATGAATACATCACCCAGTTGGAGGGCGGCGCAAACCACTACACCGTGCTGACCAACAAGGGCAACGTCTACTCTTGGGGTTCCGACCATCGCGGACAATGTCAGGTCGCGGCGAAGGCTCAGGGCGCAGATAAGCTCATCGTCACCTCCTTCCAGAACTACGCGCTGGACGGAAACAACCGCGTTCAGGCGAAATGGGGTCTGAAAGGCTATCTGTTCGGAACCGATAAGAACGGCGCGGATGTGTTCGCCCGCTGTGTCCACGGCGGCAAGATGACCCTGACCATCGGTGCCATCGCCGTTATCATTTCCTCCGTCATCGCGATTATCGTGGGCTGTATCTCCGGCTACGCCGGCGGTCTGACGGATATGCTGATGATGCGTGTGACCGAAATTTTCGGCTCCATTCCGTTCCTGCCCTTTGCCATGATTTTGTCGGCTCTGCTGATTCGTACCTCTCTGTCGGAGGATCAGAAGATTTTCCTCATCATGGTGATCCTCGGCGTTCTGTCTTGGACGGGACTTGCCAAGATGATCCGCGCACAGATCCTCTCCGAGCGTGAAAAGGAATTCGTCACCGCCGCAAAGGCTATCGGCGTTCGGGAGCGGAGAATCGCATTCAAGCACATTCTGCCCAACGTCATGTCCGTCATTCTGGTTGACCTGACCTTGGAATTTGCAACCTGTATGCTGACGGAATCCAGCCTGTCCTATCTGGGATTCGGCGTTCAGTATCCCAAGCCCACTTGGGGCAATATGCTCAACGCCGCCAACGACGCCAACGTCATCAAAAACTTCTGGTGGCAGTGGGCTTTCCCGGCACTGCTGCTGGCAATTTGTACGATTTGTATTAACATCATCGGTGATAATCTTCGTGATGTAATGGATCCCAAGTCGGATCGCGATAAGTAAGGAGGAAGAAGTACATGGCACTGTTAGAAATTAAAGACCTGCACACCTTCTTCCACACGAAGAAAGGCACGGTCAAAGCGGTCAACGGCGTTTCCTACTCCGTTGACGAGGGACGTACCCTTGGCGTGGTCGGTGAGTCGGGCTCCGGCAAGAGCGTGTCCGCAATGAGTATTCTCCAGCTTTTGGACGGCAACGGCTATATAGACAGCGGCGAGATCGTCTTTGAGGGCAGAGATTTGACAAAGCTTTCTCAGAAAGAAATGTACTCCGTCCGCGGCAATGACATTTCGGTTATTTTTCAGGAGCCTATGACCAGCCTGAACCCTATTTTCACCGTCATGCGGCAGGTCAGCGAGCCATTCATCATCCATCAGGGCATGAGCAAAAAGGAAGCGGCGGAGCGGGTCATTGATATGCTCTCCGATGTGAAGATTCCCAATCCTCAAATTGTTGCCAAGCAGTATCCCCATCAGCTTTCCGGCGGTATGCGCCAGCGTGTCATGATCGCCATGGCTCTGGCTTGTCAGCCCAAGCTGCTGATTGCCGACGAGCCCACCACCGCTCTGGACGTGACCATACAGGCGCAGATTCTGAAACTGATGAACGGTCTGAAAGAGGAACACGGCACTTCCATCATCTTCATCACCCACGACCTCGGCGTTATTCGCCAGATTGCTGACGATGTGGCAGTTATGTACTGCGGCGAGGTGGTGGAAATGGCTCCCGCTGAGCTGATTTTCTCCCTGTCCGAGTATTCTCACCCCTACACCGAGGGCTTGATGGTTTCCATTCCCCGTCTGAACACCCCCGCAAACGAGCGGCTGGACGCCATCCCCGGCGCAGTTCCCCATCCTCTGGCATTGCCCAAGGGCTGTAAATTCGCCCCCAGATGCAAATATTGCACCGAAAAGTGCCTGAATGAAGAACCGGAGCTGGTCAAGGTCGGCCCCAATCAGTCCGTAAGATGTTTCTATGCGAAGAAGGAGGACAGACATGGAAAATAAAAAAGTCCTTCTGAAAATTACTGATCTGAAGCAGTATTTTCCGGTTGGTAAGAGTAAGCATGTTTTCGTGAAAGCCAACGACGGCATCACCCTGAATATTTACGAGGGCGAAACCATCGGTCTGGTGGGCGAGTCCGGCTGCGGCAAGTCCACCTTCGGCAGAACCCTGCTTCAGCTTTACCGTCAGACCGACGGCAAGACCATGTACTACGGCACCTCCATCGACGATATGGCTCCCAAATATGTGAAGCACTCCATCGACCATCTGGTTGCCGATCGCAAAAAGCTTCATGAGCTGGAAATCAAGCGGGACGCTCTGAAAGCGGAGTACGATGCTGCCGACGAGAAGAAAAAACTGCAGCTTCGTAACGGCGTGACCGAAGCGGAGAAAAAGGTGAATGATGTCTATTTGAACATCGTCAACCTCATCGGCGGCTTTATCACTGTGGAAGATTTGACCCCCGTGGTAAAGATTTATCAGGAGCGGTATGCCGCCTGCGCACAACTGAAAAAACATCTGGACGCCAAGCGTCCCGTGCAGCTCGATTATGACGAGGTCATGTATGACCTGAATAAATCCGAGGACGGCAGCGCAAAATATAACCGTATCAAAGCGAAAACAGACAAGCTGAAAGAATCTCTGACACGTCACGATGCCGCCGTCGAGGCAGACAAAGCCGCCATTGCGGAGGTGGACGCGCGCATCGAAACTCTGCGGGCGCAGTATGACGGAGATGAGAATTTCCAAAAGCATGAGGCATTCCGTGACAACGGCGTTGACCTCGCTCGGCTGAGCTATCCCGAGGTTCGGACGCTCCGCAGCCAGATGCAGTATATTTTCCAAGACCCCTACTCCTCCCTGAACCCCAGAATGACCGTGGCATCCATCATCGGTGAGGGACTTTTGGCGCATAAGTACTTCAAAAAGTTCAACGACCGTATGCAGGAAGAGGTCATCAACGTCATGGGCGAGTGCGGTCTGGCACCCTACTTCCTCCACCGCTATCCCCACCAGTTCTCCGGCGGTCAGCGGCAGAGAATCGGCATCGCCAGAAGTCTGGCAGTCCGCCCCAAGTTCGTGGTGTGCGATGAGGCCGTTTCCGCTCTGGACGTTTCTATCCAGTCCCAGATTCTGAATCTTTTGCAGGATCTGAAAGAACAGCAGAATCTGACCTACCTTTTCATCACCCATGACCTGTCCGTGGTTAAGTATATTTCCAACCGCATCGGCGTGATGTATCTCGGTAACCTTGTGGAGCTTGCCGATACCGAGGACATCTTCCGCTATCGCCTGCACCCCTACACCGAGGCTCTGCTGGAATCCATCCCCACCACCGACGAAAAGAAGGAGCTGGTGGTGCTCGAGGGCGATATCCCCAGCCCCGTCAATCCTCCCAAGGGCTGCAAATTCCACACACGCTGCAAATACTGCACGGAAATTTGCATGCAGGTCACGCCCGCATGGGAGGAGCTGCGTCCCGAACACTATGTAGCCTGCCACCATGCCAAGGAAATGATGGAAGCAAAAGCCAATCAGGAATAATCCGGCGAAGGAGGGAGCCCCGTGGCAATCTGGAAACGCATCCGAAAGTATAAAAATAAGGACACCTCGGAGGATGAAAGGGAAATCCAACGGGAAACCGAAAAGGGCGATTTTCGCGCCATGTGGTTTTCCGCTATGCTGACCATCTGGCTCCCGTGTGTGCTGATTCTGGTTGCTTTCGGCTTTCTTGCCCTCTCGGCGTTCACATAATGTTATAAGGGCAGCTCTGAAAATTCTTTTCGAGACACCCGTAATGAAATC
>X285_Short_beaked_Echidna__coassemble_507_pt1 | contig 17764 bp, 21 predicted proteins | sample X285_Short_beaked_Echidna__metabat2_high_PE_017 | metagenome-assembled genome bin X285_Short_beaked_Echidna | reverse complement strand
AAATTGTCCAAGGTGTTTTAGTTTGTCTTTACGTTATTCAATTTACAAGGTACAGACACGGTTCTCGGCAAGATTTCGCCTTGCGGTGAACCATTTTATGTTACCACATCTTCTTTATTTTGTCAAGAACTTTTTTGGAAATCTTTGACATTTTTGAAGCTATGGATTGCGCTCCGGGCGTTTGCCGTTCATCACGCAACTGTTTTATGTTACCACAGGAATTTTCATTTGTCAAGAACTTTTTTCAAATTTCTGCAAATTTATTTTTTCTGAGGCATTATTTTGCCGTCCTTGCGGACAGCTTGGATATAATACCACTGCAATCGACTTTTGTCAAGCACTTTTTACAAAAAAGTACACCTATTTTTATCTACTTTCACGATAGCGTCATTCCCTGTCGGAAAGCCCCTCGCTGATGCTCATGAGGGCGTCTCCGGCATCAATGCTGCTCTCCTCGCGAACCGCCAAGTCCCCCAAACTCACCATGCCGCAAAGCTTCCCGTTCTCCACCACGGGCAGGCGGCGAATCTGTTCCCTGCCCATAAGACCCGCGGCTGCACTGGCCTCCATATCCGGTCGAGCGGAAACCACCCGTGCGGTCATCACATCGCGCACCGTGGTCGAAGTCAGGGAACGACCGGCGGCGATGCAGCGGGTCACCAAATCTCTGTCCGTCACCAGTCCGCAGATGCGGCCGTCCCCGCCGCACACCGGCAGGATGCCGATATTATAATGTGCCAAGGTCCTTGCCGCCACCGCCACGGATTCATCCGGATGGATGCGAATGACGGAGCCGCTCATAATTTCACGCAGTTTCATAAAAATCCCTCCTTGTGGGAGAGTATGGGCAAGTTTTTCCAAATCTATACGCAAAAAAGCTTGCCGTCCGATTCAGACAGCAAGCCTTTCCTTATATTAGAGATGAATTTCGCTCCGCTATGCAAATTTTACCGAGAACGAATCTCTTTTCTTGCAATCATTTTTCTAAGCCCCTCTGCTACAGCATCATCCGTACAATAACGTGTATCTAGCTTTGGATATCCTCCGAGTCTTGCCGCTTTGCTAATGAGATAGCATACCTCTTCCTCCGGGTAAAGCTCAGAAACGGTTTTCAGCAGGGAAATCACACGCTGTGCGGATGATTCCACTTTCTCTTCTTCGTTGGGCTTCTTAGAGAAAATAAATCCTTCGTCACAACATGGTATATCCTCACTCATTGTTCGCCCTCCTTCCTTCACCAGCAGCTCTGCGATCTGCACCGCATTGGTTGCGGCACCCTTGCGAACCTGATCGCCGCAGCACCACAGGCAGATGCCGTTATCATCGGTCAGGTCGGGACGAATCCGTCCCACAAACACGATATCCTGATCGGAGGTTTCCAGCGGCATGGGATACCGCTTATTTTTCAAATCGTCCACCAGCCTGCATCCGGGTGCGCCCGCAATCGCCTGACGCGCCTGCTCTGCGGTGACGGGAACATCAAAATGGCAGGACACGGAGATGGAATGGCTGCGCACCACGGGAACGCGAACGCAGGTGCAGCTTACTTTCAGCTCCGGCAGGTGCATGATTTTTCTGCCCTCGTTCTGCATTTTCATTTCCTCGCTGGTGTAGCCCTCGAACTGCTCGCCGCCGATTTGGGGAATAAGATTGTAGGCGATTTGATAAGAAAATACCTTGGGGACAACCGTCTCACCGTTTCTCAAAGCCTCCACCTGCTCCGTCAGCTCTCGGGGGCCCGCCACGCCTGCGCCGGAAACCGCCTGATAGGTGGAGACGGTCATGGTGCGGATGGGGGCGATGGAATTGAGGGCATTGACGGCGGTGACAGCGATGATGGTAGAGCAGTTGGGGTTGGAGAGAATGCCCCTGTGCTTCTTCACATCCTCGGGGTTTACCTCGGGGACAATGAGGGGCACATCGGGATTCAGGCGAAATGCGGAAGAATTGTCCACGAAAACCGCGCCGGCTTTGACGATGGCGGGGGCAAATCTCTCCGCGATGTCATTTTCCGCCGCACCGAGGACAATATCCACGCCCTCGAACGCCGCATCGCAAGCCTCCGCGACAGCAACCTCTCCGCCGCGGAAAGGGATGGTTTTTCCCGCGCTTCTGGCAGACGCCAGCGGCACCAGCCTGCCCACGGGGAAATTCCGCTCCTGCAAAATTTTGATCATTTCCTGTCCCACTGCGCCGGTTGCGCCCAGAACGGCAACGGTATACTGTTTCATACGGAAAGCCTCCCAAAAATTACTTCACAAAGCTGTTATACAGCACCTTGATGGCGTCGGCAAAGTCTTTATTGTCCACGCCGAAGATGATATTCAGCTCATCGGGACCTTGGTTGATCATGCGGATGTTGATTTTGGACTGCCCCAAAGCGGCGAAAATCTTGCCGGAAATACCGGGGCGGAACGCCATTTTTCGACCCACAGCGGCAACCACAGCAATTTGGTGGTGGACGGTGAGGGTATCCGGTCGGGCTTCCTGCTGAATCTCCGCCATGATGGTATAGAGATCCTTTTCCAAAGCGGAAGTGGGCAGCACCACGGAAACGTTGTCGATGCCGTTGGGCACATAGTCCACGGAAATGCCGTGGCGTTCCAAAACCGTCAGGACTTTCCGCAGAACGCCGACCTGATTGCTCATGCCCCGCTTGGTCAGGGAAATGATGGAGTAATCTTTCTTGCCGGTGATGCCGGTGAGGAACCGCTCGGGATCGCAGTCCCGCGTGAATTCCCCCTGAATCATGGTGCCGGGATCCTGCGGGGCGTTGGTGTTGCGGATGTTCACGGGAATATTTTTCTCCCGAACAGGAAAAATGCAGTCCTCATGAAGCACCTGCGCGCCGGAATAGCTCAGCTCCCGCAGCTCGTCATAGGTGACCTCGGGAATGGCTTGGGGATCCTCCACGATTCTGGGATCTGCCATCAGAATGCCGGAAACATCCGTCCAGTTTTCGTAGACCTCGGCATTCAGAGCCGCCGCCGCCAAGGCACCCGTGATATCGCTGCCGCCGCGGGAGAAGGTATGGATAGAGCCGTCAGGCATGGAGCCGTAGAATCCGGGAATCACCGCGCCGTAGCCCAGCAGGGGCTGATGCCCCAAGGCTTCATAGGATTCCTTCTGATTCACAGAGCCGTCCAGATTAAATTTCACCCAATCGGCGGCGTCTACAAACTGGAATCCCAGATACGCCGCCATCAGCTTGGCGGAAAAGTACTCGCCGCGGCTGACCAAATCCTCTTGGGTCAGCTCCTTGGCCTCAATGCGCGCCTTCAGCTCCTGAAATTCCGCCTCCAGAGGCAGATCCAGTCCCAATTCGTCCCGAATTTCCAGATAGCGGCCGGCAATCATTTCAAATACAGCAGAGCAGTCCACCCCGTAGCGAACATGGGCATGGCACAGATACAGCAGGTCGGTGATTTTATGGTCGCCGGAAAACCGTTTGCCTGCGGCGGACACAATGACCACACGCCGCTGCGGGTCTGCCAGCAGAATATCCCGAACCTTGCGGTACTGCCCCGCGTCCGCCATGGAGGAACCGCCAAATTTCACAACTTTCATTCTTCTTTTCCTTCCAAATTCCCCGTCAGTTCCCAATCGCCGCAATAAAAGCGTGGGGATTCTCTTTCAGCCAGCGGTGCATCTCGTCCACAGGAACCGGCTTCGTCACCACAGCGTTGCCCCAGACCTGTTCCTCCTCGCCGTTCCATCCGCCGCGGACATAATAGCGCAGGCAGCCGTCGTTCTTCGCCCTGACCTTGCCGCCGTAGGGTGCATAGAAACCCTTGCCGTCGCAGACATCCGCCAAATCCTGCACCACATTATATGCGGTGGGGTAGCGTCCTGCGCCCTGACCGAAGAAACTCATTCGGTCGGAGATTTCGCCGCAGAACGTAATGAGGTTATAATTTTTCGGCACTGCCGCCTCCGGCTGACCCGCCGGAACCAAGGTCGGCTGGACATAGGCACTATACCCGTTTTTCGTCCGCTTTCCGGTGGAAATCAGCTTGCACACCAAGCCGTGCGCCGTAAACTGCGCCACATCCTCCGCACTGATGCTGCCGATGCCCGCCACGGGGACGGTATCCTTATCCAGCGACACGCCGAACGCGATATTGGAGGACAGGATTACCTTGTGCCAAGTATCCACGCCGTCCACATCCGTAGAGGGGTTCCGCTCGGCATAGCCCAGCTCCTGCGCCTGCCGCAGTGCCTCGGCATAACTCAGCCCCGCGCAGGTCATGCTGTCGAGGATATAGTTGCAGGTGCCGTTCATAATGCCGCCCACCTGCCGAATATTCTGCACGCGGCGGGAACGCTCCAGCTCGCTGAGCCAGCCGATGCCGCCGCCAACCGCCGCCGTCGCGCGGAATTTCACACCCATCCGTTCCGCGAGGGGGATCAGTTCATCATAAAACGTGCAGACCAGTGCCTTATTGGAGGTGACAACGTTTTTCCTCGCACCCAAGGCGGCACGGACAAATTCATAGGCAGGATGGAGCCCGCCCATGGCCTCAACCACCGTGTCAATTTCGGAATCTTCCAGAATTTGGTTGAAATCCTTGACGGTCTGCGCGTCGGGGAGAGAAATATCCTCCAGACACAGCACCTTGGTCACCTGCATATCGTCCCGAGCGGACGTGATTTCATAAACGCCCCGACCCACAACGCCGAAGCCCAGCAGCCCGATCTTCATGTAGTTTCCTCCATTGCCCTATTGTGCGCTCCCAAAATATAAATGTGCCCATGCCGAAAACACTTGCTTTTTTACCAGAAACAGTATATCATATACCTACTAAAATTTCAACTGCACCAAAAAACCAAGGTTTTCAGCGGAATCCATACCTTTTTGTGCAATTAGCAGAGAAAAAGACCGGCGTTTAGGAGGTTTACTATGTTATATTTTTCTACCCGCGGGGCAAGCGTCCCCGTGGACAGTGCCGAGGCGATTTTGGAAGGTCTGGCACCCGACGGCGGTCTGTATATGCCGGAAAGCCTGCCCGCTTTCGATTGGAAAAAATGCCTGCAAGGCAGTTCTGCGGAAATGTCCGCCGCCATCCTCTCCGCGCTCCTGCCGGACATTCCCAATATGGATGCCTTGGTCGAAAAAGCCTACGCAGGAAAATTTGAAACCGAAGCCCTGACCCCCACGGTTCCTGTGGGCGATTTTCATGTGCTGGAGCTGTTCCGCGGGCCGACCTCCGCTTTTAAGGATGTGGCACTTTCCATGCTGCCCCAGCTCCTCACCACTGCCAAAGCCGTCAAGGGCATAGACGAGGATATTCTGATTCTCACCGCCACCTCCGGCGATACGGGCAAGGCGGCGTTAGAGGGATTCTGCAACGTTGCCGGTGTGCGCATTTGCGTGTTTTATCCCCAAGGCGGCGTTTCTCAGGTGCAGAGGGCGCAGATGGTGACCCAAGAGGGGGAGAACGTGACGGTATGCGCCATTCGCGGCAACTTTGACGATGCGCAAGCCGGAGTAAAAGCCGTATTTTCCGCCTGTCGGGGAAAAAAACTGCCTTTCCGACTGTCCAGTGCCAACTCCATCAACATCGGTCGGCTGGCTCCCCAAATCATGTATTATTTCCGCTCCTATCGGGATTTGCTGGATGCCGGTAAAATTCGCTTGGGCGAGGAAGTGAACTTCTCCGTTCCCACCGGAAACTTCGGGGACATTCTGGCAGGCTACCTTGCGAAAAAGCTGGGGCTGCCTGTGGGCAGGCTCATCTGCGCCTCCAACGCCAACAACGTCCTGACGGATTTCATCCGCACAGGCACCTATGACCGCCGCCGTCCCCTGCTGAAAACCACCTCCCCCTCCATGGACATTCTGGTGTCCTCCAATTTGGAGCGGCTTCTGTACCTCATGTCCGCAGACGCGTCCATGGTGGCAGGTCTCATGGAGAAACTCAACGCCGACGGATTCTACACCGTTCCGAGCGAACTGAAAAAAGCCATCGAGGAAGAATTTTATGCCGGATTCTGCGAGGACGCCAAGGCGCAGGAAATTATGGGTCGGGTTTACGAAAGCCACGGCTACCTCTGCGATCCCCACACCGCCGCAGGCTGGTGTGCCGCCGAGGAATACATCGCCCGAACCGGTGACCGCCGCCCCATGGTGGTGCTGTCCACCGCTTCGCCCTATAAATTCCCCGCTGCCGTCCTGACCGCCGTCGGCGGCGATACATCCGGCAGTGAATTCGACCAAATGGAACGGCTTTCCGCTCTGACGGGCGTCCCCATCCCCAAGAACCTCAGCAGTCTGCGGGGCAAACCGGAACGGCACACCGGAGTCATCGACAAGGAAGCCATGCCGAATTTCGTGCTGAATCTTTAACTTTGGAGAGAGAAATGAAACGAGTAACCATCCGCGTTCCCGCAACCACCGCCAACCTCGGTCCCGGCTTTGACGCATTCGGCTGCGCTCTGGGGCTGTATACCGACGTGACCTTTGAAGAATGTGAATCGGGGCTTCAAATCACCGGATGCCCCGAGGAATTCACCGGCCCCGACAATCTGGTTTACACCGCCTACTGCGCCGTTCTCGACTCCATGAACGAGGAAATTCGGGGTCTGCGCGTCCACATTGACGCCCGCGTTCCCATTTGCCGAGGGCTGGGTTCCTCCGCCGCCTTGCTGGTGGCAGGCGCGATGGGTGCCAACATCCTTCGGGGCAGCAAGCTGTCCACCCAAGGACTGCTGAACATCACCAACGCCATGGAGGGACATCCGGACAACTTGGCTCCCGCTTTTTACGGCGGGCTGACGGCGTCCATGGTGGAGGGGGGACTTCCCATCACCGTGAATTTCCCTCTGCACCCCGGCTGGGAGTTTCTGGCATTGGTTCCCGACTTTGACCTGCCCACCCCTCTGGCGCGTTCCGTTCTGCCGGGACAGGTCAGCCGCGGGGACGCCATTTATAACGTAGCCCACGGCGCGCTGGTGCTGAAGGCTCTGGAATTGGGGGATGAAAAGCTGCTGCGCACCGCCATGCAGGATCGGCTCCACCAGAATTATCGGAAAGAGCTGATCCCCGACTATGAAAAAATCGAAGCCTTTGTCCGCACCACAGGCGCGTCTTTCTGCCTGAGCGGTGCCGGTCCCACGCTGCTGTGCATCAGCCGTCAGAGCAATTTGCGTGAGCGGCTTGCGAAAAAGCTGGATGCCATTACCGAGAAAAGCTGGGAAATTCTTCCCCTGCACATTGAATTCCAAGGCGCGCACGTTATTTACGAAGAATAGAAAGTGAATCCCTAAAACCCGCCGTTCTCGGTTAAAAACGGCGGGTTTTTGCGAAAATTTTAGTTTGTACCCGCAGGCAGCGGTCAAGACGGTTCCTGCGGACAGGGCGGTTCGCACCCCAATTCGGGATATTTCGGGTTTTCAAAGTCAAAGTCCAGCATCGCCATCATATCGAAGCCGAAAAAATCGCAAATCCTAGCCGCAAGGGCGGCGTCGATATCCAAAAGCTCTCCGGATTCCGTTGCGCTGACGGCAGACGGGGTAATTTCCATCGTTTCCGCAAAGCTTTCCTCGGTCATTCTCCTTTTTGTGCGAAGAAATCGGACATTCCGGCCGAACAAGCCGCTGTTCAATACCAAAATCATGCCGCTGCCCCCCCTTGCCCCAAGGATATACTTGTTCAAAATGACGCTTTTTGCATTTCATCATTTATATAAGTATATATAACATCATAAAAAGTGATAGTCAAATATTATCTCGTTTTATAACTGGCTATTTATTCACGCCGAGAGGTTATGCTATTGTCAAGGAGATGATAGCATTGACCACCGATTTTATTCGTGAACGCATCACCCGTCTGCGACTGCAAAAGGGTATTTCGGAATACAAGATGAGCTATGACTTGGGTCACAGCCGTGGCTATATCAACAACATTTCTTCGGGGAAAACCCTGCCGTCCATGGGGGAATTTCTGGCGATATGCGACTATTTTGAAATCACTCCTGCGGAATTTTTTCAGGAGAAAGTCTGCAATCCCGCTGCCATGCGGTCGATTACGGAGGATGTTGCAAAGCTGGACGAGGAGGATTTCCTGCTGCTGCAAGGCATATTGCTGCGATTGCAGAAAAAATAGCGAAAAACTTCCGTTTTCCATATTAACTACATTCTCGTAGTCACTATATACTACACATTATAGTATACTAAAACTAGGAATGTCAAGGTATAATTGCACCAAGGGTGTGGTATATATGGACAACGAAATCAAAATTAAGAAGAAAACCATCAAAAAAGGTGACGATGGATACAAAATCGTTTCCGTGCGGATGAAAGAGGAAATGCTGGACAAGCTGGACGCGCTTTCTGCGGACACCAACCGTTCCCGCAACGAGCTGATCAACCTCTTACTATCTGCGGCGATGGATATTGTAAAAATCGAGGACTGACAAAGCAGGGAGCATCGGTTCCCTGCTTTATTTGGATACTTCTGTTTTTTGGGGCACCCTTATTTCAAAAACCCCCGTTTATCAAGTTGCAGTATCCATATGGTTATTTTACTATACTGTTGAGGTGGCAAAGGATGATTGCAGGCCGTATTCAAAATTTGCGGAAAGAAAAGGGCTTGACCCAGACGGAGCTGGCAAAGCAGTTGGGCATCACCCGCTCCGGCGTGAACGCATGGGAAATGGGCATTTCCGTCCCCTCCACACGCTATGTTGTGGAGCTTGCCGATATTTTTAAGGTCTCCACGGACTATCTGTTGGGCGTAGATGCTTCCGCCTGCGTCAGCGTTTCCGGCTTGACCGAGGCGGATATTCGCCTGATCAATGCCATGATTTCCCATCTGAGAGATCGAAACCTCCGTTCGGAGTGAATACACCCGAAAAATCAAAGGGCAGAGAACGTCGGTTCCCTGCCCTTTTCGTTGATTCCCCGCCCCGTGACAAACTAGCCGCCCAATATTCAATATTTCAAAAATCTCCGCAGACGGCTTTCCGCCCGATGGAGGGTGCGGCATACGGTGCTTTTATTCACCCCACGTTCCCTTGCGATTTCCGTCAGGGTGAGCCTGCGAAAATAATGGGCGGTGAGAACCTCCTGCTGCAAGGGGGTCAGTTCCTCCCGAATCACCTGCTGAACCCGCCTGACCTGCATTTCCCGCGGGAGCCGAGGTCCCATATAGCCCTCATAGGGTATATTTTTCACTGCGCCAATACCCCCTTTCGTAATAGTGGGCGGTCAGCTCCGCAAGCTCGTTCATCTGGGTCAGCATGGGGGTCAAGTCTGCAATCCGCCGCTTGAGATGCCAAATCTCCTCCGGATCGTCGCTTGCCGCCAAAGCCTGCCGCAGTTCGCGGAGCCGAGTGCGCAGGGGGATCGCCGCCGCTTCGTAGCCTGCGCTGATTTCCGCAAGGGTCACAGCCGCCGCCCCCTTTCACAACGCAGGCAGCGTCTGCCCGGCGCATACCTCTCGCCGCCGCAGACAGGGCAAAAGTCGGCGTGTTTTTCCGCCTGTGGATCCATATACAGCACAGATTCCATAAAATCGATCATGTTACCATCCTCTTTCGTTCCGATATTCACCAAAAGGATACTACACGAACCGTGTGCTGTCAGTCGATTCCTGCGGGGCGTATTTTCTCGGGATTTTGCAATCCGCCCGTGGTATCCTATAGCCGGCAAAGCAAAAGAGGTGGTTAAATGTTAGGTGCGAGAATTGCGTCCCTGCGCCGTCAGGCAGGATTGAGCCAAGCCCAGCTTGCCGGACGGCTGAAAATCAGCCCCAGTGCCATGGGGATGTACGAGCAGGGGCGGCGGGAGCCGTCGGTGGAAACGGTGGTGTCGCTGGCAAGAGAATTCGGGGTTTCCACGGACTATTTGCTGACGGGAAGCCAGCCCGACCCGAAAAAATTGGAGGAAATTCTCCTTCGGAGGATACAGGGCGCAGACAAAAATGTGGAGCGGAGAAACAAACCGTCCTTTTCCCGACAGGAGCTGTCGCAGGTGCTTTCCATCATGCCGGAGGAGAAAGGCTGACTTGACGAGCCGCGATTTTTCCGTTAAAATACAGGAAAAGGGAGGGATTTTCATGGACGACCTGTATTTTATGGACGCGGCACTGGAGCTTGCGCGGCAAGCCGCCGCAGAGGGAGAGGTTCCCGTCGGATGCGTCATCGTGCGCAGCGATGAAATCGTGGGACGGGGGAGAAACCGTCGGGAACGGGACAAGTCCGCCCTCGCCCATGCGGAAATCGAAGCCATCGCGGACGCCTGCCGCAATTTGGGCGGCTGGCGGCTGTGGGAATGCACCCTGTACGTCACGCTGGAGCCCTGTCCCATGTGCGCCGGTGCAATCCTCAACGCCCGCATTCCTCGGGTGGTTTACGGCGCAAGGGACGAAAAATACGGAGCCTGCGCCTCGGTATGCGCCCTGCTTTCCATGGAGTTCAATCACCATCCCGCTGTGGAATCCGGTGTGCGGGAAGCGGAATCGGCAAAGCTGATGACGGAATTTTTCCAAAATCTCCGACTGGAGCTTCGCTCCCGACCCAAATGGAAGCCAAAATCTTGACATTTGCTGCACAAGGAGGGCATTGATGGTACAAAGCAGGAACATTCGCACAGGTGCGGCGGCAATCCTCTGCGCCCTAACCTTTCGGCTTTTTGCCGCCGGACTGCCGGAAAAAATCCTTTCCCGACTGATTGAACCGAACAGCTTGTCTTTCCTGACATATTTAGAAACCGGACGAAACGTCCGGTTTTCTGCATCCACGGGGATTTTCGCAGACTTTTCCTCGGAATCTCCTATGCCATGGGTGCCGAATGTGCCGAAAATTCCCGAAACTCCGGAACCTGCAGAACCTGCGCAAATGCTGCCTGCCCACTCCCTGCCCGTCTTTTCCGACCCGAGCATGACCCAAATGTACTACGCCTGCAATCTGCGGCCGAACATCGGTCGGTTATTGTCTGCGCCCCTGCATTGGAATTTGATCGGGGAGGCTCCCACGGTGCTGATTCTCCACACCCATTCCACGGAAAGTTATACACAGGGAAACGAAAAGTATGCGGAATCCTCCGCCTACCGCACCTTGGACGAGGACTACAATATGCTGTCCATCGGGGCGAGGGTCGCGGAAATTCTGAACGAAAACGGCGTCGCCGCCATTCAGGATCGGTCGCTCCACGACTATCCCTCTTATAACGGTTCCTACACCGATGCGCGGAAGTCCACCCGCCGATATTTGGAGGAAAACCCATCCATCCAGCTCGTTCTCGACCTCCATCGGGACGCCGCCGGAACGGTCGGGCATCAGCTCCGCACCAAAGCCACGGTCGGCGGGGAAACCTCCGCCCAGCTCATGCTGGTGATGGGCAGCAATGCCTCCGGTCAGAGCCACGGAAATTGGGAGGAAAATTTGGCTCTGGGGCTGAAGCTGCAAGCCCAACTGGAATCCCAAGCCCCCGGCATCACCCGCCACACCACTCTGCGGGGACAGCGGTTCAATCAGGACCTCAGCACCGGAGCGTTATTGGTGGAGGTGGGAGCCGCCGGAAATTCCCGCCATGAGGCGTTGCGGGCGGCAGAGGAATTGGCAAAAGCCATCGTGGCTCTGGCAAAGGGGACAGGCTAAAGGAGATTCCACCACGCCGGAGCATGGGCTTCCCCCATTGCCTCCAGCCGTCGGGATAAATCGGCGCAGACCGCCGCAAAGAGGGCAGTTTCCCGCGCGTCTGCGTAGACCTCCACCCGAGCAAACAGCCCGTCGATCTCCTCCATCGGCTCATGGTCGGCAAAGGCGGCACTGAAATGCCATGTTTTCTCCCATTTTTCCTTTGCCGCCGCTGCTTTTTCCGCTGCAAGCTCCCAGTTTCCCTCCATGGCAAGGCGGGACGCGTCCGTCAAGTCTTCCGCAACGGGGCTGTGCTTTCGATCCATCGTCGCGCTGAGCAAAATCCCGCATACCAGCAAAGCCAGCAAAAATCCCAGTCCGATCCAGCCGCGCTTCATCCTTCCTCCCCCTTTCCCACCCAGAAAATTTGATCGCCCGCATCCACCGTCAGCAGGAGTGTCGTCTCCCGCGCGGCGTTCTTTTCCTCCAGAACGCGGCGGAGCCAGACCTCATCCTTTCCCGCCATGCTCAGATTCTCTCGGGAGAGATAGCCGTCCTCGATGATGGTCACGGGAAGAAACTGCCGTTTCGCCGCGATGCCCGCATCCTTGGCGGTGGCAGGCTTTTCCTTGGGATAGGGGAACACGGACAGATTGCCGTCGGTTTCCAGAATGGCAAACTGCACAGCCCGCAGGTCGAGAACATCTTTTTCCCGCAGATGTCCCATCAGCTCATCCAAGCTCACCCGCGTTCGGCGGAGATTTTCCTGCAATATTTTGCCGTTGTTAATCAAAATCACCGGCTTGCCGCAGAAAAATTTCCGCAGAACCACGCTTTTCATAATGACCCAAGACAGCACCAGCTCCATGCCCAGCACCGTGAGAATGGGCACCAGACCGGAATACAGGGGAATGCCGCTGTCCTGCATGGGGATCGCCGCCAAATTCGCCACCAGCATAGTGACAACGAATTCCGAAGCCTCCATTTCCCCGATCTGCCGCTTGCCCATGAGCCGAATTGCCAAAATCAGCACCAAATACAGGACAATGGTGCGAATATAGGATAAAATCAAAATCTGTCACCTCATGATAGATTTCCCGCAGGTGACAGTTCTATGTATAAAAAATGCAAAGACCGCAGCGTTCGCTGCGGTCTTTACAACAAGAAAAGAGGAGAGGAAAAAATGAAAAAGAGGAAGGTAGCAAATTTATATCATCGTCCTATGGAGGACTTGTTAGGTTCTCTTGATTTATGCCCTTATTATAACCCGCAAATATTAAGAAAAAAAGGGGCAAATTATTAAGCAAATATGAAGTTGTATGAAATATTTTATTTTTTTCCTGCAAATTCAAAAAATCCGCAAAAGCTGCGCTGCCCTCGGAGGAAATTCAGGCTCCGAAAATCGATGCATTTTTCGCTTTCCCTCGGCAAATGCAAAGACCGCGGCGAACGCCGCGGTCTTTACAACAAGAAAGAGGAGAGGAAAAAATGAAAAAGAGGAAAGTAGCAAATTTATGTCATCGTCCTATGGAGGACTTGTTGGGTTCTCTTGATTTATGCCCTTATTATAACCCGTAAATATTAAGGAAAAAAGCGGAAAATTTTTAAGGAAATATGAAGTTGTGTGAAAAATAATCGTTTTTTCCGCCGCAAAGCCGTCTGTAATAATGTACCGCTTCTGTTTGCAAATGCAGCCGCCTGCTCCGACAGCGGATTGTCCGTTTTACATTCTCCCCCCCATTTTCACTGCCCACCAAAATCGGCGTACTGCTCACGCAGTACGCCGATCTTTTGATTTCATTTACAGCTTGGGACCTGCCTCGACCAGAGCCTTGCCGGCTTCGTTGCCGGTGTACTTGGCGAAGTTCTTGACGAAACGGGACGCCAGATCCTGCGCCTTGTTCTCCCAGACCTTGACATCTTCATAGGTGTCGCGGGGGTCCAGAATGGCGGGGTTCACGCCGGGCAGAGCGGTGGGAACTTCCAGATCGAACATGGGGATCTTCTTGGTGTCAGCCTTTGCGATATCGCCGGACAGGATGGCGTCGATGATGCCGCGGGTGTCCTTAATGGTGATACGCTTGCCGGTGCCGTTCCAGCCGGTGTTGACCAGATATGCCTTTGCGCCGTTGGCTTCCATCTTCTTGACCAGCTCCTCGCCGTACTTGGTGGGGTGCAGCTCCAGAAATGCCTGACCGAAGCAAGCGGAGAAGGTGGGGGTAGGCTCGGTGATGCCGCGCTCGGTGCCTGCCAGCTTTGCGGTGAAGCCGGACAGGAAGTAATACTGCGCCTGCTCGGGGGTCAGGATGGACACGGGAGGCAGAACGCCGAATGCATCGGCAGACAGGAAGATTACGTTCTTCGCAGCGGGAGCAGCGGAAACGGGCTTGACAATGTTCTTGATGTGGTTGATGGGGTAGGACACGCGGGTGTTCTCGGTGACGGACTTGTCGGCAAAGTCGATCTTGCCGTTTTCGTCCAGAGTCACGTTCTCCAGCAGAGCGTCGCGAACGATGGCGTTGTAGATGTCGGGCTCGGACTCGGCATCCAGATTGATGACCTTAGCATAGCAGCCGCCCTCGAAGTTGAACACGCCGTTATCGTCCCAGCCGTGCTCGTCGTCACCGATCAGCAGACGCTTGGGGTCGGTGGACAGGGTGGTCTTGCCGGTGCCGGACAGGCCGAAGAACAGGGCAGTGTTTTCGCCGTTCATATCGGTGTTGGCGGAGCAGTGCATGGAGGCGATGCCCTTCAGAGGCAGGTAGTAGTTCATCATGGAGAACATACCCTTCTTCATTTCGCCGCCGTACCAAGTGTTCAGGATGACCTGCTCACGGGAGGTGATGTTGAAAGCAACGCAGGTCTCGGAGTTCAGACCCAGCTCCTTGTAGTTCTCGACCTTTGCCTTGGAAGCGTTGTAAACAACGAAGTCAGGCTCGAACACAGCCAGCTCTTCCTCGGAGGGAACGATGAACATATTCTTGATGAAGTGTGCCTGCCATGCCACTTCCACGATGAAGCGGACATTCATGCGGGTGTCGGCGTTGGCACCGCAGAAAGCGTCCACAACGTATAGCTTCTTATTGGACAGCTCGTTCATGGCAAGCGTCTTGACGGTGTTCCAAGTTTCGCCGGACATGGGGTGGTTGTCGTTCTTGAACTCGTCGGAGGTCCACCACACGGTGTTCTCGGAGTTCTCGTCCATCACGATGAACTTATCTTTGGGGGAACGGCCGGTGTAAATACCGGTCATAACATTGACGGCGCCCAGCTCACTGACCTGACCCTTCTCATAGCCTTCCAGAGTGGTGTCCGTTTCTGCGGTGAACAGCTCCTCGTAGGAGGGGTTGTGGATGATCTCGGTGGTACCGGTGATGCCATACTTACTCAGATCGATCTGTGCCATAATGCATATAACCTCTTTCATAAATAATATTAGTTAAGGAAGTACCGTTTCTTTCGATGCGGTATCCTACACTTCGCTATTCTATATTACAATATCGAAAAGGGAAAATCAATATCCAAACAAAAAATTTTTTGCAAACATTTACAAAAAACCGCTCCCTCGGGCTTGCCGCAGACCTGTCATGAAAAAACGATAAAAGAGTATCGAAAAATGGAAAAATTCTATTTACATTTAGAATTCTTTGTGATAAACTGTACTTTGGTGAGAGTTGGGGCTCTCATTGCTCCCCATCACGGTTTTTATCGGAAATCCAATGTTGGGGATTTTCTTTACCCTGTCTTTTTTTGCTGACGGCGTTCGCCGGCGGCTGAAAATAGATTCGGAGGATTCGGAAGTTTTTCGCTTTACGAACCATCCATTTTATATCATTCTACGGAGGTTACATACAAAATGGCTCAAAAAGTTCAGTTTGTGGAGACTGTTCTGCGCGACGCAAACCAGTCTCTGATCGCAACCCGCCTGCCTTTCGACAAGTTCGAGCCCATGCTCTCCACCATCGACAAGGTCGGCTACTACGCCATCGAGTGCTGGGGCGGCGCAACGTTCGACGTCTGCCTGCGCTACCTGAACGAAGATCCCTGGGAGCGTCTGCGCAAAATTCGCGCCGCCGCACCCAACACCAAGCTGCAAATGCTGCTGCGCGGTCAGAACGTTCTGGGTTACTCCCACTACCCCGATGACTTCGTGAAGCTCTTCGTCAAGAAGTCCGTTGAAAACGGCATGGATATCATCCGTATTTTCGACGCTCTGAACGACGTGAGCAACCTGAAAGTCGCCATGGAGGCTACCGTGAACGCCGGTGCCATTGCTTCCGGCACCCTGTCTTACACCACCTCCCCCGTCCACACCCACAAGAAATATGTGGAAATGGTCAAGGAGCTGAAGGAAATGGGCGCGTCCACCATCTGCATCAAGGACATGGCGGGCATTATGGGACCTCAGGAGGCGTACGATCTGGTTTCCGCCATTAAAGACGCTACCCCCGATCTGCCCATCGACCTGCACACCCACTCCACCACGGGTCTGGCATTCATGACCTACCTGAAGGCTGTGGAAGCAGGCGTTGACATCATCGACACCGCCATCTCCCCCTTCTCCGGCGGCACCTCTCAGCCCGCTACCGAAACCCTCGCCTACGCTCTGCGCCAACTGGGTTACGAAGTGGACTTGGACGACAGCATGACCAAGAAGATGGCGGACTACTTCAAGGGCGTTCGCGACGAGTACATCAAAGACGGCACCCTGATGCCCAAGGCTATGGCTACCGATACCCAGTGCCTGACCTATCAGGTTCCCGGCGGTATGCTGTCCAACCTGCTCAGCCAGCTCAAGCAGATGAACGCGCTGGATCGTTTCGACGAAGCTCTGCTGGAAACTCCCAGAGTCCGCGAGGACATGGGCTATCCCCCTCTGGTCACGCCCACCTCTCAGATGGTCGGTGTGCAGGCTGTCCGCAACGTATTGGACGGTCAGCGTTACAAGACCGTTTCCAAGGAAATCAAGGCTTACTGCCGCGGCGAATACGGCCACACCCCCGCTCCCATCAACGCCGACATCCAGAAGCAGATTCTGGGCGACGAGCAGCCCCTGACCGTCCGCTATGCCGACACGCTGGAGACCATCGTGGACAAGACCCGCGAAAAGCTGGGCGACCTTGCCAAGACCGACGAGGACGTGCTGAGCTACATCGCATTCCCCAACCTTGCCGAAAAGTTCTTGGAAGCCCGAAAAGCAAAGGAAGAAAACGTGGCGACTTACACCATTACCGAGTGCTAAGGAGGTAACAGGATGATGTTCGCTTCTGCTCTGGATGCCATCAGCATCCCCGAAGCCGGTGTTGTGGCTCTGCTGGGCTACTGCGTGGTTTTCTTCGGTCTGATCCTGCTGATGCTGGTGATCACCGTTATGGGTCGCATTTTTATCGCAAAGGATAAGAAAGCCGCTCAGAAAACCGCAAAACCCGCTGCGCCTGCCGCCGCTGTCGTACCTGCCGCCGCTGCCGCCGAGCCTGTGAAAGCTCCCGGTGCCGCCGGTCAGCTCAAGCTCTATGATGTAGAGCCGAAAACTGCCGCAATGCTCATGGCCATTGTAGCCGATAAGATGGGTAAGCCCCTCAACGAGCTGCGCTTCATTTCCATCAAGGAGGTCAAATAATCATGAAATATAAAGTGACCCTGAACGGCCGCACCTACGAGGTGGAGGTCGAGGCCGGCAAGGCTATGCTCATCGACGAGTACGCCGCCATTGCCCCTGTTGCTCCCGCTGCCGCACCTGTTGCAGTTGCCGCCGCTGCCGCACCTGCTGCACCTGCCGCCGCTGTGAATGTTTCCGGCGGTTCCACCGTTTCCGCTCCCATGCCCGGCAATATCCTGAAAGTTGCCGTTTCCGTGGGTCAGACCGTGAAAGAGGGCGACCTGATTTGTGTTCTGGAAGCCATGAAGATGGAGAACGAAATCTTCGCTCCCTGCGCCGGCACCGTCACCGCCGTTCCCGTTGCTAAGGGTTCCACCGTGGACACCGGCGCGGCTCTGGCTGTCATCGGCGGCACTGCCGTGGCTGCCGCTCCCGTGGCTGCTCCCGCTCCTGTTGCTGCTCCCGCTCCCGTGGCTGCCGCGCCTGCCGCCGCTCCCGTTGCAGGCTAAGCCGTTTCCGCTCCCATGCCCGGCAACATCCTGAAAGTCAACGTAACCGCCGGTCAGGCTGTTAAGGAGGGCGAGGT
>X285_Short_beaked_Echidna__coassemble_496_pt1 | contig 19073 bp, 18 predicted proteins | sample X285_Short_beaked_Echidna__metabat2_high_PE_017 | metagenome-assembled genome bin X285_Short_beaked_Echidna | reverse complement strand
CATTAAAACCGCCTATGCTGTCGGCTCTGCCCGCCATGTTCGGCTTTCCCCAGCTGCTGACCGCCCTCATCGGCGGCGGTGTCGCCCTTTTGATCGTGCCGATGCTGAGAAAGGCTCTCCGTCGATAAGTCGGAATATACGGAAAATCCGCCATTTTTGGGAGAAAATGGCGGATTGTTTATAAAATTAATTTTTTTCGCCGCCCCATCAAACATCCAAATAGCCGCACAGGACTCTCAGGGTATTCAGAACGCCGTCCATGTGACTGCGCTCGTATCCGTGGCTGGCATACACGCCGGAGCCAATCAGCCCGTGACGAATATCCGCGCCGCTGCGAAGGGTCGCCTCCACATCGGAGCCGTAGTAGGGGTATACGTCCACGGCATAGTCCGCATTTGTTTTCTTGGCGGCGTCAATCAGTTTTCCCACCACGGCATAGCTGTACGGTCCGCCGGAATCCTTGGCGCAGATGGAAACCTGCCGCTCGGTGCATTGCAGTCCGTCCCCCACGCACCCCATGTCCACGGAAATGGCTTCGGTGATGCCCTCGGGAACAGAGCCGGAACAGCCATGCCCCACCTCCTCATATACGGTGACATGAACCCAAACGCTGCGATTCAGGGCGATTTTGCTGTCGGCAAGGTATTTGGCAAAGCCCAGCAGGATGCCTACGCTGAGTTTATCGTCCAAAAAACGGCTTTTCAGGTATCCGCTTGCCGTTCTCCGAGTGCGGGGGTCAAAGCAGACGATATCGCCCACCTCAACGCCCAGCTTTCGCGTGTCTGCGGCAGAGGAAACATCCTCGTCAATCACCACCTCCGTGGTGTCGAAGCTCCGCTTGACGTTGCTGTATTCGCCGTTTACATGGATGGAGGCGTTGCAAAGCTGGAGAGTTCCCTCAATGCTTTTGCCGTCACGGGTGTAAATGCGGACATTCTCGGTTTCGCCGTTTTCCGCCCGCATACCGCCCAGAGCGGTGAGCCGCAGGCGGCCGTTTCCCTTGATTTCGGCAACCATGCCGCCCAAGGTATCGGCGTGAGCGGCAAGCATCAGTCCGTCCCCTTCGCCGCCTAAATTCACCAAAACACCGCCTTTTTCGGTGAGTTTGGCAGAGAATCCCAGTTTTTCAAAGGCGTTTTTTACAAAATCCGCGGCTTTCTCCGTGAATCCCGTAGGGGAGTCGATGGCAAGCAGTTTTTCCGTCTGCTCCCATGCAAATTCGGCATAGGTTTCGTTAATCATATTGACCTCCTAAAATAATGTAGTGCCAGACGCCGGCGACTTCCCGCATGAAGTGGTTGATTTTCTGGGGAAAACGAGAGGTGCGAGCGGGAATGCCCACAAATTCCGTAACGCCGCAGGCGTCGGCAAATAAACCGGCGCGGAACAGGTGATATTCGCTGGACAGCACTCCCAGCTTTGCGGGTCGCTGTCCGGTTTTTTCTTCAATCAGGTCGAGGGAAAAGCGGAGATTTTCCCAAGTGGAGGTGGCTTTGTCCTCCGTCCAGATACGGTCGGGGTCGATGCCCAGCCCCACCAAATGCTCCGTGATACACGCCGCCTCCGTCATAGGCTCATCGGTGCCCTGACCGCCGGATACGATGGCGGTCACATCGGGATGCGCCTCCAGATAATCCCTTGCGGCATAAATCCGATCCCACAGCGACACGGAGGGACCGTCCTCCCGCACCTTGGCTCCCAGCACCACCACATAGTCGCAGGGAGTTTTGGGACTGCCGAAGCTCGCCTTAATGATCACGACCTCGGTAATGCCCACCACCAAAAGCCCAATGCTGAGGCAAACGGTGAAAATTTGCCGCAAAATCCGCATTCCCTTGGGAAAATGGGGCAAAAGTCCGTGCGTGACGGTGTAAAATGCGATAATGGCAATGAGAAAACAGCATACCAGCGCGGAAAAGCTGTAGCCCTGAGCGAAAAATTTCAAAAATATCGCCGCCAAAGCCAGAACCGCGCACAGGAGCCACGGCAACAGATGGAATATCATTTTTTCTTTCATAGACGCGCCCTCCGATCGGGTTTTTCCTATTTTATCACAGGATGGGGAAAAAAACAAGCCGTCCACGCGGGACGGCTTGCGGTTTAAGAAAATCTTATACTGTTTTGCAATGAAAATCTCCTATTTTCGTTGCGCGCACATCGCCTTACCGATTGAGAAATTTTATCGGCATTTAGGACAGCTTGATTTTTACAACCAGTCGGACGACATGGGAGGGCGCAGCCTCAGCAACTCTGGGGGCATGGAGGTCTTGGGGGAATACCAAGTAAAAATCTCCGGAGTGCAGGGTCAGGGTGTCCCAATTCCCGTTAAAGAACTGAATATCGTCCGTGTACTCGGAAATCGGCTCCATCGTTCCCGCCAAGGCATACCCCACCCGCTCACTGCCCTGCGCCAAATATTGCAGGTCGGCATATCTGCGGTGGGCTTCCAGCTTACTTTCGGAAACGGGCAGAGTGTCGAGGGAAAACAGGGTAGCGTAGATATTATCCCCGTCGATGTCTACCCGCTGCCCCGGTGTGAGGGTGGAAATGTCCACGTTTTTGAGCCACTGAAAGGCTTTTTGGTATCGTTCTCCCAAGTTGTAGTAACATTCTGCGTTAGAAATGTGATCGAAGATCATGGGTGCTTCCTCCTTATATGTATCGCGGTTTCCCGCGGATGTACGGCTTGCGGTCAGTCTGCCCGCCTCGCGCTTTCTTTCCATGCAAGGCACACGGGAATGACCTCATGGCGGGCTTGGGCTTTGCCCTCGACATTGCTCAGCAAAAGATGCAGGCTGTGCTCCGCCAGATCCTCCACCGACTGACAGACGGTTGCCAGTCTGGGAACCGTATATTCCCCGATGGCAAGCCCGTCCAGACCCATGACGGACACATCCTCCGGCACCCGTTTCCCGCTGTCCCGCAGGGCACGAATGGCACCGATCGCCATCACGTCGGACATGGCGAACAGGGCGGTGAATTCCCTGCCTTGCTCCAAAAGCCGCCGCGCAGCATGGTAGCCGCCGTCGTAGGAAAATCGCGCGGGGGCATAGTCCAGATCATCGTCAAAGCGGATGCCGTGGCGTTCAAATGCTTCGGCGCAGCCTTGCCGCCGCAGGAGGGTGGTGTCGGATTGGCGCGGATCGCCGCCTACAACCACGATTTTCCGATGCCCCAAACCTACCAGATGGTCAATCGCCATACGAGCGGCGAGTTTATCGTCGGAAAACACGCTGGACAGGTTCTCAAAAGGGAATTTCGATGCGTCGCTGGTGATCAGCACACAGGGAACGGTGATTTTCTGAAAATCCGCCAAAAAATTCCCCTGATTGCCCCCCAAAAACAGGATGCCCTGCGGCTTTTTCTCTCGGCAAAGCTGAAGTGCCCGTCGCACCTCGTTGTCATTTTCATCAATATAGTCCACCACCAGAGGATAGCTGGTGCGGGAAATTCGGGTTTGCAGATTCTCCACCAGACCGCTGAACAGCTCGTTGGAGGTACCCTTGACCACCGCCAAAATGGAGGTGCCTTGGTGCTGCTTGAGCTGTTTTGCGTTGGCGTTGAGCTGAAAACCGGATATTTCCGCCGCGCGGAGGATCACCTCTCTGGCTTTCTCGCTGACGTTGGGCTGGTTGTTCAGCACACGGGAGATGGTGCCCACGGAATAACCGGTCTGGGCAGAAAGGTCTTTAATGGTCATCGTATCGGCTCCTTTCCCTATTATAATATCCATTATACTCCAATGGGCAGCGGTTTGCAAGGGTATAAAAAGCCCTTGCAGGGAACAATCCGACAGAATGCGGGGAGAAGTTCGCCTGAAAATCCCGACTATTGATGCAGAGCCTAAAAACAAGCCGCACAAAGGGGTGGGACTGACGGAAACGGAAGATGAGGGATTCGCTTTTCTGCGGAAAAGCCACGGCGGTTGCGACAGTCCGCCGGACTGTCGCTAAGAGCCGCCTTTCGAATCCCTATCCGGCAAAAAAGCAAGCCACCCCTACGGGTGGCTTGCTTTTTTGGCAGAGGATGAGGGATTCGAACCCCCGCAAACGGAGTCAGAGTCCGGTGTGCTACCGTTACACAAATCCTCTTGGTGGAGACAACAGGACTCGAACCTGTGACCTCATGCGTGTGAAGCATGCGCTCTAACCAGCTGAGCTATGCCTCCGTTTGGCACTGGACTATTATACCACACTTTTTGGGAAAGTCAACACTTTTTTCGGGAATCTTTGGAAAAGAAATGACCGCCCGAATCGGACGGTCAAAACAGTTTCCCAATGCGTTTAGCGGAAAGGCTGGACGTATCGCTCATGGCTCAGGCTCTGCGGTCGGGCGTGTGCGCCGGACACAAGCCCCAGCATGGCAAAAATCGTAACCAGAGAGGAACCGCCGTAGCTGATCAGCGGCAGGGTCAGACCGATAACCGGCATAACGCCGATGCACATTCCAACATTGATCATCAGCTGGAACATCAGAGCGGAGGCGGCACCGAAGCAAATCAGCCGCCGCATATACTCCTGACATTGCAGACCCACATAAATACAGCGAATGATGATCGCCAGCTCCAGAATCATCACAATCATACAGCCGAAGAAGCCCAATTCTTCCCCGATGGAGGAAAATATGTAGTCCGTGTGCTGGGCGAACAGGTAGCCTCCTTGGGTGCGGTTGCCGTTGAACAGCCCCTGCCCCGTCAGACCGCCGCCGGTGAGGGATTGGAGGTTAATTTTGGAGTGATAGCGGGCACCGATGCCCTGCGCGTCGAAGCTGGGGTCTATCAGAATCAAAATACGCTCCCGCTGATAGTTGCCCATCACTTTCCATGCGACGGGGGATATGGCGGCAAGTGCGGCAAACGCTGCGATGAACCAGCCCCAATGGACGCCGCCGGCAAACGCCATGCCGATGAAAATAAACACGAAAATCAGGGAAACGCCTGCGTCCGAGGAAAGCACCATGTTCAGCCCCACCAGCAGCCCCAGATGCAGAACCATGTGCATCACCGAGGGGATGGAGGAAATGCGGTTCTGATGGGAGGACATCACCGAGGCCATAATGATAATGTAGGTAATTTTGCAGATTTCCGCAGGCTGAATCATAACGGGAAACAGGGGGATATCCAGCCAGCTTCGGTTGCCAGTGTCGTTGTCGGTGCCGAAGGGAATCAGCATCAGAAGCAATATCACGTTGAACGCCACCATGGCACTGCGGTGCTCCGACATCAGCTCCACATCAATGGAGGAAAACACAGCGTACATACCCACACCCAGCAGGATGGCTACGCTCTGAATCAGAAGATAACGCAGGTTGCCGTCAAATTTATCCGCGCTGGTAGCACTCGCCACGCACACCAGTCCGAAACCCGAAACGATCAGGCAGAGAACCAGCAGAACCATATCGCCTTTCTTTGAAAAATCCTTCAATTCATCCAGAAAACTGCGCAAATCATCGCCTCCTTATTCTTGTCTATCGTAGCATTATACCATTGTTCCGAGGAAAAGTAAATAGAGGAAATTGTAAACGGTTTTTGTACGGCGGACGTTTACCGAAGCAGAAAGCCCAGCAGACGGGCGTCGGTGAACGCGGGGTGGGTGTACGCGCCGTCCAGAAGGGCGTCCACATTGTCCGCGTCGTTTTCGATTTCTTTCGACCAGAGCTGCGCTGTGGCAATAAAATCGCCGCCGAGACAGCTTATCAGAATGCAGGCGATCAGGATGAACTTCACCCGACAAACAAGGTCATAATCCGACACGGCTTGCAGCCAATATCGCTCCGTCAGATACCGCGCCAGCGGCAGACATTCCCTGCCAATGCCCGTCCCCTCGGGACGGGAAAGCCGCTCTTTCCATCGGGGCGTGAGAATATTCAGCCCTAAGAAAAAGTTTAGAAAATCTTCAATATTTCCGGTCTGTGCAAAGTTTTTTGCTTCGGAAAGAATGGATTCCGTGGAAAAGGTCGGAGTATCCTCCCCGTCCAAAATCGCCTGCGCCTGATAGCCGAAGAACAGCACCAAGGTCAGAATTTCGCCGGCGGAAAGGATGGGATCGTCCAAAATCGCCAAAACGTCCTCTCGGGTGGCTTTGAGAACCGCCATGGCGTGCGGGTCATATTCCGGCTCTGCGCCGCCGGAGATTTCCTCTGTCAGTCGGGGTGCGGCGTCGGCGGTGAGGATGATTTTCGCCGCTTCGGGACAGCTCAGCTCCAGCCCGCGCTCAATAAAATCTCCGTAATCGTGGGTCAGGCGGGGGAACTCCCGACACACGGCGCACAGGGCGTTTTCTCCCAATTCTGCCTGAATGCGGCATAGACCGTCCGCTTGCCACATGGGGCATCGTCCCTCGGCGGCGGTCATAAGCGATTCGCCGTTCTCTGTGCGGAGGACTTTTCGCAGATTTTCCCCCAACTGTCCGGAGAGAGTGCGGTAATAGGCGGCGGAAATTTCGTCCACCTGCACGTCCCATTCCTTGCAGCAGCTGTCGGGGCAGGCTCCTGCAATGCAGTGAAATCGGTCAAAATAAGCGGGTTTTGTGATGAACATAGGCACCTCGTAAAATTTGAGCGCATACGAATGTATGCGCTCCCAGCGTGTCAAAAAAATCTTTTTGACACGCTGACAGGCGTCAGGAAAGCCAAAAGACAAACAATTTTCGTCTGTAGGCGTACATAGGTACGGTAAGACGAAAATTGTGCCGTAAGCCAAAATTCTTGCGCAGCAAGGACTTTTTACGTAAAACATTCAGAAAACGGAAAAACTCCAACCGTTCTTATTCTGGGATATTCGTCTTTCACGTTATCTTTATTTTGGCGGTTTTGGTTTTTTTGACAGCCTGTGAGCGCATACGAATGTATGCGCTTTGCGGCTACATTTTGTCGGGACGGAGGGTATACATGGTGGCAGCGGCGTCCTGAAGTGCCTGCTTGCTGCCTGTGACGGCGGTTTGCAGAGCGGTCAGTTGCGCCGTCACTTGATCCGCCATGCCGCCGATTTCCGCGGCAATGCCGTCCACCTTGGCGGTAGCGTCGGCAAGAACGCCGTTGGTGCGGTAATACACCTGCTCGGCGCGGGCTTTTGCCTCCCGCTCAAATCGCTCCGCGCGGCGATAGGTTTCCAGCTCCCGCGCGGTATCGGACGAGGGGGCAAGGGCGGTCAGCTCTGCAAGCTGCTGTTCGAGAGCGGCACAGCGGCTCTCCAAGGCGGCTTTTTCGATCTGCACCTGCTGAAGCTCCGCGCTCAGGGCAGCGATCGCCCCGTTTTCCTCCGCAGGCTCCTGCTTGGCGAGAAGTTCCTCCACCTGAGCGCGCAGCTCGTCCCGCGCCTGACGCAGAGCATCCGCAGATTCGGAGGCTTCAGCGGCGGGAAAGGTTTCCAGCGCGTTCAGCTTGGCGCGAAGATACTCCGCTTCGGAGGTCAGTTCATTGACTTCCCCTGTGTGCTTGCTGTTTATGTATTCCAGATAGCGAACAACGTCCTCTTTGTTAAAGCCGCCCAAAGCGGTGCGAAAATTCTGAGGTGCGACCATAGTGACCTCCTTATGGGCAATATAAAATGTTATTTTATAGATTATAGCATAGCATCGACGGGAAAACAAGCACTTTTCACGGAAAGACGGAAAAGAAGATGAGGAAATTTCAAAGTTTCCTCTTTACAAAGGGACAAAAGCCTGCTATAATAGATTGGCTGTAAGAAATGCGCCGGTGGCTCAATGGATAGAGCATCGGATTCCGGTTCCGAGGGTTGGGGGTTCGAGTCCCTTCCGGCGTACCAAAAAAGCAGATACCCAATCGGGTATCTGCTTTTTTGGTACGCCGGAAGGGGCTCGAGAGGGCGGCATCGGTCGCAGACCGATGTAAAAAGTGTCCGGTGGACACTTTTTAGCCCGTGGGAGAGTCCCTTTCGGTTCACCCCATCGGGGTGGGTTTTTGATATGCCGGAGGGGCTCGAAAGGCAACTCTCAGCAACAGTCCTGCAAAAAATTCGCTGCGGGCAGATGCACATGAGCAAACAGAAAGCAAGGGCACGATGCCCTTGCTTTTTTAGATACAGAACCTTTTTTACCGCAAATACGGCACGATCACGGAGAGCAGGGGCATCGTAACCACGGACAAGAGGGTAGTCAGGGCAACGCCTTTGGCGGCGACATGGGTACTTTCACCGTTTTGCGCGTCGAGCATTGCCGTAAGGCTTGCCACCGGCGTTGCCAGCATAATCATGCACACGCCTTGCAGAACCTCCGATTCCACCACACGGCAAATCACCGCCATGCCCAGCACCGGTACCGCCAGCAATTTCACAAGAGAAAACAGAACCAGCTTTCCGTCCCGAAAAATCTCGCCCAGTTCCATACCCGCCAGTGAAATTCCAATGACCATCATGCTCAAAGGAGCCGCCAAGCTGCTCAGTCCGGCGCAGGCGATTTTCACCACCTCCGGCGTCGGGAGCTTCACAAGATACAGCACCAACGCCAAAACGCTCGCAGCCACGCCCACGTTGAGGATGCTTTTCGGGGGAAATTTGCATTTTCCGCCGACCGTCGCTACTCCGTAGGTATAGAACAGGATGTTGAAGGGCAGCAGGAACACCGTGCTGTACAGGAGCGCGGAGGTTCCGTACAGGGAAGCAATCACGGGAAAACCCATAAAACCGATGTTATTGAACATCGTCATCAGCTTAAAATACCGCCGCTGAGGCGCGGGAATCCGCAAAAGCCGCGGCAAAATTTCCGCCAGCGCAATCAGCGCAGCAAATATCGCCACGGCAATGACCGCCGTCAAAATCAGCTCGCTTCCCCGAATATCCCCGTCCGCATTGACGACAGACGATAGGATCATCGCCGGATTCACAATATTCACCACCAGCCAAGACAGCGTCTGTCCGGTGCGCGCGTCCAGCACGCCCTTTTTACACGCCCCGTAGCCGATCGCCATATAGAGGAACAGCACCGTCATTTGTCTGAGCAATAGCACCTTATTCTCTCCCTTTTTCCGTATTTCATTGAACCACGCTATTCTACTACAGATTTCCTCCGAAATCCAGTATTTTCTCAGCGGTTTCTTTGGGAGAACACGGCAAAATTATAATCCCATTTTGCGCAGGAGCTTTTCTGCATCGGCAGGCTTCAGCACCTTGCCCATGGACGCAACCCTTCCGTTGACAACGAGCGCGGGCATCTGCATGATGCCGGACTCCATGATTTTCTGCATATCGGTGACATACTCCACCTCCGCGTCCAGCCCCATGCTGCGAACCGCCTCCTTGGTGCTTTCCAGCAGAGTGCGGCAGTTTTTGCAGCCTGCGCCCAGTACCTGAATGCGGCAAGCCCCATCGGGTCGGCAGGTGCAGGCGGGTGCCTGCTGTTCCTCTTTCATTCCGAAATTAAAAATCGCCATGTTTTTCTCCTCCTAAATTAAAAAATATTGAAATGCGTTAAAGAAATATCCCACAAGGATAATACCGACGGCGCAAATTCCGATGAAAATGCCCAGAAGCTTGGGCTTCACCGCTTTTCTCAGCATAATCACGGAGGGCAGGCTCAGGGTGGTCACCGCCATCATAAAGGACAGGACAACGCCCAGAAGCGCGCCCTTGGCAAGCAGAGCCTCCGCAATGGGAATGGTGCCGAAAATATCGGCGTACATGGGAACCCCCGCGGCGGTTGCCAAAATCACGCCGAAGGGGTTGCTGCCGCCCAACGCTTTTACAATGAATTCCTCGGGAATCCAGTTGTGAATGACGGCACCGATGCCCACGCCGACCAGCACATAGGGAGCCACCTTTTTTGCCGTGAAAACCACCTGCCCCCACGCATACTGCATCCGGTCACGGAAACGGAGTTCCTCTTGGGGCAGCTCGACGGCATGACCGCTGCGGATGAATTCTTCCACCTGATTTTCGAGGTGCAGCTTTTCAATCAGCGTACCGCCGGCTACCGCAATGACCAAGCCCAGCAGCACATATACGAGCGCGACCCTCCAGCCGAAAATGCTCATCAGCAGCACCAGAGAACCCAAATCCACCATGGGCGAGGATATGAGGAACGAGAACGTCACCCCCAAGGGCAGTCCTGCGCTTGTGAAGCCGATAAACAGCGGGATGGAAGAACAGGAGCAAAAGGGCGTTACCGTCCCAAGCAATGCCGCGAGGATGTTGGCGGCGACGCCGTGAAATTTCCCCAGAATTTTCTTGGTGCGTTCCGGAGGAAAATAACTCTGAATATAGGAAATCAGCAAAATCAGCACGCCCAGAAGCACCATAATTTTTACGGTATCGTAGAGGAAAAACTGAATGCTCCCGCCGAGTTTCCCATGGAGATCCAGCCCGCAGACCGTCAGGAGATCCCCGATCCGTCGGCTCAGCCACTTCATACCGAGAATTTCAGTTTGAAAGAAATCCCAGCCGATTTTCAATGCCTGCATAAAAACACTCCTTATATTGTCAGGTTAAATTTGTTTGTTTACAGATCCGGAAGAAAGCCGCGCGGAAAAGCGTTCCCTACTTTTCGCAGCACGGCTTGGTTTCTTCGCTGACGGCGGTCAGCGCGCTCAGCCGCTGCACAGCAATTTGCGCGCCCTGCGGAGAGATGGAATAGTGGATCCACTTGCCCTCTTTGCGCCCCACGACCACACCGGAATCGCAGAGAATTTTCATATGGTGGGACAGGGTGGGCTGGCTCACGCTGATTTCCTCCAGCAGCTTGCAGGCACATTTCTCTCCCGTGCACAGCAGTTTTAGAATGCGGATGCGGTTCTCATCGCAAAATGCCTTAAATATCTGCGCTGCCTCTCTTTCCTCCATATCCGGCTCCTCCTATACATAGATGATTTTCTATGTGTTATTATATGTGTCAGATAGATATTTGTCAATATGTTTTTTCGGAAAACAGGGAAATTATTCCACGATATCAAACAGTAGGGGAGGGAAACCTGAGAAAACTGCACAAAACATCGTGTCCATTTTTGCCGATTTATACAAAATTTTACGCGAAACAATAGTTATAAAAAATACAGCAAGATATATGTTGCGCCCGCCGAAAAATTCGTTATACTGAACAGCAGAGGGTGGGAAAATTGAGGATTCTTCACCCAATTAACTAAGGAGGAACTAACAAATGAAAAAAATCTTTGCACTTCTGCTGGTTTCCGTCATGATGCTGGGTCTGTTCGCAGGCTGCGGCAGCACGGACAAGCCCGTCGAAAAGACCCCCGACACCACTACCGCTGCTCCCCAGCCTGCGGCTCCCGCCGCTGACGGCAAGACCGTTGTTTACTGGTCCATGTGGGAATCCACCGAGCCTCAGGGTCAGGCCATCGCTCAGGCTGTCGAGGCTTTCACAGCGGAAACCGGCATTCAGGTCGACTTGCAGTTCAAGGGCCGTACCGGCATCCGTGAGGGCTTGCAGCCCGCTCTGGACGCAGGCACCGTCGTGGACGTGTTTGACGAGGATATCGACCGCATCAACGGCACCTTCGCTCCCTACATTCTGGATCTGGAAGATCTGGCGGCTAAGTATGACTATGAGTCCACTGCCATTGCCGGTCTGATGCAGGCCTGCCGTGACGCTGCCGGCGGTACCCTCAAGACCATCCCCTATCAGCCCAACGTTTTCAACTTCTTCTACAACCAGTCCATCTTTGACGCCGCCGGTGTCACCGCCGTTCCCACCACTTGGGCAGAACTGCTGGACGCCTGCGAGAAGATCAAGACTGCCGGCTACATTCCCATCACCTGTGACGACGCTTACATCACCTGCATGATCGGCTACCATCTGGGCCGTCTGGTCGGTGAAGAGGGCGTCCGCGATATCGTGAACAACAACAAGTGGGACGATCCCGCTGTCCTGCAGTTTGCCAAGGATTACGAAGAACTGTCCGCTAAGGGTTACTTCTCTCCCTATGTCGCCGGCAACGTGTGGCCCAACGGTCAGAACATTGAGTTGGCAGGCGGCAGCGTCGCTATGTACCTGAATGGTTCTTGGCTGCCCAACGAGGTTATCAACATCGCCGGTCCCGACTTCCCTTGGGGCTGCTTCAGCTATCCCGCCGTTGAGGGCGGTGCTACCGGCGTCGAGGCTGCTAACTACGGTGCTCAGGTTTACGCCATCAACAACAAGACTCAGGTTGCTGATGAAGCTTTCCAGCTTATCAAGCATCTGACCAAGGGCGAGGCTGACCAGAAGCTCAGCGAAATGTCCATCGGCATCCCCGCCGACACCACCAATACCGAGTGGCCCACCCTGCTGTCCTCCGTTAAGCCCGTCATGGACAGCCTGACCACCCGTTGGTCTTGGGCAGTGGGCATTGAGTCCAACGTGGACGCCACCCCCGCCATCAAGGAAAACACCCTGAAGCTGTGCGGCGGCACCATCACCGCTGAGCAGTTCGTCGAGAACATGAAGAACGCTGTAGGCTGATTCGCTGCCTACCCGCATTGACCGATCGCAAGATAGGCGGCAGCTATGCTGCCGCCTGTTTTCAAAGGTTCGTTTCTTCGGTTCTCTTATGCTTTTTGTTCATATTTTCAGAGATAATTCCGTGATTTTCACACGAAACCTCTGCTTTTATGAATGCCGTCTGCTTCCCTGCGGCTGCAGACGGCGGCTTTCCCAAGTACGAAAAGATAGGAGGCATCCACATGAAAAAAAACAGAGGGATGATCGTAGCATTCACGCTGCCTGCGCTGTTCTTCTTTGCGGTCACCTTCGTCTACCCCATCATCCGCACCGTCATGATGAGTTTCTTCCGGATCGACAATGTGACAGCCAGAATGTCCCAGTGGCAGTTTTACGGCGTTCAGAACTATGTGAAACTCCTCACGACCCCCGTGTTCAAGACAGCACTGCTCAACCTGCTGAAGATTTGGTTCATCGGCGGCGTTATTGTCATGTCCTTGGCACTGCTTTTTGCCGTGATCCTCAGCAGCGGTATTCGGGGCAAAAAGTTTTTCCGCGCGGTCATTTACCTGCCCAACATCGTTTCCGCCGTTGCTTTGGCGGTCATGTGGCAGCAGTATGTTTTCAGCAACCAGTTCGGTCTGCTCAAGCCCATTGCGGACGCCGCAGGCTGGCAGTGGCTGGATCCCGAGCATAAATTCATGGCGTTGCTGATTGCCTACTGCTTCGGCATGGTGGGCTATCATATGCTGATTTTCCTTTCCGGTATCGAGCGCATCGGCGGCGAATACTATGAGGCCGGCCGCATTGACGGTACCACCCAGTTCTCACAGTTCCGCTACATCACCATTCCGCTGCTCAAGGGTGTGTTCAAGACCAACATTACCATGTGGTCCATCACCAGCGCAGGTTTCTTCGTCTGGAGCCAGTTGTTCTCCACCGTGACCACCGACACCACGGTGATTACCCCGCTGGTCTATCTGTACTCCCAGACCTTCGGTGCCGGCAACACCGTCACCGAGCGAAACGCCGGACTTGGTGCGGCGATCGGTATTGTTTTGGCAATTTTCGTCGTGATCGTATTCTGGGTCTGCAACCATACCCTGAAAGACGATGACCTAGAATTCTGAGAAAGGAGGAGATTTTATTATGATTCCTGCTCCCATTGAACCCAATGTGAAAAAAGAGCAACAGGCTCCCAAATACAACAGCCATTCCGGCCTCCGCAAAGATATCCGTCTCCTCCCCGGCTACATTATCCTCACCGTTTGGGTTGTGTTCACCTTTATGCTGCTGGGATGGGTGCTGTGCGCCAGCCTTTCCACCACCCCCGAGATTTTTAAGGCGCAGGTGGGCAGATTCCCCACGGGACTTCACTTTGAAAACTATGTGAAGGCTTGGAGCAGCCAGAATGTGTCCCGCATTTTTATGAACTCTCTGGGCTACTCCCTCATCTCCTGCGCAGCTCTGATTTTCATCTGCGCACCCTGCGCCTATGTGCTTTCCCGATTCAAATTCTGGGGCAACCGTGCCATCCAGAGCGGATTCGTAGCCGCCATGGGCGTACCCGTGGCAATGATCGTGCTGCCTCTGTTCTGCATCGTGGCGCAGATGAACCTGATGGACAACGGTATTCGGAACCGCCTTGCGCTGATTTTCCTGTATATCGGCATCAACGTTCCCTATACCACGATCTTCCTGCTGACGTTTTTCGCCAACCTCTCGCGGAGCTTTGAGGAAGCCGCGTCTATCGACGGCTGCCCTCCCACGAAGGTTTTCTGGAAGATCATGTTCCCCATGGCGCAGCCGGGTATCATCACCGTGACCATTTTCAACTTCATCAATATCTGGAACGAGTATTTCCTCTCCCTGATTTTTGCCAACTCCGACCAGATGCGCCCCGTTGCCGTGGGACTGTACTCCATGATCAACTCCATGAAGTACACCGGCGACTGGTCGGGTATGTTCGCCGCGGTGGTCATCGTGTTCCTGCCCACATTCCTGCTGTATATCTTCCTGTCCGAGAAGATCATCGCCGGCGTCACCGCCGGTGGCGTCAAGGGCTGATTTTCCCTTTCGATTCCAAAATAAAAGCGAGTAGGCAGATTGCTTACTCGCTTTTTGTGCGTAAAATCCCCCCTGATGCGGTTTCCCGCATCAGGGGGACGGTAGTCCTTGAACCAATATTATTCCGATTTTGGTTCCAGAAAGGCATCCTCGCCCTTTTCGTGATAGCGACGGATGAAGTTTTTGTTGAGCATACGAAGAATACGGTTGGCCTGCGCCAGCTCTTCCATGGAAACACCCAATTCGCTTGCCAGACGCTCCACATACTGCATATCATACTGCAAATGCCGCTGATAAACCTGTTTTCCGTCCGGGGTGGTGTATAACTCGTACATCCGCAGGTCATGCTCATTTTCTTTCTGAATAATCAGATTTTTCTGTTTCAACTTCCGAACCACCACGGAGGTAGCCCCCTTGGTGCGCACCATTTTCTCGCTCAGTGCCGTCTGGTTGATGCCCTCTTCCTGAGCGATGGCTTTCAGGGTGTAAACCTCATTGGGGTAAAGCAGAATATCGCCGCCGTAGTATCGTGGCTTATTCTCCAAAAAGCTGATCCTATGTGCCGTCAGGAACAGATTGTCCACCATGTCCGCCAGCTCGTTATAGTTATCGTCTTTTGATTCCACTGCAGCCGCACACCCTTTCTGTCGGTTCTGGAAGTTTTTTCCTATGATACGACTAATTATAGATTTTACTCTGCATTTTGTCAATACCTTTCCGGATCAAATCCGCGAAACATATATCGATATTGCCCTTCCGAAAACTCGCCGTACTCAATGGCCTCTGTGGGGCAATGATTCAGACAGCCCATGCAGATACAGCAAATGTCTTTTGCCCATTCAGGTCGGTCATTCTTCATTACGATAGCATCTGCGGGACAAAGCGCACTGCAAATTCCGCAGCCAATGCACCTGTCCTCGTGAATGTGAAAGGGTTTCGTTGAAAAAGCGGGGGTTTCTAGGAATTTTACACCCATTTTCCATGTGTTGTCCTCCGGCGTAGGACCGTAGTGGATATCAAAGCCCTCTGCGCGTGTTTCAATTTGGGCGGCTACCCAGTCATACCGATCCCTGGCAAGTCGAAGCTTTTCCAGTGCCGTCTCGCGGGTTTCCACGATTTTGTCGAAAACAGGCATATTGTCCGGCATTTTAATGCCAAATCCGCCCGCAAGGTGACATGCCGTTTGCGAAAAATGTTCCAGCGTACAGCCTGCCGCATTGCTGAAAGTGGGCACCGCATAGGTGTAGGCACCGCTTGTACGAATTTTTTTCGCAAAGGCGAGCATTACTTTCGGCGCGACATAGCCATACACCGGAAACACAAAGCCCACCCGATCGGCTGGAGAGAAGGTGTAGCGTTCCGGCTCTGTGCCGATGATATCCACCGCTTCCTCCTGCATCCGTTCTGCCAGTAGCTGCGCGATACCTTTGGAATTTCCTGTTCCCGAAAAATAAAAAATCATGTTCAATACTCCTGTTTATTTTCGCTCTGTTCCCAATATCTTCCGATATTCCCGAATGGAGCTTTTGTCTGCAACGATCACCGCACCCACTGCCAGCGCAAAAACAGCCGCGCAGACATACCACAGGATACGGTAGTTTCCGGTAGTGTCATAAATCAGCGCACTCAATGGATTTCCCACTGCGGCACCGCCGAAAAGCATCGGCGTCATCAGACCATAGATAAAGGCATACTCTTTATCGCCAAAGAGGCGACTTGTGACATAGGTACTGGCAAGCACCTGCACAGAAACCGTCACGCCGAACAGCACCGCCGGAATCAGTACGGAATATCCCTTGGGGAATGCCAGCAGGCAGAGGTAGGAAAGCACTGCCACACCGCCAACCGCCAGCGTACTCTTGCTCACACTCGCCCTGTCATACAGAATTCCCAGAAAAATCTTGGCGAAAATTGCCACAAACATCACAACAGAATACATGGACGCGGCGAAGGCAGGGGTATTTCCCTGCTCGTTCCAATAGGCAACAAGCTGCTGCTGGGCAGGACCGGAAACCGAACCCATGAGGAAGATTGCAGCGGAAAAGATCCAGAACGATTTTGTGCGGAACACCTGCTTTCTGGAAAATCCTTGAGGGGGTATCTGCTGCCCGTCGGCATCTGTCTTACTGCCCAGAGGCGTCTGCCCCATTTCTTCCGGTGTGACCCGAATCAGGAAGAGAATGTTGGGAAGCATCACCGCAAAAATCAGTGCGGCGATAAGGCAGTATCCCATCCGCCAGCCGTACCGGACAATGACCCGAGAAATCACCGGAGAGAGCAGAGAAGTGACCACACCCGTTCCTGCGAATGCTATGCCGGTGGCAACGCCCTTCTTTTCATAAAACCAGTTAGAGGTCAACACAGCGATGGGAATCGCGCCATAGAAGCAGTTAAAAATACCTGCAAGCAGTCCTCCCAGATAGAACATCTCTACGCTCCGGGCCGATGCATAGCACAGATGCGCCGCGGCTCCGCCCAACGTACCGATGAACAGCATCCGCTTCATGGGGATTTTTTTATAAATACTGCTGATGAGGGGGGTGCAAATGATTGTGGCAACCGTGCTGAAGGTCTGATAAACCATAAAGGTTGCGCGGGAAATGCCCAACTCGCGGGTCACCGGCGTCACGAAAAGAGGATTCAAATAAGAAAGCAATCCCGTGGATGCTGCCGCCAAAATCATGCAGGCGAACACCACGACCCAGCCGTAAAACGGTTTTTTCTTCATGGTTACCCTTTTTATAGGCATCTGCCCGCCGCCTCCACCAGAGAATCCAAGAACTGGGCAGTATCCATGTTGTAAACAACATTAACATTTTTCGGAAGCTGCTCCAGCGCACCTGCAAAATCGCAGACCGTGGCACCGTCGCAAAGCTCGCCGCCGATATTGATGTCCACATGCATGGGACGAACATCTGTCACCAGATCGGGATCGATGACTCCGGCAACTGCGCAGGCGTCGTGAATCGGCGCACAGTCACCCAGATTCAGGCGGTTCAGGGAGCGGTTGTGGTTCTCGCGGAAATAGCATAACAAATCCGCTACCATGCTGCCCGTTCCGTTGCCCAAGGCTCGCAGCCTGTCCACGGTGTTCTGGTCGAACAGTACCCGATAGGTGACGTCATAGCCGAACATGGTAATGGGCAGTCCGCTTTCAAACACGATTTTAGTGGCTTCGGGATCCACAAAGGTGTTGAATTCCATAAAAGGTCTAGTCAGAACAAACTCGCTGGTACCGCCCATAAGGGAAATCGCCTTGATTTTGCAAAGCAACTCCGGGTACAGACGAATCAGGAACCCCAAATTGGTAAGGGGTGCTGTGGCAATAATCGTCACAGGCTCCTCGCTCTCCCGCAGTACCTTTGCCATCATCTCCACAGAGCGCAGAGTTTCGGCGCGTTTGGGGTTGTTCTCGGGGAACGTGAAACCGTCCATACCGCTGACGCCATGGACGGCGGCACCGGTGATCTTGCTCTCCTGACAGGGAATTTCTTGCCGGGGGCGAAGTTTCTGACGGGAGGCCGCAAGCTGTTCCATCACCGCTTTATGGCTGCGAACCATAGGATCCTGATAGCCCATAGCCACAGGAACATCGTCCGCGCCGATGTAATGCAGGACATTCAGCGCATTTTTGGTGGTATTCTCAATGGTATTGTTGCCGGCAACCGTTGTGACTGCCCGAATATCCAGTTTTTGACTGCCATAAGCCAGCACCAGTGCCATCATATCGTCATGACCCGGATCGCAGTCGATAATTACAGGTATTTTTTTCATAATAAGCTCCTTTCGCCCTTATCGGGCAGTTGTTTTCTTCGCCGCACGGCGTTTCAAACTCATTGCGTACAGGATCAGACCGATGACGGTAGTCACATAGGGAACCATCTGGATGAATTCGGCGGGAATGCTGAGTACCTGCAGGGAGCTGGACATAGCATCCGCAATTCCGAAAAGAAAGCTTGCAAGGAAAGTACCGATGGGGGTTGCATTTCCCAAATTCTGTGCAGCCAAGGCAATATAGCCTCGTCCGGCGGCCATATCTCTTGCAAACCAGGAAACATAGCCCATGGACATATAAGCACCGCCCAAACCGGACAGGATGCCTGTAAGCATCAGCGCGATGAATCTTGTTTTCAGCACACTGATACCGACGGATTCGGCGGCATCGGGATTTTCACCGACGGAGCGAATGCGCAGACCCAGAGGGCTTTTGTTGATGAGCAGATAGACCGCTGCAACAGACAGCAGTGCCAGATAGGTCAGCAGGTTGTGCCCGGAGAGAATGTCACCCAGAACGGGGATATCCTTGATGAGAGGAAGCGCAATGCCGGGCACCACCAGACTGGGCAGAGAGGTGGAAACACCCTTGTCACCGCACAGTACCGAGAGCAGGAAAACGGTTCCGCCGGATGCCATCAGATTCAGCGCGATACCGGTCAGAATCAAATCGGACTTGAGCTTCAGCACAAAATAGGCGAACACCAGCGACAGAACCAGACTTGCCGCCACGGCACAGAGAACGCCTACCAGCGCACTTTGGGTATAAGCGGAGCCAATCACGCCGAAAAGCGCACCGACCAGCATCATACCCTCCAATCTGATGTTCATGATACCGGCTCGGCG
>X285_Short_beaked_Echidna__coassemble_483_pt1 | contig 20292 bp, 21 predicted proteins | sample X285_Short_beaked_Echidna__metabat2_high_PE_017 | metagenome-assembled genome bin X285_Short_beaked_Echidna | reverse complement strand
GCGTACCGCCGTGCCCGATGCGCCGCGTTTGGAACACCCGCCGAAGCCGCGCCGTCACATCCTGACTTGTCCATTCCTGCGGCTTGTCCACAATGACGATGCCGTTCATAGACCGCCCTCCGCCATGACCGCCCGAAGATCCGCCGTCACTTCCGTTATGGGTTTCTTGACGAACGCGCCTGCCGCGCCTTTATGTCCGCCGCCGCCGAATTTCTCGGTGATGGCGGCGGCATCGTAGCCCGGAACCGCACGGACGGAGATTTTGGTATCCCCGTACTTGGTTTCCCGCAAGGTTGCCGCAACGCAGACCCCCGCCACGGTGCGGGGAAAATTAGAAATATTATCCATATCATCATCGCTGACTCCGATTTCCGCTTCCACAGAGCATGGGATGGCGATGATTGCCATTTTTCCATCCCCGAAAAGTTCCATATTGTCTGCAATCCACGCCTGCATTTTCAGCTTTTCCAAGGAATTTGTTTCAAAAAGTTCCTGATTCAGAGTGTGCATTTCCACTCCGGCACGGGCGCAGGCCGCCGCCGTCAGGAAGGTATGCTCGGTGGTATTGGAAAAGCGGAAACAGCCGGTATCGGTGGAAATCGCCACATAGAGGGCATCTGCAATGTCCCTGTCCGGCTCCGCGCCCAACAGGTTCAGAATATCATAAATGATTTCTCCGCAGGCTCCCGCTTCGGGATCCACAAGCTCCAGCTCCGTGAAAGAGGTTGCGGAGCCGTGGTGGTCGAGGCGCAGCTTTATCCGCGGCATCAGGGACTTGAACGCCTTGGGGAGCATCTCGGGTGCGGCAACATCCACGGTCACGATGGTGTCATTTTCCTCCGCTTTTTCCTTGGTCAGTCCCTGATGGAGCCACAAAAAGCGGGGCGTGACCTCGGAATTTTCCAGAATATGGGCAGTTTTTCCCATATTTCGCAGAATTCTGCACAGAGCAGCGGAGGAACCCACGGTATCCCCGTCGGGACGGCGGTGGGTCAAAATACAGTAATTGTCGTGGGTTCGCAGAAAATCCGCAGTCTCATTCCTCGTCAGGGTCATCACGCTTTACCTCAAGAGAGTTGATAAGCTTCAGCATTTTCGCGCCGTAGGTGATGGAATCGTCCAGCGACCAGACGATTTCCGGTGCATAGCGAAGCTGCAAATTACTGCCAAGCTGACGGCGGAGATAACCTCCGGCGGATTTCAGCCCTGCCATCGCCTCTTTCACACGCTCCTCCTGCAAAAAGCTGACGAAAACCTTGGTATAGCGCAGGTCGGGGGTGGTTTCCACCCGTGTGACGGAAATCATGGTGTCCTGAACCCGAGGGTCCTTCACCGTCCGCAGGAGGGCGGACAGCTCTTTCTGAATTTCTTCATTGATACGATTGATTCGATTGGATGCCATTACAGCAGCCTCCTTCTTTGGAAATGACGGAACCGCCGCACCGCATGGCGGCGCGGCGGAAATTATAAATTTTCAGCGTTTGACTTCCTGCATGACGAAGCACTCAAACACGTCGCCCTCTCGGATGTCATTGTATTTCAGCACACTCATGCCGCATTCATAGCCGGTGGTGACTTCCTTGACGGCATCCTTGAACCGCTGGAGGGAACCGATTTCGCCCTCGTGGATCACAATATTATCCCGCAGGACGCGAACCTGTGCGTCACGGGTAACCTTGCCGTCCTTGACCATACAGCCCGCTATGGTGCCGATAGCGGAAACCTTATAGGTCAGGCGAACCTCGGCATGACCGATCACGACTTCCTCATACTTGGGAGCCAGCATACCCTTCATAGCCGCCTCGATCTCGTCGATGGCGTCATAGATAACGCGGTAGAACCGCATATCCACGTTGGAACGCTGACCGGACGCCTGCGCGGCGGCATCGGGACGGACGTTAAAGCCTACGATGATGGCACCGGAGGTAGAAGCCAGCAGGATATCGCTTTCGTTGATGGCACCCACGCCGGCATGAATGACCCGAACGCGGACTTCCTCGTTGGAAATCTTCTCCAAGGACGCTTTGACGGCCTCGGCAGAGCCCTGAACGTCGGCTTTGACGATCAGCGGCAGCTCCTTCATTTCGCCCTCCTGCATCTTGGCAAAGAGGTTATCCAGCGTGACCTTTTGGTTCATCGCGGCAGCGGCATCCTTCTGCGCCTGACGACGCTGCTCCACCAGCTCACGCGCCATGCGCTCATCGGTTACGGCATTGAATTCATCGCCGGGAGTAGGAGCCTCGGCAAGTCCGGTGATCTCCACGGGAACGGAGGGTCCGGCGGTTTTCACAGTGCGACCCTTGTCATTGGTCATCACGCGGACGCGTCCGACGGAGGTGCCGGCAATGACGATATCGCCCTGATTGAGCGTACCGTTCTGCACCAGCAGAGTTGCCACAGGTCCGCGGGTCTTGTCCAGACGGGCTTCGATGACCGTGCCCTTGGCGCGGCGGTTGGGGTTGGCTTTCAGCTCCTGCATTTCGGCGGTCAGAATGACCATTTCCAGCAGCTCGTCCAGACCCTTGCCTGTCTTGGCGGAGATGGGGACAATCACCGTATCGCCGCCCCATTCCTCGGGAACCAGATCATATTTGGTGAGCTGTTCCTTGATTTTCTCGGGGTTGGCGGTGGGCTTATCCATCTTGTTGATGGCAACAATGATGGGAACCTCGGCGGCTTTGGCATGGTTGATGGATTCGACGGTCTGGGGCATGATGCCATCGTCGGCGGCAACCACCAAAATGGCGATATCGGTGGACTTTGCACCGCGGGCGCGCATAGAGGTAAAGGCGGCGTGACCCGGCGTATCCAAAAATGTGACCATGTTTCCGTTTACATCTACAGTATATGCACCAATATGCTGGGTGATACCGCCGGCTTCGCCGGTTGTGACGGAGGTCTTACGGATGGCATCCAAGGTGGAAGTCTTGCCGTGGTCAACGTGACCCATGACCACCACAACAGGCGCGCGGTTTTGCAGCTCCTCGTTGGTATCCACATGGTCGTCGATGATTCGCTCCTCAATGGTGACTGTGATTTCCTTTTCCACCTTACAGCCCATCTCGGTCGCTACAAACTCGGCGGTATCGAAGTCGATAACCTGATTGATCGCCGCCAGAACGCCGTTCTTCATCAGGCACTTAATGACTTCTCCGGCGGTTTTCTTCATCCGAGAGGCGAGATCGCCCACGGTGATCTCCTCGGGAATTTTTACCACAGTGGGAGCTTTTCGGGCAACCTCCATCTGTAGGCGGCGCATTTTCTCCTGCTCCTCATTGCGGGATTTGCTGCCGCGGAACTTGCTGTCCCGCTTATTCTGCTGCTGACCCTTTTTGCCGCCGATGCGCTGCTTGCCGCCTTGGAAATTCTGGACGCGCTCGGAAACCAGATTGTCCACATCGGCAAAGCGGTTGGCGTTGACCTGAACGGCAGAGGTATCCACGACACGGCGTTCCCGCTTGCGCTCCGGCTCCTTTGCCTTGGGCGCGGCAGACTGGGTGCTGTTCTGATTGTTCTGATTCTGGGGACGGGCGGCGTTATTGCCCGAATTCTGGGGGCGATTGCCCTGAGGACGGCTGCTCTGCTGAGGAGCCGCGGGCTTGGGAGCCTCCGCCTTGGGGGGTTCTGCCTTGGGAGCCTCTGCTTTCGGGGCGGGTTTCACGGCGAACACCTGCTCCAAGGACTTAATTTGGTTATTCTGGGTCATGTAGTCAAACACGGCGTTCAGTTCCTGATCGGTGAGAACCTGCGTGTTGGACTTGGGCTTTTCATAAAACTTTCCGATAATTTCGGAGATTTCCTTAGGCGTTACATTAAAGTCGGCGGCGACTTCCTTCAAACGATACTTCACAAAACTCATACGATAAAACGCACCTCCATATATTGCACACCGGCACAGCCGGATTCCTTACTTCTTCTTACCCATACGCAGGTTCCGCTTGTGGGCTTTCGCCTCTGTGCGGTGTTTCTTTTCCTTTTCCGCTTTGGCTGCCAGAACCTCCAGAACGGCTTTCTGCTTCTCCGGCTCGCCTATGGCATTCACCATCGCCAGAGCCAGAGAAACATCGGTCACGGCGGCGATGGCAAGAGCGGTTCTGCCCACGGCAAAGCCCATTTCTTCCTTGGTTGCTTTCAGGCGCAGGGTTTGCTGGTCGGTGCCTGCGGCATAGCTTTTCGCGCGCCGCCATGTATGCTCCGAGGCGTCCCCCGCCACCAGAATCAGGTGGGCTTTGCCATCGCGAGCCGCGGCTCCCACAGGTTCCTCGCCCAACTCCGCCATGCCGCCCTTTCGCGCCAAAGACAAATAATTCAGCACCTTATCCATGGCTGCCCTCCATTTCCTTTTCCAGTCGGTCATAGACCTCCTGCGGGATGGTCACTTCCAAGCTCCGATCCAAGGCTTTGGATTTTCGGGCTTTCTTCAGGCACTCGGCATCGGGGCAGATATATGCGCCCCGACCGGCGGCTTTTCCGCCGAAATCCAAGCTGACGACTCCGTCGGTTCCCCGAACCACGCGAATCAGGCTCCGCTTGTCCTTTCGTTCCCGACACCCCATGCACTGCCGCTGAGGGATTTTCTTCTGCATATGCAACCCTCCGCTTTCTATTGGGCTCAGGCTTCCTCCGCCGGGGCTTCTTCTGCCTGGGAGGAGGGCTTGATGTCGATTTTATAGCCGGTGAGGCGAGCCGCCAATCTGGCGTTCTGACCCTCCTTGCCGATGGCAAGGGATAGCTGATCGTCGGGAACCACCACGGAGCAGGTCTTTTGACCCGGAACCAAGGTGACGGAAATCACATCCGCAGGGCTGAGGGCGGCACGAACATATTCGCAGGGATCCTCGCTCCAAACAACGATGTCAATTTTTTCGCCGCCCAGTTCCTCCACAACGGCACCCACACGTCCGCCCCGAGGACCGACGCAGGCACCCACGGGGTCGATGCCCTCCATCGCGGCACGGACTGCCATCTTGGAACGAGAACCGGCTTCTCGTGCGATGTTGCGGATTTCCACCTGACCCTCGGCAATTTCCGGCGTTTCCAGCTCGAACAGACGGCGCACCAGATTGGGATGGGTGCGGGAAACGTGAACCAGAGGGCCGCGGCCGGGCTTATGGACTTCCAGAACATAGACCCGAATCAGATCGCCCTCGCTGTAGCTTTCGCCGGGGATCTGCTCGCCGGCACGAAGCACCGCGTCAGATGCTTCGTTGCCCTGACCCACACGGACGAACATATCGCCGGAGGTGGGGTCGATGCGCAGAACGGTGCCGGTGAGCAACTCCTGCGCCTTATTGGAATAGGATTCATAGACCACGCCCCGCTCGGCTTCCCGAATGCCCTGAATGACCACCTGCTTGGCAGTCTGGGCGGCGATGCGGCCGAATTTCTGAATGTCCACGGGGATGGCGACGGTGTCGCCCACCTGAACGTTGGGGTCGGCTCTGCGGGCGGTATCAATGTGGATCTCCAGAGCCACATCGTCCAGCTCCTCCACAACGGTCTTGACGATGTGCATGGACAGCCCCTCTTCGCTCAGGCTCACCACCACATTATCGGCGGGTACGTCACGGCGATCCTCCCGATCCTTGCGGTAGGCGTTGGTCAGTGCCTGCTTCAGACGCTCCACCATATAGTCCACAGGGATGCCCTTGGCTTTCTCCAGCTCGCGCAGAGATTCAAAAATCTCCTTGCCGATATTCACCTGAGGCGCCTCCTGCTGTTTTTTTGTCGATTTTCTTGGCATTTTATTTGTTTCCTCCTATATTACAGTATTTAGTTGTTAAAATTCTACGCGAAGCCGCACCAGTGCGACCTCGGATTTTTGGAAAGTAACGGTTTCCTTGCCCGCCTCCACGGTGAGAACGCCGTCCTCATAGCCGCGAAGGACACAAGGGATTTCTTTCAGCCCGTTTCGAGGGCGATAGAGCTTGACGGTGACGGGGCTGCCCATAAAACGCGCAAAATCCGAGGGGCGTTTCAGCGCACGTTCCAGACCGGCAGAGCAGACCTCAAAATGATAGCTTTCCTGAATGGGGTCTTTTTCATCCAGAACAGGGTCAACAGCACGGGAAACGGCTTCGCAGTCGGAAATATCCACGCCGCCCTCCTTGTCGATATACAGCCGCAGGAAGTATTCGGAGCCCTCCCGAACATACTCCACATCCCAGAGGGTACAGCCGTGCTGCTCCACAATGGGCTTTGCAAACGACGACACCAAATCGGTAACTTTCATTGAAACAGTCCTTTCTCCGTCAAAACGCGGCCGCAAGAAGCTTGCGCCTGCAGTTTTTTCGTTTCACTCAAAAGAAAGAGAGGCGACGCCGCCTCTCTTCCCAAACCTTTACTTACCTTATACGAGCCTATTATAGCACCGATAAAGGGATTTTGCAATAGGGTTTCGGAAGAAAATCAGGGTTTTTTTCAACTTTTTTCACGGTTTGGACTGTTCCCGCCTTATATCTGCTCTGATTTTTCAAAAAATGCTTAATTTGAACCGCGCCCGCAGGAGTTGCGGGGAGATAGAGGGGATTTCGGACATGGCGACAGCGGCAGACAAATGTCTGCCGCTGTGAACGGAAATTACTGATTGAGGAATGCGTCGATAGCCTCCGCGCCCTTTTTGCCTGCGCCCATGGCGAGAATAACAGTAGCGGCACCGGTAACGGCATCGCCGCCGGCGAACACGCCCTCACGGGTGGTCATTTCGTTCTCGTCAACCACCAGACAGCCGCGGCGGTTGGTGTCCAGACCGGGGGTAGTGGAGCGGATCAGGGGGTTGGGACTGGTGCCCAGAGCCATGATAACGGTATCCACGTCCAGAACGAACTCGGAATCGGGGATGACCACAGGACGGCAGCGGCCGGAGGCATCCGGCTCGCCCAGTTCCATGCGAACGCACTTCATGCCGCAGACGCGGCCGTTTTCGTCGCCGATGATCTCCACAGGATTGCACAGGGTCTTGAACTCGATGCCCTCTTCCTTAGCGTGGTGCTGTTCTTCCTTACGGGCGGGCATTTCAGCTTCGCCGCGGCGATAGACAATGTAAACATGGTCTGCGCCCAGACGCATTGCGCAGCGCGCGCCGTCCATTGCCACGTTGCCGCCGCCCACAACCGCGACAGCCTTGGACTGAATGATGGGGGTATCGGCTTTTTCGTCATAGGCTTTCATCAGATTGGTACGGGTCAGGTACTCGTTGGCGGACATAACGCCCTTGAGAGCCTCGCCGGGGATGTTCATGAACATGGGCAGACCTGCGCCGGAGCCGACAAACACAGCCTTATAGCCCATGTCGAACAGCTCGTCGATGGTCAGGACACGACCGATGACCATGTTGGTCATGACTTCCACGCCCTGTGCTTCCAGCTTTGCCACTTCGTTGGCAACGATGGACTTGGGAAGACGGAACTCGGGAATGCCGTAAACCAGAACGCCGCCGGCAGTATGGAGGGCTTCAAAAATAGAAACCTGATAGCCCCTCTTGGCAAGGTCGGAGGCGCAGGTAAGACCGGCAGGGCCGGAACCCACAACCGCAACTTTTTTGCCGTTAGATTCCGCCTTTTCGGGCATGGCGTTGATATTCTCCCGATACCAGTCGGCAACAAAACGCTCCAAACGACCGATGGCAACAGGTTCGCCCTTGATGCCGCGGACACACTTGCACTCACACTGGCTCTCCTGCGGGCAGACGCGTCCGCTGAGGGCGGGCAGAGCGTTGGTGGAGGTGATGATCTCATAAGCGGCTTTGAAGTCGCCCTCCTGAACTTTCTTGATAAACTCGGGGATGCGGACGTTGACAGGGCAGCCCTCCACGCACTTGGGGTTCTTGCAGGTCAGGCAGCGTTTTGCCTCCTCGATTGCCATTTCGGCGGTATAGCCCAGAGAAACTTCCTTAAAATTGCGGGCGCGAACCTGAGGATCCTGCTCAGGCATGGGGGTCTTAACCAAAGTCATGTTAGCCATTTTCAGTATCCTCCTTATTTAATCAGTGCCTTGCCCATGGCATCCATGCGGCAGGTGTGGGTTGCGGAAACTTCTGCTTCCCGCTCACGATAGGTGGTATTGCGGCTCATCAGCTCGGCGAAGTCCACCTTATGTCCGTCAAATTCGGGACCGTCCACGCAGGCGAACTTGGTTTCGCCGCCCACGGTAACGCGGCAGCCGCCGCACATACCGGTGCCGTCCACCATGATGGGGTTCAGGGATACCATGGTGTGAACGCCGAAAGGCTCAGTGGTCTTGCAGACGAACTTCATCATGGGAACAGGCCCGATGGCGAGAACCTCGTCATAGGCAACACCGCTCTCCAGCAGAGCCTGCAGCTTCACGGTGCCGAAGCCCTTTTCGCCGTAGGAGCCGTCGTCGGTCATTAAGTACAGATTATCTGCGCAGGCACGGAATTCCTCCTCCAGAATCACGATGTCCTTGGAGCGGAATCCGATGATCACGTCCACGATGGCACCGGCTTCCTTGAAAGCCTGCGCCGCGGGCAGAGCGATGGCACAGCCCACGCCGCCGCCGACTACGCAGACGCGCTTCTTGCCCTCGACCTCGGTGGGACGGCCCAGAGGACCCACGAAGTCCCGAATGAAGTCGCCCTCATTCAGCGCGCCCAGAGCGTTGGTGGAAAAACCTACTTTCTGGAAAATGATGGTAACGGTACCCTTTTCCCGATCATAGCCCGCGATGGTCAGGGGAACACGCTCGCCCTGCTCGTCGATGCGGAAAATGATGAACTGACCCGCCTTTGCCTTCTTGGCAACAAAGGGGGCTTCAATGTCCATCAGGGTCACGTTGGCATTGAGTTCCTTTTTGCGAACGATTTTATACATTTTCTGATCCGTCCTTTTTCAGAATAGTTCATTATTTGGGGCGAAATGCCCATCAATATGATTATAAGTCCATTGGGGGATTTTGTCAAATCCGAATTGCCGTTTTCGGCGGGATTTCACAATTTTTTATTTCTCTTTCAGCAGATCCCGAATTTCCGCCAGCAGGACTTCCTCGGCTGCGGGAGCAGGGGGAGCAGGCGGTGCGGCTTCGGCAGCGGCCTCTTCCTTCTTCTTGCCGACCTCCGACCGCTTGTTCAGCCCTTTCACAAGGAAGAACACCACCAGAGCCAAAATCAGGAAATTGATGACAGCAGAAACGAAATTGCCGTAGTTCAGGGTGTTGGCGATGGCGTTGCCCGCCTCGTCCACGGGGATTTCACCGAACAGGCGGGGCAGCGTGATTTTCATTTCCGAAAAATCAATGCCGCCCATGAAGATGGCGATGATGGGCATGATGATATCGTCGGTGAGTGATTTGGTGATGGTGGAGAACGCGGCACCGATGATGGTACCGACTGCAAGAGCCATGGCGTTGCCCTTAATGGCAAATGCGGTAAATTCGTCCCACCACGAGGGGGTCTTACGGGATTTTTTCATGAATACCACTCCTTTTTATTTTGAGAAGTTTTACTTCTTCTCGATAACTTCAATACCGCCCAAGTATTTTCTCAGGACTTCGGGAACCACAACGCTGCCGTCGGCACGTTGGTTCTGCTCCACAAGAGCGGGGAAAATACGGGAGGTGGCTAGGCCGGAGCCGTTGAGTGTGTGGAGGAATTCGGGCTTTCCGGTGGATTCCCGACGGAAACGGATGTTGCCCCGACGAGCCTGATAATCCCGCGCATTACTGACGGAGGAAACCTCCTTGTAGCCGTCCATGGAGGGAATCAGGATTTCGATATCGTAGGTGCGCGCCATGGACGCGGAGCAATCGCCTGCCGCCAGTTTCACGGTGCGGAAGTGGAAGCCCAGACCCTCCACCAGCTTTTCCGCCTTGGTGACCAGCTCCTCAAACGCAGCATCGGAATCCTCGGGCTTGCAGAACTGGAACATTTCCACCTTATTGAACTGGTGACCGCGAACCATGCCGCGCTCATCGGCACGGTGGGAACCGGCCTCTCTGCGGAAGCAGGGGGTGTAGGCGAACAGCTTTTTGGGCAGGTCGCTTTCGTTCAGGATTTCGTCCCGATAGATGGACGCCAGAGCCGCTTCGGCGGTGGGCAGCATATAGTGGGTGCGGTCGTCGGTGGGGTTGGCGATTTTGTAGACCTCATCGGCAAATTTGGGGAACTGTCCGGCGGTTTCGCCGCACATATACTCCAGCATATGCGGAGGCAGGATGAAATCATAGCCGTCGGCGGTGTGGGTGTCGATGAAGTAATTCAGCAGTGCCCATTCCAGCCGCGCGCCCATGCCGGTATACATCCAGTTGCCGGAACCTGCCAGCTTCACGCCGCGCTCGTAGTCGATCAGCCCCAGATTCTGGCACAGGTCAACATGGTGCTTGGGTTCAAAGTCAAACGCAGGCTTTTTGCCCACATAGCGCAGGGGTTCGTTGTTTTCCTTGCCGCCGGGGAGCAGATCGGGGTCGGGCAGATTGGGCAGGGACAGCATACAGGTGCGGTATTCCGCCAGCACGGCATCCAGCTTTTCCGCGTCCTCGGCAAGACCTTTTTTCAGGTCTGCCATTTCCGCAAAAATGGGTGCCACATCCTTGCCCTGCTTTTTCAGCATGGGAATCTCCTTGGAAACCTTGTTCTGCCGCGCTTTTCTTGCCTCGGTGTCGGCAATCAGCGTGCGGCGCATTTCGTCCAGCTCCAGAATGCGGTCTACGACGGCATCGCAGTCCACCTCCTTGGCACGAAGTCCTGCCTTAACGGCATCGGGATTTTCTTTGATTTTTTTGATATCCAGCATGGTTATACCCTCTCCTTAAATTTGAGAAATGTTCTATTTATTTAACTGCATCAGGGCGTCCAGCAGATTTTGCAGGTCGTCCTGACCGTAAAATTCCAATTCAAAGCGGCCTTTGCGCTTGCCGTTGACGATTTTAACCCCGCGTCCCAAATGCTTGCTCAGGGATTTCTCGCACTCGGCAACGTAGTCCACTGCAAAGGTTTCCTTCTCTTTTTTAGGCGCAGGCTCTTGGGACATATTTTTACACATCAGCTCCGCCTGACGAACGGACAGCCCCAGAGAAATGATTTTCTGCGCCGCCTCCTGCTGTTTCTTTTCGGATTTAAGCTGCAAAATCGCCCGTGCATGACCGGCGGACAACGCGCCGCTGCGCACCTTTTCCAGCACCTGAGCGCAAAGCCCCAACAGCCGCAGAGCGTTCGCCACGGCGGGACGGGATTTCCCCACCCGTTTGGCAGCATCCTCCTGCGTCAGACCGTAGTCCTCCATCAGAGTCTGATAGCCCATGGCTTCTTCCACCGGATTCAAGTCCTGCCGCTGGAGGTTTTCAATCAGAGCCAGCTCCATGGCTTTTTTATCGTCTGCCTCCACGATTACAGCCGGAACCTCGTTCAGTCCCGCCTGACGCGCCGCCCGCCAACGCCGTTCTCCGGCGATGATTTGATAGTAACCGTTCGGAACCTCCCGAACGGTGAGTGGCTGGATTACGCCGTGCAGTTCAATGGAATCCGCCAGTGCCTGCAATTCTTCCTCGTCAAAGCTTCGCCGGGGCTGGTCGGGATTGGGCTCCACCTTGTAGATGGGCAGGAGCTGATAGCCGGTTTTTTCCGCAGTTTCTTCGGAATAATCGCCGATCAGCGCGTAAACGCCCTTGCCGAGTCCTTTCTGGGATGCCAAGTACATCATTCCTTTCGTGAGAGTTTGGTTTGAATTTCCTCCGCCATTGCGCGGTATGCCACGGCTCCTCGGCTGGTACGGTCATAGGCCGTCACCGGAATGCCGTGGCTGGGTGCCTCCGCCAAGCGGACGTTTCGCGGAATCATAGCAGCGAACACCTTATTAGGGAAGTGCCGCCGAACCTCCTGCGCCACTTGGGTGGAGAAATTGGTTCGGCCGTCAAACATGGTCAGTGCCACACCGAATATCTCCAGCCGAGGATTGAGCCGCTTTTTTACAATGCGCAGGGTGGACATCAGATCGCTCAGCCCCTCCAGCGCGTAATACTCGCACTGAACCGGCACCAGAATGGAATCCGCCGCGCACAATCCGTTCAGGGTCAGCAATTCCAGTGACGGGGGGCAGTCAACGAAAATCACATCGTATCGATCCCGCAGGCTCCGCAGAGCCTTTTCCAACTGCCACTCCCGATGGTCGGTGTCGATGAGTTCCACCGCCGCACCCGCCAAATCCGCCGCAGAGGGCAGCACATCGCCAAACTTCGTGGACACGATGGCATTTTCCACAGGGATTTTGTTGATGACCACATCATAGACGGAGTGCTTGAGCTTTCGCTTATCCACGCCCAAGCCGGAAGTGGCGTTGGCTTGCGGGTCGAAGTCGCACAGAAGCACCCGAAGTCCCAAGTCATGGAGGGCTGCTGTCAGGTTCACAGCTGTTGTGGTTTTCCCCACACCGCCCTTCTGATTGGCGACAGCAATGATTTTGCCCATATTTTATCTCCTCTTATTCTATCTGTCAATGCATTGTTTCACGTGAAACAATGCGCTGTGGGAATGTTTCACGTGAAACATTTCTCATTCCTCAATCTCATATGCGGCGTTTGGCTCCGTATCGCTGACGGAGGAATAGTTCTGCCCCGTAACGACAGCTTTCTCCTCCAGAAGCTTTTTCGCAACCGGAATTGCCAAGCAAACCATCAGCAGAAACTGCACCGCCAGCAAAATAATCAACGTGCGAATCGTTTTCCGCAGGGACGCGACCTGTTTCTCCTGCGTGGGCTGTTTGCGGCGGCCGTTGGTTTTTTTGCTCGACGCGTCCTCCCGTCGATAGGGAAGCTGAACCACAGTGCCGGGTTTTACCGGATATTTCGCCATTTCTTCCCGACAGGCATCGCAAAACACCTCTCCGGATTCCATATCCCGTCCGCACTTCATACAGTTCACGGTCACACCCCCCGTTTTTTTACTTTTTCTAGTATACAACATTTTCTTCCGTTCGTAAAGGGCTGATTTATTATTTTCTGCTTTCTGTAAAAAATCTTCAGAGCCCTATTGACAATCACGTAACCATGTGATATTATCATATCACACCATAACAGCGTAGAAAGAGGAGGTACACGAAATGGATTGGATCATTCCCGGCACCACGCTGGCCGGTGAAAAAGAAAATGCAGACTGCACGGGGGATTTGTTCCGTTCGATGTTTCTCGCCGGCGGGCTGACCCTGAGCCAAGTGGCGAAAATCAGCGGGTTGGAGCCGTACACCGTGCAGAACTGGGTCAAGCGGGGATTTCTCTCCTCCCCCCAAGGCAAACGCTACACCATGGAGCAGGTCTGCAGAATTCTCAACATCAATCTGCTGAAAGCCACTCTGCCGCTGGAGCAGATATGCGTCCTGATGGCATACCTCAACGGCGATTTGGTCGATGAAAGCGACGATCTGGTGGACGACACCATGCTCTACTTCTTTTTCGTCCGTCTTGCCGCGCGGGCACAGTACATGGGTGGGGACAGGAATTGGGACGAAGCCTTGGCGGAAATCACCGCCGACTACCGCAAACCCGTTTCCGGTGCAAGAGAAAAGCTGGGCAAGGTGCTGAAAATCATGCTCACCGCTTGGGTCGCCGGTCAAATCAAAGCATCCGCCGAAAATATGATCGAGGAACTATAAAATTAAAAAGGAGAATTTCAACATGGACGAAAACGGAACCTATAGCTGGCCCGGAAACCAGCCCCCGAAAAAGAAGCCCGATTTCAAGCGGGCAGGCCGTTCCATCACCCTTGCGGTGATCGCTTTGCTGGTACTTAGCTGCATCAGCACCTGCTTCTACACCGTGGACGACAAGCAGCAGGCGGTGGTCACCACCTTCGGCAAGGTCACGGATGTGACCGACGCAGGCGTTCACTTCCGCCTGCCCCTTGGCATCCAGCGGGTACACAAGGTCGATGTGAACGTGTATCAGAAAATCGAGCTGGGCTATTCCAGCGACAGCAGCAACTATTATAATGTGAACGACAGTGAAAGCACCATGATCACCGGCGATTATAACATCGTCAACGTGGATTTCTTCGTGGAGTACAAAATCTCCGATCCGGTGCAGTATCTGTTCTCCTCCAACGATCCGGAGCGGATTTTGCGGAATCTGATTCAAAGTCAGGTGCGCAACGTGGTAGGTTCTTCCTCCGTGGACGCCATTTTGACGGACGGCAAGGAAAACATTCAGATGCAGGTCAAGGAGCTGGTCACCGGCATTTTGCAGGAATATGACATCGGTCTGACGCTGGTGGATGTGAAGATTCAGGACGCCGAGCCTCCCACGCAGGACGTTATCGAGGCGTTTAAGGCGGTGGAAACCGCAAAACAGCAGGCGGAAACCGTCATCAACGACGCAAAGGCCTACCAGAACGCCAAACTCCCCGAAGCACAGGCGCAGGCGGACAAGCTGGTGCAAAACGCCGAATATCTGCGGCAGAAGCGCATCAACGAGGCCGTCGAGCAGGTCGCCATGTTTGAGGCGATGTACGAGCAGTACGCTCTGAACCCCGAAATCACCCGCTCCCGTATGTATTACGAAGCCGTTTCCGCTGCTCTGCCCGATGTGAAGCTGTACATCAACACCGGAGACAGCTCCAACGTCCAGATGCTCTTGCCTCTGGATCAGCTCATTGAAACCACAGGAGGTACCGACTGATATGAAAAAGAGAGCCGTTGTTATTGTGATCCTGCTGCTGGTCGCCTTTCTGGGCGTCAATTCCCTGTTCACGGTTCGGGAGAATGAATACGCCTGCACCGTCCGATTCTCGAAAATCATCGACACCACCAGTCAGGCGGGTCTGCACTTCAAGGTCCCCTTTGTGGACAGCGTGAAGTATTTCTCCAAAGCCACACAGTTTTACGACATTCCCCCGTCCGAGGTTCTGACCTCCGACAAGCAGAATATGACCGTGGACTGCTACATTCTCTGGTCGATTTCCGACCCTAAGCTGTTCTACCAGACCCTCGGCTCTGCATCCGTTGCCGAGCAGAGATTGGACGCGCTGACATACAACGAGCTGAAAACTGTCATGGGCACTCTGTCCCAAGCCCATATCATCAACATGGAGGACGGTTCCAAGCGGAATGATATCTACAACAGCATCGCCACCGATGTGGACGCGCTTGCCGGAACCTACGGCATCCATGTGGAGGATGTGAAAATCAAGCAGTTCGACCTGCCCGATTCCAACCTGAACGCCGTCTACGGGCGGATGGTTTCCGAGCGAAACCAGATGGCAGAGAAGTACACCGCCGACGGAAACTACGAAGCCTCCATCATCCGCAACAATGTGGACAAGAAGGTAAACATCATGGTTTCCGACGCGGAAGCCGAAGCCGCCAAGCTGGTTGCCGAGGGTGAAGCGGAGTACATGAAGCTGCTGGCAGAGGCCTACAACACCGGAAACAAAGAGGATTTTTACAAATTCACCTTGGCTCTGGACGCGCTGAAAGCCAGCCTGAAGGGCAACGAAAAGACCGTCATTCTGGACGCCAATTCGGAATTGGGCAAAATCCTTATGGGCGGGAACTAAATCCCAAAAAAGAAAAAGGGTCTGCTGCGCAACCGCAGCAGACCCAATATTTTTTTACTTGCTCCAAAGACCGTCGGCGGGGTATTTGCCCTCGTCGGTGATGGCTCTCAGGGACGCCACGACCATGGGCTTATCGGCGGCATAGGTCACGCCGAACCAGTTATCGGGAGAGGTCAGCACCTTCATGGTTGCCTTGCCCTCCTGCAAAAGCTGCTCCACGGCGGCAGGCAGGAAGAATTCGCCCTTGATGGGGTTTTCGACCAACGCTTTCGTCAGGAATGCAGGGAACCGCGCCTCCACTTCCTCCAAGAAGCTGTGCTTGAAACCCCACATATTCATGGAAACGGTGGTATCGGGAGCCAAATCCTCCACATGATCCCCCTCTACGAAGCGGATACCGCCCTCGTACTTCTCGATGCAGGTGCGCTCGGCAATCTTGGTCAAATAGCCGTTTTCATCGGTTTCGCAGATGCCGCGGGCAACGCTGCCGTTGTCGGTGACGGTTTTGCTCAGCTCATAGCCCACCATGCAGTAGGCATTGGGCTCCTCGCTCCGAGAAAGCTCATCGAAAATGACCTTAAATGCGGACTTGCCGTAGTAATCGTCGGCATTCAGCACGGCAAAGGGTGCGTCACCGATCACGTCCTTGGCGCAGAGAACCGCATGGCTGGTACCCCAAGGCTTGGTGCGGCCCTCGGGGATGACAAAGCCCTCGGGCAGCTTGTCCAGCTCCTGATAGGCATAACGGATCTCCATCGGGCTTTTCTCCAGACGTGGACCCACCATTTCCATAAAGTCCTTGCGGATGGCTTCCTTAATGATGATTACGCAGGTGCGGAAGCCCGCCTCGTAGGCATCATAGATGGAGTAGTCCAGAATCGCTTCGCCGCAGCTACCCACGGGGTCAATCTGCTTCAGTCCGCCGTAGCGGCTGCCCATACCGGCGGCCATGACAACAAGAATCGGTTTATTCGCCATTTTTGTTCTCTCCTTATAAATAATGTATTGCATTTTTCATTAAGAACTTTTATAACTGTATTATAGTCCCGCACACGGCAAAATGCAAGGGTGTTTGGCATTTTTCAGCATTTTCCCGAAAGAAATTTCTCAAAATTTCGAGGCGTCTAAGAAGATGCTGTCCCCGCGGAGTTTTTCCCAAGAGAATTCTCCGGCAAGCTCCTTTGCCGAAATTTCCGCATTGCGGTCGATCAGTCCGGCGGCAAAGGCGAGGGTGCCGATGACCTGCTCCGCTGTGGTACGGCGGCGCAGCTCCCCCAAGTCCAAATCGCGGTCGCGCTTGCTCAGCCGGCGGCCGTCCGGAGCCAAAAGCATGGGAACATGGGCATATTCGGGATGGGGAAATCCGAAAAGCTCCTGCAAGTACATCTGCCGCGGGGCGGAGCTGAGCAAATCCATGCCCCGAACCACCTCCGTGACCCCTGCCTGCCCATCGTCCACCGTCACCGCAAGCTGGTAAACATAAACCCCGTCAGCCCTGCGCACCACCATATCCCCGCATTCCGCCGCCAGATTCAGGGCATACCGCCCCTGAACCTTATCCTCCAGCTCCCAAAGCCTGTCCGGCACCCGAACCCGCCAAGCAGGTTCCCGCCGGAACGCCGCTCGCTGCTCCTCCGTCAAATCCCGACAAATGCCGGAGTAGACGTAAGTCCCGTCGGAGAGATGAGGCGCATTGACGCTGTGGAGCTGACTGCGGGTACAATAGCAGGGGTACAGCAGTCCCATTTCCCGAAGCTTTTCAAAATATTCGTCATACACGGCACTGCGCAGGCTCTGAGGCGGGGTTTCGCGGTCATAGGTAAGCCCAAGCCACGCCAAATCCTGCCGCAGAATTTCCGCAAATCCCCCGCTGGTGCGCTGCGTATCCAAATCCTCCATCCGCAGAACCATTTCTCCGCCCCTTGCGCGGACGGAAAGCCACGCCACCAGAGCCGCAAAGACGTTCCCCAAGTGCATCCGTCCGGATGGGGTGGGCGCGAACCGTCCCACGGGTGCCGTCACAGCATCATCACCGCCCACCAGACGAGAATCGCCAGAATGCCGAGGGTTTCCAGCGCCGCCAGAACCACCAGACCGCGGTTTTCGGAACGTTTCCGCTTTCTCGGTTCTTCGCGGAACACTGCCGCGTCCTCGTCCATTTCCGGCAGTACCTCCTCGTAATGGGGCTGCCGCCGACCGTAGCCGTTGGCGTAGTTCAAATAAATCGGCGGCTGAGATTCTGAGCCGTACTGCCGCAGAAGCTCCTCCACATCGTCCTCTTCCTCATAGCCGTCCAGCAAGTCCTGAATGTCGCTTAGGTCGTCCCAGCCCTCGTCCTCCTCAGCAAGCAGTTCCTCCTGAAGCCGACGTAGTTCCTTCTTCGGATCGTCAAACATGAAGCTCCCTCCTTTTTGCCCCTATTCTACCCGATAGCGGCGGGAAAGTAAAGAGAATTTCGGCGGCGAAATTCCATTTTGAGGTGAAAAAATGCGCTCCGGAGGACTTTCCGGAGCGCACTGCGTTTATTTTGCAAATTCGATGGCTTTGGTTTCCCGAATGACGTTGACCTTGATCTGACCGGGATATTCCAGCTCGGCCTCGATCTTCTTGGCAATGTCCCGCGCAAGGAGGATCATATTGTCCTCTGTGACCACCTCGGGCTTGACCATGATGCGAACCTCGCGGCCTGCCTGAATGGCGAATGCCTTGTCCACACCGGGATAGGAACCGGTGAGTTCCTCCAGCTTTTGCAGACGGCGGATATAGTTCTCCACATTCTCACGGCGGGCACCGGGACGCGCGGCGGAAATGGCGTCAGCCGCCTGAACCAGCACCGCAATGATGGTCTTGGGTTCCACATCGCCGTGGTGAGCCTCGATAGCGTTGACGATGACGGGATTTTCCTTGTACTTCCGCGCGAGGTCTGCGCCCAACTGAACATGGCTGCCCTCAACCTCATGGTCGATGGACTTGCCAAGGTCATGGAGCAGTCCCGCTCGCTTGGCAATCGCCACATCCACGCCCAGCTCTGCCGCCATCAGACCGGCAATGTGGGCAACCTCCACGGAATGGTTCAGAACGTTCTGACCGTAAGAGGTACGGTACTTCTGGCGACCCAGAATCTTGATCATTTCGGGGTTGAGGTTGTGGACGCCGGTTTCGTAGCAGGCGCGTTCGCCCTCTTCCCGAATGGTGCGATCCACTTCCTTGCGTGCCTTGTCCACCATGTCCTCAATGCGGGTGGGGTGGATACGTCCGTCGGTGATCAGCTTTTCCAGTGCCAGACGGGCAATTTCCCGACGGACAGGGTCGAAGCTGCTGACGGTGATGGCCTCGGGGGTGTCGTCAATGATGAGGTCAACGCCAGTGATGGTTTCCAAGGTGCGGATATTCCGACCCTCTCGACCGATGATGCGTCCCTTCATTTCATCATTGGGCAGCGTGACCACGGAAACGGTGGTTTCGGCGGCATGGTCTGCGGCGCAACGCTGAATGGCAGTGGCGATGATCTCGCGGCCCTTTTCCTCTGCCTCGTCCTTGAGCTGAAGCTCAATTTCCTTGATCTTCATTGCCGCCTCGTGGCGAACGTCCTCCTCAACGGACTTGAGCAGGTACTGCTTTGCCTGTTCTTGGGTCAGCTCGGAGATTTTCTCCAAGGTTTCCATCTGCTGACGGCGAATTTCCTCCGCCTTGGCTTGGGCTTCGGAAGCTCTTGCCAGTTCCTTGCTCAGCTCTTCTTCCTTGCGCTCGAATGCTTCAGTTTTCTTGTCCAGTGTGGCTTCTTTCTGTTCCAGCCGACGTTCCTGTTTGCTCAGTTCCGCGCGGCGTTCTTTGACTTCTTTGTCGTGCTCTGTGCGGGATTTATGGATTTCATCCTTGGCTTCCAGAAGCATTTCCTTCTTGCGGCTCTCGCCGGAACGAATTGCCTCGTTGATGAGCCGAGTCGCCTCCGTTTCCGCAGAGCCGATCTCCCGTTCCGCTACTTTTTTTTTTTTTTTTTAACCAACCGCAAAAAATATCAGAGCCGTCACCAAGAATCCAAGTACAATGAGTAAAATTTGATACCATTCCATAAATGTTCAGCACACCTCCTTCTGTTAAAATAGGTGCAGAAAATCGCGAAGAAGGGGTGGGCGCATTGCCCCATGTGAAAAAACCGCATGGCAACCCTCCGGGATCACGCCGGCAAGCTGCCAAATTCAGTTATATCAAACGCCATGAGGCGCAAAACCCGTGCCCCGACTCTATCGTCGGATATCCATGAAACGCAGCCCGCCATACATACGGGGGCAGCGTACACCATACCTTGTATATTTTAATCATCAACATAAGAAATGTCAAGAGGAAAGGCTTAAAATCCGCAAGATTTTGTATAGATTGCGAAAACCCTCTCTTTTTTGTCACCCTTTGCCCCTCGGACGCATAGAACGGGGCAGCGATTTGAATTGAAGGAGGTAATTTTATGCTTTTTCGGAGCATTCTCGCCATCGCCGTCCCCTTTGCCGGCACCACGCTGGGCGCGGCTTTGGTATTTTTTCTGAAAGGGGAGATGAACGCCGCGCTCGGACGCGCCATGAACGGCTTCGCCGCCGGTGTCATGGTTGCGGCGTCCGTTTGGAGCCTGATTCTCCCCGCCATCGAACGGGCGATGCAGACGGGGGTTCCCGCGTTTTTGCCGCCTCTTGCGGGGGTTTGGGTGGGATTTTTGTTTTTGCTCGTCCTCGACCGGCTGATTCCCCGCCTCACCGTCGGCTCGCTGAGCCATGACCTCGGCATGATGACGCTCGCCGTGACCC
>X285_Short_beaked_Echidna__coassemble_478_pt1 | contig 20712 bp, 20 predicted proteins | sample X285_Short_beaked_Echidna__metabat2_high_PE_017 | metagenome-assembled genome bin X285_Short_beaked_Echidna | reverse complement strand
TTAGATATCTCCCAACGAAAAGCAGGACGGCAACCGTCCTGCTTTTTGTACCCTGTCCGTTCATGCTTTCTCCGCTTTCACCAGCAGCATCATGGGTCGGCGCAGCTCGTCTGCCATGTCGAGCAGATGCATCATTTCCGCCGGAGGCGTCACTTCCTCCACTGCATCCAGCGTGAATCCGGCGTTTCGCAGCCCCATCAGAATCTGGGTCAGGGTGTGATGCTGCTTGACCACCTCGCAGCCCAGAAAACGGGTGACCCGCCGACCGGACTTGTAATAATCGTCCACAGGCCAGTATTCCGCACTCCCGTCAGCGCGGTAAACCCAGTCCTGATGCACTCCGGCGGTGAATACGGGATGCTCGATGTTCAGTAGGAATGTGCCGTCGGCGCGCAGTGTTCGGTACACATTCCGAAACACGCGGTCAAGGTCTGCAATGTAGTGCAGAGCCAAGTTGGAAATCACCATATCCCATGCGTTTTCCGGATATTCGTAGACCTCAATGCCGCAGTTTCGGTAAGAAATCCGCTCGCCCCCGTTCTTTTCCTCGGCGGCTGCCAGCATTTTCTTGCTGAGGTCGATGCCCAGAATCGCCGCCGCACCCCGCTCCTCGGCGTATTTGCAGTGCCATCCGTAGCCGCAGCCCAAATCCAGCACCGCCTTGCCGTGCAGGTCGGGGAACATCGGCTCCAGCAGATGCCATTCTCCGGCGCATTTCAGCCCGCCCTTGCTGCGCTCCATTTGCGCGTATTGTGCGAAAAAAACCTCGTTATCGTATTCATTTTCCATAAAATTCCACCGAATCCTCTCGATTTTCTCCGATTATAGCACATTCATAAAAGGTTTGCAATTCGATTCTTGACCTTTCCCGCGGGATGCTCTATAATAAAATCAGGAACGGAGGGGATTTTTGTGAAACGAAAAGCGATTTTTGGGTGCGCCCTGCTTTTGGTTCTGATTCTGTTTTTCCCCGTTGCCTCCACCCGTGAGATTGCAGGGCAGGGGCATCTTCTGGGAGAAAATCGGGAAGGAATCGGCGTGTGTTCCCTCTCCGTTGAAATCAAAGAGGTCAAATCCCTCGCCGTGAAATACAGCAAGCGGTTTGCGTTCACGCTGGACGGTCGGGATTTTTCCCGATTCGGCACGCATGTCCACAGAGAAACTTCGGACGGACGGTGCCTGATTTCCCAGATGTACTATGATGGGGAAACGAATCGGTATCAGCTCTGCACCGTGTTTTACGCCGAGGATTTGTCATGGCTGGAGCTGACATGGGCGGAAAACTGCTATGCGCTCCGGCAGGAACCGCCCCGATAAACAGGAGGAGATTATGGAAAAATACATTCCCTATGAAAAATTATCCAAAAAAGAGAAACAAAAGCGCAGCAGCTCGAAGCGCGGCACTTGGGGTGCCGTCAGCCCCGTCACCCGAAAGCCCGCCGCACCCAAAGCTTATAACCGCAGAAAAGCACAGAGTTGGAAGAAAGAAATTCCGAACCCTGTGCTTTTTGATTTTCCGATTTGTTATAATTTTTCAAATACCATCGTCGCCTGAATGCGGTCGCCGCCGCCCAGACCCTTGCTGCCGCCTTTCGAATACCTGCCCAATGAAAAGAGCAAGCCGCCCGTAGGGGCAGCTTGCTCTTTTGGCGGAGGATGTGGGATTCGAACCCACGGTACCTTGCGGCATCACCGGTTTTCAAGACCGGCTCCTTAAACCTCTCGGACAACCCTCCGTGCCCCTAAACTATACCATTTTGCCGAAAAAAAGTCAAGTGCCCCCTCTCTAACATGGAAGATTTGGAAAAATCCTAAAAAACACCCTCTGAATGCATTTTCTGCACCCAGAGGGCATTTTTCACTTCTTTTGCAGTTGTTCGAGAGCCTTTACCACAATTTTCGGCATAGGCACACCGGCGATGCCCAAGTTTTCAATCAGGGACAGCACCTCGTTGATGCAAAACCCGATGCACACAGCGTCCCGCACATAATCCGCCCCCATCAGGCTGTCAAGCTGGACGGCGACCAGCACAAACAGCAGCATCAGCCCCTTTTTGCACAGACCTTTCAGCCCGTAGGCCGAGGTGTAGCAGCCGGATTGGGACTTGCTGCTTTTGTGGAACACCAGAGCCACCAGCGTTCCGGAAATGTAATCCGCCGCCATGCACACCACCAGAGCCGTCAGTGCCGCGTCCCATCCGCCGAATGCACAGGCAATTCCCGCGCCGATCACACCCAAAGCGGTACAAATGGTTTCCTTCAATTTTTTCACCCCCTTCACCCGCGGGGGCAGAAAACGTCCGGATTGCACGCTTTCGTGCAATCCGGAAAAAATTATTTGTGTTCCAGCTTCTTTTTCGTGCCGTCCGGCTCCACGATGTAGGTGTTTTCCAGTTGTCCCACCAGATTCGCTTTCACGGAATCAATGTAAATGCGCCGCAGTTTGTCCCGCTCCGTGATTTCCTCGGGGGTCAGTCCCTCGCCTTTTGCCTTTTTCGCCAGAACGTTGATTCGGGCGATGACTTCGTTCATGTTCATATCGTACCTCACACATAGCGGTGGATCACCACCGAAATTCTTCCTTTTTTCGTCTGTCCGTTCACCGATGCAAGCTGAATTTTGCCCAAACCGCGGACGGAAATTTTTGCACCTTCGCTTATCATTTTGTCAGGTTTTTCACAGGGAAGCCCATCAATGCTGACTTTTCCCGCGCAAATATACTGCGCCGCCAAGCTCCGCCCGATCCGAAATCCGGACGAAATCACACTGTCCAGCCGCAAAGATGCCAGCGTATCCCGAATTTCCTTCACCTCCGGCTCCGGAATGCGGGCGTCGTTCAGGGGAATTTCCTCCATGCGGAGCTTCGTCCTGCCGGCGGAGGTGAAATTCTGCAAAATATAGGGAGCGATCTCCGCCGTGACGAAGAAATCGCAGCTTCCCTTGTCCACGCAAATGTCCCCCACGGTCTCTCGCCCGATGCCCGCTCCCATCAGTGCGCCCAGAAAATCGCGGTGGCTCAGGCTGTCCCCCTGAAAAAATTCCGCCCGCAGGCACACGCAGAACCCCTCCTGCAAGGCGCTTTCCTCCAGATATTCCGGCAGATACACCAGCATTTTCCGCTCCGCGTCCGCATATCCGCCGTAGGCGTACAGCCCCTCCGGCTCTCCGAACAGGAATTTAGCCATTTCCAACTCTCTTGGGGAGAGAAAACAGGTGTTTGCGGGGATATTTTTCTGAATTCCGCCGTTTATTTTGTCCCATAATTTGGCAAGCAGCAGCCGATCCTCCGAATTGCGGGCGATTTTTTCAATATTTTTCCGATCCATATCATCACCACTGCCCAGTATAGCATATTTTCTCCCTCTTTGGAAGAATTTTTTCTTGTGCCGCCGTGTTTTTTGGAGTATAATGAAAGAAATATACTTTGGGAGAAAAACTATGGTTATCGGAATCATCGGCGGCGGTGCCTCGGGCATGGCGGCGGCATTGGCGGCGTCTGAAAATGAAAATGTGCAGGTCATTCTGCTGGAGCGGCAGGCTCGGCTCGGGCGAAAATTGCAGGCAACGGGCAACGGGCGGTGCAATCTCACCAACCTCCATGCCTTTGAGGGGGGCTATCACGGGGACGAGGGGGATTTTTCCCACTTTGCCATCGAAAAATTTGACCCCCAAGCCACGCTTGCGTGGTTTTCGTCCTTGGGGCTTTATACTGTGGCGGAGCCGTCCGGACGGGTCTATCCCTATTCCGATCAGGCGAATTCCGTGGTGGATATTCTGAGATTTGCACTGGAAAAGCCGAATATCAGGGTAAAACTGGGCTTTGAAGTGGAAAGAGTGAAGAAAACACAGGACGGCTTTTCGGTCGAATCGGGGCGGGAAACGGTTGCCTGCGACCGCCTGATCGTAGCCTGCGGCGGTCTTGCGGGAACCGCGCTGGGCGGCACCATGTCAGGCTACCGAATTCTGCGAAGCCTTGGGCACACCGTCACCAAACTCCGCCCCTGTCTTGTGCAGATCAAAACCGGTTGGAGCGGTATTTCCGCCCTGAAAGGGGTTCGCGCGAATTGCCGCGCCGCTGTTTACCATAATCAGCGGGAATTCGCCGTCAGCATCGGGGAGATGCAGTTCACGGAACAGGGACTGTCGGGCCCCGTGATGTTCGAGCTGTCAAGGGATGTGTGTCAGGAAAAAGGGGATTGGGTCTGCTGTCTGGACTTTTTGCCGAATATGCGCAGAGAGGACTTGGAAAAAGAGCTTCTCCGCCGAAAAAACACCGACCTCCCCGCCTCGGAGCTGTTTACGGGGATTGTCCATAACCGCTTGGGTCGGGTGCTGACCCAAGGGGCGGGAATTTCGGCTCAGCGAAAAATTTCCGAGCTTCCGGACGGAGAGCTGCGCGCCGCGGCGGCTCTTGCCAAAAATTTTGACGTAGGTCTGACAGAGCCTTTGGGTATGCAGTCGGCGCAGGTCACGGCGGGGGGCGCGGTGACGAAGGAATTTGACCCCAAAACCATGGAAAGCCGACGGGTCGGGGGGCTGTTTGCCTGCGGCGAGGTGCTGGATGTGGACGGGGACTGCGGCGGCTATAATTTGCAGTGGGCGTGGAGCTCCGGACGGCTTGCCGGATTTTCCGCCGGAAGGGAGAATGTATGATACGCATTCGGGACATTTCACTGCCGCCGGAGCATAACGCCCATCAGCTTCGGTTCGAGGCGGCGAAGCTCCTGCGGATTTCCGATTCCAAGATTCGAAAGCTCATCATCGTCCGCCGCAGCGTGGACGCACGGAAGAAGCCGGACGTCAAAATCATCTACACCGTGGATGTGGCTGTGGATGGCGACGAGGAGCGAATTCTGAAAAATTGCGCGAACCGCCGTGCTGCGAAAACCGTTTTTGAGGCATTTTTGCCCCCTCGCGACCCGTTTTTGATGCACTGCGAACACCCCGAACGCAAAAATCGACCGGTGATTATCGGCTTTGGACCTGCCGGAATGTTTGCCGCCCTGATTCTGGCTCTGGCGGGGCAAAGACCCTTGGTGCTGGAGCGCGGCGAGGACGTCCGTACCCGTCAGGAAAAGGTTGCGAATTTTTTTGCATCCGGCGAGTTGGATACGGTCAGCAACGTCCAGTTCGGGGAGGGCGGTGCCGGCACGTTTTCTGACGGAAAGTTGAATACCGGAGTGAATAATCCGAGAATCCAATGGATTTTGGAGCAATTTGTTCGATTTGGAGCCGGAGAGGATATCCTGTTCGACGCAAAGCCCCACATCGGCACGGACGTTCTGGTGAACGTGGTGCAAAATCTGCGAAACTATCTGATTTCACTCGGCGCGGAGGTTCGGTTTCACACGAAAGTTACGGATTTCGTACTGGAAAATAATCGGCTTATTGCCGTAAAAACCGAAGAAAATGAAACAATTCCATGCGATTTTGCGGTGCTTGCTATCGGGCACAGCGCGCGGGATACCTTCCGCATTTTGGAGGAAAAAGCCGTGCCCATGGAGCCGAAGCCCTTTGCCATGGGGGTTCGAATCGAGCAAAAGCAGTCGAATATCAACAAATCCCAGTACGGATGCGAAAATCCCGCCCTCCCGCCTGCGGATTATAAGCTGGTTCAGCATTTGGCGGATGAAACGGTTTACACGTTCTGTATGTGTCCCGGTGGTTTCGTGGTGGCGGCGGCTTCGGAAATGGGCGGCGTGGTGACCAACGGTATGAGTAATGTTCACAGAAACGGGGAAAATGCCAATTCTGCCTTGCTTGTCACGGTAAATCCTTCGGATTTTCCCTATGACGGGGTTCTGGGAGGGATGCGCTGGCAGAGGGAAATTGAGGAAAAAGCCTATGCCCTCAGCGGCAGTTTCCGCGCGCCTGCCCAGAAAATCGGGGATTTTTTGGCGGGAAAACCCAGCACCGAGGCGGGAACTGTGGAGCCTACCTACCGTCCGGGGGTGGTCTGGTGCGACCTGCATTCGATTCTGCCCGACAAAATTACCCGTGCAATCGGGGAGGCTTTGCCGCGATTGGACGGGAAACTTCGGGGATTTGCCCATCCCGACGGGATTTTGACGGCTCCCGAAACCCGCAGCTCCTCCCCCGTTCGGATTTTGCGGGATGAAGCCCGCCAGTCCTCCGTTCGGGGCTTGTATCCCACCGGCGAGGGCGCAGGCTATGCCGGCGGCATCATGTCCGCCGCCGTGGACGGCATACAGACAGCCGAAGCCATTCTGGCGGCAATGACGGCGGAAATGAATTCGGGCAAATAATCGCAAAAGCAACCGTTCTCCTCGGAAAACGGTTGCTTTTCTTATGCAAAAAATGCGGAAATCAAAATAAGGAGGGCGATTTGGGCAAGAAGCACGGCGGGAACGCCCAAGGTGAATTTCTTATGGCGGGTTTTGTGCCGCACGGCGTACATTCCGAACAGCACCCCCACGCTCCCGCCGATGGCGGCAACGGTCATGAGTGTGGCTTCGGGAATTCGCCGCATTTTTTTCTTGGCAAAGGACTTGTCCGCAAGCATAACGGCAAAGCCCGCCGCATTGATTAGAAGCAGGTAAAGGATGAAAAATTTCATATCGGTGTTCCTTTCAGGAGGTTTTTTGGATGAAACGATGGATTTTAGTTGGGGTTTTGGCTGTTTTTCTCTGCGGCTGTAAGGCGGCGGACACCATGGAAACGGTGAAGGACGTATGGGCGGAGCCGGAAAAGCCTGCGCCGCGGGAGGTGTCGGTGAAGCTGCCGGGAGAGGCGGCGGTGCCGGCGGCGGAGAGCGAAAACGGCAGAATGTACCTGTGCCGCGACTACGAAATTTATATCCAGACCCTGAACGCGGGGGATCTGGACGCAACGGTTCGCAGTGTGTCCGGCTACGGTTCGGAGGATTTGCAGGTCATAGCCACAAGCCCCGACGGGGTTGACCGCTACGATTTTGTGTGGGCCTCGGCGGGGGAGAACGGCGACAGACTTGGTCGGGGCGTGATTCTGGACGACGGCAGCTATCACTATGTACTGTCTGTTCTTCGGGACGCGGACACCGCCAAGACCTCTCAGGTGGTGTGGAGCGAGGTATTCGATTCCTTTATGCTCAATACTGATTAAGGGCTTCCTCACACATGGCTTTGCAGGCGTCGATGACGCAGCGGGGATAGAGAATCTGCGCCTTTGCGCCGAAGCCGATGACCCAGCTTAAAAACATGGGGGACACCGCCACATTGACGGTGAATACGAAATGCTCCTCTCCGTCCGGAAACAGCATGGCGTCCCGCCCGAACCTGTCCACAACGGCGTTGGTCAGGCTGCGGTGGAATCGGAGCTTGACGGTGGTTTCATCTCCGGAATACATTTGAAACAGCCTGCCGGCGTGTTCCTGAAAGGCTTTTCCCGTCAGTTCCGGACAGGGGGTGCGGGGATTTTCTGTCAGGGTGATGTGGCTCATGCGGTCAACGCGGTAGGAGGTGACCCCGTGGCGGTCGGAATGGGCGAGGAGATAGCAGTTTTCATTATCCTGACACAGTCCGTAGGGACTGGCTGCGTATGCCTTTGCCCGATAGTGCCGTTTTCCGTCAATGCCCCAGTCGAAATAACGGAAGGTGATGGCGCGGTTTGCCCCGATCGCCTCCTGAATGGCGTCCACATTATAATAGATGGTTTCATTCATGCTTTTCACCCGACCGGAAACCAGCACGTCCCGCCGCATGAGCTGCGCGTCATGGACACTGCACTCCCTGCACAGCTTTTCAATCAGCTCACGGGATTTGCGCTCGGTCAGAAATTTGCTGGACAGCACGGCGTTGACCAGCAGCTTGATTTCCGGAAGCTCAAAATTTCGGGAGGCGATGTAGTAGCCGCCGTTCTTTCCGGGAACGGACACGATATCCACCCCATAGTCATGCAGGGCGGCGATGTCCGAGTAAACGGTTTTGCGCTCGCAGGGTATATTGTGCTGTACTTCCAGCATTCGGATCAGCTCCGCCGCTCCCACCGGATATTCCCGATGGGAGTGCAGCTGCATATAATCCAGAATATAGAGAATTCTCAGCTTTTGATTTTCGGATTTCGGCATGGACGGTTCCTCCTGTCCGCATTTTTCTTCATTATAGCATAGTTCTCGAAAATGGGAACGGAAAATTTGCATTTTGCGCGGAAATATGATAGAATCTTCGGCAGAAGGGTGACTTTCTCCACGGAATCGGAATGTTAAGAAAAAGTTAATTTGACATTCGGGGGATTTTGTGTCATTTTATAATTATTCGGAGAAAGAGAAAGGACGGTGACGACATGGCAGGTATTGCGGAGATATTTCTCGGTTCCCGCGGAGCCTATGCCGACGCCTATATTGGTTTTTTGCGCTATGCCACACCGATTTTGGCGGCGATTTTGTTCCTGCGGTGCACGCTGCCGCTGCTGACATTTCGGCGGGAGCCGGAGATTTGGGCATGGCTGAACCTGAAAGACGGCACCCAAATCCCCATTACCCACTGGGAAAACGTAATCGGCAGGAGCAAAAGCAGCGACGTGACCATCAATTTCCCCACGGTTTCCCGAAATCACGCGGTTCTGACGCGGTATGACGACGGGAGCTGGACGATTACGGACATCGGCTCCAAGGACGGGATTCGGGTGAACAATCGGGCGGTGCAGATTTGCGCCCTGTCGGAAAAGGACAGAATTTCCATCGGCGGAGTGGAGATGCAGCTTCAGCCCATCACCCCGAAACAGGAAATTCGGCAGGCACAGCTCCGCACCAAGGCGGCAAGCGGATGGGACAGCGTGGCGAATTTGCTGATTCTCACCATTTTGCAGTGCCTGATGGTGCTGGGCTTTCTGCTGACGGGGAAAAAAGAGAATTTCTCCTCCTTTTTGATCGGCTTCGGCGGCATCATCCTGTGCCAGTGGCTGCTGTGGATTTTCTACTCGGTCATTCACCGCAGCTCCTTCGAGGTGGAAACCATCGCCTTTTTCCTGTGCAGCATGGGCATGGCGGCAATCGCCGCGGTGAAGCCCGCAGAGGCGATGAAGCAGACGGCGGCGATGGTGCTGGGCATTGTGACGTTTCTCGTCATCGGCTGGTCGCTGCGGGATCTGGAACGGGCAAAGCGGTTCCGTTACCTTGCGGTGGCAGCCGGTATCGGATTTCTCATTGTCACGCTGGTGTTCGGCAAGGAATACTACGGTGCCAAATGCTGGCTGGAGATCCCCAAGCTGGGAAGTGTTCAGCCGTCGGAGCTGAGCAAGGTCTGTTTTGTATACGCGGGAGCCTCCACCATGGACAGAATCATGAATAGGCGGAATTTGGTGCTGTTTATCGCCTATTCCGCGTCGATTTGCGGGTGTCTGGCTCTCATGAACGATTTCGGCACCGCCCTGATTTTCTTCTGCGCCTTTTTGGTCATTGCCTATCTCCGCTCCGGCTCTATGGGAACCATTGCCCTTGCGGTGGCGGCGTTGGCGTTTGCCGGAGTGCTGGCTCTGAAAATAGCACCTCATGCGCTGCGGCGATTCCAAAGCTGGCGGCATGCGTGGGAGGTTCCCCTCACCGGCGGCTATCAGCAGGTTCACGCCATGATGTGCATTGCCTCCGGAGGACTGTTCGGCTTGGGACCGGGACAGGGCTTTCTGCGGCGGGTGTTCGCGGCGGATTCCGACATCGTGTTCGGCACGATTTCGGAGGAATGGGGGCTGATTATGGGGGTGATGACGGTGCTGTGCATCGTGGCACTGGCTCTGTTCCCCATCCGCGCCTCCCGCGTGGCAAGGAGCAGCTTCTATTCCATCGGAGCCTGCACCGCCGCCAGCATTCTGGTGTTTCAAACCATCCTCAACTGTCTGGGTACGGTGGACATCCTGCCCTTTACCGGTGTGACGTTCCCGTTCCTCAGCAACGGCGGCACCAGCATCATCGGGGCTTGGGGCTTGCTGGCGTTCGTCAAAGCCGGAGACACCCGACAAAACGCCAGCTTCGCCGTGAAGCTGAAAGGAGGGGAGGATACATGAACCGTGTGACCCGAAGAACGTGGCTCATCGGCATTTTTATCGGCATTCTGGTGGGGGGACTGGCATTCTTCCTCTGGGAATACGCCACGCAGGCGGAGGATTGGGTGCGTTTTCCCGGCTCTCCCCATCTTTACAACAACAACAATTTAGGCTGCGGCACGGTGGAGGACCGAAACGGGGAAATGCTGCTGGACATCGGGGATGAACGCAGCTACTCCTCCGATTCCGACACCCGAAAATCCACCCTTCACTGGCTGGGCGACCGAAAGGGCTTCATCAAAGCCGCCGCCGTCGCCAATTATTCCGCCGCCATGGCGGGCTACAACAAAATCGACGGCATTTACAGCAGGGACGGCTCTGCGGGAGTGGCAAGCCTGACCTTGTCCGCCAAGGTGCAAAATGCGGCACTGGAGGCGATGAAAGGGAAAAAAGGCGTTGTGGCGGTGTATAACTACAAAACCGGAGAGATTCTCTGCGCACTGACCGCACCCAACTACGATCCGAACGATCCGCCGGAGCTGGGGGAAAATCCGCCGGAGGAATACGAGGGACTGTATATCAACCGATTCGTCCAGTCCGCCTACATTCCCGGCTCTATTTTCAAAATCGTCACCGCCTCGGCGGCTCTGGAAAACGTGCCGGATATTCTCGACAGGAAATTCACCTGCACCGGCAGCGTGAAATATGGCGAGGAAAAGGTCACCTGCGAAAAATCCCACGGTAAGCAGACCCTGAAGGAAGCCTTCGCCCACTCCTGCAACTGCGCCTTTGCCCAGATCGCGGAGCTGGTCGGCAAGGAAAACATGGTAAAATTCGTCGGGCAGACGGGGGTGACGGAGCCGCTGAGCTTTGACGGCATCACCACCGCCGCCGGAAATTATGACATTTCGGACACCGCCCCCGTGTCCTTTGCGTGGAGCTGCATCGGTCAGCACACCGACCTTGTGAATCCCGCGCGGTATCTGGCTTTCGTCGGAGCCGTTGCGGGCGGGGGAACGGGCGCGCAGCCGCATCTGGTTGAGCAGGTTCGGGCGGGGGAAACAGTCACATATCAGGCGGAAACCGTCATGTCGAAACAGCTTTTATCCCCTGAAACGGCGAAAATCATCGGGGAATATATGCGAAACAATGTGAAAACCGTCTACGGCGACGAAAATTTCTCCGGACTGCGGGTTTGCGCCAAGTCCGGCACCAGTCAGGTGGGCGGCGGCAAGACCTCCAACTCCATGTTCGCCGGATTCGTGGCGGACGAGCAGTATCCGCTGGCGTTCTTTGCGGCGGTGGAAAACGGCGGCTACGGCAGCAAAACCTGCGTTCCCATCATCGGGAAGGTTCTGGCGCAGTGCAAAGCGGTCATGGACGGGGAATAAATTCCATTGTTCTATCTGCACAAAAGATTCGGAAAAACACGGCAGGATTCTGTCGTGTTTTTCTCGTTGACAAATGTCTTTCGCTGAGATACAATAGCCTCACATTCCACAAGGAGGTACACGAAAATGACGGCACGGTTTTCTTCTCAAATGCAGTCTGCTTTCTCCTGCCGCGCCTGCGCAGCGGGCTGTACCTCCGCGCGTTTTGCCGCTATGACGGACACTGCCGGTTTGCGGGCAGTGTCTGTTTGCATGATTATTCTGCGCATTCTGCTAGGGTCATGATGCAGCCTGCGCTCTGAAACGGTATGGAGAAGCGGCTGCGTAACAAGAACGCGGCCGCTTTTTTATAAAAGGGCACCTCCGAAAACAGAATTTTCGGGGAACCCGCAAGTTCGTATAAGAAAAGGAGATTTCAAAATGAAAAAGGTATTTGCAATGATGCTCGCAGCGATGATGGTCATCGCTATGTTTGCCGGATGCGGCAAAACCGAGGCTCCCAAAACCCCCGATGCCGACGCACCCGCTGTCGGTGACGCAGCCGCTGTGAAATTCGGTCTGTCCGGTCCTCTCACCGGCGAGGCCTCTGTTTACGGTATGGCGGTTCGCGCCGGCATGGAAATTGCCGTTGCCGAAATCAACGCCAACCCCGACAACACCCTGAAAATCGACTTCAAGGCTGTGGACGATGAGGCCGACGGTTCCGACAAAGCCGTTTCCGCATACAACAACCTGAAAGACTGGGGTATGCAGGTCATGGCGGGCGCGGTCACCACCGGTTCCTCTCTGGCAGTGGCAACGGAATGCGCAAACGATGAGATTTTCATGCTGACCCCCTCCGCCTCCGCCATGGACGTTGCCATGACCGGAAAGAATGTGTACCAGATGTGCTTCACCGACCCCAACCAAGGCGCGTCCGCCGCGGAGTTGATGGCGGCAAAGTGGGCAGACGCCACCATCGGCGTGATTTACGATTCCTCCGACGCATATTCCACCGGTATCCGCGACGGCTTTTTGGCGAGAGCCGCCGAGCTGAACCTGAACGTGGTGGTAGAGGACGCCGCGTTTACTCGCGATAACAAGTCCGACCTGTCCACCCAAGTGACGCAGTGCAAGGACGCGGGCTGCGATTTGGTTTTCCTGCCTTTCTACTATGCACAGGCGGCGCAGATTCTGACCTACGCCAATACTATCGGCTACGCGCCCACCTTCTTCGGCTGCGACGGCATGGACGGCATTCTGAACGTGGAGGGCTTCAACACCGCGCTTGCCGAGGGCCTGGTGCTCATGACCCCCTTTGACGCAAATGCCGCCGATGAGGCAACCGTTTCCTTCGTGGAGCAGTACAAGACCAACACCAAGGGCGAGGTGCCCAACCAGTTCGCCGCCGACGGCTACGATGTGATCTACGCCCTGTATACCGCCTGCGTGAAGGCCGGTGTGGACGGCAGTATGCCTGCCGATCAGGTCTGCGCGATGCTTCAGGAGCAGTTCGCCGCCATGTCGGTGGACGGTCTGACCGGCTCCGGCATGACTTGGGACGAGAACGGCATGATTTCCAAGGCTCCCGCCGCTGTGGTCATTTCCGGCGGTATCTACGTTCCCATCGCGTAATCGTTCATAACCTTGGGATGGGGGGCAACCTCCATCCCAAACGATGACCTCGGCAGTCTATGAGAGCGGCAGCGGGAACCCGCCGTCACAGACTGCCCACAGAAAGCGGGCATCGCGGATTCCCGATTTTCGGAAAGAGAGGAAGTAAATGCGTATCTTACAGTATTTCATCAACGGCATCAGCGTCGGCTCGGTGTATGCCATCATCGCGCTGGGCTATACGATGGTCTACGGCATTGCCAAAATGCTGAACTTTGCCCACGGCGACGTGATCATGGTGGGCGCATACATCTCCTTTTGCGCGACCAATTATCTGGGACTGCCCGCCGCTGCGTCCGTTCTTGCGGCTATGGCGGTGTGCACGGTTCTGGGCATGGTCATTGAGGGACTGGCGTACAAGCCCCTGCGGGGAACCCCCAGCCTTGCGGTGCTGATTACCGCCATCGGCGTGAGCTATTTCCTGCAAAACGCCGCGCAGCTTATTTGGTCGTCCAGCCCCAAGAATTTCACCAGCATCGTCACCATGAAGCCCATCGTCCTGTTTGACAGCCGTCTGGTTATCACGGGAGAGGTGCTGCTGACCGTGGCGGTGTCCGTTCTCGTCATGGTGGGGCTGACCCTGTTCACGGGGAAAACCCGAACGGGCAAAGCCATGCGGGCGGTTTCCGAGGATCGGGACGCGGCGCAGCTTATGGGCATCAACGTCAACCGCACCATTTCCATGACCTTTGCCATCGGTTCCGCGCTGGCCGCGATCGCGGGAGTTCTCCTGTGCTCCGCCGTTCCCACCCTCCAGCCCACCACGGGAGCCATGCCCGGAATCCGCGCCTTTACCGCCGCAGTCTTGGGCGGCATCGGCTCCATTCCGGGGGCGATGCTGGGCGGCATTCTGCTGGGACTGATTGAAATTTTTTCCAAAGCATACATTTCCCCGCAGTTTTCCGACGCCATTGTGTTCTCTGTGCTGATTATCATTCTGCTTGTCCGTCCTGCCGGTCTGCTTGGCAAGCAAACCCAAGAAAAGGTGTGAGGTGGGAGCCATGAAACGAATTACGAGCAGCAAAAACAGCCGAAAAAATCTTGCCGCCTATATTTTGGTCATCGCAGCTTTTATCCTGATGCAGAGCCTGAACTCTGCCGGAATGCTGTCGAACTCCGCCCGCGGCATTTTGGTTCCGGTGTGCGTGTATATTTCTCTGGCGGTTTCCTTGAATCTGCTGGTGGGCATCTGCGGTGAGCTGAGTTTGGGTCATGCGGGTTTTATGGGCATCGGCGCGTTCTCGGGCGTGGTCATTGCGGCTCTCCTGCAGGATAAAATTCCCATGGACACGCTGTGCCTGATTTTCGCCATTCTCGGCGGCGGCGTTTTGGCGGGTTTGGCGGGCTTTCTCATCGGCATCCCCGTTCTGCGGCTGCGGGGCGACTATCTCGCCATCGTCACGCTGGCATTCGGCGAAATCATGAAAAACATCATCGGCAACACCTACGCGGGCATAGACGATACGGGCTTCCACATCGCCGTTTCCACCAACAAAATGAAGCTGGGGGAGGGCGGCAGATACATCATCAGCGGTCCCATGGGTGCCACCGGCGTGACGAAAATCGCCACCTTTACCATGGGCTTCGTCCTCGTGATGGTGACGCTGTTCGTGGTGCTGAATCTCATCAACTCCAAAGAGGGGCGCGCTATCAAGGCGGTGCGGGACAACCGCATTGCCGCAGAATCCGTGGGCATCAACATCACCGCCTTTCGGATGAAGGCATTCGTGGTTTCGGCATCCTTGGCGGGCATGGCGGGCGCACTGTTCGGTCTGAACTTCTCCTCCATGACCGTGTCCAAATTCGATTTCACCGCCTCTATCAATATTTTGGTATTTGTGGTGCTGGGCGGCATGGGCAATATTACGGGCAGCGTAATCTCTGCGGCGGTACTGTACGTTCTGCCGGAGGCGATGCGCTCGCTGGAGGATTACCGCATGATCCTCTATGCGGTGGTGCTGATCGTGGTGATGCTGTTCACATGGTCGCCCAAGGCAAAGGAATTTACCGCGCGGATGGAAACGGCGACTGCGGCGTTCCTGCGGCGCAGCTTTCAGAAAAAGGAGGAACCGCACCATGAATGAGTATTCCAGACAAATGCTGAAGGTTCCCACCTATACCCTGCTCCGCGAGCAGGATAAGGACAAAATGCCAGTTCTGGATGTGCGGAATCTGGGCATCGACTTCGGCGGACTGACCGCTGTGGACGGGTTCAACATTTCCGTCGGACCGACGGAAATTTCCGGTCTGATCGGTCCCAACGGCGCAGGCAAAACCACCATTTTCAACCTCCTCACGGGGGTGTATCAGCCGACCCGCGGCTCCGTTCTCATCAACGGCATCGACATCAAGGGGATGCCTGTCCACAAGGTTAACAAGCTGGGCATCGCCCGTACATTTCAGAATATCCGCCTGTTTTCCGACATGACCGCGCTGGACAACGTGAAAGTGGGGATGCACAACAGCGTGAAATGCGCCTTTGCGTCCTCCCTGCTGCATCTGCCCGCATATTATAAGGCGGAGCGGAAAGCCGACGAAAGAGCCATGGAACTGCTGGCTTTCATGGGTCTTGGGGACGTTGCGGGCGTCAAGGCGGGGAGTCTGCCCTACGGCGTTCAGCGCAGACTGGAAATCGTGCGGGCATTGGCGACAAATCCCTCCATCATCCTGCTGGACGAACCTGCCGCCGGCATGAACCCCAGCGAAACCATGGAGCTGATGCACCAGATTCGCCGCATTCGGGATGTGTTCCACATTGCGATTTTCCTCATTGAGCATGATATGAATTTGGTGATGAACGTCTGCGAGGCGGTGGCGGTGGTCAACTATGGCCGGCTGATCGCAAAGGGAACTCCCGACGAGGTGCGGGCGGACCCTGCGGTGATCGAGGCGTATTTGGGCAGAGAGGAGGGCGCGTGATATGCTGAAAATTGAAGATTTGGAAGTGTATTACGGGGCGATCCACGCCATCAAGGGCGTTTCCTTTGAAGTAGGGGAGGGAGAAATCGTTGCCCTCATTGGTGCCAACGGCGCGGGAAAATCCACCATCCTGAAAACGGTTTCCGGACTGATGCACCCCCGCAACGGCAAAATCACCTTCTGCGGCAAGGATATCACCCACGCGGACGCGTATAAGCTTCTGCGGACGGGGCTTGCCCATGTCCCCGAGGGACGGCGCATCTTCCTGCAAATGTCCGTGCAGGAGAATCTGGATATGGGCGCGTACATCAATAAATCCGTTTCTCAGGACGATTTGGACATGGTATTCCGCCTGTTTCCCCGCCTGAAGGAACGGCGGAAACAGGTGGCGGGAACGCTGTCCGGCGGCGAACAGCAGATGCTTGCCATGTCCCGCGCACTCATGAGCCATCCGAAGCTGATGATGCTGGACGAACCCTCCATGGGTCTGGCTCCCATTCTGGTCGACCAGATTTTCGACATCATAAAGCAGCTTCACAGCGCGGGTACCACCATCCTGCTGGTGGAGCAGAACGCCAGAAAAGCCTTGCAGGTGGCGGACAGAGCCTACGTTCTGGAAACCGGCGCGATCACCTTGGCGGGAACCGGCGCGGAGCTGGCAAACTCCGACGCGGTAAAAAAGGCATATCTGGGCGGTTAAAACTGCCGCACCCTCTGCATATTCTGTGCAGGGGGTGTTTGTTTTGCAGACGGACATTCCGTATTTGCCGCTGTGCGGAGGGCTTTCTCGGAATTTTGGGGATTCGCAGCGGCGGAAGGGAGCGTAAATATGTGCCGTAGAAGTCATTTGCATGGGTGCTGTCTGCTGTGCTTCGGACTTGGGCTGATTTTCGGGCATTGTCTGGGTTCGTGGTTTTTTTGCTGCTTCGGGGGCTGCGCCGTTATGATACTGGGTTTTTGCGTGATGCGGAAAAATAGATGACATAAACCTGTCCCATCGGGAATATGCTGTAACAGCAATAAAACGGGCGGCAATGCCGCCCAAACGTGGGATAAGGAGTGATTCGTTTGGAACTGCAATTTCAAAAATCCGCCTGTTCGTGCCTAAACACCGCTGTGCGGGAGGTTCAGAACCAAGAACTGACCCAAGAGATGAAGCTCACCGACGGAATGCCGGATATCGGACGGGTGCTGTCCGCTTGGGGACAGGGAATTATGCGCAGCAAGGAGTGGCGGGGGGACAGCGTCGCCCTTTCCGGAGGGATGATGGTGTGGGTGCTGTATGCTCCGGAGGATGGGACGAACCCAAGGTGCATCAGCGGCTGGATCCCTTTTCAGATACAGTGGCCGCTGCCCGACGGCACTCGGGAGGGGAACATCCGCATCCGCTGCCTGACGCGGTTTGCCGACGCGCGGTCGGTGTCTCCGCGGAAGCTGATGCTGCGGGCGGGGGTCGGGGTTATGGCGGAGGTGTTTTCCCCCATGGAGGGGGAAATCTATGCCCCGACGGAGGTTCCCGAGGATGTGGAATTACTGCGCAGGCACTACCCCCTGCGCCTGCCCAAAGAGGCGGGGGAGAAACCCTTTTTGCTGGATGAGGAGCTGCGTCTGCCGGAATCCGCCCCTCAGCCCGAGAAGCTGCTGTGCTTTACCCTCCGACCGGAGGTGACGGACAAGAAGGTGCTTGCCAACAAGGTGGTTTTTCGGGGCAACGGCAATCTGCACGTTCTCTATCTCAGCGAGGAGGGGCGGCTGTGCGCATGGGATTTTGAACTGCCCTTTTCTCAGTTTGATGAGCTGCAAAGCAGCCATTCCGGTGACGCACAGGCGGATGTTGCGCTTATGCCCACCAGTTTGGAGCTGGAAGCGGACGACGAGGGGCTTTTGCGGCTGAAATGCGGGCTGGTGGGGCAGTACGTTATCGACGATCAGGAGGTCGTGGAAATTGTGGAGGACGCCTACAGCCGAACGCGGGAACTGAAGCCGCAGACAGAAATGACGGAGCTGCCCGCCGTTTTGGATGCGCGCCGCGAGATGATTTACGGCGAGCAGACCCTGCCGGTGGAAACCGATCGGGTGGTGGATACGGCGTTTTTGCCGGATTTCCCCAGACAGCGGCGGCGAGAGGACGGCGTGGATTTGGAAATGACGGGGAACCTCCAGATGCTGTATTACGGCGAGGACGGTTCCCTCCAATCGGCAAACGCGCGGTGGGAGGGAAATTGCAGCCTGAGCGCGGACGGCGACAGCCGCATAGCGTGTCTGCCCATGGGGGTGCCGCAGCCGCAAATGAGCCGAAGCGGCGGCGGGATGACGGCGAAATTCCAACTGCCCATGGACATCGTTACCACCGCCGCAGGGGGCATTCCTGTGGTGACGGGGCTGGAACTGGGAGAGAAACGGGAGCCGGATGAGAGCCGCCCGTCCCTGATTCTTCGCAGAGCGGGCGGCAGCGGACTTTGGGAAACGGCGAAAACGTGCGGTTCCACGGTGGCGGCGATCCGAAACGCCAACCATTTGCAGGAGGAGCCGGAGGCGGGGCAAATGCTGATCATACCGGTGCTGTAGGAAGCAGCGAATCATTGGAAAATCCACCATTTTCTGCGGGAAATGGTGGATATTTTTGCAAGAAAGTACCGTCCCTACGGGGAAAACGGGGGACAGGGGATACGGTGGGCGGATATGGAATCCGCCCCTACGGAGGGGAATTTACGTTTCCTATCAAGGAAATGCAAAAAAGCACCGCATCGGGGGAGAACCGGTGCGGTGCGGGGCAGGCTGTCGCGTATTTTGGGGGAAATCCTGCCCTATTGCCAGTTTAACCCGATGCCTTTGTCATATGCAAGGATATCCTGTCGGACAGGGGAAAAATACTGCCGTCAAAAACAGATTTCTGCGCAAGAAAAGGCAAGGAAAGGCAAGAAGATACATTTCTAGGCATTTCCAAAGGTTGGTTATTTCGGTATACTTACAGCAGAATCATGCCCTGACAGGAGGTACCCCTATGCGCTATGGATACTTTGACAATGAACATCGGGAGTATGTCATTGACCGTGTGGATATTCCGGTTTCTTGGACGAACTACATCGGTCTGAACGATATGTACGGTGTTTTTAATCACACGGCAGGCGGCTATTTGCTGTATAAATCCCCCGAATACCACAGAATCACCCGATTCCGCCCCAACGGCGTCCCTGCGGAGGGTCCCGGTCATTATGTGTACCTGCGGGACGATGAGGACGGGGACTACTGGACGGTTTCGTGGCAGCCCGTGGGAAAACCCAAGGAATTTTACGCCTGTCGCCACGGCTTGAGCTACTGCAAATATCAGTGCAGCTACAGCGGCATTGAGGCGGAGCAGACCCTGTTCGTCGCCATGGACGATCCGGTGGAAATTTGGGATGTGAAGCTGAAAAACAATTCGGGCAAGGCGCGCACCCTGTCCGTGTTCTCCTATCTGGAATTCAGCTTCCACCACATCGACATGGACAACAAAAATTTCCAAATGAGCCTGTATGCCAGCGGGAGCCGCTATGAGGACGGGGTCATTGAAAACGACCTCTATTACGAGCAGGACGGCTATCAGTTTTTCACCTCGAATTTTCAGCCCGACGGCTTCGACTGTCTGCGCGACAAGTTTATCGGTCCCTACCGCACCGAGCGGAACCCCATCGCGGTGGAGAGCGGGCGGTGCGGCGGCAGTTTCCAAAAGGGCGGCAACCACTGCGGCTGTCTGAAAAAGACCGTGACTTTGCAGCCCGGTGAGGAAACGCGGCTGATTTATCTGCTGGGCGAGGGCAATGCGGACGCCGGAAAGACCATGCGGGCAAAATATACCGCCGAAAAGGTGGACGAGGATTTCGCACGAACCGCCGCATTTTGGGACAGGAAGCTCGGCTGTTTGCAGGTTTCCACGCCCAACGAGGGCATGAATACGGAGCTGAACATTTGGAATCTGTACCAGAGCGAAATCAATGTCATGTTCTCCCGATTCACCTCCTTCATCGAGGTGGGCGGGCGCGTGGGTCTGGGCTATCGGGACACTGCGCAGGATGCGATGATGGTGCCCCATTCCAACCCCGAAAAATGCCGCAGCCGCTTGGTGGAGCTGCTGCGTGCGTTGACCAAAACGGGCTACGGTCTGCATCTGTTTGAGCCGAGATGGTTCGACAAGGAAGAGCCGCCGATGGCGTTCAAATCCCCCACAGTGGTTCCCACCCCCGACAAGAGCCAAATCGTCCACGGGCTGAAAGACGCCTGCGCCGACGACGCACTGTGGCTGGTGGCGAGCATTGTCCAGTATGTGCGGGAAACCGGCGACATGGGCTTTATTGACGAAAGCGTTACCTATGCCGACGGCGGCGAGGGTACGGTTTACGAGCATATGAAGCGGATTCTGGACTTCTCTGCCCGTCAGGTGGGCCGCAACGGCATCTGCAAGGGTCTGCGGGCGGACTGGAACGACTGCCTGAACCTCGGCGGCGGCGAGAGCGCCATGGTCAGCTTCCTCCACTACTGGGCGATCGGCAATTTCGTGGCTCTGGCAAAGCAGATGGGCAGAATCGAGGACGCCGCCTGCTATGAAGCCATGGGCGAAAAGGTGAAAGAAACCTGCGAACGGGTTCTGTGGGACGGCAAGTGGTATATCCGCGGCATCACCGCCGGAAACCGAAAAATCGGCACACAGGCGGACACCGAGGGCAAGGTACATATGGAATGCAACACTTGGGCGGCGCTGTCCGCTGCGGCAAGCCGCGCGCGGGGCATTTCCGCC
>X285_Short_beaked_Echidna__coassemble_474_pt1 | contig 21006 bp, 22 predicted proteins | sample X285_Short_beaked_Echidna__metabat2_high_PE_017 | metagenome-assembled genome bin X285_Short_beaked_Echidna | reverse complement strand
ATGATGAGGGGGAGGTCTACGTCAATCCGAGCAAGCGGCTGGGTCTGATTTCCCAAATTCCCTGTTTTCCGGAGGGTTTCACGGTGGAGGATGTACTTCGCTCTGCGTTCGGGGAGCTTCTGCGGATGAAACAGAAAATGGAGCTGCTGGAATGCGAAATGATGCGGGGAGCCACGGCGGAGCAGCTTCGGGAGTATGACCGACTGACGAGCGGCTTTCAGTCCGGCGGCGGCTATGAAATGGACGTGGAAACCGACAAAATTTGCAACGGTCTTGCCATCACCGCCGAGCGTCGGGCGCAGGACTTTGCCAGCCTTTCCGGCGGTGAGAAAACCCGCGTGAACCTCGCAAGGCTCCTGCTGGAAAAAACCGACATTCTCCTGCTGGATGAGCCGACGAACCACTTGGATCTGCGCAGCGTGGAGTGGCTGGAGGGGTACATCCGCACTTTTAAGGGGACGGTGCTGGCGATTTCCCATGACCGCTATTTTATCGACCAAATCGCCCAACGGGTCATTGAAATTTCCGATGGTCATGCGGAATTCTATTCCGGCAACTATTCCTTTTATATGGACGAAAAGCAGGCGCGGTTCGACCTGCAAATGAAGCAGTATGAGCAGGAGCAGGCGAAATTAAAGCAGCTCGGCTACACCTTGGAACGTATGAAGGGCTGGGGCGTCAACAACCGCGCCATGTACCGCCGCGCCATGTCCATTCAGCATCGGATGGATCGGATGCAGAAAACCGAAAAGCCCAAGACCGAGCGCACCATGAAAGCCGGATTCGGGGAAAAGGATTTTTCCGGCAACGTCGCGTTTTCTGTAAAAAATGCAGCAAAATCCTTCGGGGATCGGGTTCTCTTTTCCGATGTGAACCTCAGCGTGGAGGGCGGCGAGCGCATTGCCATTCTGGGGGACAACGGCACGGGCAAATCCACCTTCCTCAAGTGCCTGCTGGGGGAGGAGGGCTGCGGCGGCAAAATTCAGTTCGGTCCGACGGTAAAATGGGGATACCTGCCCCAAATCATCCACTTCGACCACCCCGAGCGGAGCCTGTACGATACCATGCTCTACGAAAAAAACTGCACCCCTCAGACGGCGCGGGATCGGCTGGGCAGCTTTCTGTTTCAGGGCGAGGATGTGTTCAAGCAGGTGAAGAACCTCTCCGGTGGCGAGCAGAGCCGTCTGCGGCTGTGTATGCTGATGGACGAGAAAATCAACCTGCTGATTCTGGACGAACCAACCAACCACTTGGACATTGCCTCTCGGGAGTGGGTGGAGGCGGCAATCGAGGAATTCGAGGGCGTTCTGCTGTTCGTGTCCCATGACCGCTATTTTATTGAGAAATTTGCGGAGCGAATTTGGCTGTTGGAGGATGGGCATATTCGGGATTTCCCCTGCGGATATCGGAAATACCGCGCCGTTTTGGAGCATGAAGCCGCCGCAAAAATCCAGATGCCGTCGCACCCCAAGCCCAAAAAAGAGAAACCCAAGGGCGGCACCAAGGACGCGGACAAGCTGGTTCGGCGGCTGGAACGGGAGATTGAAAAGCAGGAAACCGTGATTGCGCAGTTCGATGAAAAAATCGAAGCTGCCTCGGCGGATTATCAGGAGCTGACCCGCCTGCTTGCGGAAAAAGAGGATGCGGAGGCGGTTCTCCTTGACCTCATGGAGCAGTGGGAATCCGCGCAGGAAATGGGTTGACATACAGGGGTAAAAGCCCTATAATGGGGAAAGATAAAACAAAAGGAGCGTATTTTCAATGAGTTCTTGTAGTGGAAATTGTTCGTCCTGCGGTTCGGATTGCGCTGACCGCAAGGCGGAGAGCCTGCTGGCAAATCTGAATCCCAAGTCTGCGGTGAAAAAAGTCATCGCCGTAGTATCCGGCAAAGGCGGCGTGGGCAAATCCACCGTCACCTCCATGCTGGCGGTTGCCATGGCAAAGCAGGGCAAGCGGGTGGCTGTTTTGGACGCGGACATCACCGGTCCCTCCGTCCCTACGGCGTTCGGCGTGAATCAGTGCCAAGGCGCGGACGAGGACGGGCTGTATCCCGCCCTGACAAGCGGCGGCATTCAGGTCATGTCCATCAATCTTCTGCTGGATGACCCTGCCGATCCGGTGGTGTGGCGCGGCCCCGTCATTGCCGGTGCGGTGAAGCAGTTCTGGACGGACGTCATTTGGGAGGACGTGGACTATATGTTCGTGGATATGCCTCCCGGCACCGGCGATGTCCCCCTGACCGTGTTCCAGAGCCTGCCCGTGGACGGCATAGTTATCGTCACCAGCCCTCAGGATCTGGTGTCCATGATCGTGTCCAAGGCGGTGAAAATGGCGAATATGATGCACATTCCCGTGCTGGGCTTCGTGGAAAACTATGCGTATCTGGAATGCCCCGACTGCGGGAAGAAAATTTCTGTGTTCGGCAAGAGCCATCTGGATGAGGCGGCGGCAGCATTTGACCTGCCGATTCTGGCAAGACTGCCCATTGACCCGACAGTTTCCGAGGCATTTGACGAGGGCAGAATGGAATCCGTGGATAACGAGAAGCTGTCCAAGGTGCTCGACGCCGTAAAGGGCTTGGAATAATCCGCGGCGGACGAAAAAAATACCGACTGCAAATCAAGTTGCAGTCGGCATTTTTTACAGCAGCTTGCCGATAACGAACCATAGGACGAGGAGAACCGCAACCAGCGGCAGATAGGACAGCAGTGCGGCGGTGGTGATGCAAATGACCCCGTAGCCGCCCCGCTCCAGCAGATAAATCACGGCGCACACCAGAGCCGTGGTCAGCACGGACTTGGTGAGCTGTTTGCCCACGGCGTTGGAGAAGAAAAACGCGTACACCGCCCCAAAAAAGGGATTGACAGCGGCGAGGGCAAGGCTGAGAATCACATTCAAAACGCCCAGAAGCAGCATTCCCAGCAGCAGCCCCAGCAGGATAATCGGGGCGTAGGTGATGAGGGCATCCGGAAAATAGAGGTTCACCGCCCAAGTCACAACGCAGTGCAGCCCCATGGACAGCACAACGGCAATCAGCCGACAAACGCACCAGCTCAGAACGGACTCGCCCTTGGGAATGATGCTGTCGATGAGAATGACCAAAAAGGACAGAATCACCAGCGAAAGAATTTCGTGGCATAGGAGGGTGATTTCCGACCCCGCAAAGGGCAGGAGCATAATGTGGTTTTCCAGAAATGTGATAAAGGGCAGGGGAGAGAGGAATTTGCTCAGTTCCCAAGGCTTGCAGGTGTAAATAACGATGGTCGCCGCATAGAGAAACAGCACCGCCATGGCGGAGGAAACCGCATGGTTCAGGCTGGAACGTTTGCCCAAAACGGCACGGTTGAGAACGCCGAAAACCAAGGCAACTCCGACGAAAATCAGCAAAAACTGCATCATGGACGGAAAATCGACTTCTTTTGGCAGGGTGTCGGCGGCGGCGGACAGCGCGCCTTTCAGGTTCAGCCCTTTGGGCAGGATGCCGGACACGGCTTCGATGGCGGAGCCAAGGTCGGAGGCATAGGCTCCGATGGTTTCGATGGTAGATTCTATGTCCACGGGAAACTCCTTTCACGGGAAACAAAAAAGCCGCTGCCACAAGGGCAGCGGCATAAGGACAGGGGAAAGGGTTCTTACTTGATTTCAGCCTCAGCACCGGCTTCTTTCAGCTCGGCAGCCAGCTTCTCAGCGTCTTCCTTGGAGATAGCTTCCTTCAGGGTCTTGGGGCAGTTGTCAACCAGATCCTTAGCGTCCTTCAGACCCAGACCGGTAGCGGCACGGACAACCTTGATAACGCCCAGCTTGGATGCGCCTGCGCTCTTCAGGATAACGTCGAATTCGGTCTTTTCCTCGACAGCCTCAGCGGCAGCAGCGGGAGCGGCAACAGCAGCGGCAGCGGCGGAAACGCCGAAAACTTCTTCCAGAGTGTGAACCAGTTCGGACAGCTCCAGGACGGTCAGTTCCTTAACCTGCTCAACCAGAGCAGTGATCTTTTCACTAGCCATTATAATTTTCCTCCTAAATTATGTGTAGAAAATAAGTGTTTGTGGGGGTACGCGATTAGGCTTCGGCTTCTGCAACAGGAGCGGAGCCGTCTTGCTGCATCCGAATCTGATCCAAAACGAAAGCAAGGCTGGAGATAGGTGCCAAGAAAGTACCCAGAACAGAAGCAACCAGAGCGTTTTTGCTGGGCAGCTCACCGAATCCGTTGAGCTGGTCGGCGGAAAGCTTGGAGCCTTCCACGATGCCGCCCTTAATGGACAGGATGTTCTTGTTCTTCTTAGCGAACTCGCAAACGATACGAGCAGGGGCGATGGGGTCGCCGGTGGTGGAAGCCATGGCGGTCGTGCCGTTGAGAACCTCAGAGAAATCATAGCCTGCATTTTTAGCGGCAAAATTGGTCAGGGTGTTCTTAACAACGGAGTACTCTACACCGGCTTCACGGAACTGCTTACGCAGCTCGGTGTCCTGAGCAACAGAGATACCCTTGTAATCGACAAAGACGGTGGAAGTTGCTTCCTTGATCTTGCCGGTCAAAGTTTCAACAACGGCCTTTTTGCTCTCAAGAACCTTAGCGTTGGGCATAATTTTCACCTCCGAAAATAAAAAGTGTCTTTCTGCCGCAAGACAGAAAGACACGCAAATAATCACATTTGACGCACCTCGGCAGGATTTACGGAAACCTGCTGTCTTTGGCAACCCCGATATGATATCAGATAAACGGGGGTTTGTCAAGTGTTTTTTATAAAAATTTTGTTTTTCAGCGGTTAAAGGGGGGATCAGTTCACTTCCAGCCGAATTTTTTCATCCTCCACACGGATAACGATGTCGGAAATGGGATTTTCAAAGCTGTCAATGATCGCCTCGCTGATGGGATCCTCCAAATCCTTCTGGATGGTGCGGCGGAGATTCCGCGCGCCGTAGGTCAGGGAATACGCTTTTTTCACCAAAAGCTGCCGCAGATTTTCGTCCCAGTTTAGGGTCAAACCACGAGATTCCAGACTTTCCCGAAGCTCCGCGAGCATGATATCCGCAATGCCGAGGAAATCTTCCTCCGTCAGATGGTTAAATGTGATAATTTCATCCACACGGTTGATAAATTCCGGACGCAGGAATCCCTGCAACGCCCGCATGGTGCGCTCCTTCACTTGGTCGGTGGGTGTGCGCCCGAAGCCCATACCGCCGACTCCGCCCTCGGAACCCGCATTGGAGGTCATGACCAGAATGGTATTTTCAAAATTCACCACCCGCCCCTGCGCGTCGGTAATGCGCCCATCGTCCAGAACCTGCAAGAGAATGTTCAGAACGTCCGGATGTGCCTTTTCAATTTCATCGAACAGCACCACGCTGTAGGGCTTGCGGCGAATTTTCTCGGTAAGCTGACCCGCCTCGTCATAGCCTACATAGCCGGGAGGGGAGCCGATCAGCTTAGAAACGGTGTGCCGCTCCATATATTCCGACATATCCAGCCGAATCAGGTTATCCACGCTGTCAAACAGGTCGTTTGCAAGCTGCTTGACAAGCTCCGTTTTGCCCACGCCGGTGGGTCCGACGAAGATAAAGGAAACCGGACGTTTCTTGGGGCTGATGCCCACGCGGTTCCGCCGGATGGCCTTGGAAACCGCCTCCACCGCCTCGTCCTGCCCTACGATATGGGCTTTCAGCCGCTCCGACAAGCCTTTGATTTGCTGATATTCTTGGGCTTTGATTTTGGAGGCGGGAATTTTTGTCCATAGCTCGATAATTCGCGCCAAATTTTCCATGGTCACAGCGGGAGCGGGCAGCTTTTCCAGCTCCTCAATCTTCGCCGCCAACTGCATCAGCCTGCTGCGCAGGGTGGCAATGCGCGCATAATCCTGATTTTCCGGATCGTCATTGAGCATCCGCAGCTCCAGCTCGTAATCGTCCCGCTCTTTTTTCGCTTCGGCAAGCTCGGAAATCTCCTTGCACCGCAGATTTACATCGGAACAGGCTTCGTCCAGCAGGTCGATTGCCTTATCCGGCAGAAAACGGTCGGTGATATACCGCTCGGACAGCACCACGCATTGCCTTGCGATTTCCGGAGAAATGGACACCCCATGGAACTCGGCATACGCCTTGGCGATGCCCTGCATGATTTGGGCGGCCTCCTCGATGGTCGGTTCCGCAACCGACACCGGCTGGAACCGACGCTCCAAAGCGGCGTCTTTTTCAATATATTTCCGATATTCTGCAAAGGTGGTTGCACCGATGACCTGAATTTCCCCGCGGGAGAGGGCGGGTTTGAGGATATTGGCGGCGTTCATGCTGCCCTCGGCGTCACCCGCGCCCACCAAGTTATGCACCTCGTCAATGACCAGAATGATGTTGCCGCATTCCTTGATTTCTCCGATCAGGCTCTTCATGCGGCTCTCAAATTGCCCGCGGAATTGGGTTCCGGCAACCAATGCGGTGAGGTCAAGGAGAAAAACTTCCTTGTCCCGAAGCTTGTATGGCACATCGCCCGCAGCAATCCGCTGGGCAAGACCCTCGGCAATGGCGGTTTTGCCCACGCCCGGTTCACCGATCAGGCAGGGGTTGTTCTTCTGGCGGCGGTTGAGAATCTGCACCACCCGCTCGGTTTCCGTATCCCGCCCGATGACCTTATCCAGCTTGCCGGCTTTTGCCTGACCGGTCAAATCCATGCAGTAGCTGTCCAAAAATTTATGCTTTTTGTTCTTTTTTTTCTTGCCGTCCTCAGCGGATTCCTCCTGCTTGGGGGCAGAGGGCTTGGGCTGGAGCGGCTTGGGATTTCCGCCGCCGAAAAGCTGATTCAGCAGAGGGAAGGTCGCGGTCTGGCTGTCGATTTCGTCATCCTCGTCATCGTCGCTGTCCCGCTGACCGAACATATTGCCCATCTCATCGCTGAGCAGATCCATGTCCTCCTCGGAAATGCCCATCTGCTTCACCGCTTGGTCGATTTGGGGAATGCCCAGACCTCTGGCGCATTTCAGGCAATAGCCTTCGTTGAGGGTCACGCCGTTTTCCACCTTTGTGATGAACACAACGGCGATATTCTTTTTACATTTGGTACATAGTTTTGGCTGCATAGTTACGCACTCCTTTTTTTCGATGCCATTCCTTTTGGTGCATTATAGCATACAGGAGGAAAAAAGGGCAAACAAATTATAAACAAAATGGGTTATTGCGTCCAATCACTGCCGCAGGTGAAGTTTTCGATGCCGTCGTCGTACCACAAATGGGTCATATACAGCCCTCCGGCGGGGACTGTGGGGCCTGCGGCGGTGCGATTGCCGGATTCCAAAACGGTACCGATTTCATCGGGTCGGATTTTTCCCTCGGCGGCGTACACCACGGTGCCCGCCATGGCGCGCGCCATGTTATACAGGAAGCCGTTGGCGCAGACCTTCAGCAAAATAATATCCCCGTGCCGCTCCACATTATAATAGTATACGGTGCGGACGGTGGATTTTACATCCGTGCCCACACTTCGCACAGCGGCAAAATCGTGGGTGCCGACGAACTGAGAAGCCGCCGCCTGCATGACGGTTTCATCCAAATGTCGGGGATAAAACCAAGCACGATTGACGTAAAAGGGGTCTTTCAGCCGAGAATTGTAGATTTGATAGGTATATTCTTTTCGGGAACAGGAGCCGATGGCGTTGAAATTCTCGTGCACCTCAAAGGCTTTCGTCACCACGATGTCGCAGGGCAGATGGGTGTTCAGGGCATAGGGGAGCCGCTCTGCGGGAATGGTGGAGGTTGTGCGGAAATTCGCCACATAGCAGCGGGCGTGAACCCCCGCGTCCGTCCGTCCGCAGCCCGTCATGTGAACGGGATGCCCAACCACCGCGGCGGCGGCTTTTTCCATGGTTTGGGCAACGGTCGGCAAGTTTTTTTGAACCTGCCAACCGTGATAGTCTGTACCGAGATATGTTAAAAATAAAGCAATATTTCGCATTTCGCCCCTCACAAGCCAAAGGCTTTCATCACCGCCGCCAGCGCGATCATCGCCCCGCCGACGCCGAATGCAATCAAATCGCCCCGACGGAAATGGAGCTGCTTCATCTTGCTGCGCCCCTCGCCGCCCTGATAGCAGCGGCATTCCATCGCAGTGGCAAGCTCGTCTGCGCGGCGGAAGGCACTGATGAACAGCGGCACCAGAATGGGAATGAGAGCCTTGGCGCGGTCGATAACGGAGCCGTTTTCAAAATCCGCACCTCGGGCTTTCTGGGCGGACATGATTTTGTCCGTTTCCTCGATGATGGTGGGGATGAACCGCAGCGCAATGCACATCATCATGGACAGCTCGTGGACGGGAACGCGGATTTTTTTGAGGGGATTCATCAGACTTTCCAGCCCGTCCGTGAGGGAAATGGGGGAGGTGGTGTAGGTCAGCAGGAACGTGCCGGTAATCAGCATCAGAATCCGAACCATCATAAAAACGGCTCTCGTCACGCCGCCCAGCGTGATGGTAATGACCCAAAAATGCACCAGCACCGGACCCTCACGGTTAAAAAACAGGTTCAAAATGCCCGTGAACAGCAAAATCATCACAAGGGGCTTCATGCCGCGAACAATGGTTTTCAGCGGTATGGTGGACAGGCGAATCACCGCCATGAGAAAGGCGAAAATCACCGCATAGGAAACGATGCCGTCCGCCATGAACAGAGCCACGATGTACGCCACCAGCAAAATCAGCTTGGTGCGGGGGTCGAGGCGGTGGACGGGAGAATTTCCGGGGAAATACTGCCCGAGGGTGATGTCTTTAAGCATGGAAAGTCCCCCCTCCGATCCGTTTCAGTTCCGCAATCGCCTGCTCGATGGTGTAGACGTTCGCCACATCCAGCCCCCGCTTTTTCAGAGCCAAAAATACCTGCGTCACCTCGGGAATGTCCAGACCCATTTCCACCAGCTCTTCCGCATGGGAGAAAACCTGCGCGGGGGATGCATCCATGGCAAGCTTGGAACCGTTCAGCACCAGCAGACGGTCGGTGAGCCGCGCTACGTCCTCCATGGAGTGAGAAACCATCATAATGGTAGCGTTTTTGGTTTTTCGGTAGCTTTCAATGTTGCGCAGAATTTCGGCGCGTCCCGACGGGTCAAGTCCGGCTGTGGGTTCGTCCAGAATCAGCACCTCCGGCTCCATGGCAATCACGCCCGCAATGGCGACCCGCCGTTTCTGTCCGCCGGATAGGTCGAAAGGGGAAACCTCAAGCTGCGCGTCCGTCAGACCAACAAAGCCTGCGGCTTCCCGCACACGGCGGTCGATTTCTGCCTCGCTCAGCCCCATATTCTTGGGACCGAACGCGATATCCCGATATACAGTTTCCTCAAAAAGTTGGTATTCCGGATACTGGAATACCAAACCCACCCGAAAACGAGCCTGTCTTGTCAGCTTTTTGTCCGACCAGATATCTTGCCCGTCCAAAATCACGCTTCCGGAAGTGGGCTTCAGCAGACCGTTAAGCTGCTGCATCAGAGTGGATTTTCCCGAGCCGGTATGTCCGATGATGCCGATAAATTCCCCCCGTTCCACGCGAAAGGATATATCGTCCAAAGCCGTGTGCTGGAAAGGCGTACCGACGCTGTAAACATAATTCAGATTCTTTATTTCAAGAATTGGTTCCAATCAAATTTCCTCCTCGCGCCTCAAGCCTTTATCCAATCGTAAAGTGCCTGTGCACATTCGTCGGGGCTTAGCTGATTCAGGGGCAGATTCGCCCCCGATTTATTCAGTTCCCAGCAAAGCTCCACGGGTTCCGGTGCGGCAAGACCGATTTCGTGCAGCAGTTCCACCTGAGAGAACACCTGCTGAGGGGTTCCGTCGGCGGCAATGCGCCCCTTGTCCAGAACCACAACGCGCTGTGCCTTGGCGGCCTCGTCCATGTGGTGCGTAATCAGCACCACGGTGATGCCCTTTTCGCGGTTGAGCTGTCCGATGGTGTCCATGACCTCCCGCCGACCCCGAGGGTCAAGCATGGCGGTGGGCTCGTCCAGCACGATGCACTTGGGTTCCATGGCAATGACACCCGCAATGGCAATGCGCTGCTTCTGCCCGCCGGACAGAAGGTGGGGCGCGTGTTCCCGATATTCGTACATATCCACCAGTTTCAGGGCGTTATCGACACGGACGCGGATTTCCGGACTGGCAATGCCCAGATTTTCGGGGCCGAACGCCACATCCTCCTCCACCACGTTCGCCACGATTTGGTTATCCGGATTTTGGAAAACCATGCCCACGTTTCGGCGGACGGTCATGACGCGTTCCTCCAGAGAGGTGTCGATGCCGCAGACATACACCTTGCCCCCCGTGGGGAGGAGTATGGAATTAAAATGCTTGGCAAGTGTGGATTTTCCGCAGCCGTTGGCACCCAAAATCGCCACAAAGCTGCCCTCATCCACCGTAAAATTCATATCCTCAAATACGGTAACACCGGATGTTGCGTCCACACCGGAGTAGCTGTACGCCAGATGCTCCGCAGAAATAATATCGCTCAAAATCTTTCCTCCAAATCAGGGCGTCCATCTTCCGGTCGCGCCGCAGGGCAGAATCAGTCCGGATTCCCGCACGGGCAGACCCAGCTCTCCCGCCAGTGTTTTGCCGCCGAAGTCTGCGCCGAATACCACATCGGACGCGTAGGACACCGCAGAGGGTGCCAGTCCTGTGGTGTAGGAATTGATGATGACAAACAGGGGATTATCGCTGAGAAGTTTGCCAACCTCCTGCAAAAACGGGAAAAAGCTGGTTTCCATCTTCCAAATCTCACCGCTCGGACCCCGACCGTAGCTGGGCGGGTCCATGATGATGCCGTCATACCGCCGACCGCGGCGAATTTCCCGCTGGATGAATTTTGCGCAGTCATCCACGATCCAGTGGATCGGACGGTCGGCGAGACCGGAGGCCTGCGCATTTTCCTTTGCCCAAGCCACCATGCCCTTGGACGCGTCCACATGGAACACCTCCGCACCGCCCGCTGCCGCGGCAAGAGTAGCACCGCCGGAGTAGGCGAACAGATTCAGCACACGGACGGGGCGTTGGGATGCCGCACCCGCCACAGACTGCCGAATGAAGTCCCAGTTGGCAGCCTGCTCCGGAAACACACCGGTGTGCTTGAAATTCATGGGCTTGACGTTGAAGGTCAAATAGTCTTTATAGTGAATCTGCCAGCGTTCGGGGAGCTTGTTGTCCGACCAGCGGCCGCCTCCGGTATTTGAGCGGAGGTAGCGGGCGTCATATTGCTTCCATCGGGGTTCCGTGCGGGGCGTGTCCCAAATCACCTGAGGGTCGGGACGAACCAGAATATACTTTCCCCATCGTTCCAGACGTTCTCCGTCGGATGCGTCCAGAACCTCATATTCTTTCCATTCATCGGAAATCCAAAGCATTGGGTTCCCTCCTTTATCTCTTTTGCGGGTGTTAATCTTAAATATCTCCCTCGGAACCGCCGGTGGGCTCCTCGGGTTCCTCAGGCTCGGTTGCGATAGAGGCCTCATATTCCTCCCAAGCCTTCTTGGTGTGGATGGGGCAGACGAGGTAAGGCTCTTCGTTGTCGGGATAGCGGTTTCTGAAACCGTGCCAAGGCGCGCCGTCCCCGCCGCCGAGATAGAACACATATCCGTCGTCGTAGTAGATGCTCCCAAGACCCACGCCGATGGCAGCCTTAATTTCCGCCACCTCGTCATCGGTCAGTCTGACCAGAGAACGGGAGGTGATTTTCACATCGGGGAACCGACTGCAATACTCCGTAGCCACGCCGCCGCCGGTAACGCAGTATTCCACAGAGGTGTGTTTGTCGCAGGAACCGCTTGGGATATCCTCCGGATAGCAGTATACCGATTCGGTGCGGTTGCCGCGGGGATCGCTGCTGCAAGCGGAGGTTGCCAGCTTGCCGGAATCCAGACAGACGGTTACAGAGCGGAATCCGCTGCCGTCATACAGAGAATTGCTGGACAGCCCCTTGTGGAGCGGCTGCATGACCATTTTCCACATCCGCGCAGCGGGGTTGGAGGTATCGCCGCGGAGTTTGATTTCCTCCGGCTTATTGAAGCCGCACCAGACCGCCGCAGTGTAATGACCGGTATAGCCGCAGAACCAGCGGTCACGCTTGCTGGAGGTGGTGCCGGTCTTGCCTGCGATTTTCTGACCGCTGAACAGAGCGGGCTTGCCCGTGCCGCTGTTGGCGGCGTTGTATAGGCAGTAGCTCATATAATTGTTTGCCTTGGGGCTGAGAATCTGCTCGGAATGCTGGGCGTTGTCGATGACCAAATCGCCGTTGCTGTTGTATACCTTGGTGAACAGACGAGGCTCGCGATAGGTGCCGCCGTTGGGGAAGGTGGCGTAAGCCGCGCTCATTTCCCGAACGGTTGCGCCCACAGTCAGCGCGCCCAGTGCCAGAGGTGCGGCACCCACGTCGGACAGCTCCTTGCCGTTGGACGCGGTGTATTTTTCCACCAGACCCTTTTGCCCGAAGTTGTATTTTGCGAAGTCAAAACCGTAATCCGCGCCGATAATGCCCAGCGTTCTTGCCGAAACGGCGTTGACGGAGGACACGATGCCGCTGAAAATGGTTCTGGAATAGTTGTATTGGCGGGTGTCGTTCTTCGGCCATGCGCCGCCGCTGTAGCTTACGGGCAAATCCTTAATGACCGTAGCGGGGCTGATTTTGCCGGATTCAAAGCCGGGAGCGTAGACGGACAGCGGTTTCTGGGAAGAGCCGGTTTGCAGTCTGGCTTGGGTTGCCTTGTTGTAGGCAAAGAACGTATCCTTTTCACCGACGCCGCCGGACAGAGCAACCACATCGCCCGTGCGGTTGTCAATGACCACAATGGCGGACTGGAGCTGCTGCTTGCTGGTGGTTTTGGGGATGTTGTCGAGGTTGGTGTAGACGCTGTCCACGGTTTTCTGCACGTCCATGTCCAGCGTGGTATAGATATGGTAGCCGCCCTTTTGGATTCGCTCCAAATACATATTCTGGGTGGAGGTGTCAAGGGTTTCCCATTCCTTGCCGTCCATGGCGGCAAATTCGGTTGCTACGTCAATCAGCACCGCGTCCACGAACCAAGAATAAATGTGCTGGGACGCGTCCACGCTGACGGTTGCCTTGGTGCCGCAGACGGGGCAGTAGAAGGTGCCCTCCTCCTCGGTGAACTTGTTGCGGATGCCCTCAAAACGGCAGGTGTCATTGTTGCACACCGTCCACTTGTCGCCCTCGGCAATGCCGGACTTGAACACCATTTCCTGCGCTGCGGCGGATTCATATTCTGCCTCGTCCAAATAGCCCTGATCCAGCATTTCGTTCAGCACGTTCATCTGGCGGTAGCGGTTCCGACCTGCGCCGTCCCGCTCCTCGCCCTTATACATATAAACGTTGTCGGAATAGGGGTTAAACAGGGAGGGGTTGTTGGTGATGCTGATAAGCGAGGCGCACTCCGCCGGAGTCAGGCTCCGCAGGTCTTTGCCGAAATACTCGGCGGCGGCACTTTTCACGCCGAAGCAGCCACGACCCAGATAGATGCGGTTGAGATACTGCTCGATAATCACGTTTTTGTCAAAATCCCGCTCGCAGATTTGGGCGCGGAAAATCTCCATGACCTTTCGCTGAACGGTGACGCTCTTTTCATCCGACGCATTTTTCACAAGCTGCTGGGTGATGGTGGAGCCGCCGAACTGAGAGTCGGAGCCGAAGAACATATTCAGGCAGGCTTTCACCGTGGTGATCCAGTCCACGCCCTGATGCTCGTAAAACCGCTTGTCCTCGATGGCGACGGTGGCGTGGATGAGATCCTCGGGAATCTCGTCCAAGGTTGCCCACTGGCGGTCCACGGTGGTGTAAATCTGCTGAAGCTGCTGTATATTCCCGTTCCGATCGACATAATACGCAAAGGAGGTTTCCTCCAGAACGTAATCATCCAGCGACCAGTCTGCCGCTTCCGGCAGAATATCGTTTTCCAGATAGTCGCCCAAGGTGCCCATGAACACCACGCCGCAGACCACCACGATCAGCAGCACGGTAGCCGCCGCGCCCAGCGCGATTTTGAGGGCAGAGCAGGCAACGGAAAAAACGGTATACAGGAGCTTGATAATCCAGTGGGGATTCCATTCCTGACGGGGCTTTTTGGTTCTCCTCTTTTTCTTGTTTTCATTATCCATAGGAAATAACCTCCGATACCGCCGCCGAATTCGGCGCGGTATAATAAATTGTATGTTTACGAAACGGTGCGCATAACATTACTCATACCATTATAGCATACCCTGATTAAAAACGAAAGACCCAATTTATAAATAAACCTTTAAGATTGGGGGATACTAGGCACGAAAAGAGAGGGTGTGCATAGAATGAAGAAAAGATTTCTGACCGTCTGCCTGACGCTGGGGCTGATTTTGGGCGTTCATCGGGGGTATGTTGCCCTGTGGGATGACGGTGCGAAAGAGCCGCGGCGGATTTTTCCCTATCAGGCTGCGTCCCTGCCACCGGCGGATCAGGCGGCGTTGGAGCGCGGCATTCGGGTGCGAAGCCGGCAGGAGCTGAATCGGCTGATAGAAGATTTTTTCTCATAGAATGATTTCCGAAAATGGCAGTCGAATTCTGTTCAAAATTCCCTCTTGATTTTAGAGCGTCTTGGCTGTAGAATAGAGGCATTCCAAATCTGCGGAGGAAATCTAAGTGGCGGATCAATACGGTTCTGATTTTATCACCATTACCGACGAGGACGGCACGGAATATGAGCTGGAAGTGCTGAGTACTCTGGAATATCAGGGGGAGAGCTATCTGGCGGTGGTTCCCGCCGGAGACAGCTTGGAGCAGTTCAAGCTGGAAGTGAGTATTCTCAAATCCATCGAGGAGGACGGCGAGCCCATTGTCTGCGCCGTTGAGGATGAAGCCGAATTGCAGGCGGTCTATGACAGGATCATGGAGCAGCTTTACGAGGACGAGGATACGGAATAATCCGTTCCTTTCCTGCTTGGTACGCGGTGCGTCCTTTTGGACCCACATTTTTTTAATCGGGACGTTAGTTTTTCGGCCTGTTTTGCAGACCTCCCGCCCCCGCTCTGACGTGGGGTGGATGTTGGGAGCAGTAATGGTCGGAAACGGCAACCCACCTGCCCTTTCGTGCAGGTCATAATCGGATGTGCTGCGGCTGAAGCGGGTGCACAGGGGGCTTTTGCCCCCTGTGTTTTTATTTCCGAAGGGAATTTTGGGGAAATTCGGTGACAGAAGTGTAAATTTTTATAAATTTATCATTTTGTGATGATTTTCCCCTTGCAACCGCACCCCAAATAGGCTATAATACCATGGTCTATGCGTAAAAGCCCCATCACGATAGGTACATTAGGAATCAACAAACGAGAGGATTTGATCACATGAGTGCATCCAACAAGAAAAAGCTCCGCAACGAGCAAGCGTCCCAGAAGCTCACCGAACGGCAGCTCGCTGAGCAAAAAGAAGCCAAAAAGCTGAAGCTATACACAAATATTTTCATCGCCATCGTGGCGGTGCTGGCAGTCATCGCCGTTGCTGTGGGCGTAAGTCAGGCAGTTTCCAACAGCGGTGTGCGGGAGCGGAAAACCGTTGCCATGACCGTGGGCGATCGGGAGGTTTCCAACTCCGAGCTGAATTACTTCTTCCTTGACTCCCTGAACCAGTTCTATGCGCAGAACGGCTCCTATGCCGCCCTGTTCGGTCTGGACATGAGCAAGCCCTTGGATCAGCAGGTCATGAGCGGGGAGGAAACAACCACTTGGGCAGACTACTTCTTGGATTCTGCCAAGGACAGCGCAAAGTCTGTCTATACCCTTGCCGCCGCAGCAAAGGCTGAGGGCATGACCCTTTCCGAAACGGACGCAGCCGCCATCAATTCCAATTTGGAGATGAGAAAGCTGTATGCCACCATGTATGGCTACAGTGACGCCAAGGCATACCTGAAAGCCATGTACGGCAAGGGTGCCACCGAGGAAAGCTACCGCGGATATCTGGAAAGCTCCATGCTGGCAGACGCTTACTATCAGGCGCGCAGCGAAGCTCTGACCTATGCGGATTCTGACCTGCGGGCAAAGGAAGGGGAGAACCCCTCCGCTTACTCCGCCTACACCTATAATTATTACTATCTGGCTGCCTCCAAATTCTTGGAGGGCGGCACCGCTGATGCCGAGGGTACGCTCAATTACTCTGATGAAGAGAAGAATGCGTCCGTTCTTGCCGCTGAGGAAGCCGCCAAGGCTCTGATTTCTGAGGAAATCACCTCCGTGGATGCCTTTGACGCCGCCATTGCAGACCTTTCCGTCAATGCGGACGCCGAAACTCCCGCAAAGAGCGCGGCTTATGACAACGCAGCCTACTCCGGCATCTCCGAAACCTACAGGCAGTGGCTAACCGATTCCGCCCGCAAGGAGGGCGATAAGACCTACATCGCCAACACCGCCACCGGAACCGACGAAAGCGGCAAGGAAGTCACCACCACCACCGGCTACTATGTGCTGTACTTCCGCAGCGTCAACGACAACAACATCCCCATGAGCAGCGTCCGCCATATTCTGGTGGGCTTTGAGGGCGGCACCGCCGACGATAGCGGCGTCAAGGTCTACTCCGCCGAGGAGAAGGCTGCCGCTAAGTCCGAAGCTGAGGAAATCCTTGCCCAGTGGCAGACCGGCGAGGCCACCGAGGACAGCTTTGCCGCTCTGGCAAACGAGAAATCCGATGACGGCAACGGCACCACCGGCGGTCTGTACGAGCATATCGTGCCCTCCTCCAACTATGTGGAGAACTTCCTGAACTGGGCTTTGGATTCCCATAAGGCGGGCGATACCGGCATTGTGGAAACCGAATACGGCTACCACATTATGTACTTCGTGGGCAGAAGTCAGCAGACCTATCGGGACTTCATGATTGAGAGCGAGCTGAGGGAAGCCGACGTGGCGCAGTGGTATACCGACCTGCTGAACAGCGTTACCGTCACCGACGGCAATACCGCTTTCATCAATAAGTCCATTGTCATGGGCCGTCAGTAAAATCTGTATAAAACCGCCTCCTGTGGAAATCCTTTCCATGGGAGGTATTTTTTATGCGAAAACATGAATTTTGGGGCATTGCGCTGGCGGGGCTTTGCGCGGGAGCGGTGAACGGTCTGTTCGGAGCCGGAGGCGGCATGGTGCTGGTTCCGCTGCTGACCCTGCTGACCTCCATGGAGGACGATGCCATTTTCCCATCCTCCGTTTCCGTCATCCTGCCCATCTGCTTGGTTTCTCTCGCCGTCACCGCCGTGACCGACGGACTTGCCGCTGCGCAGGCACTTCCGTATCTGGCAGGGAGCGGGGCAGGGGGGCTGCTTGCCGGAATTTGGGGCAAAAAAATACCGGTGAAATGGCTTCACCGGTGCTTGGGCATTTTGATTCTGTGGGGAGGGATTCGATACCTATGCTAGAAAGTGTCCCCATCGCCCTCATCGTGGGAACGGTGCTGGGCTTTTTGGCGGGACTGGGCATCGGCGGTGGCAGTCTGCTGATTTTGTGGCTGACCATGGTGCTGGGCATGGAACACGCCGCGGCTCGGGGCGTCAACCTGCTGTTTTTTCTCCCATCCGCCGCCATCGCCTGCTTTTTTCGCCTGCGGCAAGGGGTGATTCCTTGGAAAAAAATCTTGCCCGCCATTGTATCCGGCTGTGCCGCCGCAGGAATTTTCTCCTTTGCGGGAATCGGAATGGACGTGGAACTGCTGAAAAAATTGTTCGGCGGACTGCTGATTCTCACCGGAATTCGGGAGCTGTGCTATAAACCCCGTAATTAACGCTTTTTGAACGCCAAATACCCCTCCAAAATCAGAGAGGCGGCAACGGCGTCCACCGTATTTTTCCGCTTTTGCCCATGGTAATTGTGCTGCGAGAGAATGTTGTGCGCCTCCACCGTGGTGCGCCGCTCGTCCCACATTGCCACGGGCAGACCGGATTCCTCCTGCAAACGGCCGGCAAATTCCCGACAAAGCTGCGCGCGGGAGCCTTCGGTGCCGTCCATATTTTTCGGCAGTCCCACCACGATTTCTCCGACGGCGTTTTCCTTTGCTATACGGACGATATCCGCCAACGCCTTTTCCGTATTGCGGCTGGGCACCACCGTGGTGGAGCCGACGATAGAGCAGAGCAGATCCGAAACGGCAACCCCCGTCCGCGCGTCGCCGTAATCAATTCCCATAATTTTCATAAACAATTCTCCTTTGCATTTTTTACAGAATACCACTTTTATCCGACAAAATCAAGAATTTTATAAAAACGGCGGACAGACAAAATCTCCGAAAAATAAAGAAAAATCCTATTGACAAGCGGCAACCCCCGTGGTAAAATGACTTTACCTGTGAAAAAGGGCTTATTTTTATGCTCATTTTTCAGCTTCGGGCGGGAAATGTAGTTGCCCGCTTCCTAAATTTTTACTTCTAGCCGAAGTGATACAGGGAGGCAATTTTTAAGGAGGTGCCGTTATGCGCGTGAAAGTCACTTTGAGATGCTCTGAGTGCAAGCAGAGAAACTACAACACCATGAAGAACAAGAAGAATGACCCCGACCGTCTCGAAATGAAGAAGTACTGCAGATTCTGCAGAAAGCACACCACTCACAACGAGACCAAGTAAGGAGGGGCTTCTAATCATGTCTGACGTCAAAAAGGAAAACTGGTTCAAGAGAACTTGGGGCAAAGTCAAGAAGTACTTCCGTGAGCTGCGCAGCGAACTGAAGAAAGTTGTTTGGCCCACCCCTCGGCAGGTTCTGAAGAACACCGCCATCGTCGTCTGCTGCGTTATCGGAGTGGGCGTGTTCATCTGGCTGTTCGACTTCGTTGCTCAAATTGGTATCGACGCCCTTATCAGCGTCTTTCACTAAGGTAAGCGACCATGGCAGAAACTGCAAAATGGTATGTTGTGCATACCTATTCCGGATATGAAAACACGGTAAAAGCCACCATCGAAAAGACGGTGGAATCCCGTCAGCTTCATGACCAGATTCTGTCGATCTCCATTCCCTTGGAGACCGTCACCGAGATCACCGAATCCGGTGCCAGCAAAACCTATGACCGTAAGGTCTATCCCGGTTATGTGCTGGTAAAAATGGTCTACAGCGACGATACCTGGCACGTTATTCGGAACATCCGCGGAGTTACCGGCTTCGTGGGAACTTCCAGCAATGACCCCACACCCCTCACCGAAGAAGAGGTCTACGCCATGGGCGTGGAAAAGAAGGAGATCATCGTCAACTATGTCGTTGGTGATATCGTCCGCATTCTGGACGGTCCCCTCAGCTCCTTCACCGGTACTGTGGAGCGCGTGGATGTCAACAGTAACGCGGTGGACGTGATTGTATCCATGTTCGGCCGCGAGACCTCCGTCGAGTTTGAGCTCGATCAGGTGGAGGTCGTATCCCAGTAAACGCATCGGATCGAAATTTTTTTCGGTCGGAACGTGGGAGGGGTCGAAAGATCCCGCAAGAAATGCGACTGCTCGCATATTACCACATTTTATTCAGGAGGTGCTCATTATGGCACAGAAAGTCACTGGCATTATCAAGCTTCAGATCAACGCCGCTAAGGCAACCGCATCCCCCCCTGTCGGCCCCGCTCTGGGTCAGCACGGCGTAAACATCGCTGCATTCATCAAGGAATTCAACGCCCGCACCAAGGACATGGAGGGTTACAAGATTCCCGTAGTCATCACTGTCTACGCAGACCGCAGCTTCACCTTTATCACCAAGACTCCTCCGACCCCCCTGCTCGTCATGAAGGCAATCGGTCTGGGGAAGGGTTCCGGCGTCCCCAACAAGACGAAGGTCGGCACCATCACCAAGGCTCAGGTTTCCGAGATTGCAAAGACCAAAATGCCCGACCTGAACTGCCCCACTCTGGAAGCCGCTGAGCTTCAGGTTGCCGGCACTTGCCGCTCCATGGGCGTTACCGTCGTCGATTGATAATTGCTTGTCCGGGATAAGCATAACCCGGAAATGTGGGAGGATTTTTCCGCATCACCACTATAAGGAGGATAATTACATTGTTTAGAGGCAAAAAGTATCAGGAGAGCGCGAAGCTGATTGACCGCTCTGTTCAGTATGATCCCGCCGAAGCACTCGATCTGGTTGTGAAGGGTGCTTCCGCAAAGTTCGACGAGACCGTCGAGCTGCACATCAAGTTGGGCGTTGACTCCCGTCACGCTGACCAGCAGGTTCGCGGCGCAGTTGTTCTGCCCAACGGCACCGGCAAGACCCGCCGCGTTCTGGTGTTCGCTAAGGACGCCAAGGTGGAAGAAGCCAAGGCAGCCGGCGCAGACTATGTCGGCGGCATGGAGCTGGTCGAGAAAATCACCAAGGAGAACTGGTTTGAGTTCGACGTGGTGGTTGCTTCCCCCGACATGATGGGCATTGTCGGCCGTCTGGGTAAAGTTTTGGGACCCAAGGGCTTGATGCCCTCCCCCAAGGCAGGCACCGTAACCCCCAATGTGGCTGCGGCTGTACAGGAAATCAAAGCCGGTAAAGTGGAGTACCGTCTGGACAAGACCAACATCATCCACTGCCCCATCGGCAAGATCTCCTTCGGCACCGAGAAGCTGACCGAGAACATGGATACTTTGGTCAAGGCTGTTGTGAAGGCTAAGCCCGCAGCTGCCAAGGGTACCTATATCCGCTCCTGCACCGTGGTTTCCACCATGGGCCCCGGCGTGAAAGTCAGCACCAATAAGTACCTGTAATCCGATTCCGAAATCCTCGAAAACATCTGTTTTCGAGGATTTTTTTGTATATTTTCCATGATGAATGATTATCCTGTCGGTAAAATGCTGAAAGCACAGGCGGGAAATGCTGTCAGATCTTGCCGTTCGGCGGTGATTTTGGGGGAGGAGAGAGGGTATTTTGCACGGATACAGCGGGAATACGTGTTTTTCCTCTTGACAAAGAGGGCGGGGTATGCTAGAATACTTTGGCAATCAAGTGAATATTCTTTGATTCGGAGTGATACCCAAGAGGCCGAAGGGGCTCCCCTGCTAAGGGAGTAGGCGTCTAAAC
>X285_Short_beaked_Echidna__coassemble_472_pt1 | contig 21125 bp, 18 predicted proteins | sample X285_Short_beaked_Echidna__metabat2_high_PE_017 | metagenome-assembled genome bin X285_Short_beaked_Echidna | reverse complement strand
CTGTTAAGGAGGGCGAGGTTCTGGTCATTCTGGAAGCAATGAAGATGGAAAACGAGATCATGGCTCCCAAGAGCGGCACCGTCGCTCAGGTGCTGGTGTCCAAGGGTTCCACCGTCGATACCGGCGCAGCTCTGGTCGTCCTCAATTAAGGAGGACAGACCATGATTAAAATTGGTGATATTCTCTTAAACCTCTGGAACACCTCCGGCTTTGCCGCCATTTTTACCGATTTTTCCGGTGACGGCTGGCAGAGCTTGGCAATGATCATCATCGCCTGCGTCCTGCTGTACCTCGGCATTGTGAAGAAATTCGAGCCTCTGCTTCTGGTGGGTATCGCGTTCGGCTGTCTGCTGTCCAATCTGCCCTCCAGCGGTATGTATAATCCCGATTTGTGGAAGAATTTTATGGACGAGTCCAGCGAATTTTACCACAGCTACGGCACCATTATGCGCGAGGGCGGTCTGCTGGATATCTTCTATATCGGCGTCAAGGCCTCCCTGTATCCCTGCCTGATTTTCATGGGCGTGGGTGCCATGTCCGACTTCGGGCCTCTGCTCAGCAACCCCAAGTCCCTGCTGCTGGGTGCCGCCGCACAGCTCGGCGTGTTCGTGGCATTCTTCGGTGCCATCTGCTTGGGCTTCTCCGGAAGTGAAGCGGCTTCCATCGGCATCATCGGCGGTGCCGACGGTCCTACCGCCATTTTCCTCACCTCCCGCCTTGCCCCCCATCTGCTCGGTGCCATCGCCGTGGCAGCTTATTCCTACATGGCTCTGATTCCTCTGATTCAGCCGCCCTTTATGAATCTGCTGACCACCCCCGAACAGCGGAAAATCAAGATGGTGCAAACCCGTACCGTTTCCAAAACCGAGCGCATCATCTTCCCCATCGTTGTCACCATTTTCGTGGCGTTGCTTCTGCCCGATACCGCTCCCCTGATCGGCTGCCTGATGCTCGGCAACCTGTTCAAAGAGTGCGGCGTTACCGAGCGGCTCAGCGACACTGTGCAGAACGCTCTGATGAACATTGTCACCATTCTGCTGTCCACCGCTGTGGGCGCAACCATGGTCGGCTCCACGTTCCTGACTGCCGAAACCCTGAAAATCGTGGTTCTCGGCGTGTGCGCCTTCATTCTGTCCACCGTGGGCGGTCTGCTGGGCGGTCAGGTCATGTGCCTCGCCACCCGCGGCAAGGTCAATCCTCTGATTGGCTCCGCCGGTGTTTCCGCCGTCCCCATGGCAGCCCGTGTTGCCAATCGGGAGGGTCAGAAAGCCAACCCCTCCAACTTCCTGCTGATGCATGCCTTGGGACCCAACGTAGCAGGCGTTATCGGCTCTGCCATCGCCGCAGGCTTCCTGCTGAGCGTGTTCGGCTAAGGGATTATAAAAAAGCTCCCGTTCCGAAAGGAATGGGAGTTTTTTTAAGTCTGCCGCGGCTTTCCCGCAACAACAATTTCGGAGGTGTCCTTATACTGAAAAATGCCTGAAACCAGACGATTTCAGGCATTTCTATACTATTTACCGCACGAAAGAGGTGCTGAGGGTGCAGCTCCAAGCCTCGCCGGAATTCAGAATGGCGGCGGCAGGCTTTTCCTCCCACTTGATGCTGCCGTTTTCCGGACTGGGCAGGCTGTGCCAAGGCTCGATGCACACAAATTTCGGCATTCCGGGCTTGCTCCACAGCAGCGTATAGGGGAAATCCCGAATGTCGCAGACCACGCCCCGACCGGTGTCTTTTTCATAAACGCCGATGGCGGAGGAATTCAGATTCACCATGCAGTGACTGTCATTTTCAAACAGCTTTTCGTCGATGGGCAGGGACTGAATGTTCGCCGGCAGGTGATACAGGTCGCCATGTACCAAACCGTAGGGCAGATTGTTGATGCAGATGGGGGACTCCATATCGGAGAACCGAATTTCATAGTCCGTCGCCGTGTGGGCATCGTCAAAGGGCAGGGCAAAGCCCGGATGGTAGCCGATGCCGAAGGGCATTTTCTTTTCGTCCAGATTTTCCACCGTCAGGGTGTGGTGAACGGTGTCGTTTTCCAGCGTAAACGTGGAAACCAGCCGGAAATCAAAGGGGAATCTCGCCAGCGTTTCCTCGTCCGCGCACAGCTCCATCACGATGGTATCGGCGGTTTGGTCAACAAGGGTATGCTCCATGCCTCTGGCAAAGCCGTGCTGACCGGATTCATACCGCTTGCCGCCCACCTCAATGACCCCGTCCACCACCCGACCGGTGTGGGGGAACAGAATGGGCGCATGGTAGCCCCAAACGGATTTGTCCGCCTGCCAAATATGCTCCACATTGTCGCACTTGCGAATCACACTTTTCACCTGCGCTCCCCAAGTGGTGACTGTGAGCTTCAGGTACTCGTTTTCGATGGTATATTCCATTGTCTTTCCTCCGTTTTGTTATAAAAATGCAAAATACAACAGGACGATAACGCCCAGAACCACGCGGTAAACGCCGAACGCAGAGAAGGAGTGCTTGCGCACATATTCCATCAGAGCCTTGATCACCACCATGCTGACGAGGAACGAAACCACGCTGCCCACGATGAGAACGCCGATTTCCGTCCCCGTGGCACCGACCCCGCTGAGCAGGAATTTCAGGCCCTTGATGGCAGACGCGCCCAGCATGGTGGGAATCGCCATGAAGAAGCTGAACTCCGCGCCGGCACTTCTGCCGACCCCCAGCAAAATAGCTCCCAAAATGGTGGAGCCGGAGCGGGATGTACCGGGAATCAGGCTCAGGCACTGGAACGCGCCGATGAGCAGGGCTGTTTTCATGTCGATGCCGTGGACATCGGAAACAAGCGCGGGTTTCCCCTTGTTCGCCCGCTCCACCGCAATGAACGCCACGCCGTAGACAATCAGGGCGACGGACACCACAACGGCGTTATGCAGATGCGCGTCCATCCAATCGTCCAGCAGGACGCCCACGATGCCCGAGGGGATAATGGCGGCAATGACCTTCGCCCACAGGCTCCATGTCTGCTTTTTCTCTCCGGAATTTTTGTTCCGGTCAAAGGGGTTGAGCTTGCGGAAGAAAATGACGATGACCGCAAGGATGGCACCGAGCTGAATGACCACGTCGAACATGGACAAAAACGCGGGGCTGAGGTTCAGTGTGACGAATTCGTTCAGCAAAATCAGGTGACCTGTGGAGGAAATGGGCAGCCATTCGGTAACACCCTCCACGATGCCGAACAGGATGGCTTTGAGTAATTCTATCATGCAAAATCTCCTTCTCATAAATTAAACTGCGGATTTTCTCATGCCTATCATAGCCGCAAATCGCCCACAATGCAAGCACAACTTATCCGTTCACATTTTGGGGTGCAACTCTTTACAAATTGTTCACCTAGATGCGGCAAATTGCGTTATAATAAGGGAAATGGATAAGAAACCAAAATAGGAGGATATCAATATGGCCGTGTCTGTTCTGATTGTCGAGGACGACCGCAACATTGCGGAGCTGCTGCAAATGTATTTGGAAAAAGAGGGCTATGCCGTCACCGTTGCCGGAGACGGCGGTCAGGGTCTGGCAAAATTCCGCGCCATCAAGCCCGACCTGATTCTGCTGGACGTGATGATGCCCGTCATGGACGGCTGGGCGGTTTGCAAAGCCATCCGTGCCGAAGCCCAGACCCCCATCATCATGCTCACCGCCAAGGGTGAAACCGACGACAAGGTGACGGGTCTGAAAACCGGTGCGGACGATTACATCACCAAGCCCTTTGAGATGAAAGAGATCCTCGCCCGCATTGAGGCGGTTCTGCGCCGCAGCTCCGGCATTTCCGCCGAAAAGAAAGCCCGACGGCTGGTGTTCGACAAGCTTGCCATCGACATGGACGCCTTTGAGCTGACGGTGGACGGCAAAAAGGTGGACACACCCCCCAAGGAAATGGAGCTGCTGTACTACCTCGCCTCCTCTCCCAATCGGGTCTATACCCGCAACCAACTGCTTGACGAGGTGTGGGGCTTCGACTACTTCGGGGACAGCCGCACGGTGGACGTTCATGTGAAGCGTCTGCGGGAAAAGCTGGAGGGTGTCAGCGAAAGCTGGAGCCTGAAAACCGTCTGGGGCGTGGGCTATAAGTTCGAGGTGCTGTAACCCATGAAAACTTCCTTCAGCCGCACATTTTCCACCGCCGCCGCCATCCTGCTCATGTCCCTGCTGGTGCTGGGTGCGTCCTTTCAGATGAAGGTGAAAGATTTTTTGGTTGAAAATACCGTGTCGGAACTGAAAAAGGATGCCCAAATCATCGCAGACCTTGCTGCCGCTTACTCCATTGACGGCAGTCTGTCCAGTCGGGATTTTCTGCTGAATCTGGACGTTGCCTCGCAGGTGTCGGATTCCGACGCGGTGATTTTTGACGCAAACGGTCAGCTTGTTCTCTGCTCCGACGCTTTGCAGGGATGCAGTCATCAGGGGCTTCGGCTGAACCGAAGCTATGTGGAAAAGGTGCTGGAAAACGGCGGCGATACCGCCACCGGCGTGATTGAGGGGCTGTATACCGACCACCGTTTCGTGGTTTCCTCGCCCATCGTCAGCGACGGAGGAATCAGCGGCATCGTGGTGGTTTCCACCCCAACCGTGGCAACCACCGAAATTCTCAACAGAATTTCCAATATTTTCCTTATGGCGGCGGTGTTCGTGGTGCTTATCGGCGTACTGGCTGTGACCATCTTCACCAGTCGGGAGAGCCGCCCTCTGCGTGAGCTTGCCCGCGCCGCCAACGCGTTCGGTCACGGCAATCTGGAAGCCCGCGTCCGAATAGAGAATCACTACTCCGAGGAAATGGAGGAGCTGGCTCTGGCATTTAACAACATGGCGTCCTCTCTGCAAAAAAGCGAGTATCAGCGGCAGGAATTTGTCGCCAATGTGTCCCATGAGCTGAAAACCCCCATGACCACCATTTCCGGCTATGTGGACGGCATTCTGGACGGCACCATCCCCGAATCCCGCCGAAATCACTATCTGCAAATCGTTTCCGATGAAACCAAACGGCTGAGCCGGCTGGTTCGCAGTATGCTGGACATCAGCCAGCTCCAAAAGGAGGAGGGCATCCCTGAGGAAAAGAAGATGCACTTCGATCTGGAGGAGGCTCTGGGGCAGGTGCTGATCACCTTTGAGAAAAAAATCAACGACAAGCGTCTGGATGTGGACGTGGATTTTCCGGAGCATCCGGTGTATACCATGGCGAATCGGGACTACATCACGCAGGTTGTGTATAACCTGCTGGACAACGCCGTGAAATTCTGCCCCGACGGCGGCGTTCTGGGCGTTCGCATTCGGGAGGGCGGCGGCAAGGCGTACGTTTCCGTGTCCAACGAGGGCGAAACCATTCCGGCGGAAGAGCTGCCCATGGTGTTCGAGCGGTTTCACAAGCTGGACAAATCCCGCTCTCAGAATCGGGACGGCTGGGGTCTGGGGCTCTACATCGTCAAGACCATCATATGCTCTCACGGCGAAGATATCAGCGTCACCAGTCGGGACGGCACCACGGAATTTACCTTTACCATGCCGCTGGTCAACTAACGTTTACATCCCCTTTTAGGGGTGCAGATGCAGTGAAAGAGGAAGAATGCTCGTAAAAACCCATCGGTTTCCTCATTTTTTCACTGTTCACTGAATTTATTTTTCATTTAATTCGAGGTTTTCTCTATGGACGAACGCAATCGCAAACAAACGGAGCCGCAATATGACGACATCTACGGCACCGGACCGACCAATCCCCCCAAAAAACGGCGGGGTTTTGCGGCAGTTTTACTGATTCTCGTGATCACCCTATGCGGCGTCAGCACCGCTCTGGGTATCCTGAACGTAAAGCTGTTCACCCAGCTGAACCGTCGGGAGAAAACGAAAGACCTTTCCATCGCCGTTGCCACCAATGCCGAGGTTCCTCTGCCGGAGCTTCAAATGACCGTTCCGCCCTTAGAGCCTGCGGCGGCTCCCAAAAATGACGTTTCCATCAGCCTGAACGAATCCCCGAAATCCGTGGACAATATCCCCCAAGAGGGGGGCATGGCGTTGCAGGATATTTATACCAAGAACATCCCCTCCGTGGTGTCCATCCGCTGCGACACCATCAGCGGAACCTCCACCGGCACAGGCGTGATTCTCACCGCGGACGGCTATATCGTCACCAACGCCCATGTGGTAGAGGGTGCCGCTTCCCTGTCCGTTCAGCTCACCGACAATCGGGTGTTTCAGGCGGAAATCATAGGCAGTGACGAGGTTTCCGACCTTGCGGTGCTTCACATTCAGGCGGAGGAGCTGACCCCCGTGGAATTCGGTGACTCCGAGAGCCTGCGGGTGGGGGATACCGTGGTTGCCATCGGTGACCCTCTGGGGATGGAGCTGCGGGGAACCTACACTGACGGCATCATTTCCGCCATCAATCGGGACGTGAGCATGGACGGGCGCACCATGACCCTGATCCAGACCAACGCCGCACTCAATTCCGGCAACTCCGGCGGCCCGCTCATCAACTGCTACGGGCAGGTCATCGGCATCAATACCATTAAAATCAGCACCTTTACCCGTTCCTCCGCGTCTGTGGAGGGTCTGGGCTTCGCCATCCCCAGCACCACCGTCAAGGACATTGTGGATCAGCTTCTGAGCCAAGGCTATGTGTCCGGCAGACCCACCTTGGGCTTGGAGGGGGAAACACTGTCCCTGTTCTATCAGCGATACTACCATCTTCCCGACGGGATGTTTCTGACCAAGGTTATTGACGGCAGCAGTGCCGACCTTGCGGGCATTGAGGAGGGCGACATCCTCCTGAGCGTCGATGATATCCGCGTTACCGCCATGGACGAGCTGAACGGGGTGCTGTACAGCCATCAGGTAGGGGATACCGTCACCGTTTCCATCTATCGGGGCGGTCGTATCGTCAGCGGCGAGCTGGTGCTGACGGAAAAAACAAACTAAATCGAGGTTAGGATTTATGCAGCCTATTTATACGCAGGAATTTGACATTGACGACATTGCGGTAGACCGCTACGGTCGGCTGAAGCCCTCCATGATTCTCCTGTTCGCCCAAGAGGTCGCAGGGGTGCACTGCAATCTGCTGGAGGTGGATTATGACACACTGGCAAAGCAGCGGCTGTTCTGGGCGGTGATTCGGCATCGGGTGCAGATTTCCCGCCTGCCCATGCGTGGGGAGAAGATTCGGGTGGAAACATGGCCCATGCCCACCACACGGGTCGCCTATCCCCGCTCCGTGGTGGCGTATGACGAGGCGGGCAACGAGTGCTTCCGCGCCGTCAGCCTGTGGGTGCTGATGAATCTGGACACCCGCGCGATGATTTTGCCGGGAAAAAGCGGCATCAGCGTGGTGGGAACCCTCCGCGGCACGGAGCTGCCCTCCCCAAATTCTCTGGTTCCCAAGGATCTCCACAGCCGCAGGGAGCGCACCGTATGCTTCACCGATTTGGACAGGAACGGGCATATGAACAACACCCGCTGTATGGACTGGATCGACGATCTTCTGCCCAGTCCGTTCCACAAAAGCCACACCGTCAAGGAATTTACCGTGTGCTATCTGAACGAAGCCCGAGAGGGGCAGACCCTGACTCTCAACTGGGGATTCCCCGACGAGGGCTGTTTGCAGGCGGACGCCCACCGGTCGGAGGAGGGCAAGGAACAGCGGGTATTTTCCGCCCAGCTTCTGTTTGAATGAGCCGAAAAAGCTGTTATGTAAATTAAAAGTTTTCCACAGTTGTGCACACAACTGTGGATTCTTTTTTTTCCACAGGAAATCCCTTGAAATATCAGGGATTTTACACCCTTTGCCTGTGGATAAGGTTGTGGAGAATGTGGATAAGTCTATTCCTGACGAGTGGATAACTTGTTATTCATTATTTTATGTAAACCGTTTTGGTTCTTTTCGAGCCTAGTGCAATCCCAAAAACGGCGCAAAAAAGACCGATTTCTCGATCTCTTTTCGAAGATTAAATTATGCCTATTTCGGCATTTTCCGAAGTGCCGTCAGCCGGTCGCGTCTGTTATAGATAACCGCCGTGACCCAGACTGTCTGTTTTTCTTCCTCCGTCCAAAAATATACGATGAAGTTGCCGACGAGCATTTTGCGGATTCCATTTGCCCGCCATGGTTCCTCGTCCACCAAAGGAAAACGTCGGGGCATGGTGCTTAAATCGGATATTTCTTATTTCAGTATGTCCAGTCATTTCCGAGCAGCAACAGGTTCCTGCAATGCCCTCGCAATATAAGTCATTGTCTCCTGCATCCGTTCAATGGCATAGTCGGTGATTTTTTCTTCATATGCCATTTAGATGCTGTCGTCAATTCTCCCAAATGCGTCATCTGCATTCATGCCCTGTCCCGCTTTCGCTTGGGACAGACCGCGCTCCATCATTGCATGAAACTGAGAATCGGACAGCGCATCCCTTGTGGGAATTGCGGGAACACTGAGGGAATACGGAATCCCGTTTGTCATGATGATCTGCCGATACAGAGAGTCAATGAGGACGGAAACGGGAATTCCGAGCTGTTCCAAAACACACTCTGCCCGCTCCTTGATTTCCGGCAGCACACGAGCGGTTACATTTGCGGTTTTTGCAGCCATAATCCTACCACCTTTCTTGTTGTGCTGTTATTATACCCGTTTGTATCGCAGATTGCAATACAAAAACGAAATTTTACATTTTCTCTCGTCTGTTTCTTTGTCATGCTGCGTTTTTTACGCTGAAAAAATATCCCGAAATTGAAAATCAGCGGAATATAAAATTATCGGGCGTTCCGACGGAACACCCGATAAAATTGATTGTTACTTATTATTGGATCCGGAGCGGAGGGTGACGTCATGGTAGCCGCCCTCGACGATGGAAACGGAGGACACCAAGGTGAGCTTCGCCTCCCTCTGGAGGTCGGGAATGGTGGTCACGCCGCAGTTGCACATAGTAGATTTGACCTTATACAAGGAGCCCTCCACGTTGTCATGGAGAGAACCGGCATAGGTGACGTAGGAATCCACGCCCTCCTCAAAGGTGAGCTTTGCGGAGCCGCCCAGATCGTATCTCTGCCAGTTTCGGGCGCGGTTGGAGCCCTCGCCCCAGTACTCCTTCATATAGGCACCGTTGACCAGCACTTTGGGGGTGGGACCTTCGTCAAACCGCGCGAAATAACGTCCCAGCATCAGGAAATCTGCACCCATAGCCAGAGCCAAGGTCATGTGATAATCGTGGACGATGCCGCCGTCGGAGCAGATCGGCACATAGATGCCGGTTTGCTTGAAATACTCGTCACGCGCCGCCGCAACCTCGATAACTGCGGTCGCCTGACCGCGGCCGATGCCCTTGGTTTCCCGCGTAATGCAGATGGAGCCGCCGCCGATACCGATTTTTACAAAGTCCGCACCGGCCTGCGCCAGAAAACGGAAACCCTCACGGTCAACCACGTTGCCCGCGCCGATCTTCACGGTATCGCCGTAGGTTTCCCGCACCCATTTGATGGTCTTTTCCTGCCAGCAGGTATAGCCCTCGGAGGAGTCGATAACGAACACATCGGTGCCTGCCTCCAGCAGAGCGGGGATGCGCTGTGCATAGTCGCGGGTGTTGATGCCCGCTCCCACCAGATACCGCTTTTCATCGTCCAACAGTTCCAAGGGGTTTGCCTTATGGGACGCGTAATCCTTGCGGAACACGAAATACAGCAGATTGTCGTCCTCATCCACGATGGGCAGGCTGTTGAGCTTGTTCTCCCAGATGATGTCGTTGGCTTCTTTCAGGGTGGTTTCCGGAGGAGCGGTGACGAGCTTTGCACGGGGGGTCATGAAATCGGATACCTTATCGGTGGTTTCCATGCGGCTGACCCGATAATCGCGGCTGGTGACGATGCCCAGCAGCTTGCCGGTAGCGGTGCCGTCCTCGGTGATGGCGACGGTGGAGAAACCGTTGGATTCTTTCAGCTTCAGCACATCGGCAAGGGTGGCGTCTGGGGTCAGGTTAGACGCGGAAACCACAAAGCCCGCCTTGTAGCCCTTGACCTTGGCAACCATAGCCGCCTGCTGCTGGATGCTCTGAGAACCGAAAATAAAGCTGATGCCACCCTCTTTCGCCAGCGCGATGGCAAGGGTATCGTTGGAAACGGACTGCATGACGGCGGAAGTCAGAGGCACATTCAGGGAGATGGGGCATTCCTCCGCGCCCTTGCGGTATTTGACCAGAGGGGTGCGCAGGCTGACGCGGTCGGGAACGCAATCTTCAGAGGTGAAGCCGGGGACCAGAAGATATTCGCTGAAAGTGTGGCTGGGTTCCGGATAGTAGTACGCCATTTGTAGTTCCTCCTAAAATTTTTCTTTATTGGAATGAAAATTACATATGAGATTATAGGGTTTTTCCGTCGCCTTTATCCAAAATATGTACCACAGCGGAGCCTCTTGTATTCAGCTCCTTGAAATTGCCCATGACCTCGTTGACCGGTTCCATGACGGCAAAGGTACGGGGGTACTTGCGGACGATATGGGACACGATGGCGACTTGGGTCTTATTGACCACGCAGACGATCATGTTGGTTTCCCGACCGGAGTACATACCCTTGGCGGGAATGAGGGTTGTTGTGTGGTGGATTTTTTTGATAAGCTCCTCGGAGATTTCCTTGGGATGGTCGGTGATGATGCGGAAGCACACTGCCTCCCGTCCGCTTTTCATCTGCCGCTCAGCCACGGTAGTGGACATGAAGCTATACAGAATGCACAAAATCACCGGTTCCATTTGCATATCATACACAAAGAAACTGGCGATGGCAATGCATACGTTCATCGCGAAGGTCAGACCGAACACGCTCCTGTGGGGCTGATACTTGTGAACGATGGCGGCAATAAAATCCATACCGCCGGAATAGGCGCTCGCCCGCACCAAAATGGCAAACACAAAGCCCTGAATCACACCGGCAACCAGAGGTCCCAAAATTTTGCTGGTGCCGTTTTCGGTGACGTAGGCAATGGGGGACAGGTCGATTTTGTCCATGATCAGCAGTCCCACGGAAAACGTCACCACATACACCATGCTGCGCATGGCAACGGGCTTGCTGACGGAAAAATACACCCACAGTGCCAGAGGGACGTTGATGATCAGACTCAGATAACCCACGCTGATGCCGGTGACGTACTGAATCATGGTGCAGATGCCGTTGAGCCCCGACGGAGCAAACTGATTGGGGAAAATAAACAGCTCGTAGCTGACCGTTGCCGCTATGGCAATCAGGACGATGGCAACATACGTCCAGACCTTCTTTGCAACACTCATATTCGACGGAATCTCCTAAAGTGACAAAAATTGTAGCGCAGAGTGAATCCTATTCTTAATAGCCTATTCTAGCATAGGTTTTTACCACGGTCAAGGCACAAAAATGATGAAATTAAGGCAGAAAAAGTCAGTGTGAATTACACATTATGGGAAAAGAATTTTTCGCCTGCGAAATTTTCCGATTTCACGGGGGCAAATTCCCCGTTTCACGCAAAGCCGTCCCATTTTTCGTTTTTTGGTGAAGTTTTATCCTTTAACATTACCAAAAATCACTTGTTTTTTATGTTGAAATGTGATAAAATTTAGGTTGAAAGATTGTGTCCAAAATTCTGATGTTTGAATGGTTTTTGGGCTTCCAGAAAAGTGAGAAAGGAGCCGCTTTATGTATTCATCCGCCTATGTATGGGGCAAAATTCTAATGTATTTGGAGGAACGGCTGACCTCCCTGACCGTATCGGCGTGGTTTGACGACGCGGAGGTAGTGGAAATCAACGAGGAGAACCTGATTCTCTATTCTCCCTCCGACTTCCGCCGCGATTTTATCCGCCGCCGCTGCACCGATTATATTCAGGACGCGCTGAAAGAGGAGTTCCATTCCGGCGCGAAGCTGCTGGTTTTCGGGGACGAGGAGCTGAACGCCTACCATAAGAAAGGAAAATCCGCGTCCTCCATGGATTTTAACCCCCAATTCACCTTTGATAATTTTGTGGTCGGTCCGTCCAACCGGTTCGCCCACTCCGCTGCCATTGCGGTTTCAAAAACCCCCGGTCAGGTTTACAATCCCCTGTTTATTTACGGACCTCCCGGCGTGGGCAAGACCCATCTGCTTTACGCCATCGCCAACGGCATCCGCAGCCAGAATCCCAACGCAAACGTGGTGTATATCAAGGGCGACCAATTCACCAACGAGCTGATTGACGCCATCAAAACCGGTAAAAATATCGAATTTCGCAGCAAATATCGAGAGGCCGACCTGTTTCTGGTGGATGATATTCAGTTTATCGCCGGAAAGGAATCCACGCAGGAGGAATTTTTCCACACATTTAACACCCTCTATGAGAACCACAAGCAAATCGTCCTCACATCCGACCGAAAGCCCGACGATATGCTGACGCTGGAGGATCGTCTGCGCAGCCGCTTTTTGTGGGGTCTGACGGCGGATATTCAGGCACCGGACTACGAAACCCGTATGGCGATCCTGAAAAACAAGGCAAATCAGCTCGGGCTTGACCTCAGCGATGATGTTTGCAACTACATTGCCGTCAACATCACCAGCAACGTCCGGCAAATTGAGGGCACCGTGAAAAAAATCCTCGCCTACCGCGACCTGAACAATATGCCAATGGACTTGGACAGTATTTCCAAGGTCATCAGCGATATGTTCAAATCCGAGGGCGACGCCCTGCCCACCCCCAACCTCATCATCAGTCAGGTCTGCAAATTCTATAATGTGGACGAAACCGTTCTGCGCTCCACCCAGAAAAACAAAGGCACCGCCGAAGCCCGTCAGGTGGCGATCTACCTCATCCGCAAGCTGACGAACCTCAGCACGCCGGACATCGGCAAGGAATTCGGACGCGACCACTCCACGGTTCTGCATTCCATCCGCAAAATCGAATCCTCCCTGAAAGCCGGCGATACCACTATGCAGAATAATATCCGCGATATCACCGCCAACATCAATTCCAGTCTGTGATGCCGCTCCGTTGAAAAAATCCCCCCTTTAATCGGAAATTTTTTCCCGAAATTTATCCACAGCCTCTGTGGACAGTGGAGATTTTTCCTGTGGATAACTCCCCCCGAAAAATCTATCCCCAGCCCCTGTGGAAAACCTTTCAATTTTCCACATCTCCCTGTGGAAAAATTATTCTTGGCTCTCTAAGGGAAAACCCACTTATCCACATAATTTCGTACTACCCCTGTTACTGCTGCCTAAACCTATGATAGATATATCTATCTTATTTATTTACAAGAAAGGAAAACTCTTATGCGTTTTACCTGTGAAAAAAATATGCTGGTCATGGGTCTGAATATTGCAGGCCGCACCGTGGCTCAGAAAAGCAGTTTTTCCGTCATTGAAGGCATTCTGTGCAAGGCAGGTCTTGGACTGAGCCTGACGGGCTATAATATGGAAACCGCCATTACCTATGAAATCGAAGCGGAGGTCAGCGACTCCGGTCAGTGCATTCTCCCCGCCAAGCTGTTCGGGGACATCGTCCGCCGTCTGCCGGAGGGACCCGTCACCGTGGTGGTGGACGAGGACTATAAGGTGTCCATCCGCTCCGGCTTTGCCTCCTTTACCATTTCTGCGGAAACCTCCGAGGACTATCCGGAGCTGCCTGACGTAAATTCCGGCCGCGCCATCCGCATTCCGCAAAGCGAGCTGAAAGAGCTGATCGGCAGCACCATTTTCTCCGTTTCCGAGAATCAGGGCCGTCCCATCCATACCGGCGTAAAATTTGAAGTCACCGACGATTCCATCACTGCCGTTGCGGTGGACGGATTCCGCCTTGCCCGCAGAACCTATCATCCCGAGGAGCCGACCGGCAGAGAGCTGAGCTTTGTGGTTCCGGCGGCTGGTCTGAAGGAAGTGGAAAAAATTCTGACGGACGCGGACGAGGACGCCTCCTTCACGCTGGGCGAAAAGCACATTCTCTATCAGATTGGAAATGCCACACTGGTCTGCCGCCTGCTGGAGGGTGAATTCCTTGATTGGAGAAGGGTGGTTCCCACCAACTGCCCCATAAAGCTCACGGCAAATGTTTCGGATCTGACCTCCTCCGTGGAGCGCGTCGGTCTGATTGTGTCCGAAAAATACAAAAGTCCCGTTCGCTGTGTGTTCGGTCATCAGGAGCTGCTGATGCGCACCAGCACCACCATCGGCGCGGCGGAGGATCGCTGCAGCCTAGCCGGAGACGGAAAAGAGCTGGAAATCGGCTTTAACGTCCGCTATCTTGCAGACGCTCTGCGGGCGATCCCCTCCGAGGAAGTGACCTTGGAGCTGACCAACGGACTGAGCCCCATCGTATTGACCCCCGTAGATGAAAAACAGGATTTTGCCTATATGGTTCTGCCCGTCAGAATCAAAAACGGCTGAGGAGCGGCTGTATGAAAGTAACTGTAAAGCGCAGGGAAAACGTGGTTCCCGTGGCGATCACCACCGAATATATCAAACTTCAGGACGCTCTGAAACTGGCAAACGCCGTGGAATCCGGCGGTATGGCGAAGAATTTCATACTGGATGAATTGGTGACGGTCAACGGCGAAATCTGCACCATGCGGGGCAAGAAACTCCGTCCGGACGATAAATTTGAATTTGAGGGAACCACCTACCTCATTACGAACCCATGAATCTGGAAGAACTCTACGTTCGCTCCTTCCGCAATTATGAGGAAGCGAGAATCCCCTTTTCTTCCGGCGTCAACCTCATTGTGGGGGACAATGCGCAGGGGAAAACCAACCTGCTGGAAGCCATTTTCTATCTTGGCTGCGGGAAAAGCTTCCGTGCCGTAAAAACCGAGGAAATGGTGCGTTTCGGCGGTGAATTTGCGGAAATACAGGGAAAAATCTTCTCTCAGGAGCGGGAACAATCTCTGCGCTATCTTCTGTTTTCCGGCTCCCGTCCCCGCCGAATTTATCAAAACGGCGTAAAGAAAAAATGCGCCGCAGATATTGCCGGCGTTCTGCCGACGGTTCTGTTCTGCCCCGAGGACTTAATGGTTCTCAAAGCCGGCGGGAGCCAGCGGCGGCGGTTTGCGGACGGCGTCCTCTGTCAGCTTCGCCCCAACTATGAAGCTGCTCTGACGGAATACAAGCGGATTTTAGAACAGAAAACCCGCATTCTGAAGGATCGCTTTGACAATCCGTCGATGCTTGCCGTTCTGCCGGAATACAACACGCGGCTGTGTCAGGTGGGAGCGCTGCTGATTTCCTACCGCGCCCGTTTCTTTGAAAGTCTCGGAAAAGCGGCGGCAAATTATCACGGTCAGTTTTCCGGCGGTGCGGAAAATTTTACCTTGGAATACAAAACTGTTTCCACGGTAAAAGACCCGTTTGCCCCGATTTCCGTGCTTACGCAGAACTTATCGGAGCATTTAGAGAAGCATTCCCGCGCAGAACTGGAATCGGCGCAGTGCCTGACCGGTCCCCACAGGGATGATTTTACCGTCTTTCTTTCCGATATCGACCTGAAGCTTTATGGCTCTCAGGGGCAGACCCGCACCGCCGCCATCAGCCTGAAGCTGGGGCAGCGGGAGCTGATGAAGCGGGAATGGAAAGAGGAGCCGGTGCTGCTGCTGGACGATGTGCTGTCGGAGCTGGACCCCGGACGGCAGGATTTTGTGCTGAACCAAATCGTGTCCGGACAGGTATTCATCACCTGCTGTGAGCCGGATCGGTTTACAAAGCTCGGAAAAACCATTGCCGTAAAAAACGGCAGTATCCTATAAAAAGCAGAATTTTTCAAAAGAAATTCCTCTTGATTGGAGTTAAATTATGTCTGATGAAATGAAAGTAACACAAGAATACGGCGCGGAACAGATTCAGGTTCTGGAGGGTCTGGAGGCGGTTCGCAAGCGGCCCGGTATGTATATCGGCTCCACCTCCTCCTCGGGTCTGCACCATCTGGTCTACGAAATCGTGGACAACGCCATTGACGAAGCCTTGGCGGGCTACTGCAAGCACATCACCATCACCATCAACCCCGCCAATTCCATCACCGTCACCGATGACGGCCGCGGCATCCCCGTGGACATACAAGCCCAGACGGGCAGACCCGCTCTGGAGGTGGTCTACACGGTGCTTCATGCAGGCGGTAAATTCGGCGGCGGCGGCTATAAGGTTTCCGGCGGTCTGCACGGCGTTGGTGCCTCCGTTGTCAACGCCCTGTCCGAATGGCTGCGGGTGCGGGTGTTCAAAAACGGAAATATTTACGAAATGAAATTCTCCCGCGGTCACATCACGCAGGAAATGAAAATCGTAGGGAAATCCGACAAAACCGGCACGGAAGTCACCTTCCAGCCCGATCCGGAAATGTTCGACACGCTGCAATATGACTACGAAATTCTCCATGAACGGATGCGGGAGGAAGCCTTCCTGAACGCAGGACTTGCCATCACCATCACCGACGATCGGGACGATGAAAAGCAGATTTCCGACACCATGTATTATGAGGGCGGTATTCGGGAATTTGCCAAGTGGTGCAACCAGAATAAGACACCCATCCACGAAAACGTGATTTATATGTCCGGCATCAAGGGGGACGCGTCCGCCGAAATCGCCGTCCAGTATAATGACGGCTATCAGGAATTTATGCTGTCCTTTGCCAATGATGTCCGCACACCCGAGGGCGGTATGCACGAAACGGGCTTCAAAACTGCCCTGACCCGTGTTCTCAACGCTTACGGCGTGAAAAACGGCATCATCAAGGGGGACGATAAGGTTTCCGGTGATGACTGCCGTGAGGGCATCACCGTCATTATTTCCGTCAAGCTGACGGACGCCCAGTTTGAGGGTCAGACCAAGGCAAAGCTGGGCAACGCCCACATCCGCACTCTGGTTGACCAAATCGTAAACGACCAGCTTACCACCTTTTTTGAAGAAAATCCTGCCGTTGCCAAGTCGATTCTGGAAAAAGCCATGATGGCGAACCGTGCAAGAGAAGCCGCGCGAAAAGCCCGTGAATCCGTCCGCAGAAAAACCGGACTGGAATCCGGTCAAATGCCGGATAAATTGCAGGACTGCAACGAGCGCGACCCCGAGCTTTGCGAAATTTACATCGTCGAGGGTGACTCCGCTGCCGGCTCCGCCATTCAGGGACGGGACTCCCGTTTTCAGGCGATTCTCGCCATGTGGGGCAAAATGCTGAACGTGGAAAAGGCGAGAGCCGACAAAATCTACGGCAACGATAAGCTTTACCCCCTGATCGTGGCGTTGGGTGCGGGCATCGGAGAAGAATTCGACATTGAAAAGCTCCGCTATCATAAGGTGGTCATCATGTCCGATGCGGACGTGGACGGCGCGCATATCCGCACCCTGCTCCTGACCTTCTTCTTCCGCTATATGCGTCCTCTTATTGAAAACGGCTACGTTTATTCCGCCGTTCCCCCTCTGTATAAGCTGACCCGCGGAAAAAAGGTTCGCGTCGCTTATTCCGATGAACAGCGTGACGAAATTTCCGGTCAGATGCGGGCGGATAATCCCAATGTGAAAATCGACATTTCCCGTTTCAAGGGTCTTGGTGAAATGGACGCCCACGAGCTGTGGGAAACCACAATGGATCCCGAACAGCGTACTCTGCGCAGAATCACGCTGGAGGACGCCCGCCGTGCTGATGCAATTTTCACCGTCCTGATGGGCGAGCAGGTGGAGCCGAGAAAAGAATGGATCGAGCTTAATGCAAAATATGCGGTGAATATTGATATCTAATCCGTATTTTCCGTAAAAATCCGAACTTATGGAGGTGTCTTTTTTGGCACATAATCGTAGCTATAAACCCGAGGACATCCGTTTCCCCGACCAGCATATTGTGGAGAGCAATCTGGTTGACGAAATGGAGAAATCCTATATTGAATATTCCATGTCCGTTATTGTGGGCCGTGCTCTGCCCGATGTGCGGGACGGTCTGAAACCCGTTCACCGCCGCATTCTTTACACCATGTACGAAAGCGGTCTGAGCTCCGACAAGCCTTTTAAGAAATCCGCAACCTGCGTGGGCGATGTTTTGGGTAAATACCACCCCCACGGCGACAGCTCTGTCTATGACGCGATGGTGCGTCTGGCGCAGGATTTCTCTATGCGCTACACCTTGGTGGACGGACACGGTAACTTCGGCTCCGTGGACGGCGACCCTGCCGCCGCCTATCGTTATACCGAGGCGAGAATGAGCAAGCTGTCTAATGAAATGCTGCGGGACATCGACAAGGATACCGTGGACTGGGATCCCAACTTCGACGAATCCCGAAAAGAACCTCGCGTTCTGCCCTCCCGATTCCCCAATCTGCTGGTCAACGGTTCCAGCGGCATCGCCGTCGGCATGGCGACCAACATTCCCCCTCACAATCTGACGGAGGTCATCAACGCATGCGTTTGTGTGCTGGACGATCCGGAATGCACCATGGCGGATATGATGGAGCATATCACCGGTCCCGACTTCCCCACCGGCGGCATCATCATGGGCCGCAGCGGCATCCGCGCCGCCTATGCTACCGGCCGCGGCAAGGTGGTTGTCCGCGCAAAAACCGAGTTTGAGGAATTCGGCAAGGACAGAATGCGCATCATTGTCACGGAACTGCCCTATCAGGTGAACAAACGCCAGCTTATTAAGAACATTGCCGAGCAGGTGAAGGACAAGCGGCTGGACGGCATTTCCGACCTGCGGGACGAAACCGACCGCAACGGTATGCGGATGGTCATTGAACTGAAAAAGGACGCGAACCCTCAGGTGGTGCTGAATAATCTGTTCAAGCAGACCGCCCTCCAGTCCAGCTTCGGCATCATCATGCTGGCTCTGGTTGACAATCAGAAGCAGCCGAAAATTCTGTCCCTGCGGCAGATTATTGACGAGTACCTCGCCCATCAGGAAGAAATTCTGACGCGGCGGACGAAATATGACCTGCGCAAAGCGCGCGAACGGGCGCATCTGCTGGAGGGTCTGCTGATTGCGCAGGACAACATCGACGAGGTCATTCACATCATCCGCTCCGCCTATGACGATGCCAAGCAGAAGCTGATGGAGCGGTTCGGTCTGGACGATATTCAGGCGCAGGCGATTTTGGATATGCGGCTGAAGGCTCTGCAAGGTCTGGATCGGGAAAAGCTGCAAAACGAATATGACGAGCTGCAAGAGAAAATCAAGTATTATTTGGATCTTCTTTCCGATGAGGGCAAGCTAAAAGCCCTCCTTCGGGAAGAACTTCTGGAAATTCGGGACAAATTCGGTGACGAACGGAGAACCGAAATTCAGGAAATCGAGGACGAAATCGACATTGAGGATTTGATTGAGGAAGAAACCTGCGCTTTCACCCTGTCCAATGCCGGTTATGTCAAGCGGATGCCCGTGGACACCTATCGCACCCAGTCCCGCGGCGGACGGGGCGTGAACGCTCAGAATCTGAAAGAGGAAGATTTTGTCAAATCCCTGACCATCGCCTCCACCCATGACCATATGCTGTTCTTCACGGATATGGGACGGGTGCATCACCGCAAGGGCTACCAGATTCCCGAGGCGGGACGCACTGCTCGCGGTACTGCCATCGTCAATGTCCTGCCCCTTGAGTCCGGCGAAAGCGTCACCGCCGTGGTTGTCACACGGGAATTCCATGAGGATGAGTATTTGATGATGGTCACGCGAAAGGGCACCGTCAAGCGGATTCCCCTCATTGCCCTGAAAACCAACCGCAAGGCGGGCATTCGCGCCATCACCTTGGACGAAAACGACCACCTCATCAACGTCCTTCGCACCAACGGCAGCGATAATATCCTGCTTGCCACGGCTGAGGGCATGGCGATCTGCTTTAATGAAAACGATGTGCGGCTGATGGGTCGGGACGCATCCGGCGTTCGCGGCATCATGCTCAGCGGCGAGGATTTCGTGGTGGGTGCCGAAAAGACCGAGGAGGGCAAAACGCTCCTCACCGTCACCGAGAACGGCTACGGCAAGCGTACCGAGCTGAGCGAATATCTGCGCACCGGTCCCGATGGGGAGAAAATTCCGCAGGGTCGCGGCGGCAAGGGTCTGAAAAACTACAACATCACCCCGAAAACCGGCAACGTAGCCGGATGCCGCGTGGTGGGCGAAAATGACGATGTGATGCTGATTGAAAACGGCGGCGTGATCATCCGCATCCCCGCATCCTCTATCAATGTATATAAGCGGGATGTGCAGGGCGTGATTGTCATGCGCATCGAGGAGGGCAATCAGGTAATGAGTTTGGAGCGCGTGGAAAATCTGGAAGCCGACCAATCGGAAACCGAACAATGAAACAGGTAACGTTATACACCGACGGGGCTTGCTCCGGCAACCCCGGTCCCGGTGGATGGGGAGCCATTCTGGAATTTAACGGCACGGAAAAGGAGCTGTCCGGCGGGGAGAAAACAACCACCAACAACCGCATGGAGTTGACCGCCGTTATCGAGGGACTGTCCGCGCTGAAAGAGCCTTGCGCCGTGGAGCTGTATTCCGATTCCAAGTACGTCATTGACGCGCTGGAAAAGGGCTGGGCTTGGGGCTGGAAAAAGCGGGGCTGGATCAAATCCGACAAGAAACCCGCCCTGAATCCCGACCTGTGGGAGCAGCTTTTGGGGCTGACCCAAAAGCATGATGTTCGCTGTCATTGGGTCAAGGGTCACGCGCAGAATGCAAAAAACAACCGCTGTGACGAACTGGCGGTTGCGGAAAGCAAGAAATTTTCGAGGTGAGGGAAGATGTATCTGTCTATCGGCAATGATATGGCTGTGCGGAGCAGCTCCATAATCGGCATTTTCGACCTCGATAATACCACAACTTCCCACAGAACGCGGGAATTTCTGGATAAAGCGGAGAAAGAGGGACAGGTCGTTCCCTGTGACGACCTGCCGAAATCCTTTATTCTCACCGGCGAGTACGGATTCCACCGCGCCTACCTGACCTCCCTGGCACCGGCAACGCTGGAAAAAAGGCTCAAATAGTGCAGAATAAAGAGTGAATAGCTGAGAAATCCACCATTTTCAGGAGAAAATGGTGGGTTTTTACAGATAATTTTCAATATTCCGATTCAAAATCCGGTCACAGCCTCGGCAGCGAATCCTGCATTCTTTTCCATGGGAAACGCCGCGTATTTTACTCGGTTTCATTCTGATTTTCGGCATCCG
>X285_Short_beaked_Echidna__coassemble_468_pt1 | contig 21528 bp, 23 predicted proteins | sample X285_Short_beaked_Echidna__metabat2_high_PE_017 | metagenome-assembled genome bin X285_Short_beaked_Echidna | reverse complement strand
GCGCTAATGGTTTTAATGGCATTGCAGACTTGGGAAGTATTCAATTTTATTCCCTCAATGAACCTTATTTCCAAAAGCAAGAAGCGCGGATTTATCGGTGCTTTTCTTGCAGGTATTTTGGGGGGCATTTTTTCCTCCCCTTGTTCTACACCTGTTCTGATTGCACTGCTTGCCATAATAGCAGATGAGGGTAATTTGATTTGGGGTATTCTGCTTATGTTGCTCTATTCTATCGGACATAGTGCCCTTGTTATGGTTGCAGGTACTTCAATAGGCTTTGTTCAAAAAATCAACAACAGCGAAAAATATAAAAAAGCTGCTGTTATCTTAAAAATTATAATGGGTAGTGCAATTCTGCTCATTGGATTTTATATGTTTTGGCTCGCATTTTAATTAAATATAACTATATTTGGAGGTAATTGATTATGGCACTGTTTAACTTTGGTAAGAAAAAGGAAGAAGAAAAGAAGGCTCCCACTTGTGCTTGCAACTGTGAGTGTCCTACAAGTGAGGCAGAAAAAATTACAAACGATTGCTGTCCCGAAGCAAGGGACGGAATATGCTGTATTAAAGTTTTGGGTTCTGGCTGCAAATCCTGCCACGAGCAGTACGAAAACGCAAAGGAAGCGGTAAAATCTATGGGGTTATCCGTGGAAGTGGAATATATCACGGATATGCAAAAGGTAATGGAATACGGCGTTATGAGTATGCCTGCCCTTGTTGTCAATGAAAAGGTTGTTGTTATGGGTAAAGTGTTAAAATCTGCCGATGTGGAAAAGCTGTTACACAAACTTGGTTTCTAAACAGGAGGTGATCCTATGAGCAAAGAGAAAGGCGGTATCAGCATATTTCAGAAATACCTGACTGTATGGGTTATTCTTTGTATGGCTGCGGGTATTCTGATCGGAAAGTTCCTACCCCAAATTCCCGACTTCCTAAACCGTTTTGAGTATGCCAAAGTTTCTATCCCTATGGCAATTTTAATTTGGTTGATGATTTATCCTATGATGATGAAAGTGGACTTCAAAAGCATTAAGAATGTCGGGAAAAATCCGAAAGGGTTATTTGTAACTTGGGTTACAAATTGGCTGATAAAGCCTTTCACAATGTACGGAATTGCCAGCCTATTTTTCTTTGTAATCTTCAAGGCGTTTATTACGCCTGACCTTGCAACCGAATATCTCGCTGGGGCAGTTTTGCTCGGCGCTGCACCTTGTACTGCTATGGTGTTTGTTTGGAGCAGTCTTACAAAAGGTGATCCGGCTTACACCGTAGTACAGGTTGCAACGAATGACCTAATTATTCTTGTGGCCTTTGTTCCGATTGTCAAATTCTTACTTGGTGTTTCAAATGTATCAGTACCGTGGGACACATTGATTTTGTCAGTTGTTCTGTTTGTAGTCATACCTCTTGCGGGTGGTCTACTGACACGGTACTTTATAACAAAGAAAAAGGGTAAGGATTATTTCGAGAACATCTTTATTAAGAAATTTGATGGGATAACAACAATCGGATTGCTGTTGACGCTGGTTATGATTTTCTCATTTCAAGGAAACATCATCTTGGAAAATCCTCTGCATATTATTTTGATTGCTGTTCCGTTGATTTTACAGACATTCTTAATTTTTGCTATCGCTTATGTAGCTTGCAGAATTTTGAAATTACCTTATAAAATAGCGGCTCCCGCAGGAATGATCGGAGCTTCAAATTTCTTTGAACTTGCCGTTGCTGTTGCTATTGCCTTGTTCGGCACAACCTCTCCAGCAGCATTGGCTACCACAGTAGGCGTACTAACCGAAGTGCCCGTAATGCTGTTCCTTGTGAAAATCGCAAATGGCACGAAAGGATGGTTCAAAAATGGATAAGAAAAAAGTAGCTTTTATCTGCGTACACAATTCCTGCCGAAGTCAGATAGCGGAAGCACTCGGCAAACATTTTGCAGGGGATAAATACGATTTCTATTCTGCCGGAACGGAAACTAAACCGCAAATCAATCAAGACGCAGTACGGCTAATGAAACAATTGTATGGCATTGATATGGAGCAAACACAGTACAGTAAGACTATCGACCAAATCCCAACGCCTGATATGGCTATTTCTATGGGTTGTGATGTCGGTTGTCCATATATCGGCAGAGCCTTTGATGATAATTGGGGCTTACCTGATCCAACGGGACAGAGTGATGATGTATTTATTGAGGTCATCGAGCAAATAAAACACAATATCTCTCTTTTGAAATAAGATTTAGAAAAGGAGGGAATATAATGGAGGATTCAGAATGGATAAAATGTCCTATTTGTGGTAGTAAGACCCACAATAAAATTCGTCAAGATACGATCATTAAAAATTTTCCTCTCTATTGCCCCAAGTGCAAACAAGAGACAATTATAAATGTTCAAAATCAAGAAGTTACAGTCATCAAAGAGCCGGACGCATAGACGCAGAGCCGATGAACTTGTGAGCAATCACAAATCATCGGCTCTGTCTTTCATATAGAGGGAAAAGCAGCCTTACGGCTACTTTTCGGGTGCAGTATCAATTAAGGCTTTCGCAGTTGCTTTGACGACTTCCAACGATCGTTCATCGCAAACTGAAAGCATACGGAGGAGATTTTCTACCTCGGAATCTTTGGACGGCTTCTCGGGGTAGAAAATCAAATCCGCAGAAATGTTCAATTCCCGAACGAGCTTATGTAGGACATCGAAACTCGGCTTCTTGCCCTCGTTCTCGATTCGGTATAAGTATCTCTCGGTAATTCCTACTTTATCTGCCAAAGTTTCCATTGTAATATCCGCACGCTGACGGGCAGATTTGAGTATTTCTCCGAGAGTTTCAGGTATGTTATGCACTGTCGGTTCACCTCCACATTATAATTGTACTCATTTATGCCATATTTTTAATGGCACAGCAATTCAATTATAAATGAACGGACAGTTCTTAAATCGTTGAACTGAATATATTGACGGCCCCGCCAAATTAAAAAAAACGAGGTTTTGACGGGGTGATTCGTCACGCTCACACGGAATTTGCCCTTTGAACCCGTTTTCGGTTTGGAGGGATTTTTATGCGCTGGACTGCCTGCGCTTCGCTGCCTATCAGAAGCAGCGAGTATGAGCGTATGAAATAGACCGCACATACCCTAACGGTACACGGTCAAAAAAAGCATTGTTTATCTATCGGAAAAGTTCGACCTTTACCCTGAACCTACAAGCCATAGTATATATGAAATAAAGACGCACGCACTTGTGTTACGGCTGCTTTTGCCGTTATGCAGGTGCGTTTTTGTATGTAGAAGAAAGGCGTTGCCACGCTGTCGTTCACCGCCCCGATCAATCTGAATTTCTCAAATTTCAGATTGATCGGAGGTAAACGACAATGGACGAGAAGCGTCCAAAACGCAGAAAAGACAAATACAATCCCTACACACTGACCGAAAAGGAGGGCAAATACTTTCTTTCCTTTCGGGACGGACAAGGCGTGTTACGGGAATTACAGATAACAACGGAGCTGTTCGAGGTTCTGAACCGCTTTGAACTGGACGACCTTTCCGTTCTCAATGAATGGGACAGGCATTACGAACATTCAGAGCTTACCGAGGCTACACTCTATAACCGGGCGGCAATGCTCCCGGAATCGGTGGAGGACACCGTATTTCGGAGCTTACAGTATGAAGCTCTGCACAAAGCCATTAGCCAACTTCCCGAAACACAAAGGCGGCGGCTCATACTTTATTACTTTGCAGGGCTTACATACACACAAATCGCTGAAAAGGAGGGGTGCAAATATCAAACGGTACAGGAATCAATCTATACCGCTTTGAAAAATTTGAAAAAATTTTTGAAATAGCCCCTGTGTTTTAGGCTTTCAGTGAGGAAACAGGTGGAGAGGCACGAAAAACTCTCTGCCTGTTTTCCTTTTTGTATGGTGAATGGGCTTGTCCTTTGACAACTGAATACCCATTCATCAAGCACTTTCCTATTGCTATTGTGATGAGCATAAGCCACATTAGCGGCTGCGCCACGATCTGCGGAAAACGAAAGCAACAAGATTACACCGATTGAATTTATTTGGTCTTTGGCTTTCCGTTCTCCGGCAGGGAGCGATAAACGGTCGGCTATGAATATCGGGCGGCTCCCGATATGGCGACGACAAGCAATAGGGACAATGATACTCCTGTTTCGTCACAGGTCGAGCGAGCAGCATTTTTCGTATGTGAGCCGTCGCAACCAATGAAAGCAGCCGGTAGAGAACCTACCGGGGGTGAAAGGCCCGTGGAGCTGGTACGCCGCCAGCCGTTTGATGACTTCCCTTAACAATTCGGGGTGTCGAGGACAAATTGGATTGTTTGAAAATACAAAGGTCAAATGGCGGGACGGGTCTTTGAAACGGAGAATTGTTTGTATCTTCCCGACCTTAATTCTGTTCTGCCTTTGACATCTACATAGGCGATTTGTCGCCTAAATTTTCAAAGGAGGTCATTCTATCTATGAACCACACATATTTACGAGGCGATATGTATTACGCCGATTTGGGAAAAGGTATTGGCTCGGAACAAGAGGGCTGCCGTCCCGTTGTCATTATTCAAAACAATGTCGGTAACAAGCACAGCCCCACGGTGATTATCGCTTCTATCACGAGCAAAAAGGACGCCAAGCCGAAATTACCTACCCACTATCTCATCGGTGCGGAGGACGGATTGGAACTGCCCTCTCTCGTTCTTTTGGAACAGCTACGCACCATTGATAAACGCCGTTTGAGTGACTTTATCGGTCACTTATCCGAAAAACACATACAGGGTATCAATCACGCTTTGGCCGTCAGCGTTGGGCTAATCGAGAGCGTGCCGAAAAAGTTAATCCTTTGTCTTTGTCGCACCTGTGCCGATAATTTCTACGGTTCAGGTGCTTTTGTTTTGCGCCGGGTTGATTCGGAACAATCGGAAAAAGACACCTGCACTTACTGCAACAGCAGAAAAGGATTCGATTATGAGCTTATCCCGAAGAAGCGTTAAGGGGGGCTGCCTATGGAATCACAGACAGCCTATAAAATGCTATTTGCGGATTATCCTGATGTAGTCAATGTTGAGCAAATGTGTGAAATGCTCGGCGGTATTTGTGATAAAACCGCTTATCGGCTTTTGAAGTCAGGCAAAATCAAGAGCTTTATCGTCGGACGCCGTTATCGAATCCCGAAGCTCAACATATTGGAATACTTGGAATTGATAGATAAATCTACTGCGTAAAACCTCGTTTGCACATTTGGCCTATGAGGTTCTTTCTGCTACAATATCAATGTCAATGACAGATGAATCTACGCTGTACCACTCAAAGGAGGTTTTATTATGGTGGCAGGACATCTGCGAGAAAAAAACGGGTACTATCATATGGTACTAAACTATGTGGACGAATACGGCAAACGGCACACGCCGTCAAAGTCTACAGGTCTAACGGTCAAAGGAAATAAAAAGCGTGCCGAAAAAATGCTTTCCGAAGCTCGTACCGCAAAAGAGGCTGAATTAGAAGCAAGAGCAATCGAACGAAGTACAGGCAAAGCCCCCGCAGGCACAATCCTTTTTACTTCTTTTCTGCTCGACTGGCTGGAAATGACGAAAAAGAATGTAGAGGAAACGACCTACGGTGCGTATGCAATGGGAATCAAAAGCAAGATTATTCCCTACTTTGAAGATCAGCACCCCGGACTGGCTCTATGTGAGGTCACACCCAAGCATATACAGGACTACTACACCTATGAATTGACGGTGCGGGGCGTTTCCGCAAACACGGTCATACACCGCCACGCCAATATCCGTAAAGCCTTACAGCACGCTTTCAAACTTGGTTTAATTGATACAAACCCGGCGGATCGCATTGAACGGCCGAAAAAAGAAAAGTTTGTCGGAAGCGTTTACGAAGAAGATGAGCTAAACCGTCTTTTTGAGATTGTCAAAGGCGACCCCATAGAACTTGGTGTTATCCTCGGTGCATTTTACGGACTGCGCCGAAGTGAAGCGGTCGGCTTAAAGTGGGACGCGATTGATTTCAAAAAGAAAACAATCACCATTCGTCACACCGTCACACAGGCGACGATAGACGGCAAAAGCAAAATCATTCAAAAGGATCGGACAAAGACAAAGGCAAGCTACCGCAGCCTGCCGCTTGTACCGCCGTTTGAGGAATTATTGCACCGTTTGAAAACAGAGCAGGAGCTAAACCGAAAGCTGTGCGGGAAATCTTATTGCAGGAAATACACCGATTATATCTATGTCAACGAAATCGGTGAGCTTGTAAAGCCCAGTTATATCACACAGCATTTTCCGTTGGTTCTGCAAAAGAACGGGTTGCGGAAGATTCGTTTTCACGATTTGCGGCATAGCTGCGCAAGCCTTTTGTATGCAAACGGCGTAAGCCTGAAAGAGATTCAGGAGTGGTTAGGTCACAGCGATATTTCGACCACCTCAAACATTTACACGCACTTGAATTTCACTTCAAAGGTTGCGTCTGCCAACGCCATTTTAGGCGTATATCCCTCCGCTTAATGCTCTATGTCCCTCCAATGTCCCTCCTAAAATAAGCCTAAAAACGGCAAATTGCCAATGTGCGAGGGACGATACATAAGAGTTCAGAGCATAAAGAAAAGCCCGCAAACCCCAATATATCAAGGGTTTACGAGCTGTTAAGGTCTGGTGCCGGTGGTGGGACTCGAACCCACACACCCTTGCGGATAACAGATTTTGAGTCTGTCTCGTCTGCCAATTCCGACACACCGGCATTTATTATTTTAAGTCTTACTCCCGATGTCCTATCCGAGAAATCGGAGGGACATCGTGGAGGGACATTAAAAGCAAGTTACATATTCAGTTTTCAAAAACCCCCGTAAAATCAAGGGTTTGCGGGACGGTGGTATGAAACGGCGTTGTAGATTTTGAGTCCACTACGTCTACCATTCCATCACACCGGCATGGTATGCTTAGTATAATACACTTTTGCAAAAAATGCAAGAAGAAATTTTGCGGGGGTCGGGATTTCCCGACCCCAAACGCTCATTTTTCCAAAATAACCGCGCCGCTGCTCCCGTTTACAGCGGTTTTCATGAACACGGCGGCGTCGGCGGGGGACAGCTTCACCTGCTCGCCGGTTCTCATGTTCTTCACGGAACACATACCCTCGCTGATTTCATCCTCGCCCAGCAGAACCGCAAAGGGAACCCCAAGCTTGTCCGCGTACGCCATTTTCTGCTTGAACTTCTTCTGCTCGCAGTAAAGCTGCACCCGCAGACCGGAGCCGCGGAGAGCTTCCGCCAAAGCGATGGCGGCGGCAGGGTCGGAAGTCATGGGCAAAACCAGCGCGTCCGCAGGCGCGGAAGGCAGCTCGGGATTCAGCAGTCCCTGCTCGTCCAGAACGTAAAACAGTCGGGTCAGACCGATGGAAATGCCCACGCCGGGGAGTGGCTTTTCAATATAATAGCCTGCCAAATTGTCATACCGACCGCCGGAGCAGACGGAGCCGATCTCCGGATGATCCAGCAGCGTGGTTTCGTAAACCGTGCCGGTATAGTAGTCCAGACCTCTGGCGATGGTCAGGTCGATGGCAAAATTGCTTTCGGGCACACCGAACGCGCCCAGATTTGCCGTGACGGCTTTCAGCTCGCTCAGACCCAAGTCGAACATCTCATTACGATCCGCATAGCCCTCCAGAGCAGACAAAACTTCAGCATTGGTGCCGCTGATGGCAATAAAGGTCAGGATTTCGTCCGCCTGTTTCTCGCTGAGATTGCAGTCCTCCAGCAGAATGCCCTTGACCTTATCCGCTCCGATTTTATCCAGCTTGTCCACGGAGCGCATAATGTCCCCGCTCAGCCCGCTCAGCCCCAGCATGGCGTAAAATCCGTTCAAAATCTTCCGATTGTTCACCCGAATCTGGAATCGGGTCAAGCCGAAGCCACGGAACACCTTATAAATAACGGCGGGAATTTCCGCTTCGTTCAGAATATCCAGCTTGCCGTCGCCGATGATGTCGATATCCGCCTGATAGAACTCCCGAAACCGACCCCTCTGCGCCCGTTCACCCCGATAGACCTTGCTGATTTGGAACCGACGGAAGGGGAATGCCAGACTGTTGCAGTGCAGTGCCACATATTTTGCCAGCGGCACCGTCAGGTCAAACCGCAGAGCCAGATCGCTGTCGCCCTTTTGAAAACGGTATATCTGCTTTTCGGTTTCGCCGCCGCCTTTGGCAAGGAGAATCTGCGCGTCCTCGATGGCGGGAGTGTCCAGCGGGGCAAAGCCGTAGGAGGCGTAGGTGGTGCGCAGAATTTCCACCATTTTTTCAAATTGAACCTGCTTGCTCGGCAGCAGCTCCATAAAACCGGACAGCGTTCGGGGCTTGATGATTTCCATGTTGTGTATTTCCTTTCGGGTATTTCCTCAGAATCTGGGCTTGGTGCGGAGCATTTCTCTCCAGTCCAAATCGCCCCTCTGCAAGCCCATAATGAGCATTTCGGCAGAGGCGAGGTTGGTGGCGATGGGAACGTTGTGCTTGTCGCAGTGCCGAATGGTTTCGATCATCTGGCTGTCGTCCCAAGGCTCGGTGGTGTTGGGGTCGGTAAACAGCAGAACCAGATCAATTTCGTTGTAGGCAATGCGGGCGTTAATCTGCTGATGACCGCCCTGCTTATGGGAAAGGAGCAGAGTAATGGGCAGACCGGTGTTGTCCGCGATCAGCCGACCGGTGGTGGCTGTTGCGAACAGGGTGTGTCTGGACAGGACACTCTTGTAGGCGGTACAGAACTGAACCATCAGCTCTTTCTTTTTGTCGTGCGCCAAAAATGCAATATTCACAGCTGTCACTCCTTGATTTTTTATGTAAAAATAGGTTTATTTGTGATTATCGGAACGGAATCGGTTCGCGGATGCCGTCCACGCGCTTGGCAATTCGGCGGTAGGCTTTCGCGGCGTCGGAGCGTTTTGCATAGCCCAGCAGCGGCTGACCGAATGCCGCCGCCAAGGTCACATTGGGATCCTCCGGCACAATGCCCATGAGGGGCAGTCCGGCAGCGTCCATCACATCATCAATGGTCAGGCGAACGGTTTTGAGTATTTCCTTCTCCACACGGTTCACAACCAGACGAATTTGGGTCTTGCCCATCAGCTCCAAAATGTCCCCCACCCGAACGGCGTCCCGCACAGCGGCGGGTCCCGCACCGGTCACCAGCAGAAATTTGTCCGCCGCACGGGAAACCAGCCGAAATCCCCCGTCCAGCCCTGCCGGTGCATCCAAAAAGATGTAATCAAAGGAACTTCGCGTCTCCCGCAGAAAATCTGCGAATTTCTCGGTATTGATCTTCTCCGCCGCCCGATTCATGGGCGCGGTCAAGAACGCCAAGCTGCTGTAAATCGGGTGCTTTGCCGCCCGCTCCAAGGGGTATCCCCCCTCGGAAACGTCCAGAAAGGACAGTGCGCCGCAGTCGGACATTCCCAGAGAAATGTCCAGATTCCGCAGACCCACGTCGCAGTCCACGCACAAAACCCGCTTTCCCTGCGCCGCGAGAGCCGTGGCGATGCCGGCGCAGACCGAGGTCTTTCCGGTTCCGCCCTTGCCGGACACAACCGCAAACAGTTCACCCAAGCAGCATCGCCCCCCAATTACACTTTGCATCCATTATAAAGCAATTTCGCACAAAAGGCAAGAGCAATTTGGGCAATTTCCAACATTTTTTCATCACAATCCACAAAATCCAAAATTCATCTGTTTCTGTCCCCTTTTCGGAAGAATCTGATTTCCTTTGGGAAATCTCGGCAAAAAAGAACTTGCGCAAACGGAATATTAGCGGTATAATGGATTTGTAAAAATACGGGCATCAGCCCGATAATTGGAGGAATGATTCCCATGTTTCATGCTATGATCGAAACGCTGAAAGCAAATCCCCGAAAAATCGTGTTCACCGAGGGCCATGACGCCCGTATTCTGGAAGCCACTGCCCGTCTGGCAGAGGGCGGATTCCTGACCCCCGTTCTGGTGGGCAACGTGGAAGAAGTCAAGGCAAACGCCGCAAAGGGCGGCTTCAACATTGAGGGCGTGGAGATCCTCGACCCCAAAACCTATGCCGGTATGGACGAAATGGTGGAAAAGATGGTAGAGCTGCGCAAGGGCAAGATGTCCGCCGACGACTGCCGCGCCGCGCTCATGAAGGGCAACTACTTCGGCACCATGCTGGTAAAGCAGGGCTATGCCCATGCGCTTCTGGGCGGCGCAACCTACTCCACCGCCGACACCGTCCGTCCCGCGCTGCAGCTTGTGAAAACCAAGAAGGGTGCGCATCTGGTTTCCTCCTGCTTCATCATGGTTCGCGGCGAAGAAAAGCTGGCTATGGGCGACTGCGCCATCAACCTGAGCTACGAGGACACCGTGGACAAGGAAGGCAACGTGACCATGCCCGCTGCACAGAAGCTGGCTGAGGTTGCCGTCGAAACCGCCAACACTGCCAAGGTATTCGGCATCGACCCCAAGGTTGCCATGCTGAGCTTCTCCACCAACGGCTCCGGCAAGGGCGGCACCGTCAAGCTGAGCCACGACGCTACCGTGGCTGCCAAGGAAATGGCTCCCGACCTGCTCATCGACGGCGAAATGCAGTTTGACGCTGCGGTTGCACCCGAGGTCGGTCAGCTGAAATTCCCCGGCTCTCCCGTGGCGGGCTACGCCAACACCTTCATCTTCCCCACCATCGAGGCGGGCAACATCGGCTACAAGATTGCCCAGCGTCTGGGCGGCTTTGAGGCCTACGGCCCCATCCTGCAGGGTCTGGCGGCTCCCATCAACGACCTGAGCCGCGGCTGCAACGCCGACGAGGTCTACAAAATGGCGATCATCACCGCCGCAATGGTGTAAGACACAGTCTACATATCCGAAATGCCGACTGTCACAGGTCGGCATTTCTTTTTTTCGATCTTCACATTTCATTCACACTCTGTCCATCTGTCGGTTTGTATAATAACTATGCAGAATCACCCAAAAGGAGCCCTGATTGTGACATCATTTTTTATAAAACTCACCGCCGCCCTTGCCATGACCGTTGACCACACGGCGGCGAGCATCGGGCAGCTCCGCCTGTTCCCGACCCTGCCCCTGCACACCTCCTATCGGCTTATGAATCTCATGCACGGATTTGGTCGGCTGGCATTTCCGCTGTATGCGTTCTTGCTGGCAGAGGGTGCCCGCAAAACCCGCAGTATGCCCCGATATATCGGCAGACTTTTCCTGTTTGCGGTGATTTCCGAACCGTTCTTCTATTGCGCCCTTGGCTTAGAAACGCCCACTATAGCAGGCTTTTGGGAAAATGTCATGGGGCTGAACTTCGGAAATGTGTTTTTCACCCTGACCATTGCTGCCTGCGCTCTCTATATCTATCAGATTTTGGAGCGGAAAAAGGTTCGAAATCCCAAGCGGGCGTTCCTGCCCGTTTTCCTGATTGCCGCATTTCTCAGTCAGTACATCGGCAGCGATTACGGGGCATGGGGCGTGGCGCTCATCATCGCCCTGTACTTTGCCGAAACCAAGCCCCAAAAATGCGCCGTACTGGGTGTCTGGTCGGTGCTTCTGTATGCGGCAGTTTGGGGTGCTGCCGGCGGTTGGGGGGATGTGGCTGTCAACTGCCTGTTCGCCGCGTCGTCCTGCCTGCTTGTTTGGAAATACAACGGAAAACGGGGAAAATCCTGTAAATGGTGGTTCTATGCCTATTATCCCGCCCATCTGCTCCTGCTCGCCCTGCTGAAATTCGCGATTTAAGAGGAATTTTCCTATAAACATGGGCTTTTATGCAAAAAACACTTGACATTTCCCTTGAAACCATATAAAATAAATCAGTCTGCGAATGCGGACAATCCTTACTCACGGCGCGACCGTGGGTCAAAAGTCCAAAAGGAGGTGCAATCAACATGGCTAAGATTACCGGTAAGTACGAGGCGCTCTACATCATCAACCCTGCGCAGGGCGAAGAGGGCATCGCAGCACTTGTGGAAAAGTTCAAGGCAATGGTGGAAGCGGAGGGTACTCTCACAAACATCGATGAGTGGGGCAAGCGTCGTCTGGCATACCCCATCAACGATCTGAACGAGGGCTACTACGTTCTGATGAACTTCGAGTCCCAGCCCAACTTCCCCGCTGAGCTGGAGCGCGTGATGAAGATCACTGACGGCATTATGCGCTGCCTGACCACCGTCGTGGAGGAGTAAACAGTATGCTCAACCACATTACTATCATGGGTCGTCTGACCCGTGACCCCGAGCTTCGCCGTACCGGCAGCGGAATCGCTGTGACCGGCTTCACCGTGGCTGTTGACCGTGATTTCGGCGGCAGAGACGGCGGCGAAAAAGAAACCGATTTCATCGACTGCGTCGCTTGGCGTCAGACCGGAGAATTTGTCTCCAAGTATTTCACCAAGGGCAGCATGATCGTGGTTTCCGGTCGACTCCAGATTCGCAACTGGAACGACAAAGAGGGCAACAAACGCCGCACCGCAGAAGTGGTTGCGGATAACGTCTATTTCGGTGAGAGCAAGCGCAGTGCCGATTCCGGTTCCTCCTACGGTGGAAACACCTACGGCGGCAACTCTTACGGCAACGCCAATAACGGCGGTTACTCTGCTCCCGCTCCTGCTTACGGCGGCTATAATGCGCCCGCAGCGGCTCCGGTTTCCGATTTTGCGATGCTGGAGGACGAGGACTCTCAACTGCCCTTCTGATTCTTGATTTTTTCTACAGACTTACAAGGAGGGAATTTCCATGGCTAACGAACAGCGTATGCGTCCCCGCAGACGTAAGAAGGTTTGCGCCTTTTGCGTGGACAAAGTGACCAGCATCGATTACAAGGACACCGCTAAACTCCGCCGTTACCTGTCCGAGCGCGGCAAGATTCTGCCCCGCCGTACCACCGGTACCTGTGCCGCTCACCAGCGTGACCTGACTTCCGCCATCAAGCGCGCTCGCCAGATCGCCCTGCTGCCCTACGTTGCTGACTAACGTAACATCGTCCCCCGAAATCCTCGGATTTCGGGGGATTTCTTTGCCCTGAGAGGAATGCGCAGCCGCGGCATTGTCGAATTTTGTCGAGTGAAATATTTTGCGCAAAGAATTGAAAAACAGCTCCGTCTGTGATATTCTTTCCTTGTCGAATCGTGTCGAAAGGCGGGGCTGGAATGGAAACACGGAAACTTTTGATTGCGGACAGCGAGGCGGAATTCTATGCTGCCCTTCCTCGGATGATGCCGGAAAATTATCAGGTCTACACCTGCCAAAACGGCAAAGACGCGCTGGCTCTGCTCCGCAGTGTTCATCCGGACGTGCTGGTGCTGGATTTGATGCTACCGGGGCTGGACGGCATCAGTCTGCTGCAAAGTGCGTCCGCCGCAGGAATTTGCCCCATGGTGCTGGCGACCACCCGTTTTATGAGCGGCTATGTGATGGAATCCGCCACACTTTTGAATGTGGAATATGTGATTGTGAAGCCGTGTGACCTCCGAGCCGTGGCTGCCCGAATTCAGGATTTGAGCAAGCGAATCCACCCCGCTGCGCCGGAACCGATAGACTGGGACGGCAGAATCGTCGAGCTGCTTCGCGCCGTCAACGTCCCGCCGAACTTGGACGGATACACCTATCTGCGCAAAGCTGTTTTGGGCAGGGCGCAAAATCCCGCGAAGTCCCTGACCAAAGAGCTGTATCCCGACGTCGGCGCAGACTGCTGCGTGGACGGCGCAAACGTGGAACGCTCCATCCGAACCGCCATTGCGTCGGCTTGGGAGCATCGGGACGAAGAAAATTGGCTGAAATATTTTCCGAAAAGTGCCGACGGCACCCTTCGCCGCCCCACAAATTCCATTTTTATCAGCCAGCTTGCCTGCGCTTTGCACTATCCCCCAAAAGAAAGGTGAGCGTTGCGCATAAAATAAACAGTTTGCCGGCGGTGAGGATTTTCTCACCGCCGGCAAACCTGTATCCGTTTCCTATGCATCTGCCATACTGCACCCAAAACAGGAGATCGCGCCGGCGGGCTCCTGTTTTTTTGCAGCCGTACATGAAATTTATTACACGTTTTTTATGGTGCATGGAAAGGAAAACCGACGGCGCAAGGAAATGCTTTCCGAAATATTTTGAAATACTTGTCGCTTTCGGAGAGAAAACAAAGCGAAAATTATGCACTATTAACAAAATGCTGAAAACAATTTCTGTTTTGCGTTATTGCGTTGAAATGCGTTTTCAAAGATGCTATACTGAGGTCATAAGTCAGATTAAAAAACGCGGACACGGGAATGAGGGGTCTATGGATTACCATGAAAAGAGCATAATCGCAACGCTGGAGGCCTGTTACGGAACGCTGACAGAAACGGAGAAAACGGTGGCGGATTACTTTCTCTCGTCGGAGAAGAAGGAAAATCTGTCGGTTCCTTACATCACGGGCAGGCTCCATGTATCTCCTGCGTCGCTGGTGCGCTTTTCCAAAAAACTGGGGCTTTCCGGATATCGGGAGTTTGTTTACCGATATCAGTCCGGCGCGGCTCCTCATGTGGCGGACATGGTGGAGGACGCGGTCATGGTGCTCAGCACCTATCAGGAGCTTCTCAACCGCAGCTACAGTCTGCTCGATATCCGGCAGGTGGAGCGGGTGGCAGCCCTGATTGCGCAGAAACGGCGGGTTTATATTTACGGCGTGGGAAATTCCGGACTTGCCGCCCGCGAGTTTGAGAGCCGATTTATTCGCGTCGGCGTGGACGCGACCGCGGTCATCGACACCCATCGAATGATGATGGACAATGCCGGTCTGGACGCAGGCTGTCTGGTCATTGCCGTCAGCGTCAGCGGTGCCACAAAGGAAGTCATGAACGCTCTGAAAAAAGCCGCTCAGTCCGGCGCGTCCACCGTCCTCATTACCTCCCAGAGCCAAAGGGAATGGGAACAGACGTTCGATGAAGTCATGCTGGTTGCCGTGACCAAGCGGCTGGAATACGGGGATGTGATTTCGCCGCAGTTTCCGATTCTTGTGCTGATTGATATTCTGTATGTCTACTTCATCCAGCGGGACAAGGAGCGGATGCAGGAGCTGTACGGCATCAGCCTGAACGTGATTCTGGACGCGCATGACAAGCCTAAGGAAAACGGCGATTTTTTCAGACGGTGAAGAAACTAAAAAACAATAATGTGAAACTGGAGTGAACGATATGAAGCGACCCGTGGAGCGACTACTGCATCAGGTGATCATATCCTGTCAGGCTTTTCCGGAAAATCCTTTCTATGGATCGGAATACATGAAAAAAATGGCGGAAAGTGCCATTGAGGGCGGCGCAGGCGGTATCCGCGCCTGCTGGGCGCAGGATGTCAGGGCGATTCGCAGCATCACCGACCTGCCCATCATCGGCATCCACAAGGCATTCACCGAGGGCGACCCCTTGGATAATGTGATCATCACCCCCACGGTGGATGTGGCGAGCGAAATTCTGGACGCAGGCGCGGATGTGCTGGCACTGGACTGTACCGTTCGTCCCTCCCGAAGCTTTGATCAGCTTTATGAGCTGCTGTTTGCCATCCGTCAGCGGTATCCGCAGGCGGCGATTATGGCGGACCTCTCCCGACTGGAGGAGGCGCAGCAGGTGGCGAAAACGGGCATGGTGGATATCCTGTCCTCCACCTTGGCGGGCTACACGCGCGATACGCTGGGCACCGATATGGAGGGACCTTTGACCCCGCTGATTACCCAGATGAAGCAGACCACCGGCCTGCCCGTCAACGGCGAGGGCAGAATCTGGGAGCTGGCGCAGCTTCGGGACTGCTTGGACGCGGGCGCGGATATGGTGACCATCGGCACAGCTGTCACCCGTCCCCATTCCATCACCGAGCGGTTCGTCCGCTGCAACGAAGCCTACTATCGGGGCAAATAATCGGTATTTGACGTGGAAACACGCAAAAATAAACAAAAATCACAGGAGGAAATATCATGAAAACAAGAAAAATTCTGGCAATTCTCTTAGTTCTGGCTATGGCATTCTCTCTGGTTGCCTGCGGAACTCCCGCAGCAAAGAAAGCCGGCGGCAAAATGGTCGTCTATTCCCCCAACGGCGATAACGAGCTGGAAAACATTCTGGACTACTTCGGTGAGAAGTACGGCATCGAAATCGAACTGCAATCCATGGGCTCCGGCGAGTGCTATGCAAAGCTGGACTCCGAGAAGAGCAACCCCCAGTGCGACGTTCTCTTCGGCGGCATCAACTACGGCTTCTGGCTGCAGCATTCCGACCTGTTTGAGAAATATGTAGCCAAGGGCGATGAAAAGCTGGAAGAGGCTTTCCGCAACCCCAACGGCTATATCACCCTTTATACCACCAACGGCTCCTGCCTGCTGGTCAACGAAGAGCTGGAAGCCCAGATGGGTCTGGACATTCAGGGCTACGCCGACCTGCTGGATCCTCAGCTGAAGGGTCTGATCGGCACTGCTGACCCCACCGCCTCCTCCAGCGCATACGCGCAGCTTACCAACATCCTGCTGGCAATGGGCGGCTATGAGGACGAGGGCGCATGGAACTACGCCGACAGCCTCATCGACCTGATCGACGGCAAGCTGGCGTCCGGTTCTTCCGCAGTTTATAAGGGCGTTTATAACGGCGAATATGTGGTCGGTCTGACCTACGAGATGCCCTGCGTGGATATGCTCGAGGACGGCGCAGAGAATATCCGCATCGTCTACCCTGAAGAGGGTGCCGTTTGGCTGGCAGCAGGCTCCGCTGTGGTTGCCGGCGCACCCAATATGGACAACGCCAAGCTGTTCATGGACTTCCTGATTTCCGATGAGTGTCAGGAAATCATCGCCGATACCATGTTCATCCGTCCTGCCAGCGGCAAGGACAACGCCTCCGAATTCATGCCCTCTCTGAAGGACATCAACGTGATTTACGAGGATACCGTGTATACCTTCGAGAGCAAGCAGACCATCATCGACCACTGGAACGAGATCTGGGCAAAGTAAGTTATTCATAAGCAGTCTCCCGCCGCCGGAGTTGGCGGCGGGAGGCATTTCAATCCACAGAAACAGAGGATGAAAATATGAGCGTTAGAATCCGAATTGACCATGCAAAGAAAATGTATGACCAAAAGACCATTATCGAAAATCTGTCTCTGGACATCCGAGAGGGCGAATTTTTCACCCTACTGGGACCCTCCGGCTGCGGAAAAACCACGCTGCTTCGGATGATCGCCGGTTTTAACTCCATCGAGGGCGGCGATTTCTATTTTGGCGACAAACGCATCAATGATATTGACCCCAGCAAGCGGAAAATCGGTATGGTGTTCCAAAACTATGCCATTTTCCCCAACATGACCGTCCGCAAGAACGTGGCGTTCGGTCTGAAAAACTTAAAAATGGAAAAGTCTGTCATCAGCACGGAAACACAGAAGTTTATGGAGCTGATGCACATTGAGGAATATGCCGAGCGTATGCCCGAACGGCTCTCCGGCGGACAGCAGCAGCGTGTGGCTCTGGCGCGCGCGCTGGTCATTAAGCCGGACGTCCTGCTGATGGACGAGCCGCTGTCCAATCTGGACGCAAAGCTTCGCGTGGAAATGCGGACGACCATCAAGCAGATACAAAACAGCGTGGGCATCACCACGGTTTACGTCACCCACGATCAGGAGGAGGCCATGGCGGTCAGCGACCGCATCGCCGTCATGAAGGACGGGGAAATCCAGCACGTCGGCACCCCGCGGAACATCTACCGCCGTCCTGCCAACCTCTTTGTCGCCAAGTTTATCGGTCGGACAAACACACTGCCCTGCCATTTGGATTGCAGCGGCGCAGTGCCCAAGCTGGTGTTCCCCGGCGGAGAAACCGTTTCGGTGGAGCGTGTGGCGGAGCAGGAGCGGAAGGATAGGGACGTGATCGCCTCCATCCGTCCGGAGGAATTCACCATCCATGCCGTCAGCGAGGGAACGGACGGACTGCGCGCCACCGTGGAAAGCGGCATTTTCCTCGGCAACAATACCCATTACTATGTCCGTCTGCGCACAGGCGAGGAGCTTGAGGTGGTTTCCGACGAAAATGACGATTTGGAAATCAAGTCCGGCACCGAGGTGGTGCTTTGCCCCAACGAAGCGCGGATCAACCTTTTTGACACCGAGGACGAGCGCAATATCATGACGGGTGTTGTCAACGACAAGCCGGCGCAGGCGTAAGGAGGTTGCCATGAGTCACAAAAAACGGATGGACGTGTGGGTATACATCGGCATCGTCGTCTTGGCACTGTACCTGCTGTTCATGCTCTATCCCATGATTCGGCTGCTGCTTAGCTCCGTGGTCAGCGATGAGGGAAACTTCACCATGGGCTATTTCCGGCAGTTTTTCTCCAAAAATTACTATGTGGATACCATCTACAACAGCCTGCTTATCAGTACGGCGGCAACGTTCTTCTCCCTGCTGCTGGGCATTCCCTTCGCCTATTTCTATAATCTGTACGATATGAAGGGCAAGGCATTTTTGCAGGTGATCGCCATTCTTTGCTCCATGTCGCCCCCCTTTATCGGAGCCTATTCATGGATTCAGCTTTTCGGCCGCTCCGGTATCGTGACGAAGTTCGTCAGGAGCGTGTTCGGCATTGCGATGCCCAGCATTTACGGCTTCTGGGGCTGTACGCTGGTCATTTCGTTCCAACTGTTTCCCCTTGTGTTCCTGTATATGTCCGGTGCGCTGAAAAATATCGACAATTCTCTTCTGGAGGCGTCCTCCAATCTGGGCGTGTCCAAGTTCAAGCAGGTGTTTAAGATTATCCTGCCCCTGTGTATGCCGACCATTCTGGCGGCGGCACTGATGGTGTTCATGCGCGCCTTTGCGGATTTCGGCACCCCTCTGCTGATTGCCGAGGGCTTCCAGACCCTGCCTGTGCTGATTTATAAGAGCTATGTGGGCGAAACCACGGTCAACCACGGCTTTGCCGCCGCGGTCAGTGCCATTGCCATTTTGCTCACCGCCATTTTCTTTCTGGTGCAGAAAGCGGCGGCAAATCGTTTCTCCTTTACCATCAATGCCCTGCATCCCATCGAGCGTAAAAAGACTCGGAGCAAATGGACAGGCGCCCTGATGCACATTTTCTGCTACGGCATGGTCCTCTTTGCGTTTCTGCCGCAGGCGTTCGTTGTCTATCAGTCCTTCCGCAATACCTCCGGCAAGCTGTTCACCTCCGGCTATTCCCTGAAAAGCTATCGGGATGTGATTGCCAAAATGGGCCGCGCCATTCCCAATACCCTGATTGTCGGTATTCTGGCATTGGTGGTTGTCCTTGTGATTGCCACGCTGATTTCCTATATGGTGGTGCGCCGTCGGGGAACCCTCAGCAATACCATTGACGTGCTGAGCATGGTGCCCTATATCATTCCCGGCTCCGTCATCGGCATCGCGCTGGTCATCAGCTTCAACGGCAAGCCCTTGGCTCTCACCGGCACCGTGGCGATTATGGTCATCGCGCTGGTCATCCGCAGAATTCCCTATACCATCCGTTCCTCCGTGGCAATTTTGCAGCAAATCCCTCTGTCCATGGAGGAGGCGGCAATCAGTCTGGGCAGCTCCAAGCTGAAAGCCTTTACCAATATCACCATTCCCATGATGGCAAACGGCATCCTGTCCGGTGCCATTCTGAGTTGGGTGACCATCATCACCGAGCTGTCCACCAGCATCATCCTCTATACCACCAGCACAACCACCATGACGCTGGCGATTTATACCTATGTGACCCGCGGCAACGACGGCTTGGCGTCCGCTATGGCGGCAATTCTGGTCTATATGACCACAGGCTCCCTGCTCCTGTTCACCCGCTTCTCTAAAAATAAAGAATTGGCGTTCTGAGCCGAATGCCGCGCAGATTCCCCTGAAATTGACGAAACAATAGCCGAAAGTCCAACCGGACTTTCGGCTATTGCTGTGCTTTTTAGGTCAATCGTCGGCTCAGAGATAAAATTGCGGTAAGGATATCAGATAACGAACTGCTGCAGATACCGCTTGGAGATGCGAATGGAGTCCAGAATTCTCTCCCGACTGCCTTCAAAGGCTTTGTCCTCCACCTCAATGCAGGCGCAGCCGTCGAACCCGATGTCCGTCAGCGCGGATACATATTTGCCCCAGTTCACATCGCCGTAGCCGGGAAGTTTGGGGGACATATATTCCAGCGGATATGCCATGATGCCGCAATCGCTCAGCTTGTCGGGGAACAGCTTGATATCCTTGAAATGGACGTGAAAAATTCTGTCCTTGAACTCATAGAGCGGTTTAATGTAGTCCATCTGCTGCCAAACAAAGTGGCTGGGGTCGTAGTTGATGCCGAAATAGGGAGAATCTATGATGGAGAAAAGCCTGCGCCAGATGGCGGGGGTGGTCATCAGATTCTGACCGCCGGGCCACTGATCCCGTCCGAAGAGCATGGGGCAGTTTTCAATGGCGACCCGCACCTGCATGGACGCGGCATAACCGATGATATCCGGCCAGATTTCGCGAAACAGCTCGATGTTCTCCTCAACGCTCTTGTTCTGATCCCGACCGATGAACGTGGTGACGGTGTTGACCCCCAGCTTATGGGAGGCGGCAATGACTCTTTTCAGGTGCGCAATGTTCCGCTCCCGCTTTTCGGGGTCGGGGTCCATGGTGTTGGGATAAAAGGCGAGGGAGGAAATCTCCACGCCCTTTTCCTTGCAGTAGCCCAGAACATAGGCGGCTTTTTCATCGTCTAGGTTGGCAACATCAATGTGGCTCACGCCCGCATAGCGGCGTTCTGCCTTGCCCTGCGGCCAGCAGGCAACCTCCATGCAGGAAAAACCCATGGCGGACACGGTATCTACCGTTTCTTCAAAATTCCAACCGTCCAAAATGGCGGTAACAAGACCTAATTTCATGAAAAACTCTCCTTATTTGACTTCAATGGCACAGCCCTTGGCAGAGGACTCGATGCTTGCAAAAACGGCTTTCATAGCGTGGAGCACATCGGCACCGGAAATTTCCGGTTGGGTGTGATTTACCAGAGATTCCACAAACAGGTCGATGATGCCGGATGCGGTCTGGTTGTCATTGGTCTGAATTTGGTCGATTTGATAGTCGATGCGGATGCCGTCGGCACAAATCTGCTGCACCGAATATTTGGGATCGTCATACAGCCTAAGCTCGCCCTTGGTGCCGTAGATCACCGTCGTGTTGTCCTCGGCGGCATAGTAAGTCCAGCTAGCGGTCATGGTGCCCAGAACGCCGTTTTCCATCTGGTAGATGCAGATGGCGTTGTCATCCACGCCGATCAGGCTGCCTGTGGCGTCCCGCTTGTCGAGCGTTGTGAGGATGGCTTGGGTTTTTGCGATTTTGGTGCCCAAAACATACTGAATCATGTCGGTCTTGTGGATGCCCAAGTCTGCCATGGCACCCATGGCGGCCTTGGTTTTGTCGAAGAACCAGACGTTTTTGCCGGGGTCAACGCTCCATGTTTCGGTGCCTCCGTGACCGAAAACGGTGCGGAAGGTCAGCACCT
>X285_Short_beaked_Echidna__coassemble_464_pt1 | contig 21858 bp, 36 predicted proteins | sample X285_Short_beaked_Echidna__metabat2_high_PE_017 | metagenome-assembled genome bin X285_Short_beaked_Echidna | reverse complement strand
GGGTCGGACGGGGACTTTGCTATGTGCAGGACCCTGCCTCGCGGCTCAGCGTTTTGTGCGCGCAGCTTCCGAAAGAGGGAGCCGAGGTGCTGGACTGCTGTGCCGCTCCCGGCGGAAAAAGCTTTGCCGCCGCCGTTGCTATGGCGGGAAAGGGAACCATCCGCGCCTGCGACATCCACCCTCACAAGCTGGGGCTGATACAAAGCGGTGCCGCGCGGCTCGGACTGGAAAACATCACCGTTTGCAGGCAGGACGCGGCGGAGCCTGTGCCGCAATGGGTGGGGCGGATGGACGCGGTGATCACCGACGTTCCCTGCTCCGGACTGGGCATTATTCGGAAAAAACCGGATATCCGCTACAAAAACATAGAAGAAATGGCAGAACTTCCCGTATTACAACGGGAAATTCTGAACAATCAGGCGCAGTATGTAAAAATCGGTGGGGTGCTGATGTATTCCACCTGCACCGTGCTGAAACGGGAAAACGAGGAAGTGGTGACGGCGTTTTTGAAAGACCATCCGGAATTTGCTGCGGAGCCTCTGCCTCTGCCGGAGGTGTTTCCCAAGAACGAAAGCGGGATGCTCACCCTCATCCCCTGCGAATATGATACCGACGGCTTTTTTATCTGCCGTCTGCGGAGGACGCAATGAACCTGAAATCCCTGACCATACCGGAGATAGAGAATATCTTAAAAGAGCTTGGGCAGCCCGCATTTCGGGCAAAGCAACTGTTCGCATGGCTCCATAAGGGCGCAGGCAGCTATGACGAAATGACGAACCTGCCCAAGAACCTGCGGGACAGCTTGGCGGAAAATTATCCACTGAACCCGCCGAGGGCGGTGCGCAGGCAGGAATCTGCGCGGGACGGCACCATAAAATATCTGTGGCAGCTTGCCGACGGCAACTGCGTGGAAACCGTGCTGATGCGGTATTCCTACGGCAATACCGTATGCATCTCCACGGAGGTGGGGTGCCGGATGGGCTGCGCGTTCTGCGCCTCCACACGCGGGGGACTGGTGCGGCGGCTGGAACCCCACGAAATGCTGGATCAGGTGCTGTTTACGGGGCTGGATTCGGGCTTGCCCGTTTCCCACATCGTACTGATGGGCATTGGAGAGCCGCTGGACAATTTCGAGAACGTCATGCGGTTTCTGGAACTGGTGAACCACCCGCAGGGCATGAACATTTCCATGCGACACATCAGCCTGTCCACCTGCGGACTGGTGCCGATGATCGACAAACTGGCGCAGAGAAAGCTCCAAATCAGCCTTGCCATTTCTCTGCACGGGCCGAACGATGCCGTTCGGGACAAAATTATGCCGGTGAACAGGATGTATCCCATGGAGGAGCTTTTGGACGCCTGCCGGCGGTACTATCAGGCAACCTCCCGCCGAATCCATTTTGAATACGCCATGATCGACGGGGTGAACGATTCCGAAAACGACGCAAGGGAATTGCTGCGCAGGCTCAAGGGTCTGCCTGCCCATGTGAACATGATTCCTCTGAATTATGTGGAGGAAAGCCCGTTAAAGCCCAGCAGCAGGGCGGCTGTGGCGGCATTTCAGAAAATTTTGGAAAACGGCGGCGTCACCGCCACGGTTCGCAGGACGTTGGGCGGCGACATCGACGCGTCCTGCGGTCAGCTCAGGAGAAAGTATCAGCAGGAATCCGGAGCGCAGAAATAGAACAGAAAAAAAGAGGTGCGATCTCTATGCAGTGCTGGGGAATGACCGATCCCGGTTCCGTGCGAACGCAGAATCAAGACGCTTTTCAAATGGAACAGCTTGACCACAACAGCATTCTCTGCGTGGTCTGCGACGGCATGGGCGGTGCCAAATCCGGCAACATTGCCAGCTCTCTTGCCGTGGATGTGTTCGTGCAGGAGGTTCGCAGAAGCTGGCGAAGCTCCATGGATCAGGAAAAAATCGACCAGATGCTTGCAGGTGCGGTGAAGCTGGCGAATTTTACGGTTTTCGACCAATCTCAGCAGTTTTCCGAGTTCGACGGCATGGGAACCACCTTGGTTGCGGTGCTTCTGCGAGGGAAAAAAGCAACGATTGTGAACGTGGGCGACAGCCGTGCCTACGGCATCGACAGCGGCGGTATACGACAAATTACGAAAGACCATTCTCTGGTGCAGCTGATGGTGGATCGGGGAGAGCTGAAACCCGAGCTTGCCAAAACCTACCCCGGAAAGAATTTTATCACCCGTGCCATCGGCACGGAAACCACAGTGGTGTGCGACATTTTCCATCAGGACATGGAAAAGGGAGATTACCTCTTGCTGTGTTCCGACGGACTGAGCAATATGATGGACGATCAGGAGATTTTATTTGAGGTTGTCCATGGCGTGAACAAGCAGCTTTGCTGCCAGCGGCTTCTGGATATTACCAAAAACCGCGGCGCGCCGGATAACGTGACCAGTATTCTGATTTTGATCTAGGAAATCCTCGAAAGGAGCAAGTTTTGAATATGGATCAATATATAGGACGACTGCTGGACAACCGCTACGAGATCTTGGAGGTCATCGGTACCGGCGGTATGGCGGTTGTTTACAAGGCTCGCTGCCACCGGCTCAATCGGTTGGTAGCTATCAAAATATTAAAAGACGAATATGCCCGCGACGACGAATTCCGCCGCCGTTTCCACGCGGAGGGCGAAGCAGTGGCGATGCTCGGCCATCCCAACATCGTTCAGGTTTATGACGTTTCCTCCACGGAGAGCGCGAACTTCATCGTCATGGAGCTGATCGACGGCATTTCTCTCAAGCAGTACATGGAATCCAAAGGCGTTCTCAACTGGAAAGAAACGCTCCATTTTGCCATGCAGATCGCAAAGGGTCTGGAACACGCCCACAGCCGCGGCATCGTTCACCGCGACATCAAGCCCCATAACGTGATGGTGCTGAAAAACGGCTCCGTTAAGGTCATGGACTTCGGCATCGCCCGCGTGATGAACAAGAGCAATACGCTGACAAAAGAGGCTCTTGGCTCCGTCCACTACATTTCTCCGGAGCAGGCCAAGGGCGGCTATACCGATAACCGTTCCGACCTGTACTCTCTGGGCGTGGTGATGTACGAGATGATGACGGGGCGGCCTCCCTATGACGGGGAATCCGCTGTGGCGGTGGCGATCCAGCACATCAGCGGCGGCGCGCCCATGCCCTCCACCCTGAATCCCAACATCCCCGGCGGCATGGAGCAGATTATCATGAAGGCCATGGCTCTGGAGGTGGGCGATCGCTATGCCTCTGCGGGGGAAATGCTGCTGGATATGGAGGAATTCCGGAAAAATCCCGCAATTCTATTCGGATACACTTATAAAAGCGTTCTGGATGACGCAACCCGCCCCCTGAACGTTACAGGCCCCATTGCCCCCAGAACCACTGCCGAAAAGGTGGCGATGGCAAAGGGCGGCGAGGTTTCCGGAGCTTCCGCGGACGGCGTCCGCATTCGTCAGGGCGGCACCGGAGCCATTCCGGCTCCCCCCAGACCCCGCGCCGCTGTGCCTGCCGCCGGAACGCCGCAGGTTCGGGACGCGGACGTGATTCGTCGGGCGCAGCAGCGGCGCAAAGCGGAGGAGCAGCGTCGCGAGGTGGAGCGCAGCCGTGTGGCGACCGTTGCCATCGTGGTGTGCAGCGTGGTTGCCATCATTGCCATTGCCATTTTCCTGTACGCACTGTTCAACGGGGCTTTGCTCAATCGAGAGGCGGAGTATGTGGAGGTGCCGTATCTGGAGGGGGAATTCTACTCCGAGGATATCGTCAAAAAATACGGCGATTTGACCATTGTACTGGATCCCCAGCAATACGACGCAAACTACCAAAAGGGGCAGATTATCCATCAGGAACCGCTGGGCGGCAGTCGGGTGTCCAAGGGGACGGAGCTGCATCTGACCATCAGCATGGGTACGGAATCTCCGGTGAAAACCATGGAAAGCCTGATCGGCGTGACCAAGGAGGAGGCCAATTCCTTCCTCGTGGGGCAGGGGCTGAATCCGCTGTTCTATAATGAATCCAGCTATGCCTTTGAGGCGGGCATCGTTATCCGCACCGATCCGGCGGTAGGCACGGAGGTGACCGACGGGCAGACCATCAAGGTTTGGGTCAGCACGGGTCCCGAGATCGTGACGGCGAAAATGCCCAACGTGGTGGGGCTGAACATCGACCGCGCGATGGAGCAGCTTGAAGATTTGGGCTTCACCAAGGTGCAGAAGAGAAGCACGGAGAGCCTGAAGCCCAAGGGCGAGGTGGTCTACCAGTCCCAAGAAAAGGGCGTGGAGATCGATGTGAACACGGAAATTCTGCTGGAATTCTCCGAGGGTCCGGAAGTGATTCTGGAGCGGATGCCGGATCTCCTGAATTGGGATGAAAACGACGCCAAGGCGGAGCTGACCAATCGGGGCTTCCTCCATGTGATTTCCGCCCCTGTCGAGAGCAGCAAGCCCAAGGGACGGGTGCTGAGCCAGTCCATTCAGGCGGGCAAGCAGGTGGATGTGACCACGGAGATCGTGCTGGAGGTTTCCATGGGTCCTGCGGAGACGACAAAGCCCGAGGACGCGCCGCCTGTGACCAAAAGCGTGACCTTCGCCGTACCCGCCAGAGAAAAATCCTATATTCTGACCGTTAAGCTGGACGGCAGGGAAGTGAGGGAGGCGATAGATGTGCAGCCCGGTACGGACAGCGTGACGATGGAGCTGACCGGCAGCGGCACAAAGATATACACGCTGTATATCAACGGCGAGGAATACAGCAATCGGGAAGTGAAGTTCACCGATGGCTGACAGAGCTGCAGGACGAATCCTGCGTTCCATCAGCGGATTTTATGATGTGCAGATGCAGGACGCCTTGGTGACCTGCCGCGCCAGAGGAATCCTGCGAAAAGAGGGCGATTCCCCCCTCACCGGTGACATGGTGGAGATTACCATAGAACGGGGCAAGGGCATGGTGGAGAAAATTCTCCCCCGAAAAAACAGCTTCGTTCGTCCGGCGGTCGCCAACATCGACGCGCTGGTGGTGTTCGCCGCCAATGTCAACCCTGTGACGGAACCGTTTCTCATCGACCGTGTGGCGGCGATTGCCGGAGATCAGGGGGTTCCCGTCTATCTGTGCGTGAACAAGTGCGATTTAGACCCTGCGGAGGATTTGGTTCGCATCTACAAAAACGCGGGCTTTCCCGTCATATGCACCAGTGCCGAAACCGGCGATGGGGTAGAGGAGCTGCGGGCTCTGATTGCCGGAAAGCTCACCGCATTCACCGGAAATTCCGGCGTGGGCAAGAGCAGCATCCTCAATCGTCTGCATCCCCGACTGGGGCTTGCCACGGGAGAGGTTTCCGAAAAGCTGGGCAGAGGACGGCACACCACCCGCCATGTCGAGCTGTACCGTCTGGGGGAGAACACCTATGTGGCGGACACTCCCGGATTTTCCGCGTTCGACACCGACCGGATGGACGGGATTCTGAAAGAAAATCTGCAATATGCGTTTCCGGATTTCAGGGCATTTCTGGGGCAGTGCCGATTCGACGACTGCACCCATCGCAAAGAGCCGGAATGCGCCGTGAGAGAAGCCATGGAAAAAGGGCAGGTGGAAAAGACCCGCTATGACAGCTATCTGCGGCTGTACGAGAAAGCCGAGCAGATCAATGCTTGGGAACTGAAAAAATAGGGAGGGAAAACGGGTGTTTTCTCTCCTTTTTGAATTCTCCCTATTGAACGATTTTTATAGAGAAAATTTGTGAATATTTCTCAAAAAGTGCTTGACAAAACGGGAAATGGGTGGTATCATAATCGAGCGCATGTGGGGAAACTCTGCGTGTGCAATGCGATGATGCAGGAGATTGCGCCCAGCGGCGGTAACTTCTGCGGAGTATGTCCGGTCATCGGGCGGCTGAACTGCTTCGTAAGCGTTTGCGTATATCGCTGCGCCTATGGGGGATGGGTCGGCCTCGGTCGGCCATTTTTCATGGCTTAGAATGATACGCACGGCGGCGCGGACAAAACAGTTCGACCGTACCCAGACACTACGCAAACTGAGTACGATAATCAAGGAGGAAATTGAACCATGGCAAACCAGATGATCCGCATTCGGCTGAAGGCCTACGATCACCAGCTGATCGACTCCAGCGCGGCAAAAATCGTGGAGACCGCCAAGCGCAACGGCGCACAGGTTTCCGGCCCCATCCCTCTGCCTACCAAGAAGGAAGTTGTTACCATCCTTCGGGCTGTCCACAAGTATAAGGACTCCCGTGAGCAGTTCGAGCGCAGAACCCACAAGAGACTGATCGATATTCTCAACCCCAATCAGAAGACCATCGAAGCCCTGATGAGCCTCGACCTGCCTGCCGGTGTTGAGATTGAGATAAAGCTGTAATTATACGTAACAACGCAATTACGGCTGCCCGCACTGTCTGGCATCGGGCGGACGGGTCACGTTGGCGGCGAGCATCCGCTCCTGTCAACCAATAACCTATTTCAAAAGGAGAAACCAACAATGCAGAAAGCAATCATCGGCAAAAAAGTGGGCATGACCCAGATCTTCGATGAGAGCGGCAAAGTCATTCCTGTTACCGTTGTGGAAGCAGGTCCCTGCGTCGTCACTCAGAAAAAGACCGTTGAGACCGACGGCTACACCGCCGTCCAGCTTGGCTTCAGCGATGTGAAGGAATCCAAGCTCTCTAAGCCTGAAGCAGGTCATCTGAAAAAGGCCGGCGTCAGCCCCAAGAAGCACCTGAAGGAGTTTAAGCTTGATTCCGCTGCCGACATGAACGTCGGTGACGAAGTGAAGGCGGACACCTTCGCAGCCGGCGACAAGATCGACGTCACCGGCATCAGCAAAGGCCACGGCTATCAGGGCGTTATCAAGCGTCACGGTGCAGGCCGTACCCCCATGACCCACGGCGGCGGCCCTGTCCATCGTCACGCAGGCTCCATGGGCGCATCCTCTCACCAGTCCCGCATCTTCCCCGGCAAGATCGGTGCAGGTCAGATGGGCTGCGAGCAGGTCACCATTGAGAATCTGGATGTTGTCAAGGTGGACGCAGAGCTGAACATGATCGTCATCCGCGGCGCAATCCCCGGTCCTAAGGGCGGTCTGATCTACATCCGCAACACCGTTAAGAACAACAAGGTCAAGACTGTTGCCACCGGCATCAGCAAGAACCCGCAGAAGGCTTCCGGCAGAAATCCCCAGAAGGCTTCCGCAAGAGGCTAAGGAAAGGAGATCTTGAATCATGCTTAAGACTAACGTTTATGACATGTCCGGCAAGCTGGTTGGTGAGATCGAGCTGACCGAAGCAGTTTTCGGCATCAACCCCAATGCGGCTGTTGTCCACGATGCTGTTAAGAGCCATCTGGCCAACAAGCGTCAGGGCACGCAGAGCGCACTGACCCGCGCGGAGGTTTCCGGCGGCGGCCGCAAGCCTTGGCGTCAGAAGGGAACCGGCCGTGCCCGTCAGGGCAGCACCCGCGCTCCCCAGTGGAACCACGGCGGCATCGTGTTCGCTCCCAAGCCCCGCGATTACAGCTTCAGCCTGAACAAGAAGGCAAAGCGTCTGGCTCTGAAGAGCGCGCTGAGCGCAAAGGCTTCCGAGTGCAGCGTGGTGGTCATCGACGCCATCAAGATGGACACGCCCAAGACCGCTGACTTCGCAAAGTTCCTGAAGGCTGTCGGCTGCGACACCAAAACTCTGGTCGTCACCGCTGAGGCAAACGCCAATGTGGTCAAATCCGGCCGGAACATCCCCGGCTGCGAGGTCACGTTCGCAAACCTGCTGAACGTTTACGACATTGTCAACGCCAACAAGCTGGTGGTCGATATGGCCGCTCTGAAGAAGATTGAGGAGGTATTCGCATAATGAACGCTTACGATATCATCAGAAGACCTGTCATCACCGAGCAGTCCATGGAGGCTGTGGCTGACAAGAAGTACGTTTTCATGGTGGCTGTCAACGCCAACAAGACCGAGATCAAGGCCGCTGTCGAGCAGGCTTTCGGCGTCAAGGTCGCGAAGGTCAACACCATCCGTATGCAGGGCAAGGTCAAGCGCACCGGTGCTTATCCCACCGGCAAGCAGGCCGCTTACAAGAAGGCGATCGTCACTCTGACCGCCGATTCCAAGACCATCGAGCTGTTCGAGGGTATGGTCTAAAACCAATCTCGATAAAGGAGAAAAACGCAAATGGCTATTAAGACTTTTGAGCCTTACACCCCCGCTCGCAGAAACATGACTGTTTCCGCTTTCGACGGCGTGGATAAGAAGGCAAAACCTGAGCGTAGCTTGGTTGAGACCCTCAAGAAGAACGCAGGTCGCAACAGCTACGGTCACATCACCGTCCGCCATCGCGGCGGCGGCAACAAGCGCAAGTATCGCGTCATCGACTTCAAGCGTCAGAAGCTGGATATGCCCGCTACTGTTCAGCGCGTCGAGTACGATCCCAACCGCTCCGCTTTCATCGCCCTCATCAAGTATGAGGACAACACCCTGAGCTATATTCTGGCTCCCTACGGTCTGAAAGCCGGCGACGTGGTGGTTTCCTCCGCCAACGCCGACATCAAGCCCGGCAACTGCCTGCCCATCGCCAACATTCCCGTCGGCACCGTCATCCACAACGTAGAGCTGCAGCCCGGTCACGGCGCACAGCTTGTCCGTTCTGCAGGTACCGCCGCTCAGCTGATGGCTAAGGAAGGCGAGCTGGCTCAGGTTCGTCTGCCCTCCGGTGAAGTGCGTTACATTCGTATGAACTGCACCGCCTGCATCGGTCAGGTCGGCAATCTGGATCACGAGAACGTCCACATCGGCAAGGCCGGTCGTACCCGCCATATGGGTATCCGTCCCACCGTTCGCGGCTCCGTTATGAACCCCAATGACCACCCCCACGGCGGCGGCGAGGGTCGTGCTCCTGTCGGCCGTCCCGGCCCTGTGACCCCTTGGGGCAAGCCTGCACTGGGCTACAAGACTCGCAAGACGAAGAACCCCACCAACAAGTTCATCGTCAAGCGCAGAAACAGCAAGTAAGGAGGAAATGAAATGAGCAGAAGTATCAAAAAGGGCCCTTTCGTAGCTCCTGAGCTGTATAAGCGCGTTGAGGAGCTGAACAAGGCCGGTGACAAGAAGGTTCTGAAGACCTGGTCCAGATCTTCCACCATCTTCCCCTCCTTCGTTGGTCACACCATCGCTGTCCACGACGGTCGCAAACACGTTCCCGTCTATATCACCGAGGATATGGTTGGCCACAAGCTGGGTGAGTTCGTACCCACCCGCGTTTTCCGGGGTCACTCCGGCAGCAAAACCGCTAACAGCAAGTAAGGAGGAAGAAAAATGGAAGTTTTTGCACACGTTAAATTCGTCCGTATGTCTCCTCGCAAGGTTAAGCTGGTTTGCGACATGATCCGTGGCAAGGACGTTAAGACCGCCGCCGCTCTGATGAGCCAGACCTCTAAAGCAGCCTGCGAGCCTATGGCTAAGCTGCTCAAGAGTGCAGTGGCCAATGCGGAGCACAACAACGGCATGAACGCTGACAACCTGTACGTTTCCACAGTTGTTGCCAATCCCGGCCCTATCCTGAAGCGCGGCCGTATTGCATCCCGCCGTGGTTTCGTTCGGATCAACAAGAGAACCACTCACATCTCCATCGGTGTGAGCGAGAAGGCTTAATCAGGAGGTAGCTATGGGACAGAAAGTTAATCCCCATGGACTGCGGGTAGGCGTTATCAAGGACTGGGATTCCCGCTGGTACGCCCGCGAGGACAAGGTCGGTGACCTGGTCGTCGAAGACTACAACATCCGTAAGTATCTGAAGAACAAGCTGTACGCCGCCGGCGTCGCTAAGATCGAGATCGAGCGCAGCAATGGCAAGGTCAAGATCAACATCAACTGCTCCCGCCCCGGCGTGGTGATCGGTAAGGCCGGTGCCGAAATCGAGAACCTGCGCAAGGAAATGGAAGCAAAGCTGGGCAAGAGCGTGAACCTGAACATCGTTGAGGTTCGCAGCCCCGACCTGAATGCACAGCTCGTCGCTGAAAACATCGCACAGCAGCTGGAGAAGCGTATCTCCTTCCGCCGCGCTATGAAGAAGGCGATGCAGCAGGCCACCCGTCTGGGTGCCAAGGGCATCAAGGTCACCTGCGGCGGCCGTCTGGGCGGCGCAGAAATCGCCCGCTCCGAGACTTATCACGAGGGCACCATCCCCCTTCAGACCATCCGTGCCGACATTGAGTACGGCTTTGCTGAGGCTGCCACCACCTACGGCCGCATCGGCGTGAAGGTTTGGATCTACAAGGGCGAAGTCCTCAACACCACTCTGCGCGCCGCAGCTCCCGAACAGGCTCCCCGTGAGCGTCGGGACCGCCGCAACGGTGACCGCCGTCAGGGCGACCGCCGTCAGGGTGATCGCCGCAACGGCGAGAGAAGAAACTTTAACCGTGAAGGAGGTAACCGGTAATGCTGATGCCTAAAAGAGCAAAGTACCGCAAGGTTCAGCGCGGCCGCATGACCGGCACCGCCTCCCGCGGTAATACCGTTTCTTACGGTGAATTCGGCATTCAGGCTCTCGAGCCCGGCTGGATCACCGGTAACCAGATCGAGGCCGCTCGTATCGCCATGACTCGTTACACCAAGCGTGGCGGTAAGGTCTGGATCAAGATCTTCCCCGATAAGCCCTACTCCAAAAAGGGTCTGGGTTCCCGTATGGGTTCCGGTAAGGGCGCACCCGAGGGGTGGGTCGCAGTCGTAAAGAATCAGAAGGTGATGTTTGAAATCGGCGGCGTTTCCGAGGAAATTGCCCGCGAGGCTCTGCGTTTGGCACAGCACAAGCTGCCCATCAAGACCAGAATCATCACCAAGGAAGTCGAAACTGAGATTGGTGGTGAATAATGATGAAGGCAGCAGAAATCAAAAACCTGTCCGTTGAAGAGCTGAACAAGAAGCTGGGCGAGCTGAAAAAGGATCTGTTCATGTTGCGGATGCAGCATGCGACCAACCAGCTCGAAAACCCCATGCAGCTGGCAGCCGTTAAAAAGGACATTGCCCGCATCAAGACCATTATTCGTGAGAAAGAGACCAACGTCTGAGGAGGATACGTAAATGACTGACAATAGAGCGTTCCGTAAAACCAGAATCGGTCAGGTCGTTTCTGACAAGATGGACAAGACCATTGTGGTTGCGATCGAGGATAGCGTCCGCCATCCTCTGTATAAGAAGACCATGAAGCGCACCTATAAGCTGAAAGCCCACGATGAGAACAACGAGTGCGGCATCGGCGATACCGTGGAAGTCATGGAGACCCGTCCCTTGTCTAAGGACAAGAACTGGAGACTGGTCAGAATCATTGAAAAGGCGAAGTAAGGAGGTCGGAAACGAATGGTTCAGGAAGAAAGCTATCTGAAAGTTGCCGACAATACCGGCGCAAAAGAGATCCACTGCATCCGTGTTCTGGGCGGCTCCAAGCGTAAGTACGGCAACATCGGCGATGTTATCGTTGCTTCCGTTCGTAAGGCAGCTCCCGGCGGCACTGTGAAGAAGGGCGAGGTCGTTAAGGCCGTGATCGTCCGCTCCAAGCGGGGCGTCCGCCGTGAGGACGGCAGCTATGTTCGCTTCGACGAAAATGCTGCGGTCATCATCAAGGACGACAGAAACCCCAAGGGTACCCGTATCTTTGGACCGGTTGCTCGTGAGCTGCGTGAGAAGGATTACATGAAGATCCTGTCTCTGGCTCCCGAAGTCATCTAATGGGGGAACCGAAGAATGAACATTAAGAAGAATGACACCGTGATCGTCCTGTCCGGCAAGGACAAGGGCGTTAAGGGCAAGGTTCTGGTAGCCATGCCCGCCGACAACAAGGTTATCGTGGAGAAGGTCAACGTCGCTACCTGCCACACCAAGCCTCGCCGTCAGGGCGAGCAGGGCGGCATCGTCAAGCGCGAGACCCCCATCCGCACCTGCAAGGTTGCCCTGTACTGCGAAAAGTGCGGCAAGGGCGTCCGCGTCGGCTCCAAAGTCGAGGGTGACAAGAAAATCCGCATCTGCCGCAAGTGCGGCACCGAAATCTGAGAAAGGAGTTATCTATCATGGCTAACAGAATGAAAGAAAGATATGCCTCTGAGATCGCTCCTGCTCTGAACAAGAAGTTCGGCTACAAGAGCGTCATGCAGATCCCCAAGCTGGACAAGGTTATCGTCAATGTCCGCTGCGGTGAGAGCAAGAACAACGCCAAGGAAATCGAAGCCATCGTCAAGGACTTGGGCATCATCACCGGTCAGAAGGCCGTGACTGTCAAGGCCCGCAAGAGCGTTGCTAACTTCAAGCTCCGTGAAGGCGAAACCGTCGCTGTGAAGGTCACTCTGCGCGGCGACAAGATGTACGAGTTTTTGGACCGCCTGTTCAGCGTGGCCCTGCCTCGCGTCCGCGACTTCCGCGGCATCAACCCCAACTCTTTCGACGGCCGCGGCAACTACGCCTTCGGTCTGAAAGAGCAGCTGATCTTCCCTGAGATCGAGTACGATAAGGTCGACAAGCTCCGTGGTATGGATATCTGCATCTGCACCACCGCTGCCAATGACGAGGAAGCCAAAGAGCTGCTCAGCCAGCTTGGCGCTCCCTTCACCGCTTGATTTTAGGAGGGTTACAAAATGGCTAAAAAGTCTATGATCCTGAAGCAGCAGGCTGAGGCAAAGTTCTCCAGCCGCCGCTACAACCGCTGCAAGATCTGCGGCAGACCCCATTCCTACCTGCGTGATTACGGCGTTTGCCGTATCTGCTTCCGTGAGCTGGCCTACAAGGGTCAGATTCCCGGCGTTCGTAAGGCCAGCTGGTAAGGTTTTAGGTCCGATCAAAATGTGAAAAAGATGCGAAGAGTCCCGGGAAGATGGCTCTGAGAACCCTCGGAGCGCATTCCCCGGATACCTTCCCATCTCAACGGGTTAAGCCCGTAACTTCTTAAAGGAGGATAATCAACATGCAAATCACCGATCCCGTAGCAGATATGCTGACCCGTATTCGGAACGCGAATTCTGCAAAGCACGAAACTGTGGATGTCCCCGCTTCCAACCTGAAAAAAGCGATTGCACAGATTCTGCTGGACGAGGGCTACATCAAGTCCTTCTCTCTGGTGGACAACGGCAATCAGGGCGTCATTCACATCACTCTGAAGTATCTGGCTAAGAAGCAGCAGGTCATTTCCGGTCTGCGCCGTGTTTCCAAGCCCGGTCTGAGAGTTTACGCCAGTGCCGACGAGCTGCCCAAGGTCCTCAAGGGTCTGGGTATCGCCATCGTTTCCACTTCCAAGGGCGTTATGACCGACAAGAAGGCTCGTGAACAGCACATCGGCGGCGAAGTTCTGGCCTTTGTCTGGTAAGGAGGAGCAAGAATGTCTAGAATCGGTAAGAAGCCGGTAATCATTCCGGCAAACGTTACGGTTGACATCGCGGAAAACAACGCTGTCACCGTGAAGGGACCTAAGGGCACCTTGAGCTACACCTTCCATCCCGACATGATTTTGAAGGTCGAGGGCAATGTCCTGAGCGTGGAGCGTCCCGACGAAGAGCACCTGCACAAGTCCCTGCACGGCCTGACCCGCACACTGCTGAGCAATATGGTCGAGGGCGTGGACAAGGGCTACAGCAAGGAGCTGGAAGTCAACGGCGTGGGCTACCGTGCCGAGAAGAAGGGCACCCAGCTGGTCATGCGTTTGGGCTTCTCCCATGAGGTCATCATGGACGAGATCCCCGGCATCACCGTAGAGGTTCCCGGTCCCAACAAAATCATCATCCGCGGCATCGACAAGCAGGTCGTTGGCCAGTTTGCCGCAGAAGTCCGCGGCAAGCGTCCCCCCAAACCCTACAAGGGCAAGGGCATCAAGTATACCACTGAGGTCGTCCGCCGTAAGGTTGGTAAGACCGGTGGCAAAAAGTAATGGAGGTATGCCGAAATGGTTCGCAAGATCGATAAAAATGCAATGCGCCTGAAGCGGCATGTTCGCGTTCGCGGCAAGATCACCGGTACCCCCGAGTGCCCCCGTCTGAACGTGTTCCGCTCCAATGCGAATATCTACGCCCAGATCATCGATGATGTAAACGGCGTGACGCTGGTTTCCGCAAACACCCTGGAAAAAGGCTTTGAAGGCACCACCGGCAATGCAGAGGCTGCAAAGAAGGTCGGCGTCGTACTGGCCGAACGTGCAAAGGCAAAGGGCATTGAGGAAGTCGTGTTCGACCGAGGCGGCTATGTTTACCACGGCCGCGTCGCTGCCCTGGCTGAAGGCGCCCGCGAAGGCGGCCTGCAGTTCTAAAGAGTGAGGAGGAAAAGAAATGGCTTATAATAAGACGAACAATGAAGCTTCCGAGCTCATTGAGAAGGTCGTTTACCTCAACCGTGTCAGCAAGACCGTTAAGGGCGGCCGCGTCATGAAATTCTCCGCTCTGGTTGTTGTTGGCGATGGCAAGGGTACCGTGGGCTACGGTCTGGGCAAAGCTGCCGAGGTTTCCGAAGCTATCATCAAGGGTATCGCCGATGCTAAGAAGAACATGGTTAAGGTTTCTCTGGCAGGCGACACCATTCCCCACGATGTCACCGGCATCTTCGGCGCAGGCAAGGTTCTGCTCAAGCCCGCTCCCGAAGGCACCGGCGTTATCGCCGGCGGCGCAGTCCGTGCCGTCATGGAGGCAGTTGGCATCAAGAACATCTGTGCAAAGTGCCTGCGCTCCAACAATCCCCAGAACGTGGTCAAGGCCACCATGGTTGGTCTGACTTCCCTGCGTTCCCCCGAGCAGGTTGCTGCTATTCGTGGTAAGAGCGTAGAAGAAATTGTTGGTTAAGGAGGGCAATTAACATGGCAAACCTGAAAATCAAACTTGTTAAGAGCCTGAACGGTCGTCTGGTGAAGCACATCGCTACTGCTGAGAGCCTTGGTCTGCGTAAGATCGGACAGGTTACCATCCAGCCGGACAACACTCAGACCCGCGGCAAGATCGCCAAGATCGGCTATCTGCTGCAGGTCACCGAAGTTGAATAAGGAGGAGAAGAACAATGAAACTTCATGAACTTTCTCCCGTTGCCGGCTCCACGCATGTCGGTAAGCGTAAGGGTCGCGGCGTCGCTACCGGTAACGGTAAGACCGGCGGCCGTGGTCACAAGGGTCAGAAAGCCCGCTCCGGCGGCAAGGTCCGCGCAGGTTTTGAAGGCGGTCAGATGCCTCTGGCTCGCCGCGTCCCCAAGCGTGGTTTCAACAACATTTTTGCAAAGCCTCTGACTTCCGTCAATCTGGCTGTGCTCAACCGTTTTGAGGACGGCTGTGTTGTGGATGCCGCTGCTCTGATTGAGGCCGGTGTGATCGTTTCCTGTCCCAATGGTCTGAAAGTGCTGGGCAACGGCACCCTGACCAAGAAAATCACTGTTAAGGCCGCGGCTTTCTCTGAGTCTGCTAAGGAAAAAATCGAGCAGGCAGGCGGAAAGGCCGAGGTGGTCTAAGTGTTAGAGACGCTGCGCAATGCTTGGAAGATTCCTGAACTGAAAAAGAAGATCATCTTCACCCTGTTCATTCTGCTGCTGTACCGTGTGGGTAACGTCATTCCCGTTCCTTTCATCAACGTGGCAACTCTGGCAGGCTACTTCGACAATGTGCTCTCCAGCACCATTCTGGGGCTGTATAACGCAATGTCCGGTTCCGCATTCTCCCGTGCAACCGTATTCGCTCTGGGCATTCAGCCCTACATCACTTCTTCCATTATCATCCAGCTCCTGACCATTGCCATCCCCGCTCTGGAGCGGCTGGCAAAGGACGGCGGCGAGGAAGGTAAAAAGAAAATCAACGACATCACCCGATATGCCACCGTCGGCCTTGGTCTGCTGATGGGCTGGGCATATTACATGATGCTGTGCAACTACGAGGTTTCCTACGGTCTGCCTATCGTGACCCAGAAGGGCTTCCTGCCCGGTCTTGTCATCGTGCTGGCATTCACCGCCGGTTCCGCCGTGGTTATGTGGCTGGGCGAGCAAATCACCGAGTTCGGTATCGGCAACGGCATCTCCATGATTCTGTTTGCCAACATCATCTCCGGTATCCCCGCCATGGTCAATACCCTGTTCCACATGATTTGGTGGCAGATCCTCATCGTGCTGGTGGGTATGGCAGCTCTGGTGCTGTTCATTATCTTCATCAATGACGCCGAGCGTCGGATCCCCATCCAGTACGCAAAGCGCGTTGTGGGCCGTAAGGTTTACGGCGGTCAGAACACCAACCTGCCCATCAAGGTGGCCATGTCCGGTGTTATGCCTGTCATCTTCGCCCAGTCTATCTGCTCCCTGCCTGCTACCATCTGCGCATTTACCGGCGTGGGTCAGGGCAACTGGTGGTTCGACCACCTGTGGAGCCCCTCCAGCTGGTTCTATGCGGTGATCTACTTCATCATGATCTTCTTCTTTAGCTGGTTCTACTCCACCATTCAGTATGATACCGTGGAGATTTCCAACAACCTGAAGTCCAACGGCGGCTTTATCCCCGGCTTCCGCCCCGGTAAGCCCACCGCCGACTTCATCCAGAAGGTCATCAACAAGATCATTGTCTTTGGTGCGGTGTATCTCGGCATCGTGGCTCTGCTGCCCATCATCGGCGGCAATGTGATGTCCGGCGTCAAGAACCTTGCCATCGGCGGCACTTCCATCATCATCGTTGTGGGCGTTGCGCTTGAAACGGTGAAGGCTCTGGAAGCGCAGATGATGATGCGCCACTACAAGGGCTTTCTGGACTAAGGGAGGGCATTGGCAGGATGAATCTCATTCTACTGGGCGCGCCCGGCGCCGGAAAGGGGACACAAGCGGAGCTGCTTGTTGAAAAGCTTTCCATCCCCGCCATCTCTACCGGGAACATGCTCCGAGAAGCCATGGCAAACGGCACGGAGCTTGGCAAACAAGTGAAAACCTACATGGACGGCGGTCTGCTGGTTCCCGACGAGCTGATTCTCGGCATCGTTGCGGAGCGCGTGACCGAGCCCGACTGCAAAAACGGCTTTATTCTGGACGGGGTGCCTCGCACCCTCGCCCAGGCGGAAGCTCTGGAGGCAAAGGGCGTTCGTATCGACCATGTGGTTTCGATTGAAGTTGACGACAGCTTGATCGAGGACCGGATGACCGGCCGTCGGGTTTGCGGCAAATGCGGCGCAAGCTATCACGTTGTTGCCAATCCTTCCAAGGAGGAAGGAGTCTGCGACCTGTGCGGCGGCGAGCTAATCATCCGTAAGGATGACGTGCCCGAAACCGTCCGCACAAGACTGGAGGTTTACCACGCTTCCACGGAAATCCTCAAGGATTTCTACGGCAAGCTGGGCAGACTCCGTCTGGTCAACGGCAACCAGTCCATTGAAGGAGCCAATGAGGATATCCTCAAGGCGATAGGGGCTCAGGTATGATCTCAATCAAAAATGAACGTGAGCTGGAATCGATGCGTCAGGCCTGCAAAATTACCGCGGCAGCCCGTGCCTTGGCAGGGGAAATGGTAAAGCCCGGCGTTTCGACAAAGGCGATAGATCAGGCCGTCCGCGATTATATCGTTGGTCAGGGCGCGAAACCGTCGTTCCTGAACTATAACGGCTTCCCTGCAAGCGCGTGCATTTCGGTAAACAGCACGGTGATCCACGGCATTCCGGATGGCTACATTCTGAAGGACGGGGATATCGTGTCCGTTGATGTGGGCGCGTTCTATAAGGGATTTCACGGCGATTGTGCAGCAACCTTTGCCTGTGGTGCCATCAGCACCGAAGCTCAGCGGCTGATTGATGTGACAGAGCAAAGCTTCTTTGAAGGCATTGCCCTTGCCACACGCGGCCATCGAGTGCAAGATATCTCCCATGCCATCCAGACGTATGTGGAGTCTAACGGTTTTTCAGTTGTTCGTTCTTTCGTGGGTCACGGCGTAGGACGAAAACTGCATGAGGAGCCGGAAGTTCCGAATTTCGGAAATCCCGGACGTGGACCCCGACTTGTTCCCGGTATGACCATTGCGGTGGAGCCGATGGTGAACGCAGGCGTTTACGACGTCCGTGTTCTCAAGGACGGCTGGACCACGGTGACTGCCGACGGAAAGCTCTCGGCTCACTATGAAAATACTGTACTCATCACCGACGGCGAGCCGGAAATACTCACCGTCACCGAAGGACTTTGAACTATGGAACCAGCGCAGCCGGATATATGTATTTCGGATGTGGTAATTTCTATCGCAGGTCGGGATCGGACGGAATGGTTTTATGTCATCGACACAGAACCGGACTACCTGATTCTGTCCAACGGAAAGGACCGAACACTGGATAAGCCCAAGCGGAAAAAGCGGAAGCACGTACAAAAGGTCCTTCGCTCTGAGACCAGAGTCGCCCAAAAGCTAAGGCAAGGCGACAAAGTGCTCAACAGCGAATTACGAAGAGATCTGGCGTTTCTCGCCGGAGGATTGCAAGCGAACAACCTAGGAGGTTAAAAACTTGGCTAAGGACGACGTAATCGAGATTGAGGGCATCGTAATCGATGCACTGCCGAATGCTATGTTCAATGTTGACATTGGCAACGGACACACCATTCTGGCACACATTTCCGGCAAGCTCCGAATGAATTTCATTAAGATCTTGCCCGGTGACAAAGTAACGCTTCAAATGTCTCCTTATGATTTGACCCAAGGTCGGATCACTTGGAGAAGCAAGTAAAATAAGAGAAAACCGTTCTCATATGGAGGTTAAACAGTATGAAGGTAAGACCGTCCGTTAAACCCATGTGCGAAAAGTGTAAGATCATCAAGCGCAAGGGTCGCGTTATGGTAATTTGCGAAAACCCCAAGCATAAGCAAAGACAAGGCTAATAGGAGGTGCTGAAAAGATATGGCACGTATTTCTGGTATCGACCTTCCCCGCGATAAGCGGATTGAAGTTGCTCTGACCTATATCTACGGCATTGGACCTGCCCGTGCAGCCGAGGTTATCAAGACCACCGGTATCAACCCCGATACCCGCGTCAAGGACCTGACTGAAGAGCAGGAGTCCATGCTGCGTGATGCCATCGAGCATCAGTATATCATCGAAGGCGACCTGCGCCGTGAAACCGCTCTGAACATCAAGCGGCTGAGCGAAATCGGTTGCTACCGCGGTCTGCGTCATCGCCGTGGCCTGCCCTGCCATGGCCAGCGTACCAAGACCAACGCCCGCACTCGCAAGGGTCCCAAGAAGACCATTGCAAACAAGAAGAAGTAAGGAGGGATATGTAAATGGCTGCTAAAGCTGCTAAGAAAGTCGTGAAGCGTCGTCGCGAACGCAAGAACGTAGAGAAGGGTGCGGCACATATCCGCTCCTCTTTCAACAACACCATGGTTACCATCACCGATCTGGAAGGTAACGCCCTGTCTTGGGCTTCCTCCGGCGGACTGGGCTTCCGTGGCTCTCGGAAATCCACTCCCTTTGCCGCCCAGACTGCTGCGGAAACCGCTGCAAAGGCTGCAATGGAGCATGGCCTCAAGACCGTTGAGGTCTATGTCAAGGGCCCCGGTCAGGGACGTGAGGCTGCGATCCGCGCCTTGCAGACCGCCGGTCTGGAAGTCGTTATGATCAAGGACGTGACTCCCATTCCTCACAATGGTTGCCGTCCTCCCAAAAGACGTCGTGTCTGAGAAAGCAATAGGAGGAATTTTGCGCTATGGCTAAGAATATGCAGCCCGTGCTGAAGCGTTGCAGAACGCTGGGCGTTTCTCCTGCCGCAATGGGTTATTCTAAGACTTCCAACAAGAACCCCGGCGGCCAGAGAAGAGCTAAGAAGTCTGAGTACGCTACTCAGCTGACCGAGAAGCAGAAGGTCAAGTTTGTTTACGGTATCCAGGAAAAGCAGTTCCGGAATTACTATGAAAAGTCTGTTCATGCAGAGGGTAATACCGGCGAAAACCTGCTGACTTTCTGCGAACGCCGTCTGGACAACGTTGTTTACCGTCTGGGCTTCGCCAACACCCGCCGTCAGGCTCGCCAGTTGGTGAACCACGGTCATTTCACCGTGAACGGAAGCCGCGTCAACATCCCCAGCTATCTGATCAAAGCCGGCGATGTGGTGGCTGTTTCCGAGAAAGCTGCCTCCAACAGCTTCTTCAAGAAGCTGAAGGAAGACGATACGTTCGTTGCTGCCCCCAAGTGGCTGGACCGTGATAAGAATACCCTTCAGGGTAAGGTTATTGCTATGCCCACCAAGGCCGACATCGACTTCGAGATTGCAGAGCATCTCATCGTCGAGTTGTACTCCAAGTAATAATCTCCCCTCTGTCTGTACGCAAGTTTGTCTGGTGGGGAAGATTCTTCCCCACACTATTAAGGAGGGTTTTGATTCATGGTAGAAATTGAAAAGCCTCGCATTACCTGTCTTGATTCCGTCGAGGATCCCTCTTACGGCAAATATGTCGTGGAGCCTCTGGAACGCGGCTACGGCATGACTCTGGGCAACTCTTTGCGCCGGATCCTGCTGAGCAGCCTGCCCGGCTACGCCGCCACCTCCGTGAAGATCCAAGGCGTCCAGCACGAATTCTCCACAATCCCCGGCGTGACCGAGGATGTGACGGAAATCGTCCTGAACGTCAAGCGGATCACGCCGAAACTGCACTGTCAGGGCGTTAAGACGGTTCACATCGACGCCGTCGGTCCCTGCGAAGTCACCGCCGGCGATATCAAGGCAGATGCTGAGGTCGAGATCCTGAACCCCGAGCTGCATATCTGCACTCTGGGCGAGGACGCCACTTTCAATATGGAGATCACCTTGTCTCAGGGTCGGGGCTATGTTTCCTCCGATCGGAACAAGACCGCCCAGACGGTCATCGGCGTGATCCCCATTGACTCCATCTATTCTCCTGTTACCAAGGTGAATTATGCGGTGGAGCCCACTCGGGTCGGTGATAAAACCGACTTCGATAAGCTGACCCTTGAAATCTGGACAGATTCCACCATCTCTTCCAAGGATGCCGTGTCTTTGGGCGCAAAGATCCTCAGCGATCATTTGACAGTGTTCACCAACCTGTCCGATACCGTCAGCACCTCCTCCACCGTGGTGGAAAAGACCGCTGACCGCCCCGACGCGAAGATGTCCATGACCATTGATGAGCTGGATCTGTCTGTCCGTAGCTTCAACTGCCTGAAGCGCGCCAACATCAACACCGTTGCCGACCTGATCGGCAAAACCGACGAGGATATGATGAAGGTTCGCAACATGGGCAAGAAGTCTTTGGACGAGGTTCAGAAGAAGCTGGAAATGATGGGCTTGTCCCTCGCCAGCGAAGAACCCGGCAGCAACAATTAAGCTAACCTTTCAAAAAGGAGGAAACGTTCATGTTCGGCACTCGTAAGCTGGGTAAGACCAGCACACAGAGAAAGGCACTGCTCCGCCAGCAGGTCACCGACCTGCTTGCCAACGGCAAGATGGAAACCACCTTCTATCGCGCCAAGGAAGTACAGCCTGTCGTTGAGAAGATGATCACACTGGGCAAGAAGGGCAATCTGGCAGCTTATCGCCGTGCGTTGGCTTTTATCACCAACGAAGATGTGGCAAACAAGCTGTTCAAGGAGATCGCTCCTAAGTATGCTGACCGTAACGGCGGCTACACCAGAGTGACCCGTACCGGTCCCCGCCGCGGTGATGCTGCTGAGATGGCAGTCATCGAGCTGGTGTAATTCCGGTTATCAAGGTTTTGGGGGAGGGCGTCGGGAAATCGACGCCCTCCTTGACAAAAACAATGGATTTTGGCGAAATTTTACTTGACAAAATACGCCTGATACTGTATTATATTGTAGTTGCGCAATGTAAGAGTTTTATGCTGCTATAGCTCAGCTGGTAGAGCGCATCCTTGGTAAGGATGAGGTCTCCGGT
>X285_Short_beaked_Echidna__coassemble_450_pt1 | contig 24072 bp, 22 predicted proteins | sample X285_Short_beaked_Echidna__metabat2_high_PE_017 | metagenome-assembled genome bin X285_Short_beaked_Echidna | reverse complement strand
AGGTAACACCATGGCTTTCAAAATTACCGACGCTTGCGTTAAGTGCGGTGCTTGTGCTGAGCAGTGCCCCGTTGAGGCTATTTCCGAGGGCGACGACAAGTACGTCATCGACGCCGACATCTGCGTGTCCTGCGGTTCCTGTGCCGATCAGTGCCCCGCTGAGGCTATCGAGGAAGGCTGATTCTCTCAGTCGCGATCGGTCTGCGCGTTCTGCGCAGACCGATTTTGTTTGAACGGAACAAAATATGGAATATTTACCAAACGATTTTACTCTGGAAATCCCCGATGGCTGTTTCCCCCTCAGCACCGACTCCATGGCACTGAGCCGCTTTGTCAGGCTGCCCAAAAACGCCGCCGTTTTGGATTTAGGCTCGGGGTGCGGCACGCTTGGGCTGCTGCTGTGCGCCAAGGACAAAAGCTGCGCCGTCACAGGCATCGAGCTGGACGAAACCGCCCACGCCGCCGCTCTGGAAAACATTCGGCGCAATCGGCTGGGCAGCCGTCTGAAAAGTATATGCGCCGATGTGAGGCAGGTTTCCCGACTTTTGCCGTCGGGCAGCTTTTCCTGCTGTATTTCCAATCCCCCCTATTTTTCCGCCGGTCCTGCAAGCCGTCTGTCTGCCGCGCGGCGGGAGGACGCCTGCACCTTGGCGGAAATCACGCAGTCCGCCGCTTGGGCGTTAAAATTCGGCGGGGACTTTTTTCTGGTGCATCGTCCGGAGCGGCTGGCGGAAATCATTTCGCTGGGGAGCCGTTTTGGGCTGGAAGCCAAGCGGCTGTGCCTACTGCGGCACAAGCCGAGCTGCCCCGTGGCCTTGGTGCTGGTGCAGCTCCGCAAGGGCGGAAAGGCGGGGCTTAGCTGGGAAGAATGCACATTATTTGACGAAAACGGCATTCCCACACCGGAATACCGTGAAATTTATCACATTTCGGGAGGTTCCCCATGACCGGTATGCTCTATCTCGTCCCCACCCCCATCGGCAATTTGGGGGACATTTCCCTCCGCTGTCGGGAAACGCTGGAAAACGCGGACTTCATCGCCGCCGAGGACACGCGGGTTTCCCTGAAGCTTCTGAACCATTTGGGCATCAAAAAAAGCCTTGTCAGCTACTACGAGCATAACAAGGCGTTCAGCGGCGACAAAATCGTGGAGCGCATTCTCGCCGGAGAAACCTGCGCATTGGTTTCCGACGCAGGCAGCCCCGCCATTTCCGACCCCGGCGAGGATTTGGTGAAGCAATGCGCCGCCGCAGGCATCCCCGTCTGCGCCATTCCCGGTCCCTGCGCCGCCGTCACCGCCCTGAGCATCTCCGGTCAGTCCACCGGTCGGTTCTGCTTCGAGGGCTTTCTGTCTACCGCGAAAAAAAGCCGTCGGGAGCATCTGGAATCCCTGACGGACGAACAGAGAACCATGATTTTCTACGAAGCCCCCCACAAGCTTCTGTCCACGCTGGAGGACATGGCGCGGGTATTCGGTGAGGACAGACCCCTCAGCCTATGTCGGGAGCTGACCAAACTACATGAGGAGGTGGTGCGCACCACCTTGGGGCAGGCGGTGGAAAAATACACCGAAAATCCGCCCAAGGGGGAATTTGTGCTGATTCTCGCGGGAGCCCCCATGAAAGAAAAGGAAACCGCCACTGCGGAGGACGCCGCCGCGCGGGTTGCCCGCCTGATGGATGAGGGGCTGAGCCGAAAGGACGCGGTGAAGCAGACCGCCAAGGAATTGGATTTGCCGAAAAACGTGGTTTACGAAGCCGCGCTGGCGCAAACGGACGAATAAAAAAGGGATGCCGGTTATGCGGCATCCCTTTTCAGGTTGTCAATAAATCCCAAAACCGCCGAAATAAAGATAATACGAAAGACAAATATTCTTGAATAAGCGCGGTTGGAATTTTCCTGTTTTCTGAATATATCAGCGCAAAAAAAGTCCTTGCCGCGCAAGAATTTCGGCTTACTTCACAATTTTCGTCTTAACGTACCTATGTACGCCTACAGACGAAAATTTCTTGTCTTTTGGGCTTTCTTGACCCCTGCCGGCGTGTCAAAAATTTTGACACGCCGAAAGGAATGCCGGTATGCGGCATCCCTTTCTTTTTTCAGTATTGCGTCATTTTCCGAATACATTCCCCGCACACGTTCTTTCCCCGATACGCCACAAGCCCTCGGGACGAGGCGCAGAAAATGCAGGTCGGCTCGTACTTCTGCAAGACGATGCGTTCGTTCTCCATATAGATTTCCAGTTCGTCACGCTCCGAAATGTCCAGAGTACGGCGCAGCTCAATGGGCAGGACGATTCTTCCCAAATCGTCTACCTTTCGTATGATCCCTGTAGACTTCATAATGGTGAACTCCTTTACGGTGTATATTCGGTTGCCGCAGGCGCGGCTTGGGCTGAAATACGTCCGCGATTGCGCGATCGCAGCATTTATATAACGGCTTATTGTTTTTATCATTATACCGTTCCCGCGTTGCCGTGTCAAATACTTTTTCGGTAAAATAGTAATCTTTGTCGAAAATACCCATTCATTTTTCTCTGTTTCGGGCATATGGTACAGCAAAAGGAGGGTTCAAAATGGTGATGAGTTGGATTTGGGGCGCGATCCTCGCCGTGAGCATCCTCTGCGCCCTTGGAACGGGGCAGGGAGCCGCCCTGTCCGCCGCCGCTTTGCAGGGTGCGCAGGCAGGCGTGAGCTTGGCGATCTCCATGGCGGGTGCCGTCTGCCTGTGGACAGGCGTTGGGAAACTGATGGAAGCGGCGGGGCTGACGGAAGCTCTGGCAAGGGGCATGAAGCCGCTGCTTCACAGGATTTTTCCGAGCACAAAGGAGGACGCCGCACTCGCCGGAGATTTGAGTGCCAACATCTGCGCAAACTTTTTGGGGCTGGGCAATGCCGCCACCCCCATGGGCATCTCCGCCGCCAAACGGCTGAAACGGGGGACCGCGGCTACGGACGAGCTTTGCAGGCTCATCGTGCTGAACACCGCCTCCATTCAGCTTATCCCCGCAAACGTGGCGGCGGTGCGCAGCAGCCTCGGCTGCGGCTCCCCCTTTGACATTCTGCCGGCGGTGTGGGTCACGAGCCTGTGCAGCGCGGGGCTGGGGATGGCGATGGCATGGGGGCTGGGAAAATTATGGCGGGAGTGACGGATTATCTGGTGCCGCTGCTGCTGTTTTTCACCGCTGCGGCGGCTCTGGGCAAGCGGGAAAACGCCTATGACGTCATGCTCCGAGGGGCTTCGGAGGGGCTGGGGCTGATGTTTCACATTCTTCCGTCGCTGGTGCTGCTGATGACGGCGGTTCATATGCTGCGCGCGTCCGGCGCGATGGAGCTCATCAGCGGTGGTCTGACCCCGATTTTTTCCGTGTTCGGCATCCCGCCGGAAACCGCCATGCTGGTACTGATCCGCCCCATCAGCGGCAGCGCGGCTCTTGCGGTGGGGGCGTCCCTGATGGCGGAGCATGGGGTGGATTCCCTGATCGGACGGACGGCGGCGGTGATGCTGGGTTCCACGGAAACCACGTTTTACACCATCAGCGTTTATTTCGGGGCGGCGGGGATTCAAAAGACGCGGTACACCGTCCCCGCCGCATTGTTTGCGGATTTTGTGGGATTTTTGACGGCGGCGTGGACGGTGCGGTGGTTTTTTCATTGAAAAAGCGGGAGCGGGCGGATATGAAATTTCCTATACAGATTTTTTAAGATAAAATATCCGCCGTTTTCTCTTGAAAACGGCGGATTTCCGATTTATTCACTCTTAGCGGATTTCGTCGCGTTGCCGCTTCTTCTGCGGCGGCGACGGCGGCTGCGGTTTTCCTCCTCCGGATCTGCCTTTTCCGCACGGCGGGAGTATGCCTCCGCCGCCTCGGAGGTAGCCTCATAGGTCAGGCGGCTGACCCGAATTTTTCCGTCCTGCTGCTCGGAGAGCCGCACCCGAATCAGGAATTTTCCGTGGTCGGGGCAGGTCGCCAAGTCCATATACCGATGCCCCGGCTGGGCAAACCAACGGGAACCCAACATCCGTCCCCCGCAGGTGGGACATTTATTTTCCTCTCCGGACATGGCGGCAAGCGCGGTTCGCTTGTCGGGATAGTCATGGAACACTTTTCGGGCGATACAGCCGGGAATTTCCGCGCCGTGGAAGCCGTTTTCATGGCTCCGCAGGGCGGCGTCATATTCCGCCTGCCCCCGCCTTAAGTCCAGCATGGCGCAGATGAGGGCGGTATGGTAGGCGTCCCCCAGCGCATCATGGGCGGGTCGGGTGGCCTCGATGCCGAAAATCTCCATGGCGGTTTTCAGTGCCTTTTGGGCGGTGGAGCCGTCGGTCTGGGCATTGAAAATCATCTGGGCATTATACCAGCGGCTGACCCAATCGGTATCCAAATGAAAAAGCTGCAAATTTTCCCGCAGAATGCCGATATCGTCAAAGCCCCAAGTCAGGAACACGATATCCTCCCCGCACCATGCGCGAAACTGCGCGATGGCTTCGGGGAAGGTCACGCCCTCGTCCCGAAGTCGGGTTTCCTTGATGCCCGTGAGCTTACTGACACGGCGGTTCAGGTGGCGATAATACTTAGGCCTCACCATGACCTGAAATTCATCCTGAACAAACTGATCCTCCGACACACGGACGGCACCGATTTGGATGATCTCCCCCCGAATCTGCACCGGAAGAACCTTCTTCGCAGACGGGGAACCGGGCCATGGCTGATTCCATTCCATATCCAATACGATATAATTCATTTGCGCAACCTCTGTTATCCTATATTCCTACATCATATCATAGCACATCGGGACGGGCTGTGTAAACAGGAAGTTTCGAAAATTCAAAAAACAATCCGTTTTGGGAGGGATTTTTTCTGCACGCCCACATGGGCAAAGGAAAATCCCGAAGGAAATTCCTTCGGGATTTGAGATTTCGGGGATTAGAGCAGGTCTTTTACCAAGGACAGGGCTTCCTCATCGGCAACCAGAATGAAATCGGGATGCAGCTGCAGGATGGAGCCGGGAGCCTGCGGCTTGATGGGTCCGAAGAAGCAGTCCTTAATCGCCTGCGCCTTGTTCTTGCCGTTGGCAACCATCAGAACCCGCTTGGCGGTCATGATAGCACCGATGCCCATGGTGTAGGCGTGGGTGGGAACGTCTTCGCGTGTGGCGAAGAAACGCTGGTTGGCGTCGATGGTGGAAGCGGTCAGCTCCACCTTGTTGGTGCCCTTAACGAACGCGTCGCCGGGCTCGTTGAAGCCGACGTGACCGTTGGGTCCCAGACCCAGAAGCTGCAGGTCTGCGCCGCCGAAGCTCTCCAGAACGGCATCATAGCGGGCGCACTCCTCTTCGGCGTTGGGGTTCATGCCGCTGGGGATGTTGCAGTTGGTCTGGTCGATGTTCACATGGTCGAAAAGGTTGGTACGCATAAAGTAAGCGTAGCTCTGGTCATGGTCCTTATCCAGACCCACATACTCGTCCAGATTCACGGTTCTGACCTGAGAGAAGTCCAGATCGCCGGATTCGAATTTCGCGATCAGCTCCTTATAGGTGCCGATGGGGCTGCTGCCGGTGGCCAGACCCAGAACGCAGTCGGGTTTCAACTGAATCTCGGCGGCGATGATGTTGGCGGCCTTGCGGCTGACGTCATTGTAATCTTTTGCGCGAATCAATCTCATGGTAGGGTTCCCCTTTCGTGTATATAAAAATTGGTTATTTGCTTTTTCTGTCTACATTGTAGCACCATTTTTTGTCCCTGTATAGTCCTTTTCTGCAATTTCAGTCAATTTCGGCAAATTTAAGATGCTTTCCTGTCACCCTTTGCATCTGGCATTAAATCAGATTATGATATTGGCACTACATTTATTGCCAGTTTTGGATATAATGGGATAAAATCAGTTTGAGGAGGCATTCCTATGGAAAAGAAAACCACACTCACCACGAAGAAAATCGTCCTTGCCGCGCTGATGGCGGCTCTGACCGTGGCAGGCTCTGCCATCCGAATCGTCCTGCCCGTCAGCGTGGGAGGAACCACCGCCTTCCACCTCGGCAACATCCTGTGCGCCCTGTCCGGCATTTTGCTGGGGCCTTGGCTGGGAGGATTTGCCGCAGGACTGGGTTCTGCGATTTTCGATATGCTGAACCCGTTTTACATCTCCGAGTGCTGGATCACCTTTCTGACCAAAGGATGCTACGCTTTGGCGGTGGGGCTGGTGATTCGCTGCGGGCGCGGGCAGTGGAGCTACGCAAAAGCTACGCTGGCGACCCTTGCCGGTGCCGTCACCTACGCGGCACTGTACTTGGTGAAAAGCTACGGCTACAACGGGCTGTTTTTACAAGGATTGACCCACGAGGGAGCTATGCTGGGCGTTATCGGCAAGCTGCCCGCCACAGCCTTTAACGCCGCCGTGGCTGTGATTTTCGCGCCCGTTCTGGCGGTTGCCGTTCGGAAAGCGTTGGAGAAAAATCACCTGACGTTGGATTGAATTTTGTGGAAAAACCGCCGTTTTCGAGAGGAAACGGCGGTTTTTTGGGATAGTGGGTACGGCGTGCGGAGAAGATTTTATGCAAAAATATCCACCATTTTCCGCAGAAAACGGTGGATAGGCAAATTATTCACTCTTCCCCACTTACAGCCGCGTGTTTCCCGTCGATCCTATCGAAGTTATGGATCCAATCGACTTTCAGGAAATAGATGAGGAACACGACGCTGCTGCACGTCCATGTAATCGGATAGGCTCTGGACACGGTTTCCAGCTCCGGCAGAAAGCGAACCGCCACGGTGATATAGCTGACCCGAATCAGGCACCAGCAGCTAAGCATGGTGAGCATGGGAACCATGGCTTTTCCCGCGCCGCGCATAATGCCCGCGATACAGTGGGAAAATGCCAGCAGGCAATAAAACAGGCAGATGGTGCGCATATGACGAACGCCGAAATCCACCACCTCCGGCACTTTATTGAAAATCGAAATCAGTTGGGGGGCGAACAGATAGGACGCCACGCCGATCAGCTCCGCCAAAATCACGGAACAGCCGATGCCGAAGCCCACGCCCTTTTTCACCCGTTCATGCTTTTGCGCGCCCAAATTCTGCCCCACAAAGGTACTGAGGGCTTGGGTGAAGCAGGTGATGGGCAGGAACGCAAAGCCCTCCAGCTTGGAATAGGCTCCGCAGCCCGCCATGGCGGCAGAGCCGAACGCGTTGATGTTGCTCTGTACCACCACGTTTGCCAGAGCAATGACGGAATTTTGCACACCGGAGGGCAGACCGTAGCGGAGAATATCGCGCAGACTGTCCCCGTAAAAACGAATTTTCTTCCATTTCAGGGCATAAGGCTCCTTCAACCGCATCAGGTGGATACAGCACAGCACCGCGCTGACGCCCTGAGAAATGGTGGTCGCCACCGCCGCCGCACCCACGCCCAGATGCAGCTTCGCCACAAACAGCAAATCCAAAACCACATTGACGAAACTGGAAAAAATCAGGTAATACAGGGGATGGCGGCTGTCCCCCACCGCATGGAGGATGCCCACGAAAATATTATACATCACCGTGAACAGGATGCCCCATGAATAACAGCGGAAATAGTTGACGGACTGGGGCAGAACGTCCTCCGGCGTTCCCATCCAGCGCAGGATGGCGGGGGTAAAGGTCACGCCAAGAACGGTCAGCAGCAAGCCGGAGGCAAGCCCGAAGGCAACGTCCGTGTGGATGGCGCAATCCATGGCTTTCCAGTCACGCGCACCGAAAAATTTGGCGATAATCACGCCTGCGCCCATGGCCACGCCGTTGAAAAAGCCCACCAGCATGAAAATCAGACTGCCGGAGGAGCTGACCGCCGCCAGCGCGGTATCGCTGATATAGGTGCCCACCACCCAAGAGTCGAAGGCATTATAAAGCTGCTGGAAAACATTTCCCAAAAACACCGGCAGGGCGAACAGAAGCATGGCTTTCCATATCGGTCCCTCGGTGAGAGAGGTTTGCTTTTGATGCATGAACGATAACACTTCCTCATTTATAAAGTTGCGAATGCAACGGACGTATTATACTTCCCGAAAGCGTAAAAGTCAAGTGGCGCGGTCTTTTGTATAATCCGCGATTTTGGGGAAAACTAGGCGCGGAGGGATCGACATGACGGAAAAACAATACGCTGCGCTGGTGAAAGAAATGAGCCCCAAATCCCCCGTCGGGCGGGACTGCCTGAACGCCTTTTGCATCGGCGGGCTGATCTGCGCGCTGGGGCAGTTCTTTATGAACGCATACGGGGCTTGGGGGCTGAGCGAGCAGGACGCAGGCACGGCGGCATCCATAACTCTGGTGGCTCTGTCGGCTCTGCTCACCGGACTGAGCCTTTACGACGACATCGCCAAACACGCGGGAGCCGGAACGCTGGTGCCCATCACGGGCTTCGCCAACGCCATCGCCGCACCGGCCGTGGAATTCAAGACCGAGGGGTTCGTACTGGGTGTGGCGGCGAAGATGTTCACCATCGCAGGGCCGGTGATCGTGTACGGCGTTACCGCAAGCGCGGTGTACGGGCTGATTTATTGGATTTGGACGCTGTTTTAAGCAATCGAAACCGAAAAAAGGTGCGCCGAGATTTCGGCGCACCGTTTTGGTTTTTCGTTAGTTTTTGGGGACGCTGCCGCCGCGGGCGGTGAGGTTCAAAACCTTATTGGCATCGAACAGATTCTCAAACTGCTCTGCCTTATGGGCAAGGTTCTGCCCCGTTACCATCAGGCGGGACTGACGGACATAGGTGTTATTGACCTCGGTGCTGGGGGTGCCTGCCTGACGGACGAAAATACGGAACCCGAAATCATGGAGCATACTGAAGGTGGCTCCGCCGTACTCCTTGATATCGCTGCCCTTGGCAAACACGATGGTATCCGTAGGTCCGATGACGGAAACAATCTGCTTGTTCCAAGATTCGATATCCGCTTTGACCTGATTGGTGTTCTTCTCCCGATAGTTCATATCGTCGAAGGTATAGCAGGCGATGCGGTAGCCCTTGTCCTGCAGAGCCTGCGCGATCTCCTTGGCTCCGGCAACCTGCTGCTCATAGTAATCGTTGCCCTTGCTCGCCACTACGGAGGTATTGATGCGGTAGCCGAACACGCCGTTATAGCCGGACGCTGCCAAGGTGGCTCTGGCTCCCTTGTAGACGAAGTCGGGATGGGACTTAATAAAGGTTTCGAGAATCGGCACCAAGTCATAGTCGCCTACCCGCACCTGACCGTCGGCGTCCACATACTCGTTCTTGATTTCGCCGCCGGACACCACCAAGCGGCTGGCAAATCCGCCGCCGCCGGCATCCGGTTCGCCGTCGTCGTTGCTGTCGGTCATATACAGATAGTAGTTGACCATGGTTTCGGTGAGCATAAAGGGTTTTTTGCCCTCGGGCAGCCAGATGGGTGAAACCATGAAGCTGTCCTTGCCGTCCAGACCGGTGTTCTTCACGGCGAAGCTGTCGTAATCCACCAGAATATAGTTGTTCTTATAAAGCTGGTCGAGAATCTGGGAGAATTCGTCGATGGTGACGAAGTTTTTATTATAGGAGCCCTTGTATTCCTTATCCTTGAACGCCCGCTCCGGATCGGCAATCAGCACATGGAAGGACAGGTTGGGGATCGAGGTGGGATCCTTATACTCCACAAGAATGCTCTTGGCATTCAGGTACTCGGATTTAAGCTTGTTGATCTCCTCGGAGTCCTTGGCTTCATAGGTATCCAGCATGGAAATGGCGCCGTCATAGTCATATCCGGCGGCAAGCCGCTTGGCCTCCTCCAGAATCTGGCGAGCCTCCTGCTCCGCCTTGACCTGCGCCTCGGACGCCGCAATGGACGCCTTCTCGGCCTCATCGTCCGCAATGCGCCTGACGGCAATGATGTTGCCTACGGCACCGGAAATAAAATACAGCACCAGAACCAGCGACACGCAGGCAAGGATGGCGGGCAGATAGGCTTCCTTAAAAATCTGCTCCTTGCTCTTTCTCTTGCGGCGGGGACTGCCGGGTTCCCCCTGAAATTCCACGCTGTCCTTGGGCGGGAAATACAGGGCGCAGAGCTTCTGAAAAACGGTGGGACCCGTACGGGGTTTGCGCTCCTTGGGAGCCTTAGGCTCTCTGGGTCTGCGCTGCGGTTTCGGGGGTTCCTCCTGAGGAATCTCTTCCTCGAAAGGAACATCTTCCTCGTATTCCTCGTCATAGGCAGGCTCCTCGAACGTCTGAGGAGCATCCTGCGCAGGCTCTGCGGGGTCGGGGGTTCCGAAGAAATCTGCACGGCGGTGAAATCCTGCCGCCAAATCTTCAGCGGTGCCGTCCAGAATGTCATCCTCGAAGTCATCGTCAAAGTCGGCGTCGAAGTCAAAGTCCAGCCCGTCCGTATCTTCCGGCTCTAACTCCTCCTGCGGAATTTCCTCCGGCTCCTCGGGGACTGCCGCGGCAGGCTCCGGCTGAGGTTCCGGTTCGTCCTCCAAGCCCAGCGCGCTGAAATCAAAGTCGGTGAAATCGTCCTCCGCCTCCGGAGAAACATCCAAGCCGAACTCCGCCTCCAGACCGGAAAAATCCAAAGGATCCCCCTGCGTTTCTGCATCTGCATCCGCCTCGGGGTCGAAGCCGTATTCTTTCTCAAAATCGAAATCGATGTCAAAATCATCTTTCGCCATAGCAAATCCCTGCCTTTACGGTATAGTCAGTTATATTCTAGCATTGTTTGCGAGAAAATGCAAGCTGAATCGAAAGAAATACAAAAAAAGGTGAAAATCAGGCGGACTGCGCACGAAGAAAACCGCCGAACGGGCGTCCGGCGGTTCTGGTTCAGCAGTATTCGATGCGGATGCTGCCGAAGCTGGCGTTTGCTTCTACATTTAATATAGAAGCGTCCTCGTCGGGGTCGCCGTTGATCTCTACGGCACCGAAGGACGCGCTGTTCTCCGCTTTCACCCGACAGGTTTTGGGAACCAGCAGCTTGATTTCTCCGAAGCTGCTGTTCAGCTCAACGACTGCGTCCCGCGCAATTTCCCGACAGCCCCGCAGGTCTAGGACCAGTTCTCCGAAGCTGACGTTGGCCTCTCCGCGTTCCAGCCGTTCCAGTTCGATGAGGCGGCTGCTCCCTCCGAAGCTCAAATCACAGGAAAAGCCGTTTTCGGTCAATTCAAAGTGGTCGCTGCCATTGTCCTTCCCGTTCCGATGCACATGAATATGCGCTTTTTTCGGCTTGCGCACCGCATCCGCCAGCAGGCTCAGACCGAACAGCAGGAGGAACACCGGCAGGAGCATTTGTTTGCCGAACACCGCGGGCAGCAGGTGCAGATTTCCCAGCAGGAAATAGCCGCCGAACAGACCGCAGCCGATATGGAAAACGGAGGGCTTGGGCAGTCCGCCGAACAGTCCGAACACCAGCAGCGCGGCGGGCCAGAGGACATCCCAAAAGCCCACATCCCACTGCCGAACATTGGCGCACAGCATGATGCCGCCCACCAAAATCACCCATGCCGCCATGCCAAGTCGGCTCCTGCGGCCGCCGTCCCATTGAAATTCCCAAGCGGCCTGCCCCTTTTTATGGGTTTCGGGCGGGGTTTCCCGCGGCGTTTGTGTCACCACTTCCCCCTCATAGACGGTTTTTTCGCCCACGCCCAGAAGCTCGTCGGTTGTGACGCCGAACAGCTCCGCAATCTTCGGCAGAGCGGCGATATCCGGACAGGAGAGGTCGCTTTCCCATTTACTGACCGCCTGCGCCGAGACCCCCAATTTCTCCGCCACCTGATTCTGGGTCATGCCCAGTCGTTTGCGGTGGGCAGCGATGCGTTTTCCCAAAGTCATTTCCATATTTTTTCCTCCTTGGCTTTTCTTAGCCCTATCATGCCATAAATCGGAGAAGAAAGCTATCAATTATCCGTTAATTTGGGAAATTTTTCTCTCAACCGGCGGTTGAGAGACACACAACCAATGGTTGAGCGGGATTTTTGAGTGAAAATGAGAGAAAAATCAGGAACGACCCGTCCATGCAGAGGAGAGCCGTTCCCGATATTTGGGACTATTGATCGCTGCGGACGGGAATGGGCTGTCCGCAGACCAGCAGAGAACGGACATCGTCCAAGGAAATGGGTGCATCGAACATGGTTTCGCAGGTGGCATCGTATCGGCGGCTTTCCGAGTTTCCGCGGGAGCCGAAATGCAGATTTTCCAGCGGCTGCACCGTTCCGTCCTGCATCAGCAGAGAAACCGTCAGATCGGGGAAGTGTTTTTCTTCCGAAAGTTTTGGCTTGGGGGTTTTCATTTCCATATGCAGTCCGAATCGGCTGAGCTGAATGTGGGAAATGCGGTAGGTTTCCATTTCGGAATTCTGAATGTCCCACGGAAGATTTCCGAACTTCCGGATTTCATCCGTCAGGTTCGCCCGATAAGAAACCATCCGCCGAAACTCCAGAACAACGGGATTTTCTTCATCGGACCGCACTAGATTTTCCAGCGTGATGATATGCCGCTTGCCGTCCTTTTGCCGTTGGGATGAGGAAATTTCCTCATCCATCCAGAGGGTTTTTCCGTCCTCGCTGAGCCGATAAGCACAAATGCGGCTGCTGTTGCCGCCGAAAGCGGAATTTTCCGTAGATTCAAAGCGGAGATCCGGCTCTATCGGCTCTCCATCCACCCGCCGCAGAGAGTACCGCGTCCGCAGATTATACGAATCGCCTACAGATTCCTCCACGCGGAACACATAGTCATCCAGCACCACCGAATCCTCGACGGCTACCGAATTTCCGCAGCCGGAAAAGCAAGCGAGCATTATCCACACCGCCATGCAGGCGGACAAGCATTTTTTCACAGTTCCATCCCTTTTCGCCTTATTTTGAGTTTATTATATCGCCAATCTCTCGTTTGTGTCAACATTACGGAGATTAAGATTTTCTTAAATTTGAAGTCCCGCGTTTGGGATGGTTTTTTCTTGCAATACAGGGGCGGATGTGGTATGATTTTGGGAAAAGGGGGGCGATGGTGTGCAGCTATACATCCGGCAGAGAATGTTCTCTTGGACGGACAGCTACGACGTTTTCGACGAAACGGGTGCGGCGAAATACGAGGTTCGGGCAGAATTTTTTACCTTGGGACACCAAATCCACGTTTACGAAAAGAAAACCGGACGGGAGGTCGGCTCCGTCCACGAAAAGCTTCTGACCTTTTTGCCCCAATTTCAAATCGTCATTGACGGTCAGGTACGCGGGGCGGTTCGCAAGGAGCTGAGCCTGTTTCGTCCTCGGTACAGCGTAGATTATCGGGACTGGCAGGCGGAGGGGGACTTCATGGGCTGGGACTATCGTGTGCATCGGGGAAGCACGGAGGTGCTTTCCATTTCCAAGGAGATTTTTCACTTCACCGACACCTATGTTCTGGAATTTCAGAACCCCGCCAACGAAATTTCCGGTCTGCTGCTGGTGCTTGCCATCGACGCGGCAAACTGCGGAAGTAACGGATAATCAAAGGAGACGCTATGGAAAAAATTACCAGCTTTACCATTGACCACATAAAGCTTCTGTCGGGGCTGTATGTTTCCCGAAAGGACAGGGTGGGGGCGGAAATCGTCACAACCTTTGACCTGCGGCTGACAAAGCCCAACGGTGAGCCGGTGATGAACACCGCCGAAATTCACACCATGGAGCATCTGGCGGCGACGTTCCTGCGGAACGACCCCGATTGGAAAGAAAGGGTGCTGTATTTCGGGCCGATGGGCTGCCGGACGGGATTTTACCTGATGCTGGCGGGGGATTTGACTTCCCGTGAGGTTTTGCCCTTGGTTCTGAGCTGTTTTCGCTTCATCGGGGATTTTCGGGGAGATGTGCCGGGGGCAAGCGCAAAGGACTGCGGAAATTATCTGGACATGAATCTGCCCATGGCAAATTATTGGGGCAAAAAATACGCCGCCATCTTGGAATCGGCAGACGACAGCCGTCTGACCTACCCGAAATAAAGGAGAAACATATGACAAAACTCGGTATTATCGGCGCAATGCGGGTCGAAGTAGAAACTTTGGTTCAGGAAATGGAAAATGTGACCATCACCCGTCGGGCAGGGTCGGATTACTGCGAGGGGACGCTGCAGGGACTGCCCGTTGTGGTGGTGCAATGCGGTGTGGGCAAGGTCAACGCCGCCATATGCGCCCAAATTTTGTGCAGCTGCTATGAAGTCACCCATCTGGTGAACACCGGCATCGCCGGATCGCTGTGCGCCGATCTGGACATAGGCGACTTGGTTATCAGCGTGGACGCGATGTATAACGATTTCAGTGTAGATCCTTTCGGCTATCCTTTCGGAAAGGTGCCGGGGATGGACGTTGTGGCGTTTCCGGCGGACGAAACGCTGATAGGGTACGCATTCCGCGCGGCGGAGGCTGTGAATTTCGGGCACACCAGAACAGGTCGGGTGGCAACCGGCGACCGATTTGTTGCGGATAAGGATGTAAAAGCGGAAATTATTGCAAAAACCAATGCGATTTGTGTAGAAATGGAGGGTGCCGCCATCGCCCAGACCGCATACCGCAACGGCATCCCCTTTGTGATTCTGCGCGCCGTTTCCGACAAGGCGGACGACAGCGCGGACATGGACTACCCCACCTTTGAAGCCATCGCCGCCCATCGGTGTGCTGAAGTCACCCGAAAATTAGCGGTGCAGCTTTGGCAGGAGGAAAATGGCTGACGCGGTATCCCGCAGCGTTTTTTGCGGTGAAAATAGCTGCAAAATGCAAACTTTTTGTTCGGGATTCTCCTCGATTTTTCTATATAACTGCTCCGTTTCATAATGTTACGGATGAACGCGCGGAACGAGAAAGCAAGCGGTCAGGGCATAAGGCTCCGACCGCTTATCTTTTATTTCAGCCCGTTGCCGCGCAGCTCGATGATTTGATCGCGCAGGACGGCGGCATACTCGTACTCCATCATTTTCGCCGCTTCCTTCATCTGCTTTTCCAGACGGGCAATTTCCTTTTCTTTCTCCGCTTTTGTCATTTTTACACCGGTGCGCCCCTTGCGCTCGGCTGTAGGAGAGGAAATTTCAATCAGGTCGCGGACGGACTTGATAACCGTTTTCGGCACGATGCCGTGGGCTTTATTGTAGGCATCCTGAATCTCCCGCCGTCGGGCGGTTTCGTCCAGAGCGGTGCGCATGGCGGACGTCACCGCGTCGGCGTACATAATGACCCGACCCTCGGCATTTCGTGCGGCGCGCCCGATGGTCTGAATCAGGCTGGTTTCCGACCGCAAAAAGCCCTCCTTATCCGCGTCCAGAATCGCCACAAGGCTGACCTCCGGCAAGTCCAGACCCTCGCGGAGCAGGTTGATTCCCACCAGAACGTCAAATTTGCCCATCCGCAGGTCGCGAATAATTTCCATCCGCTCCATAGCCCCGATATCCGCATGCATATACCGCACCTTGATTCCGACCTTTTGCAGATAAACCGTCAGATCCTCCGCCATTTTCTTCGTCAAGGTGGTGACAAGCACCCGCTCCTCTCTGGCGGTTCTGGCATTGATTTCCCCGATCAAATCGTCGATTTGTCCCTCGATGGGGCGCACCTCCACCTCCGGATCCAGCAGTCCCGTGGGACGGATGACCTGCTCCACGATTTGACCGGAACGGGTGCTTTCATACGCCGCCGGAGTTGCGGAAACGTAGATGACCTGATTGATTTTCTTCTCAAATTCCCCGAAATTAAGGGGGCGGTTGTCATAAGCCGAGGGCAGGCGGAAGCCGTAATTCACCAGTGCGTCCTTTCGGCTGCGGTCGCCGGCGTACATGGCGCGGCACTGGGGCAGGGTCACATGGCTTTCATCAATGAACAGGAGAAAATCCTCTGGAAAATAGTCGATGAGGGTGGTGGGCGGGGTGCCGGGTTCCCGTCCCTGAATCACACGCGAATAGTTCTCGATTCCGCTGCAAAATCCGATTTCCGTCAACATTTCGAGGTCATAAGCGGTACGCTGGTCGATGCGCTGGGCTTCAATCAGCTTCTTGTTTTCCCGAAAAAACGCCACCTGTTCATCGCATTCCCGCCGAATTTCCAGCATGGCGCGCTGAAGCTTTTCCCGAGAGGCAACATAGTGACTGGCGGGATAGACGGCAATGTGGTCAATAAATCGCTCCGCGATGCCGGAAACGGCGTTGATTTCGATGATTCTGTCGATTTCATCCCCGAAAAATTCGATTCGGATGGCTTTTCCAGACCAATAGGCGGGGTAAATCTCCAGCGTATCCCCCCGAACCCGAAACTTATTTCGGGAAAAATCCACATCGTTGCGCTCATAGCGGATCTCAGAAAGCTTTCTGAGAATATCGTCCATGGGACGCTCCTGCCCCACACGGAGGGACACCACCATGCTCTTATAGTCAATGGGGTCGCCCAGACCGTACAGGCAGCTCACCGAGGACACCACGATCACATCCCGCCGCTCAAACAGGGCAGACGTTGCGCTGTGCCGCAGGCGGTCGATCTCCTCATTGACGGAGGAATCCTTTTCAATGTAGGTATCCGTGTGGGCAATGTACGCCTCCGGCTGATAATAGTCATAGTAGGACACGAAATATTCCACCGCATTATCCGGAAAAAATTCCCGAAACTCACTGCATAGCTGCGCCGCAAGGGTTTTATTGTGGGCAAGCACCAAGGTGGGACGGTTGATTTTCTCAATGACGGACGCCATTGTAAAGGTCTTGCCGGAGCCGGTCACGCCCAGCAGCGTCTGCTCATGCAGCCCCAAATTGACGCCGTTTGCCAGTGCCTCAATGGCTTCCGGCTGGTCGCCGGAGGGCTTATACTCGGAAACGAGTTTGAATTTATCCATTTTTTCTCCTCTACAGAATCAGGCAGTCGTCAAACCGACGCCCCGAGCGGGCGATGGAAACATAATCGTCATCCGCCACGATGATATGGTCGGCAAGCTGAATTTCCACGCTTTGCAGAGCCATTGCCAGCCGTTTGGTGGTCTGGATATCCTCGCCGGAGGGAATCGCCACGCCGCTGGGATGATTGTGCGCCAAAACCACCGTGGTGGCATTGACCCCGAGGGCGGTTTCCACGATTTTCCGCACGGAGATCCCCGCAAAATTCACGCTGCCCTCCCCCACTTCCTTGCAGCAAAGCACCTTGCACTTTGCATCCAGACACAGCAGAAACACCGTTTCCACCCGCCGTCCGAAGAAAAACGGCACCAGATATTCCCCGCATTTGTCGATGGTGGGGAGGATGGTGATTTGGGTCGCCCGATTGACCAGATAATACCGCCCCAATTCCGTGACCATATGCAGGTAAACGGCGGCGTGTTCCCCGATTCCCGAAACCTTCACAAGCTCCGCAACGGGAGCCTCCAAGACCTGCGCCAAGGAGCCGAAATGCTCGATGAGGTCATGGGCGATGGGGTTGGTGTCCTTTTGGGGGATGCAGTAGAACAGCGCAAGCTCCAACGCCTGCACGTCTGTAAAGCCGTCCAGCCCGTTTTCGCGGAACTGCGCCTTGAGCCTTATGCGATGCCCGTCATGTGTCGCCATATTTTTCACCTCGCAGGTTATTTTACTTGCTATTTTGTTTCAGTTGGGATAAAATGAGGAAAAGGCTTTTTGTCGTAACCCGCCGCGAAAGTTTTTCGGCATTTGCGCATATGCTAAGCCCATGCCCCGTGCCATAAGGAGGAACATCATGCAAGAACAAAACGAAATCTTGGGAATGCCGGGCGTCCTGACCCGACCCGCTTTCTGCGTCAAGGACGGCGTGATCACGCAGGTCAACGAAGCCGCCGGAAATCTGTTTCTCTCCCCCGGCACGGACGTGCGGGAGCTGCTCGTCACGGGAAAGGACGAGTACGCCGCTTTCTGCGGGGACTGCCTGTATCTGACCATGGAAATTTCCGGCTGCAGGCGGGGCGTCACCGTGGTTCGGTATCGGGATACTGACGTATTCCTGCCGGAGCAGGACGTGGATCAGGCGGAGCTTCGCGCACTGGCACTTGCCGCCGTGGAGCTGCGGGATCCCCTGAGCAGCGTTATGCTCTCCGCGCAGAAGCTGACCGCTCAGGCAGAGCCGTCGGAGGCGGCGGCTCGGCTCAGCCGCGGGCTGTATCGGATGCTGCGCCTTGTCAGCAATATGTCCGACGCGGGGTATTATTCCGCCGTTTCCCATCCGGAAACTCGAAATATCTGCGTTTTTCTGGGGGAGGTTTTTGAAAAAGCCCAAAATCTCGCTGCCCTTGCGGGGAGAAATCTGACCTTTGAAAATCTCAGCGAGGACATTTACTGTCTGGTGGATGACCAGCAACTTGAACGCGCGGTGCTGAACATTCTGTCCAACGCCATCCGCTTCAGCCCCGATGGCGGCAGCATCCGCGCCAAGCTGACGCGGCAAGGGCATATGCTGTCCCTGCGCATTCAGGACAGCGGATGCGGCATTGCCGAGGAAGTGCTGAGCAATGTGTTCACCCGATATCTGCGCCAGCCATCTCTGGAAAATCCACAATACGGCATCGGTCTGGGCATGGTTCTGGTGCGTGCCGCCGCCGCCAACCACGGCGGTACGGTACTCATCGACCGTCCCGACGGGCAAGGCACCCGCGTCACCATGACCCTTGCCATCCGCCAAAGCGATGGGACGAATCTGCGCGCCGACGTTCTGCGGGTGGATTACTCCGGCGAGCGGGATCACGCTCTGCTGGAGCTGGCGGATTGTTTGCCGCCGGAATTATACGAAAACTGCTGAAACCCTGTCTGCGCACCGCAAAAGCGGTGCGCATTTTGCATTTACAGATACTTCTTCAGGTACTGTCCGGTATAGCTTTCGGCAACCTGCGCCACCTCCTCGGGCGTGCCGTCGGCAACCACATAGCCGCCGCCGTCGCCGCCCTCGGGTCCCAAGTCGATGAGATAATCGGCGGTTTTGATCACGTCCAGATTATGCTCGATGACCAGCACCGTATTGCCCGCGTCCACCAGACGCTGAAGCACCTCGATAAGCTTGTGAACGTCCGCCGCATGAAGTCCCGTGGTGGGTTCGTCCAGAATATAAATGGTTTTGCCCGTGGATACCCGCGCCAGCTCCGTTGCCAGCTTCACCCGCTGCGCCTCGCCTCCGGACAGGGTGGTGCTGGACTGACCCAGCTTCACATAGCCAAGACCCACCTCGACCAAGGTTTGGGCTTTCCTGCGGATTTTGGGGAGATTTTCAAAGAAATCCACCGCTTCCTCCGCGGTCATATCCAGAATTTGAGCAATATTTTTTTCCTTATACTGCACCTCCAGCGTTTCCCGATTGTATCTCGCGCCGTGGCAGACCTCACAGGGGACGTAGACATCCGCCAAAAAGTGCATTTCGATTTTCACCAGACCGTCGCCGGCGCAGGCCTCGCACCGACCGCCCTTGACGTTAAAGGAGAACCGCCCCGGACCGTAGCCCCGCATTTTTGCGTCGGCTGTGGAGGCGAACAGATCCCGAATGTCGTTGAACAGCCCCGTATAGGTGGCGGGGTTGGAGCGGGGGGTTCTGCCGATGGGGCTTTGGTCAATGTCGATGACCTTGTCCAAATTTTCCAGACCCTCCACACAGCGGCAGGCACCGGGGCGGACGCGGGCATGATTCAGCTTGCCGAGCAGGGTCTTATTCAAAACCTCGTTGACCAGACTGGATTTTCCGGAGCCGGACACGCCGGTAACGCAGGTCAGGGTTCCCAGAGGGATTTCCGCGTCCACGTTTTTCAGGTTGTTTTCCGCCGCTCCCCGAATGGTCAGCTTGTTTCCGGAGCCGATTCTTCTGTCAGCGGGGACGGGAATTTTTTTGAAGCCCGACAGATACTGCCCCGTCACCGACCGCGGACAATTCAGGATATCCTCCAGCGTTCCCGCTGCCACGATTTCGCCGCCGCGGCTCCCCGCGCCGGGACCCACGTCCACGATATAATCCGCCGCCCGCATGGTATCCTCGTCATGCTCCACAACGATGAGGGTGTTGCCCAGATCGCGCAGGTGCTTGAGGGTTCCGAGCAGCTTGTCATTGTCCCGCTGGTGCAGACCGATGGAGGGTTCGTCCAGAATATACAGCACCCCCATGAGGGAGGAGCCGATTTGGGTGGCAAGGCGGATGCGCTGGCTTTCGCCGCCGGACAGGGTGCCCGAAGCACGGGACAGGGTGAGATAGCCCAGACCCACATCCAGCAGGAAACGGAGGCGGGAGCGAATTTCTTTCACAATTTGCGCCGCAACCAGAGCCATATTTCCCTCCAAGCGGAGGTTTTCCATAAATTCCAGCCCGTCCCGAACGCTCATGCCGCAAAATTCCATGATGCCGATACCGCCGACGGTGACAGCCCGTGCAATGTCCGACAGCCGCTCGCCGCCGCAATGGGGGCAGGGTGCCGTCGCCATACACTCCTCCAATTCCTTGCGCACCGCGTCGGACTGGGTTTCCCTGTACCGCCGTGAAATGTTGTTAAGGATGCCCTCGAAGGGCTGCTCGAGCACCCCCATGCCGTTGCCCCGATTGTAGGTCATCCGCAGCTTTTCGCCTTTGGTGCCGTAGAGAATGATGTCCATGACCTCTTCGGGCAGATCCTTCACGGGGTCGGTGAGGGAGAAGCGGTATTTTTGCGACAACGCCTCAAAATACATCCGAAAAATGGAGTCGGTTCTGGCACTGCGCCAGCCGGACGCCTGAATGGCTCCGTCAAAAATCGACAATTCCTTGTCGGGAATCACCAGATCCCCATCCGCCACCAACTGAAAGCCCAGACCCGTACAGCTTGGGCAGGCACCGCCGGGGTTATTAAACGAGAACATCCGAGGCTCCAGCTCCGTCAGGCTGATGCCGCAGTCCTCGCAGGCATAATTCTGAGAAAAGCTCAGCTCCTGCTTGGCGTTCGGCAGCTCGATGGTCACAAGTCCCCCGCTGTGGGTGCAGGCGGTTTCGATGGAATCCGCCAAGCGGCGGCGCAGACCCTCTTTCAGCACCAGACGGTCTACCACCAAGTCGATGGTGTGCTTTTTGTTTTTTTCGGGCTTGATTTCTTCCGTCAGGTCATAGAGAATGCCGTCCACGCGAACCCGTGCGAAGCCGGATTTCCGTGCGTCCTCGAAAACTTTCAGGTGCTCGCCCTTTTTTCCCCGAATCACCGGAGACAGCACCAGAAAGCGGGTGCCCTCCCCCAGAGCCTCTACCCGATCCACAATTTGGTCGATGGTCTGGCGGCGAATTTCCTTGCCGCACTTGGGGCAGTGGGGAACGCCCACCCTCGCCCAAAGCAGGCGCAGGTAGTCATAAATTTCCGTCACCGTGCCGACAGTAGAACGGGGGTTTTTGGAGGTGGTTTTCTGGTCAATGGAAATCGCCGGAGAAAGCCCGTCGATGGAATCCACATCAGGCTTATCCATCTGCCCCAGAAACTGGCGGGCATAGGAACTCAAACTTTCCACATACCGCCGCTGCCCCTCGGCGTAAACGGTGTCAAAGGCAAGGCTGGATTTGCCGGAGCCGGACAGACCGGTGAACACCACCAGCTTATCTCTGGGGATGGTCAAGTCTACATTTTTCAGGTTGTTCTCTCTGGCTCCCCGAATGCGTATCGTATCGTTCATGGTATACCTCTAAAAGTTAAAATAGCTTGCTTTTTCGCTGCTTTATAGGTTAGTATACCACAACCGGACAAATCTCACAAGATATTCCGTGAAGAAAATTATACGGCGGCGGCTTTGGGGGCATTCGGGCATTTTGCCGGAAGTTGTAGAAAAAATGGTAAAAAAAGAGTGGTTTTTCGGCGTTTTTTCCCTCTTTCTCCTGTTGCATTTCCGGTGGAAGGGATGCTATAATGTAGCCGTAAATAGGTCTGCGGAGAAATCCGCAGCACAATATAGAAAAAATAAAAGTGAGGTATTCATTCGATGATTGCGTACGGTGAAAAGATCCAGGTTATCTGCGGCGGCTCCAATCCCGAATTTGCCGCAACCATCTGCAAAGAGCTGGGCATCCCCATGACCAAGGCTACCATCCGTCAGTTTGCCGACGGCGAGGCCTCCGTGTCCTTGGAAGAAACAGTTCGCGGCGCAGACGTTTTTCTGATTCAATCCACCTGTAAACCCGTCAACGACCATCTCATGGAGCTGCTGGTGCTCATCGACGCCTGCCATCGCGCGTCCGCCGGCCGCATCACAGCCGTTATCCCCTACTTCGGCTACGCCCGTCAGGATCGCAAGGCCAAATCCCGCGACCCCATCTCCTCCAAGCTGGTGGCTAATATGCTCACCGTTGCCGGTGCCGACCGTATCCTGACCATGGACCTCCACGCCGCGCAGATTCAGGGCTTCTTCGACATTCCTCTCGATCACCTGCTGGGCGCGCCCACCTTTGTGGACTATTTCATGAACAAATTCCCCGAGGAAGAAAACGATCACGACAATTTCGTTGTGGTTTCCCCCGACGTAGGCTCCGTCGGCCGCGCCCGCAACTTCGCCGCCAAGGTGCATATGGGGCTTGCCATCGTGGACAAACGCCGTCCCAAGGCCAACGTGTGCGAGGTCATGAACATCATCGGTGATGTCAAGGGCAAAACCTGCATCCTGTATGACGACATGGTGGACACCGCAGGCTCCCTGTGCAACGCCGCAAACGCTCTGGTGGAATTCGGCGGTGCCAAGGAAGTGTACGCCTGCGCGACCCACGGCGTTCTGTCCGGTCCCGCTTACGAGCGCATTGAAGCCAGCCCCATCAAGGAGATGGTGTTCCTGAACACCATTCCGGAGCTCGGCAACACTGCCAGCAACAAAATCAAATTTTTGGATGTGGCTCCCGTGTTTGCCCGCGCCATCGAGCATATCCACGGCGCAACCTCCATCGCTGACCTGTTCTGAACCGTGCTGAGAAAAGATTCCGGCGAAGCATGGCTCATTGCGGGTCTCGGAAATCCCGGCAGGGAATACGAACGCACCCGCCACAACTGCGGCTTTCGGGCTGTGGACGCGCTTGCCGAAAAGCTCTCTTGCAAGATAGACAAGTTGAAATTTCAGGGGCTGTACGCGCAGGTCAGCTACGGCGGCAAAAAGCTGTTTCTTCTGAAACCCCAGACCTACATGAATCTGTCCGGCAAGTCCGTTTTGCAGCTGAGTGCCTATTTCGGCATCCCGCCCCAACATATCATCGTCCTGTTTGATGATATTTCTCTGGCTGTCGGACGGCTCCGCATCCGCGCCGACGGCTCTGCCGGCGGTCACAACGGCATCAAGTCCATCATTCAGGAGCTGGGCAGTCAGGACTTCCCTCGGGTGAAAATCGGCGTAGGCGAAAAGCCCAACCCCAATTACGATTTGGCAAATTGGGTGCTGTCCGGTTTTACCGCTTCGGAAGAAAAGGCTCTGGCGGTTTCTCTCGCCAATGCGGCGGACGCAGCTCTGTCCATCATCGACAGCGGCGTTCCCGAGACGGCGAACAGGTTTAACGGCAGTCACCCGTAAAGTCGAATACGAAGATAAAACCACGGAAAGGGGAGAATCGTCCCCTTTCCGCTTTGTTACGTTCCGCTAACGTTCTTTTTTGAGGTCATTTTTTATGGAACAACTCCTTTCCCTGTTAAAAACCATCCCCGAATACCGCGCCCTCCTGACCGCTGCGGACAGGGGGCAGTCCGCAGCCGTCACCGGCATCGGGCAAATCAACCGCAGTCACATGATTGCGGGGCTTTCCCGTGACTGCGGCCGTCCGCTGGTGATTCTCTGTCAGGACGATATGGCGGCTCGCCGTCTGCAAGAGGAGCTGAAGGGCTTTCTCGGGGAAACCGCGCCCATTCTCCCCAATCGGGAGCTGACCCTCTACGACGCCGCCGTGGTATCCCGCGCTTGGGAGCAGAAGCGGCTGCGCCAGCTATACGATTTGAGCCTTGGGCGCACCCCCGTCCAAATCATGACTTGGGAATCCGTGAGCCTGCGCACCATGCCTCCGGAAACCCTGAAAAATGCCGCTTTTACGCTGGAATTGGGGACGGAATGTCCCATGGACGACCTGCTGAAACGGCTCACCGCCGCAGGCTACAGCCGCTGCGGTATGGTGGAGGGTCCGGGGCAATTTGCCCTAC
>X285_Short_beaked_Echidna__coassemble_449_pt1 | contig 24081 bp, 19 predicted proteins | sample X285_Short_beaked_Echidna__metabat2_high_PE_017 | metagenome-assembled genome bin X285_Short_beaked_Echidna | reverse complement strand
GCAGAAGAGGATCTGCGTCTGCGCGGACCGGGGGATTTCTTCGGCTCGCGGCAGTCGGGGCTTCCGGCATTTCGGGTGGCGGACTTAAGCTTTGACCTTGCTCTGCTGAAGCAGGCGCAGGCCGCCTCCGCCCAATGGATCGACGCCTGCGGCACCTCGGACAGCCCCGAGGCAGCGGCTTTGCGGGCAAGAATCGGAGAGCTTTTTAACCGTGCCGACGGAACCATGAATTGATCCTTGGTCACAGATTATTCACAGCCCCTTGTTATAATTAAAGAAAACCTCTTGAAAGGAGTTGTTCTTTATGAAAAAACGAATCGTTCTCAGCCTTTTGACCCTGTGCCTGCTGTTTTCCGTCCTGACGCCGGCAGTGCTTGCCGAAGAGGAAACCCCTGTCCGTGCGCCCGATTCCTGCGGAGAAAACCTGACTTGGGAATTGGCAGACGGCACCCTCACCGTTTCCGGAACCGGTGCCATGGACGACTATCCGGAGGGCGACGCCCCTTGGGCGGACCGCAGCGGCGACGTCACCGCGCTGGTGCTGACGGGCGGCGTGACCTACATCGGGGAAGGTGCGTTTGCGGACTTCGACAATCTGACCGAAATCGACTTTGGGGATTCTCTGGAAGAAATTGGAAAATCCGCCTTTTTCTCCTGCGACAAGCTGACGGAGCTGTCCCTCCCCGCAGCCTTCCGCACCTTTGCGGAAGAGTGCTTTCGGGACTGCGGAAAGCTGGCAGTCATCCGCTGTGCCGGAAAAATGCCCCATTTTCGCTCCAACTGTCTGTGGAACGGCAAGCCCATCACCGTCTACTGTCCGGCAAGCAAGCTCTGGATTGAGGAATATGTCTTAGAGCTGGAAGAAAACTTCCACGGGCGGCTGACGGTGCTGGCGTCCGACGGCTCCGACCCCTTCCATCCCGTCAAGCCCACGGAAACCGCCGCACCCACTGCCGAGGCAACCGAGGCTCCCACCCAAACGGAACCGCCCGCCGAGGAAACCACCGTTCCCGCCACCGAAGTGACCACAGAGCCTACCCAGCCCGTCACCGAAGAAACCGCACCGCCCACCTCCGAAGAAGTACAGGATATCCCCGAAACCACGGACGAGCCTCCGCTTGTCAAGCGGGGCGGCGGCTCGTTTTGGATTCCCGCCGCCATCATCGCCGTGATTCTCACAGCGGGAATTTTGATCGCTCTGCTGACAAAGGGCGGACGGGGCGGCAAATACAGCCGTTAATCCTCAGATTTGCCTTATTTTCTTAACACTTACTCAGAAACTTCCGGAAAAATCACCCATTTTTGTGGTTTTCCGGAGGTTTTTTTGTCAGGAAGAGAAAATTCGAAAAAATAGGTTGTAACTTCCGAGAAAATGATGTAAAATAGGAGCATCAATACAATGCAAAATTATGCGGCAACGTCCGCTTTACGGAGGTCATTTTATGGAAAAACCCATCGTTCTGGTCATCATGGACGGCGTCGGCAAAGGCGACGGCGGCAGCGGCGACGCTGTGAAAGTCGCGTCCACTCCCACGCTGGACAATCTGCTGGCTACCTGCCCCCATACTTACCTGAAAGCCCACGGCACCGCCGTCGGTCTGCCCAGTGACGACGACATGGGCAACTCCGAGGTCGGTCACAACGCGCTGGGCTGCGGTCAGGTCTACTCTCAGGGCGCGAAGCTGGTCGGGGAGTCCATCGAAACCGGCGTTCTGTATCAGTCCGAAACTTGGAAAAAACTGGTTGACAACGCCCGCGGCAAGGCAATGCACTTCCTCGGTCTGCTGTCCGACGGCAACGTGCACAGCAACATCCGCCACCTCATCGCCCTGCTGAAGCAGGCACACGCCGAGGGCGTGAAGAAAGCCTACTGCCACATTCTGCTCGACGGTCGGGATGTGCCCGCCACCTCCGCCTTGGAATATGTGGAGGTTCTGGAAAATACCCTGAAAGAACTCAATACCGACGGCTGCGACTACGCCATCGCCTCCGGCGGCGGCCGTATGCAGGTGACGATGGATCGCTACGAAGCCAACTGGTCCATGGTGGAGCTGGGCTGGCGCACCCATGTGGAGGGTCAGGGTCGGCAGTTTGCATCCGCCGCTGAGGCAATCGAAACCTACCGCGCCGAAACCGGCTGCATCGATCAGGACCTGCCCGCATTCGTGGTTGCCAGAAACGGCGAGCCGCTTGCGAAAATCGCCAACGGCGACAGCGTGATCCTCTTTAACTTCCGCGGCGACCGCGCGCAGGAAATCTCCCTCGCCTTTGACCGAGAGGATTTCGACAAATTCGACCGTCCCGACTACACCGGCGTGTCCTTTGCCGGTATGCTCCAGTACGACGGCGACCTGAACATCCCCGAACATTATCTGGTGCAGCCCCCCGTCATTGAGAACACCCTGACGGAAGTTCTGTGTCAGGCAGGCATCCGTGAATACGCCCTGTCCGAAACCCAGAAATTCGGTCACGTCACCTATTTCTGGAACGGCAACCGTTCCGGCAAGGTGGACGAAAATCTTGAGGTTTACGAGGAGGTCCCCTCCGACGTCATTCCCTTTGAGCAGGCTCCTGCCATGAAAGCCAAGGAAATCACCGAGAAGATGGTGGAAAATATGGCGTCCGGCAAATTCCAGTTCCTGCGCTGCAACTTCCCCAACGGCGACATGGTCGGTCACACCGGCGTGATGGACGCGGTGGTTTACGCCATGCAGTGCGTGGACAGCGGTCTGAAAGCCATTGTGGATGCCGCCGACAAGTACGGCTACACCGTCCTCGTCACTGCCGACCACGGCAACGCCGACCAGATGACCGAAACCAAAAAGGGCAAGACCTCCGTCCGCACCGCCCACTCCTTAAACCCCGTTCCCTTCATCATCTACGATAAGGACAACGATTGGCACATTCGGGAGGGCAGCTTCGGTCTTGCAAACGTCGCTCCCACCGTTGTGAAGATGATGGGACTGACCGCTCCCGACTGCTGGGAAAAGAGCATGGTGTAATCTCCCGTTCCGCGGGAATGCTAAGTATTAATCATTTCGATTTAGGAGGTACTGATCTATGATCCGTCACGAAACTGAAAACGGCAGCGTCAATGTCAGCACCGGCGTGTATACCGACATCGTGGGTACCGCTGTGAGCAACTGCTTCGGCGTCAAAGGCATGGCAGCCCGAAGCGTTTCCGATGGTGTTTACCATCTTCTGCGCAAGGAATCCGTGGGCAAGGGCGTTCTTGTCCATTTCCATGAGGACAATACCATTTCCATCGACCTGCACATCATTGTGGACAACGGCATCAATCTCAACGCCGTAGGCGCGTCCATCATTTCCGAGGTGCGGTATGTTGTCACAAGTCACACCGGCACCGAGGTTCGTGCCGTCAATGTTTATATCGATTCTATGACGATCGGTTAAGTTCGGAGGTATCAGAAAATTGAAACAAACCATAAGTGGAGCCGATCTTCGCAGAATGATCATCAGTGCGGCCGCCGCCATTGAGATCGGCAAGCAGACCCTCAATGAGCTGAACGTGTTCCCCGTTCCCGACGGCGACACCGGCACCAATATGTCCATGACCATCAACGCCGCCGCCGCCGACCTGCGGAAAATCGAGGATCCGGCTCTGGGCGAGGCTGCCAAGGCCGCCGCCTCCGCCATGCTGCGCGGTGCCAGAGGCAACTCCGGCGTCATTCTGTCCCTGCTGTTTCGGGGTATGTCCAAGACCCTCAAGGGCTGTCAGGAATGTGACGGTACGCTGTGGGCGGACGCCTTGCAGGACGGCGTGGACGCCGCTTACAAAGCCGTTATGAAGCCCGCCGAGGGCACCATCCTCACCGTCGCCCGTCTTGCCGCAGTCAAGGCAAGGCAGGCCGCGCAGGAAAATAACTTCATCGAATTCGTGCATACCGCCGCGGTGAAAGAAGCCGCCGCTGCCCTCGCCGGAACCACCGACATGAATCCCGTTCTGAAAAAGGCAAACGTGGTGGACGCAGGCGGCAAGGGCTGGGTGTTCGCTCTGGAAGCCATGCTCAGCTCCATGCAGGGCAATGATGTGGTTGCCGCCGCCGACAATACCTCCGGCGAAACCAAGACAGCCGCCGATTTCTCCGACTTCGACACCGAGGACATCACTTTCACCTACTGCACCGAGTTCATCATTGATCGGGAAAACGACAAGGACCCCGAGCTTCTGCGCACCTTCCTCAGCGGTTTGGGCGACAGTCTGGTTCTGGTGGACGATGAGGAGATCATCAAGGTTCACGTCCATACCAACGATCCCGGCACGGCTCTGCATGAAGCGGTATCCTACGGTTCTTTCGTCACCGTGAAAATCGAGAATATGCGGCTGCAGCACACCGAAAAGGTCATGAGCGAGCAGGAGCTGGCTCCCAAGATTGCCCAGCCGGAAAAGCCCTTGGGCGTGGTGTCCGTGTGCGCCGGTGACGGACTTGCGGATGTATTTTCCAATCTGGGTGTGGACGCCATCATCTCCGGCGGTCAGACCATGAACCCCAGCACACAGGACATTCTGGAGGCGGTGAACAAGGTTCCCGCGGAAACCGTGTTCGTCCTGCCCAACAACAAAAATATCATCATGGCGGCACAGCAGGTAGATGCCCTCACCCCCAAGCAGGTCATCGTCATCCCCAGCAAGACCGTTCCTCAGGGCGTGACCGCCATGCTGGGCTTCAATCCCGAGGGCACGGCGGAAGAAAACACCGAGGCTCTGACCGAGGCTCTGTCCACCGTGGACACCATGCAGATCACCTATGCCGCACGAAACTCCGATTTTGACGGCTATGACATCCACGAGGGCGACTATCTGGCTCTGTACGGCAGTCAGCTTTTCGGCACCAGTCAGGACATCAAGGTTCTGCTGAAAGCTCTGGCGGAAAAGGTTCGCGACGACGGCAAGGAATACGTCACCATCTACTACGGCGCAGACGTGAAAGAAAAACACGCCCAGAAAGCCGCCGACCTGTTTGCCGACATCTGCCTCGATGCAGACGTAAATCTGCTCAGCGGCGGTCAGCCGGTCTACTACTATTTGATTTCCGCAGAATAATCGGATGAAACGCAAAGGCGGAGGGATTTTCTCTGTGGAGAGGGATGTTTCCTCCGCTTTTGCATAGGCTGAGAGGAAAGGAGGAACCGATATGCGACGGCTGAAACTGCCGGAAACGGGATTTCTCGGAGAGGTGCTCCGCATCATCCGCCATGCCAACGATCTGCATATCTTCGTGTATGCCGCCAACGCCAGCTACTTTATCATTTTGGCAGTGTTCCCCGCCCTCCTGCTGGTGGTGAGCATCCTCCACTACACCCCGCTGGAGGTGGCGCGGCTGAGCGAAATGCTCATGGGCATTCTGCCGGAGGCATTCCTGAAGCCTGCGCAGCGGCTGATTCTCATTACCTATGAAAATACCTCGGGCTTTACGCTGGGGCTGTCGGTGTTCACTACCCTCTGGTCTGCCAGCCGCGGCATTTACGGGCTGATCACCGGAATGAACACGGTGTACGAAGTGAAGAAAAAGCGAAGCTATCTCTACCGCCGAAGCATCAGCGTTTTGTATACCTTTTTCTTCGTGCTGGTTCTGGTTCTCACCCTCGCGCTCCATGTGTTCGGGTCGGGGCTGCTGGCTCTGCTCCCCAGAGGCAACAGCCGATTCTGGCAAATCGTGGGCAATATCATTGATTTCCGCTTTTTCCTCCTGCTGTTCGTCCAGACCGCTCTGTTCACCGCCATGTATATGAAGCTGCCCAACACGCACAACGGCCTTTGGGACAGTCTGCCGGGTGCCCTGCTGGCGTCCATCGGCTGGCTGATTTTCTCCGACCTCTTTTCCATTTATGTGGATCATTTTGCGTCCCTGACGAATATTTACGGCTCGGTGTACGCCATCGCCCTGAGTATGCTGTGGCTGTACTTCTGTATGTCCATTTTGTTTTACGGGGCGGCTCTCAACCGCTACCTGATGGACAGACCGGAAACAAAATAAGCCTGCGCCGCCGAAGCTGTTTTCGGCGGTTTTTTCCGTGCAACCGTAAGGAAACCGAAAGTTGCGCGATAATTGGTGGACGCAACCGCATTTTTTTGCTATGATTCCGCCATCACAACCGAAAAGGAGATTATTTTTATGCTGGAATCCGGTCACAGCGTCATCGCCGCCATCGTCATTGCCCTATACCTGCTGTTCTGCATCGCCCTGTTCTGCGCCGCCGTCTATCTGTTCATCCTGATTATCAAGGCTCTGAAAAAATATATTTCCTCCGCCGAGGTGCGGGAGGAAAAGAAAGAAATCCGCAGAACCTTGGGCGAGGAGCTGAAAGAGAACCGCCTGCGGTGCAAAATGACACAAGAATTCGTGTCCGAAACCTTGGGCGTCAGCCGTCAGGCCGTTTCCAAATGGGAGAACGGCACCGCCGACCCCAGCACCTCCAACCTGATGGCGATCGCCAAGCTCTACGGCGTGTCTCCGGAAAGCCTGCTGTCCGCCCTCCGAAACAGCGAAAAGGAGAAGAACTGATATGCAGTTGCAGACCAAACGCAAATGGCAGATTCTCGACGGCACCACGCTCAAGCTGATTGCCGCCTTTTTGATGCTCCCCGACCACATTCACCAGATGTTCGCCTCCGCCGGAGCCCCCATGTGGCTGACCATGCTGGGGCGGGTGGTGTTCCCCATGTTCCTGTTTGCCGCCGCCGAGAGCTTTCACTATACCCGCGACAAGAAGAAGTACCTGAAGCGGCTGCTCATTGCCAGCGTGTCCATGGGGCTGTTTACCATGCTGCTCCAGCGCATCGTGCCCAATCCCAATGCTGTGCTGATGAACAACGCCTTTTCCACCTTTTTTGTTGCCGCGGTGTATATGTACTTCTGGGATATGTTCACCGAGGGCGTCCGCGCCAAATCCGCCAAGAAAATCGTCCTGTCCGTTCTGGGCTGCTTTATCCCCATCCTCACCGCCGTGCCTGCCTACTGCGTGGCTGTTCTGTCCTTTCATGTGGAGATTCCCGCCAACATCATTCGCTGGCTGGCGTCCATCGCTCTGCTTCTGCCCAACATCCTCACCGCCGAGGGCGGCATTGTGATGGTGGCTCTGGGCGTTGCGTTCTACGTTTTCCGCAGGCATCGACTGCTGCAAATCGCCGTCCTGCTGCTGGTGTCCGGCGTTCTGCTTTATGCGGGAAATTCGTTTCAGGCTCTTATGGGCTTCGCCGCCATCCCCATGCTCCTGTATAACGGCGAAAAGGGAAAGGGATTCAAGAATTTCTTCTATATTTATTACCCCGCCCATCTCGGCGTTCTGTATATTCTCTCCGCAGTCCTGCTGAAATAAATCGGCTGCCCCGACAGCAAATCCGTATCTGTTGAATTTCGCAATATCTCTGCAAAAAATCCGCCGTTTTCAACCGAAAACGGCGGATTTTTGAATTCCTCATGGCTTCACAGGAGGATGCTCCGCGATATATTTGTCCAGAATTCCCGCCGCCGTCATAACCATTCGCGCGCAGGGGCGGCTTTTGTAAAATTCCGCTGTCCGAGGGGTGGGGTTGGGGTCGGAGGGGGGATTTTTCAGAATTTCCCGACAGACGATGCTGCCCACATCCTCCCGAAAATCTCCGGCAAGTGCCTGCACAAGCTGATAATGGGCTTTTTTCGCAGCATCGTCCCCCGCAGTTTCGTAGCCGTAGAGCAGCCCCGCCACCATCAGCATCCCGCTGACCGCACCGCAGACCTCCCGCAGACGCCCCATTCCGCCGCCGAACGAGGACGAAAACCGCGCCGCAAAGTCACGCTCCAGCCTCGTCACATCGCAAAACGCCACCACGATGGCTTGGGCGCAGTTGTATCCGCCCAAAAACAGTTCCGCCGCCTCATATCTATGATCCATAAATTATCCTCCCAAACATGATTTTTTCCATTATACACCCTTTTCCTCCCGCTTGCAAGGGTTGTAAAACCGAAAAAATCTGATATAATAGAAGAAACGGAAGTTTTTCGGAAAGGAGCCTGCCATGAACGGATCCCCCCGTTTTCAGCTCAGCGGCAACGAGCTGAAAATCATCGCCGCCGTGACCATGTTTCTCGACCATATGGGGCTGATGCTGCTGCCGAGGGCGGCGATTTTTCGGTATATCGGGCGGCTGGCGTTCCCGATTTTCGCCTTCATGATTGCCGAGGGGTGCAAATACACCCGCAATCGGCGGCGGTATTGGGGAAATTTGGCGATTCTCGCCGCCCTGTGCCAAATTGTGTACTTTTTCTTTGACGGCAGTGCGTACCTGTGCATTCTTGTGACATTTTCTCTGTCGATTCTGATGATTTATGCTCTGGATCGCCTGAAATCCGCGCCGAACGCCGTGAATATGTTGATTTTTTCCGCCGTTCTCCTCGGCGTGTTCGCCCTGAATCGGCTGCTGGAAATTGATTACGGGTTTTGGGGGTGCATGGTGCCCCTGTTCGCCGCGCTTCCCGTGGGAACGGCTTACGACAGCATACCCGTTCGGGTGGGGATGCTGGGGCTGGGGCTGATTTTCCTCTCGCTGTCCATCGGCGGGATGCAGTGGTTCAGCCTGCTGTCTCTACCCCTGCTTTTGTGCTATTCGGGCAAGCGCGGAAAAGCAAACATGAAGTATTCTTTCTACATCTTCTACCCCGCCCATCTGGTTTTCCTCGAAGCCATCGCCGTGCTGACGGGCTAATTCCCTTGCAGACGCGAAAAAAATCCGCCGTTTTCAACCGAAAACAGCGGATTTTTGCGTCTGTGTTAATTGTCACACCGATCTTGTCCACTCGGTAATGAGGACGCCGGGAATCGCCCAGACAAGCTGATACAGGAACACGTTGGTGGGGGTCAGCAGTTCGGCAGAGCCGAGATAGGCAAGTGCCGCCATGGTGAGAATGCCCGCAAAACCGCCGATGAGGTGGATAACGTTCCCCAGACGTAGGGCGGTGCGCAGGGATTTTGCCCCCGTAACGGCATAGGCGGAGGACACCAGATCCTCCCGTGTGACAAGAGCCAGCGCGGGCAGCTCCGGTTCGGGCTTGACAGCGCGAAGCTCGCGGCGAACCTCCGGCGCGGGGAATGCCAGACGGCGGGTATTGACCCCGAATTTGCCCCGCAGGAGGCTTTCGGTGAGGGTGAAATCGCCGCCCACCAGAACGGGGGTGATTTTGCGGCAGGCGCACAGGCTCACAAGACCTGCGGCGGAGGAGCGCATCTTGGCATAGGAAATGGCGAACACCGCCCCGAGCTGACCGTCAACGGCGGCATAGACCGCCTGATTGACCGTGGTTCCCTCGGGGATTTCCACGCCCATATCCCGCAGGAAATCCGCACTGCCCAGCAGCACCGGCTCCTGACAGACCTCGCCGCCGATACCGCCGCCGCCGTAGTTGCGGAAATTGGCAACGGGATGCTCCTGCCCGTTTCGTCCTGCCAGCATCTGGCGGAACACGGGAACCAGACCGCCGCCTGCGGCGCAAATCAGGCTGGTTGCGTAGGACAGCACCTGATCGGGGCTGCGGTCGCCGTAAAACTTTACGCCGTTCAGCTTGGTGGAGCCAACGGGGAACAAATCCTCGTCGCGGAGGGGGAACGCCGCCTTGCCGCAAAGGTTTTTCACCCCCTGCCAGCCGCAAAGGACGGTGCCAACCATGTGCAGCCGACGCTCCAGAATCGCCGTGGGGCGGGTCAGGGCAATGAAATAGCTTGCGGGAACCGCCACCAGCAGACTGGTGGAGAAAATCTGAACGCCCAAAGCCGTGCCGTGGCGCATGGCGGCGAACACCGCGATGGCAGCGCAGGCAAACAGGCTGAATACGGCATAGACGTTCTGCACCTTTTCGGGACCGGAGGCTGCGGCGTAGGTTTCCATGAAATCCTCCACCTCGCCCTCGCTGCGCAGAATTCCGTCCCTATCCTCGAAATAGTCCTCCACTCGGACTAGGCTGTGGAGCCGAACCGCCTTGCGCATGGTGTCCATCTGGGACAACTCCGTACTGCGGCTGTGGTAACGGGCAAGGAGCGCAAAGGTCATTTCCAGACTGAACGCGGCGCAGCAGGGCACCCGCAGCTCCCGCAGGCAGTATACCGCGTCGGCGCAGCAGGCGAGGAACGTGACGACAAGCAGGGTGTTGACGGAAAATTTTCCGCGCAATAGCTGAGCCAGCGCGTCCAGCATCAGATTGCAGCCCAGCAGCGCGGAAATCAGCATGGCAAGCACCTGAGAGAAAATCAGAAGCCGCAGGCGGTTTTCCGGCACCAGATGGAGGGTATACAGGGTGGTGGAGCCGATGCAGACGGCAGACAGCAGGACGCTGATGAAAACGGCTGCCTGCAATTTTCCGACGCCCAGCTCGCTGAGGGCATAGTACCGCTTTTCGGGACCTGCCACCAGCTTTTTTTTCAGCTCCTTCAGGCGTGAGCGCGGGGTAAAGACAATGGGGGGCGGGGGCTGGATCTCCTCCGTGGGGGCAGGCTCCGCCGCAGTTTCCACAGGCTCCATGACAACGGTAGCGTCGCCGGTGAGGGGCGCGGTCTGCTCGCTTTCATCGGAAAATTCATAGCGGATGGTGGGGTCGTCGTGTTCCTCGGCAGCAGGTTCCTCGGCAGAGGATTCCTCCGCCGCAGGTTCGTCCCCGCCGTTCTCGGGCAGATCCAAAAGCTCCTCGATTTCCTGCAAGCCCGTGCCTGCTTCATCGGGCAGGTCGTGGAATTCGTTCAGGATCTCGTCTAAGTCAAATTCCTGAGATTGGTCGTTGTTTTCCATAAATGGCTGTCCTCCTAAATCCTTCAAAAACGCTGGCGCACCGCTTCATACAGGAGAATGGACGCGGCGGCAGAGGCGTTGAGAGAGCTGATTTTTCCGTTCATGGGGATGCTGACCATGACGTCGCAGTTCTTGCGCACAAGCTGGCTCATGCCGTCACCCTCGTTGCCGATGACCAGAGCGGCGGGGACGGTGAGATCGGCTTTATACATGGGGATGGAGCCTTCGGCGGCAGTGCCGAACACCCAGACGCCTTTTTCCTTCAGCTCGGCAATGGCGGCGGAGATGTTGGTCACGCGCGCCACCTTCATGTATTCCACCGCGCCTGCGGAGGCTTTCGCCACCGTGGCGGTCAGCCCCACGCTGCGCCGCTTGGGAATGATTACGCCGTGGGCTCCCGCGCACTCGGCAGATCGGAGGATGGCACCCAGATTGTGGGGGTCGGAAAGCTCGTCGCAGATGACGATGAGGGGGCTTTGCCCGCGGGCGGCGGCTTCCTCCAAAATGTCGTCGATAGAGCAGTAGGCATGGGCGGCGGCAAGGGCGATGATGCCCTGATGGGCGCGGGTGGTGGACATGGCGTCCAGCTTTCGGCGGTCAACGGGAACCACCACAGCACCCGCCTCTTTCGCCTGCGCGGCAAGCCGCTGAAGGCTGCGGTCGGTGTCGCCGTCGGAAACGAACACCTTGTCAATGGTTCTTCCGCTTTTCAGAGCCTCGGAAACGGCGTTGCGGCCCTCAAGCTGCCCCTCCACTTCCTCTACAGGGGTGCGGTCTGCAAAACGGTCGGCACGGCGGGGGGCTTCGTGTCCCCGCGGACGTTTGGTTTCATTCATATGATTCAACTCCAAAAATTCATACTGATAGATAATAGCATTATACCAGATTCGACGGGATTTCACAACTCTTAATTTCATTTTTGGAGAAAAATTAACAATTCGGGCGGAAATTCACAGAAAATTTACCGCTGACGGCAGAATCCCTCGTTGCCTACGGCGAAAAAATGTGCTATTATGATACTAAAGTAAGCCCAAGGAGGCAATATGCGAATGAATAACAATCAAAAACCCCCGCAGGACGGAAAAAAACCCGAGGCAGGCAAGCCCAGAAACGGGCTGTGGTCGGCTCTGATCATCACCCTCATTCTTGTGGTTCTGTTTAGCTGGATCATGAGCGCGGTGGAAAAAAGTCAGTATGTGGAAAAATCCTTTTCCGATTTCAAGAGTGCCATGGCGAAAAACGAACTGGCGGAGGTGGAATTTCGGGCGGATCGGGTTCTGTATCTGACCAAGGAAGAGGCGGCAAAGGACGCCTCGCGGCAGAAAGCCTGCTTCACCGGACTGCCACGTGGCGACGCCATGAAGCTGTCCGAGGAACTGGTGGAGATGGGCGTGGACGTCAACTGGCCCATCGTGGAGGACAACTCCATGATTTTGATGATTCTTTACTATGTCATCATGTTCTCCGTTTTGTTCCTGTTCATGCGCTCCATCACCAAGCGGATGAGCGGCGACGGTGCCATGGGCGGCATGGGCAAGTCCAAGGCGAAGGTCTACATGGAAAAGCAGACCGGTGTGACATTTAAGGATGTGGCGGGTCAGGACGAGGCGAAGGAATCCTTGCAGGAGATCATTGATTTCCTCCACAATCCCCAGAAGTACACAGCCATCGGTGCCAAGCTGCCCAAGGGCGCGCTGCTGGTGGGTTCTCCCGGCACCGGCAAGACCCTCCTTGCCAAAGCGGTTGCAGGCGAGGCGGACGTGCCGTTCTTCTCCATTTCCGGCTCGGATTTTGTGGAAATGTTCGTGGGCATGGGTGCCAGCCGCGTCCGCGACCTGTTCCAGCAGGCGGCAAAGGTGGCTCCCTGCATCATTTTCATTGACGAAATCGACGCGGTGGGCCGCTCCCGCGACAACCGTTTCGGCAACAACTCCGAGCAGGAGCAGACCCTCAATCAGCTTTTGAGCGAAATCGACGGTTTTGAACCCTCCAAGGGCATCGTGTGCCTTGCGGCAACCAACCGTCCCGAAATTCTGGACAAGGCTCTGCTGCGCCCCGGTCGGTTTGACCGCCGAATCATTGTGGACAGACCCAATTTGCAGGGTAGACTGGACACCCTCAAGGTGCATACACGGAAAATCAAACTCAGCGAGGATGTGGATTTGCGAAAAATCGCGCAGGCAACCGCCGGTGCGGTGGGCGCGGATCTGGCAAACCTCGTCAACGAGGCGGCACTTCGCGCCGTCCGCATGGGTCGGCAGACCGTGAATCAGGAGGATCTGCTGGTTTCCTTCGAAACCGTCATTGCCGGCACCGAGAAGAAAAACACGGTGCTCACCGACATGGAAAAGCGGCTGGTGGCGTATCATGAGGTGGGTCACGCCTTGGTTGCCGCGCTTGCCAAGCATTCCACGCCGGTGTCCAAAATCACAATCGTTCCCCACACCACCGGTGCGCTGGGCTACACCATGCAAACGCCCGACGAGGAAAAATTTCTCTCCACCGCCGACGAACTGCGGACGGAGCTGCGGACGCTGGTCGGCGGACGCGCCGCCGAGCAGGTGGTGTTCGGCATCCAGACCACCGGAGCGTCCAACGATATCCAGCGGGCAACGAATCTGTCCCGCGCCATGGTCACCCAGTACGGCATGAGCGAATCTCTTGGGCTGATGGCAACCGCCGTCACCCACAGCGAATATCTGGACGGGCAGGCAAGTATGGACTGCGCCCAGATCACCGCCGCCGAGGTAGACAAGGAAGTGAAGGGACTTCTCGACAAGGCGTATGCCGAGGCAAAGCAGGTGCTGCTGGAAAACCGCGCTCTGCTGGACGAGATTTCCGAGTACCTCATTGTGAAAGAAACCATCACCGGCGAGGAGCTGATGGCGTATGTCAATGCGGACGCAAAGAAATTGCCCGAAGCGACCGAGAACAGTGAAGTATAAGTAATTTCGATATCCGCCGTTTTCAGCAGAAAACGGCGGATATTTTTTACGAAAAATTCTTCATCGGAGCAGTTCGGCGGGTGCTGGAGAATCACGGAAACGCGCAGAAACCGCCGGAATTTACGCAAAATGAAAATTCTCGGAGAAACTGCACAAAATACTATGTGTTTTATGGTTTTTACTGTGAAAATTCGGGGTGAACAATCCGTTCGGGACGAAAAAAGAATTTTCAGAGGTGCCCTTGACTTTTTGAATTTTTAAGGTATAGTTATCTTGTCAAAATTTGACGAAAATATTAAAAAAGAAACGGGGGAGGATAATGTCCAAAGAACTCATCAGACTCCGGGACCTTACCATGGAGTTCGACGGGGAGCGTATTCTCGACGGCATCAATCTTTACTTCAATGACAAGGAATTCCTCACGCTGCTCGGCCCCTCCGGCTGCGGCAAAACCACCACACTGCGGATCATCGGCGGCTTTCTGACGCCCACTTCCGGCACGGTCACGTTCGACGGAAAGGTGATCAACGATGTGCCGCCCTACAAGCGGCAGATCAATACCGTGTTCCAGCGGTACGCGCTGTTCCCCCATCTGGATGTGTACGACAACATTGCATTCGGTCTGAAAATCGCCAAAGTCCCCAAGGACGAGATTGACAGCCGCGTGCAGGAAATGCTGGAGGTCGTCAGCCTGAAGGGCTATGAAAACCGCCGCATTGAGAATCTGTCCGGCGGTCAGCAGCAGCGGGTGGCTCTTGCCCGTGCGCTTGTGAACCGACCCAAGGTGCTGCTGCTGGACGAACCGCTGGCGGCTCTGGATCTGCGGCTTCGCAAGGATATGCAGAACGAGCTAAAGCGCATCCAGCAGGCTCTGGGCATCACCTTTATTTATGTCACCCACGATCAGGAGGAGGCTCTGTCCATGTCCGATACGGTGGTGGTCATGGACAAGGGGCGCATCCAGCAGATCGGCAGACCTGAGGATATTTATAATGAACCGAAAAACGCCTTCGTGGCGGACTTTATCGGGGAGAGCAACATTCTGGACGGCGTGATGCTGGAGGATTTCCGCGTGAAATTCTTCGGGCGGGTCTTTCTGTGTGTGGACAAGGGCTTCGCGCCCAACGAAAATGTGGATGTGGTCATCCGTCCGGAGGATATCGACATCGTTCCGGCTGCGCAGGGACATCTGGTGGGCACCGTCACCGGCGTTACTTTCAAGGGGCTGAATTACGATATTATCGTGGATTTCCGCGGCTTCAAGTGGCTCATCCAGACCACGGACTACCACGGCGAGGGAGAAACCATCGGCATTCGGCTCAATCCCGAGGACATCCACATCATGCACAAGAGTGAATACTCCGGCATGTTTGGCGACTACAGCTCCTACTCCGCCGAGTACGACGAGCTGACGGAGGACGCCGGGGATGAAGAAGAATAACGCCGTCCTGCTCAGCACCCCCTACATTTTGTGGATGGTTGCCTTTACCCTGATCCCTCTGGGCGTGGTGGGCTACTATGCCGTGACAGACCCCGCCACCGGTGCGTTCTCTCTGGAGAACCTGCGGGATTTGGGTATGTATCTGCCGGTGCTGTGGCAGTCGATTCTCTACTCTTTGGTATCCGCCTTTATCTGCCTGCTGCTGGGCTATCCCGTGGCGTACTACATCGCCCACCGCTCCGAAGTGGCGCAGAAAATTCTGTATATGCTGGTGATGCTGCCCATGTGCATGAGCTTCCTGCTTCGGACGCTGGCATGGGTGGGTCTGCTGCAGGACACAGGGCTAATCAATCGGGTTCTGGCATGGATCGGCATCGGACCGGTTCGGCTGATCCGCACCCCCGGAGCCGTGGTGCTGGGCATGGTGTATAACTATCTGCCCTACATGATTCTCCCGCTGTACGCCACCATCGTGAAAATCGACCACCGTTTGGTAGAGGCGGCGGAGGATTTGGGATGCACTCCGATTCAGGTGTTTTCCAAGGTGGTTCTGCCGCTGAGCGTTCCCGGCATTCTCTCCGGCGTCACCATGGTCTTTGTGCCTGCGGTGTCCACCTTCTATATTTCTCAGAAGCTGGGCGGCACCAACACGGTGCTGATCGGTGACGTCATCGAGCGGCAGTTCAAGCAGGGCAACAACCCCAATCTGGGCGCGGCTCTGAGCTTGGTGCTGATGCTGCTGGTGTTCGTCTGCACCGGCATTATGAACCGCTTCGGCGGCGATAATGAGGAAGGCGGTGTCATCGTATGAAACGGATAAACCGCGTTTTCACCGTGCTGATGTTCATTTTCCTGTATATCCCCATGGCGGTGCTGATTGTCGCCTCGTTCAATTCGGGAAATAATCTGACCCATTTTGAGGGCTTCACCCTCCGTCAGTATGTGCGGCTGTTTCAGGACAGGAGCCTGCTGAAGCTGCTGGGCAACACCATGCTCATCTCCGTTCTGGCAACCGCCATCGCCACCACCTTCGGCACTCTGGCGGCAGTGGGCATTCACAACCTGAACCCCAAGATGCGCAAGGCGGTCATGAGCATCACCAATATCCCCATGACGAATCCGGATATCGTCACCGGCGTGAGCCTGTCCCTGCTGTTTATCTTCGTGGGGACGCAGATGCTGGGGCGGCGGGACAGCCTGACGTTCTGGACGCTCCTCATCGCCCACATCACCTTTAATCTGCCCTACGTCATCCTCAACGTGATGCCGAAGCTGCGGCAGATGGATTCCTCCCTGACCAATGCCGCCATGGATTTGGGCTGCACCCCCATGCAGGCGTTTTTTAAGGTAACGCTGCCGGAGATTATGCCGGGTGTGGTGTCCGGTGCCATCATGGCGTTCACCATGAGCTTGGACGATTTTGTCATCAGCTATTTTGTAACGGGCATGAACTTTGTGACCCTGCCGGTGGAAATTTATTCCCGCACCAAAAAGCCCATTGAGCCGAAAATTTACGCCATGTTCACGCTGCTGTTCCTGCTGATTTTCGTGCTGATGGTGACGATGAATCTGCTCCAAATTCGGGCGGATCAGAAAAAGACCCTCCGCAGAGCCAAATCCGACGCCAAGACGGTCAGGCTCACCAAGCGTGTGGTATTCGGTGTGCTGGCGGGATGCCTGCTGCTGGGCTGCGGCCGGCTGATTCTCGGCACACGGCAGGAGAATGTCACCCTGAACGTATACAACTGGGGGCAGTATATTTCCGACGGTCAGGACGATACCATTGATGTGATCAAAGCGTTTGAAAAGGCATATCCCCATATCAAGGTGAACTATTCCACCTACGATTCCAACGAAACCATGTATACCAAAATCACCAACGGCGGCATCACCGTGGATGTGATCATCCCCTCGGACTATATGATCGCCCGAATGGCAAGCGAAAACCTCCTGCTGGAGCTGAACACGGACAACATCCCCAACTATCGGTATGTGGACGACGCGTTCAAAAACACCGCTTATGATCCGGAAAACAAGTATTCCGTGCCCTATACATGGGGAACGGTGGGCATTTTGTATAACAGCCGTTATGTGGACGAGGCGGACGTCACCGGATGGGAGCTTCTGTGGAACGAGAAATACGCCGGCAAGATTCTGATGTTCGGCAACTCTCGCGACGCGTTCGGCGTTGCCCAGTACCTGCTGGGATATGATGTGAACACCGCCGATCGGGAGATTCTGCGCGCCTGCGCCGATAAGCTGTCGGAGCAGAAGCCCATTTTGCAGCAGTACGTCATGGACGAGATTTTCGCCACCATGGAAAACGGGGAGGCTTGGATCGCCGCCTACTATGCCGGCGACTGCATGACCATGATTGAGAGCAATCCCGACCTGAAATTCTTCTTCCCCGAGGAGCAGGGCTTCAACATCTTCATCGACGCAGCCTGCATTCCCGCATGCGCGGAGGAAAAGGAAGCCGCAGAGCTGTTCATCAACTTCCTGTGCGATCCGGAGATTTCCGGACAGAACATGGACGCTTTGGGCTACAGCACCCCCATTTCCGCCGCCAAGGCATTTATGGATCCGGAAATGGCGGAGAGCGAGCTTGCCTACCCCGATGCGCAAACCCTGCGAAACGCCACCAGCTTTGCATTTTTGCCGGAGGATATCTGCCGGTATATGGAGAGCCTGTTCATGAGCGTGAGAAGCGGCTGATAAAAATACGGGAGGGTTTTCATACCCTCCCGCAAAAAGAAACGGGCGGTTTATAAGCCGCCCATTTTTTATATCATAGCAGAATCCCCTCCGGTTTGTCAATGGGGCGATGCAAAAATCAGAAATCTATACAAATAAAAATTGGTTAATTTAGCTAATATTGCGGCTTGCAAAAAAGGGAATCTTGTGTTATCTTATAGTCACAAAGGAAAACCGCAGAAAAACGGAATCCTTTGGAACCGAACAGCAGAAACACCGACGGCTTTCAGGAAAGACATTCGTGTATCAGCCGCAATGCAGGATAAGCACACAAATAAGGGAACAGCAAAACAGAATCAGGATAAAAGCTGAGAACATAAGCGATGGCGATGGTTAATGGCATATTTTATTCGATCAAGGTCTGCAATGCAGTGGCTCCCATCACCAAAGTCGTTGTTCGAGAGAAAAACCCGTCGGAATCGATGCAATGCTTGTCAGGTTCAAAATTCGGACGAAGCCGAGATGCACAGCCGCTTCCACATTTATGAGCAACCCGCTCAAGGGTGAAAAAGAGTGAAAATGGTGGGAAATGATTGTTTGATCCAAAGGCAACGTCCAGACCGCAGAAAGAGAGGTTAACCAATAGATGTTAGATACCAAGACAGAACAGAAGTGACCCTTGGCTGCAAAAAATGTATCGATCACAAGATACAGCAGTCAAGGGTCATTTCGCTTTTTGAGGGAGCAGCCCAATGATTGTGTAAACCTCCGAGGTGGTTTAGAATATTGGCAGCACAATAGAGATAAAGCAAAATGGCAAGCACAAAATCGGGGACAGACCTCTTTTTGACCTGCCTGCCTTTGCCGAATGCCGCTTGTGTAAACTCCCCACGCTTTGAACACCTATCTCCACGCCTTGAAATCCTCACGCTTTGAACCCCCCCCCGCGCTTTGAAATACCCGCGCCTTGAAAACCCATCTTCCCGTCTGCAAAACAGTTCATGCTTCTCCGAAAGGGGAAGTTCTTTTTTTGCCCATTCCCCCTTTCGATTTTTTCCGATACCCGCCATCCCTCCGTCCCGAATCTCCGCGCCCTACAGGGAAATTTCCCCGTTTTCCCGAAAATAACAATGGGCGGCATATGGGCAGTCGCAGGCATGATTGCCTGCACATTACGCAACCGCCAAAAAAGTACCGAAAAGTATATAATAAAAAACCACCGAAAACGGGGGATTTACCCTCATTTTCGGTGGTTTTGGTGGAGATAAGCGGGATCGAACCGCTGACCTCTTGAATGCCATTCAAGCGCTCTCCCAGCTGAGCTATACCCCCATATTCGGTTTGCTGTCAGACAGCTTTTGTATTATACCACATTCGCCGGATTTGTCAAGGGGAAATTTTCAAAAAATGCAATTTTTTTGTCAAAGTCAGGGAAAGGGCAGGGGCGTTTCCCATAAAAGCACCCCTGCCCCGCCGATTTTGTTTCAAGCTGCGCCGTTTTCCCCTATCTTGCCGGACAATTTCCCTTACGGCATCAAACCGAGCGTTTCTGCTCCGGAAAAGGAAACCACCTGCGTAAATGCCCCCAACTTCTCTTCGGAAAATCCATAGGAAACCACAATCAGAGTTCTGTCCGTAATTTCCAGCAGCAGATCTTCAATTTTATCCACGTTATCCGGATCTCGCCGCTGTCCGCATCGTAATACCGCAGAAGCAGATTGACGGCGGTGGTTTTTCCGCACCCGCTGGGACCGCAGAACAAATACCGCTGTCCTTCTCGGATGTTCAGGCTGAAATTTTGAAGAATCGGCGTTTGCCCGTCATAGGAAAAGCAGACATTGTCAAATTCCACTTGGGATTGCAGGCTTGTCAGGGTGCGTCGCGCGGTTTTTTCATCGGATTCTCTCAGAAATGCGTCCATAGAGGCGCACACCGGCTTCGCAGCAATCAGTTGGCGGACGATATCCGCCAGAGAAATCAGGGGATAAGAGAGCCGGTCGATCATGCCGACGGCGATGAAGAACCCACCGGCAGTAAATTTCCCCGTCAGGACGAGGAAAACGGCATAAATCAGCACCGCAAAATAGGGCAAATAGGAAAGCGTGGAAATGAGCTGAGAAACGGCTCCCACCCCTTTATCCGCCATCATTTTGGATGCAGAAATTTCGTTGCTTTCCGAAAACATCGCCAGAATCTTCTTCTCAACGGAAAAATTTCGAATAATCTCAAAGCCCGACAGCCAATCGCTGACCTTGGACAAATTCTGTCTGACCGCTTCCAGATATTCGGTCTGCGCCTTTGGGAGCCGTTTTTCAATTCCAGAGCGCGATCCAGCACATCGCCCTTAAAAAATTGCAAAACGGCGGCAAACAGATTGCTCGCAAAGATGGACGCCAGCGCAAGGAAATACGCGCAGCGGTTTTTGTCTATGTATTTTTTTCAAAAGAATTCCCCCTAACAAATAAAGCATACGCCCATGATAGGAGGCAAAAGACCTCCTATCGGATGTCAGAAGTTCTTAATTTGACCATTTTCATTTCCTTCGTCCGTTATTTTTCAGGATTCGCGTTTATGCCCCTTGCTGTAGGAGAAGCCCCGTCCCCAGACCTCGGTGACATGGCTGATGATCATAAAGCAGTCCGGATCGATCTGCCGTGCCTGCTTCTCGATTTTCACCAGCTCGTGATTGGCAACGATGCTGAGGATGACCTCGGTATCGCTGTGCAGATATCCTCCCTCCCCGTGGAGGAGAGTCACGCCCCTGTCCACCTTGGACAAAATCGCGTCCCGAATTTCGATCGCTTTGCCGCTGATGATTTTCACCTCGGTTTTGCTGGTGCCGAAAAGCATGGCTTTGTTCAGCGTGACGGAAATGGCAATCAGCAGCAGCATTCCGTAGAGCATATCCTCGGCGGTGTGGAACGGCATCTGCGCCAGCATAATGCAAAAATCAAAGACCCACAGACCGGCGGAAACGGGAATGCGGAAATATTTATTCAGAATCAGCGGCGGGATGTCCATGCCGCCGGTGGAGGCACCGCAGCGCAGGACGATGCCGAGGCTCAGCCCCAGCCCCATGCCGGCGAACAGGACGTTGAGAATTTGGTTGTCCGTGATCAGCACGTCCCCGAAAATGCGGTTGAGCACCTCCAGCGCGATGGGGTAGAACAGGGAGCTGAGAATGGTGGTCATGGCGAATTGCCGCCCCAGAATCCACCAGCCCACAGCCAGCATTGCGATGTTAAAGCACAAAATAAACGCGGAGATGGGAATGTTAGTCAGGTGATTGACCACAAGCGCGATGCCGGTGGTGCCGCAGCTAACCAGATTTGCCGGAAGGACAAAGAATTTGACGGTCATGGCATAGAGCAAATTGCCCAGAAGCACCAGCGTCACGGTAATGCTTTTTTTATTCAGATTCAAGCCGAGAACCCCTTTCCGAAAAAACGCCCGTCGGCGTATTTCCCGACAAGCAGTACATAAATATTATATGCAAAACGAGAGAAACAGTCAAGCGCGAATATTTTTGAAAAACCAAGGTATCCGCATCGCAGGCCCCGATTCGGCAATTTCCTCCTGCTGCCGAGCCTTGACCGTCCATAACGGAAAACCCTTATAAAAACCATTGAAATCTCTCCCTTTCTATGGCATAATAGCCTTGCGCGTATTTTGCGCATCGGAAAGCGAGGAAATAAAATCATGAACATATACTGGGATTTATTTTGGACCTTTGCCAAGGTCGGCGGCATGACCTTCGGCGGCGGATATGCCATGCTCCCGATTTTGCAGCGGGAAGTGGTGGACAAAAAAGGCTGGGCGACGGAGGAAGAACTGATGGACTATTACGCCATCGGGCAGTGTACCCCCGGCATCATCGCCGTGAACACCGCTACCTTTATCGGGCAGAAAAACCGAGGCGTTCTCGGCGGCATTCTGGCGACTCTGGGGGTGGTTTTCCCCTCCCTTGTCATCATTTCCCTGCTGGCGGGCGTCATCGAGGCCTATTCCCACCTTGCTTGGGTGCAGCACGCTTTCGGCGGCATTCGGGTCTGCGTGTGCGTCCTCATTCTCAACGCCGTGGTGAAGCTCTATAAAAAAGCCGTGGTGGACAGACCCACCCTCCTGATTTTCCTGCTGGTGACGCTGGGCAGCTTCTTCACCCCCCTCAGCCCCGTGGTGTTTGTCCTCGCCGCAGGCGCGGTCGGTATCGTCCTGAATGTGTTGGGAGGGAAAAAATGATGCTGTATTTAAGATTATTTTGGGAATTTTTTAAGACCGGACTGTTTGCTGTGGGCGGCGGCATGGCGACCATTCCTTTTCTGCACCGAATGTCCGACGCCACCGGTTGGTTTTCCCGCAACGACCTTGCCAACATGATCGCCGTAGGCGAATCCACCCCCGGTCCCATCGGCGTGAACATGGCGACCTATGTGGGCTTCGTTTCCGGCATGAGAGGGGGCGGCACTTCGGGAGCCATCCTCGGCGCGGTGACTGCCACGCTGGGTCTTGTCGCCCCCTCCATCATCGTAATTCTCATCATTGCGGCGATTTTAAAAAGCTTTCGGGATAATCGTTATGTAAACCACGCATTTTACGGACTGCGCCCCGCCTCCACCGGACTGATCGCCGCGGCGGGACTGAGCGTGATGACGGCGAATCTTTTTGTCAGCGGACAGACAGGGCTTGCATTTGTGAATTGGAAAGGCTGGGCTCTGGCAATCGCCCTGTGGCTCCTGACCAATAAGGTGAAGAGAACCAAAGGCCTGCACCCCATCGTGTTTATCGCCCTCTCCGCCCTCGCAGGTGTTGTGTTTTCTATGTAAAAAGCCGAAAGGATATTCCGCTGCTATTGAATTTTGTTGAATCCTGTGATACGATGGCATAGATATAGGAGCTGGAGTATGTTATGGACTGGACTAATTTCAGATTTATGCATTGGTCTTTTTCTTCCAAATTAAAGGGAGTGTACAGAATGCGTTTGGATTTCAAACCGAACAATAGATGACGGAAACGTTCTTTGGGGTGGCACTATTCTCCCAAGAAATCCCACCCATAGGCAAACTAAATCCATTCAACTTCATATTCATTATTCCCCTTTCTTTGTCAAATCTTGATACATTTTCATGAGTTCCGCTACGCACTCTGCTTCAGTGTTTAACCTACCCCAAAAACCGTAAGCCTGCATGACGGCTTTATCATTCGCCTGATGCGCTTTTCTGAGTTCCGGGGGCATGGTCAGGTCATCATACAGGTCTGCCAGACTGCAATCGGGGTACAAGGCTCTGGCATCCAAAATCGCTTGGGCGGTTTGTTCGATTTTGGCTTTCTGTACTTCGGTGGGATTGCACCATGGGAAGTTGTTGTAGACTAGTGGGGAATAGCGATATCCCATCCCCAGTCTACCACAAACGGTGCTAGTCCAAGCCATGTGAACATTGGAGGTTAATACGCCAAATTGATACATTGATGGTTCCGGAACAACATAACAAGCATTTCCCACAATGATATTGGGTGACATAAATCCTATTGGAATATACTTTCTACTTGATGTTGTATGCTGGGGGAATACCAAGAAATCCGTATTGGGTTGCCGGTCTTGGCAGAATAAGTATGGATACACCGCTCTCGCTTGAATCCTGTCTGCCCTACTCTGTTCACGCAGCAACTTTATAGCCTTTAGTCTATCTGAAATATCTATGTTATTATTGTATTTTGTTGGAGAAATCCCCTTTAGCCAAAGACAATATCTTGAATACTGTCCTCCCCTATCCCCTAAAAATTCCTTTCCACCAATAAACGGTCTTATTAAATCGCTAAGATCTGGGTATCTTTCTACAAAGGCGGCTCGTTCATCGGCAGTAAAAAATAGATTTCCTCCATCGACAGGTTCACTTCCTTTGGACATTTTTGGCAATCCTGCTGTTGGCTTGTTGCTTCTGCTTGTAATCCAAATATCAGGAGCTGCAAATAGATATCCGTTAATGTGGTCTACATAATTTACTCTCAAGTTATCAGAATAAAGTGCCTTTGGCTTGGGGATAGATTTCGCAGAAAAACCAACAACTACGCAATAAACACTCGCTCCACTAATGGTTTCATTTTCCCATGCAAAGTCAGTAACTGCAAATTGTATTTCCGCATTTCTGTCAACCATGTTCTTCCAAAATGTGGGGACACTTTCTCCTTGGCATATAGAATTTGTAGAAATAAACGCAGTATATATG
>X285_Short_beaked_Echidna__coassemble_448_pt1 | contig 24093 bp, 19 predicted proteins | sample X285_Short_beaked_Echidna__metabat2_high_PE_017 | metagenome-assembled genome bin X285_Short_beaked_Echidna | reverse complement strand
TCATTGTATATCATCTTGTGCGTAATGTGTCAACTAAAATGATACAACATCAGACTGCGTTGCTCTCGATGGCAGACTCGGTATGAAAAACCGCAGAAAGAAAACAGCTTAACAAACGCAGAATGGCGGCACAGCTTTCGCTGCACCGCCACTCTACATAAATACTTCGTTATCGCACCTCGGCTAAACTGGGGCAGGCTCTTTCTATCATTCAATGCAAATTGCCTATAAAATTTTTTTGTGTTGCATTTATAAATGCAATCTGCATCTATAGTTGGTTGTGACGAAATGGGGCATCTTTTATAATAAAACCAAAACGGAGGTGGTCGCCATGCAACCGAATATCGACTATGAAAAAATCGGTCAGCGCATCAAAGCGGCTCGGCTGGAAAAGGGCTACTCTCAGGCGGACTTGGGGGGACTGGTCGGCTGCTCCAACAATCATATGAGCCATGTGGAGGTGGGGCAGACCAAGGTTTCTCTCGCCATGCTGATGAAGCTTTCGCTGGTGCTGGAAAAGGATTTTGATTTCTTCCTTCTGGACACGCCCTATGCCAAATGCGACAGCATCATCGACAAGGAGATCGCCCGAAAGCTGGGCAGGTGCAATGCCGCGACGCTGATTTCCGTCAGCAAAATAATTGATGTTTTACTGGAACAGCAGAATTTTTGAGTTCATATAGGGCAGAAAAGGGGTGAAAACCGTGAGGAAAACCAAGGTTTCTCTGCAATGGAGCCTGATGGCAACCATCGTGATCGGCTGGCTGTCGTCCGTTGTTATCGTGGTGTGTGTGGCGGGCGTGATGCTGGGTGCCAGCTACCGCCGCTCTGTGGAGCAGGAGATCCATGTCGCGGCGCAAAGTGCCATGGGGCAAATCGAAGCGTTGCTCGACAGCACCGTCAGCAGCTCCAAGGCGGTGTCCTATGACGGCGTGATTCGCAGTGCCTATCGGGATTACCTCCGGCAGAGGAACAGCGTTCAGCTTTATCGGCGGTCGAAGGATTATCTGACCCAGCGGTTTTCACGCGACGGCAACTATAAGGCGGTGCTGATCAATTACTGGTATGTTTCCACCGCCCAGCCCTATGTGGTGGAGGGGGACGCTGCCGCATATGAAATCACCCAGACCCTGCGCAAACATACGGACATGATCCAGCAGACCATGCGCTACGCGGATACGGATATTCGGCTGCTGTGCTTGGACGGGGAGCTGTATCTCGCCCGAAATCTGCTCAGCAGCGACTTCGCGCCCTATGCGACCGTGGCGATGATGCTCAGCGGTCAGCAGTTTTCCTCTGCGCTGGCACCCATGCGGGAACTGGGGGATGTTCAGCTTTCCTTGGGCGCAACCGTCTATCAGGTGGATGAAAAGGGTGTGTTCTCGGAAACCGACGAACAGTGGAGCGGCGGCAATGTGTTGCAGTACGATTCCGAGGTGGACGGACACCCGCTGGCTCTGACGGCGGTGACGCCGGAATATGACCTGTGGAACAGTAACCCATGGCTCCGGTGGGCGGTTGCGGGCGTTGCCGCCATGCTTCTGCCCATGCTGACGGTGATTATCGTTCTGTTTACTTACCACCTCAGCGACCCCATGCAGGTGCTTGCCGAGGCGAGCCGGCGCATCCAATCCGGTGAGCGCGGCTATCAGATTCGGCAGAAACCGCCCAATGTGGAATTTGAAAATCTTTACACCAATTTTAACGCCATGTCCGCAGAGCTGAAAAGTCAGTTTGAACGGTCGTTTTTGGAGCAGCAGGCAACGCAAAATGCCCAAATTAAGGCACTGCAATCCCAAATTAACCCCCATTTCCTGAACAATACCTTGGAAATCATCAACTGGGAGGCAAGAATTGCCGAAAACGAGCGGGTCAGTGCCATGATTGAGGCTCTGTCCACCATGCTCGACGCCGCACTCGATCGGGACGGCAGGAGCCGCATTTCCTTGCAGCAGGAACTGGTGTATGTGGACGCGTACCTGTATATCATCCATGAGCGGCTGGGGGACGGGTTCCGCGTACATAAGGAAATCGACGAATCCGTTTTGGAGCGTACCATCCCAAGACTCATTCTCCAGCCCATCGTGGAAAATGCGGTGGAGCATGACATCACGCAGCGGCGGGGCGGCGATCTGTGTGTGCGGGCAAATCGGCAGGGGGACGCCATCGTTCTGGAGGTGGAGCATGACGGCACCATGTCCGAAACGGATCGGGAGAATATTCTCTCCCTCCTCGGGGACGAGGAGCCACAAAAGGGGAGCAGTGTGGGGCTGCGCAACGTCAGCCGTCGGCTGCACCTGATCTATGGGGAGCGGGCAACCCTGACAATCGACCAAACCCCGTCGGAAACCGTTCTGGCGAGAATTTGCTTCCCCATGGAGGGGTAACGAGATTTTGGGAGAGCCCTTACAAACGGAGGAAAACAATGAAAAGATGGCTTGCTTTTTTCACGGCGGGTTGCCTGTGCTTGGGGCTGTGCGCCTGCGGCAGCGGCAAATCGGAACCAGCCACGGAGGAAACCCGCGGCGGGGTGACATTGAATGTGGTCACGTCCTACGGCGGCGACGACGGAAATCGGGGGAATTTTGAGGCGGCGGTGAAATCCTACGAGGAAATAACCGGCAATCGGGTGGCGGACGGCTCCGCCGCGTCCAACGAGGAATGGAAAACCAAGGTGCTGACGGATTTTATGACCGGATCGGAGCCGGATGTGCTGTTCTATTTCACCGACGCGGACGCGGCACCCTTTATCAATGCGGGGAAGGTGGTTTCCATCGAGGAAATTCGGGAGGTTTACCCCGATTACGCCACGAATATGAAGGAATCCATGATGGTCAGGGCGGGAAACGGACTGCATTATGCTGTGCCGTCCTACGGCTTCTGGGAAAATCTGTTTGTGAACCAAAAGGTGCTGGACGCCTGCGGGGTAGCCGTTCCGGGGACGGACTACACTTGGGAGCAGTTTTTGCAGGACTGCAAAACCGTCAAGGCAAAGGGCTACACCCCCATCGCCTGCTCTCTGTATGAAATCCCCCACTACTGGTTTGAATTTGCGGTTCTGAACAACGGAAACAAGGACAACCATCTGGAAATCCCCACCTTGGACGCCGAGGGAAAACTTGCGGAGGACGCGGTTTCCGACAAGTGGATCGCCGCCTTGGAGGACATCCGAAGCCTGTATGACGCGGGCTATTTCCCCGTCAACACCCTCACCGCAACCGACGCCCAGACCAGCACCCTGTTCGGGGACGGCTATGCGGCGTTTTTGGTGGACGGCTCTTGGAAAGTGGGCTATTTTACCAAAAATTATCCGAATAAATTGGAGGAATTCGCGGTTTGCCATGTCCCCGGCAAGGGGGAACGTCCGGCAACCGATGCCATCGGCGGCATTTCCATGGGCTATTTCATCACCCGCAAGGCATGGAACGATCCGGATAAACAGCAGGCGGCGGTGGAATTCGTGTTCCACATGACCTCGGAGGAGGTGCTCAGCACCTTTGTCACCACGGAGGTCACGGCGTTGGTCAACGGCACCGTGCCTGTGGGTCTGAACACCTTGCAGGAATCCGCCTCCAACGCCAACGTGAAAATCACCAGCGTTGTGGGTGCGGTGCAGGATACGATTTCCGGCGATGCGAAAAACGAACTGTTTGCGAGCATCCAAAAGGTTGTCACCGGACAAATGACGGCGGCGGAGGCTGTGGAAGCGGCAATTCGGCTGAATTGAGGAGAAAGCGATGTATAGTGTGATTCTGGTAGACGATGAGGCGCGAATCGTGGAGGGTCTGCGCAAGGTTGTGAAGTGGGCGGACTACGGCTGTCAGGTGGTGGGAACCGCCGGAAGCGCGGAGGAGGGTGCGGAGCTGATTCGCAGGCTCCAACCGGATATTCTGTTCACTGACATCCGAATGCCGGGGCAGAGCGGGCTGACCATGGTGGCGGGACTGCGCAGCGAGTATCCGGACATGAAAGTGGCGATTTTGACGGGATATCGGGATTTTGCCTATGCGCAGGAGGCAATTCGGCTGGGTGTGACCCGATTTTTGCTGAAGCCATCCAAGATGGACGAAATCAACGAAGCCCTGAAAGCCATGACCGGACGGCCGGACAGCCCTCGGGAGCAGGAACCGCAGGCGCAGGAACAGGAGCAGCATGCGGGCAGCTTCATCGTCAATCAGGCAATGGCGTTTATGGAGAAGAATTTCGCGCAGAAGCTGACCTTGCAGGAGGTCGCGCAGGCGTGTTATGTGTCCCAGTGGCATCTGTCGAAGCTCCTGAACCGCCATACGGAAAAGACGTTCTATGAGATTCTCAACACCATCCGCATTAACAGGGCGAAGGAGCTGCTGCGCGACCCCAAGCTGAAGGTTGTGGAGATTTGCGAACTGGTGGGGTATTCGGAAACGGCCCATTTCGCCCGCACATTCAAGAAGATTACCGGCATGAGCGCGAATGAGTATAGAAATACATTGCAATAAATCGTTTGGGAATCCACCGTTTTCAGGGGAAAACGGTGGATTTTTTGCGTTGAAGGCAGGGGCGGGGATATTGCAAACGAAACGGAGCGGGAGGAAAACGGGGGTTTCTCTCCCTCCGGCTTGCCGAAAGGCAAGCCACCTCCCTCGTCAGAGGGAGGCAGGGGTGCGGAGGAACGTGGGGAATACACGGAAGACCCAACGTTTCGGGCGGATATGGAATCCGCCCCTACGGAAACAAGGCGCACGGAAGAACCATATGAACGCTCGGAATGGGGGAGATTAGGGGCGCACACGCAGGTGCGCCCCTACGGAGGATGGGTGCGGTTTACGAAAAAACAGGCGAACCGAAAGCGGTTCGCCTGTTTGCGTATGGAATTATTTCTTCATTTCGATGAAATCCATGGAAACCCAGCCGTCTTTGGTGCAGCCCCAAGTGGTCTTGCCGAAAGTGAACTGCGCCAGAATCTTGACGGTATCGCCCTTATTCAAGTGACCCACGGACTTGTAATCGGTGCCGGGACCGCTGCGGACGTTCAGGGTATCGTTCTTGGTGACCACGGTGCCCTCGCCGCTGCCGGTGCCGGTGGTGCCGTCCACATAGACATAGCCCATGGAAATCCAGCCGCCGTCCACACAGCCCCAAGTGGTTTCCCCAATCTTGATTTGCTCATGAACGTTGACGCGCGCGCCGTTTTTCAGGCTCTTCGCGACATCATACTTGGTGCCGGGACCGGTACGGACGTTCAGGGTGTCGTTCTTCACGGTGACGATGCCCTTACAGGGGTTCTTGCCGGTGGCACCGTCCTTATAGACGTACTTCATGGAGATCCAGCCTTTATCGGTGCGACCCCAGTCGCCCTTGGTTTCCGAAATGGTAACGCGGTCGCCGTAAGTATACTTGCCGACGGACGCGGAATCGGTGCTTGCACTCTTGCGGATGTTCAGATCGCTGGCGGTGACCACACCCAGAATCTTCTTGGTGCCGGTGGAGCCGCCGGTGCTTCCGCCTGTGCTTCCGCCTGTGCTGCCGGTGGAGCCGGACTTCACATAATCCATGGAAACCCAGCCCTTATTGGTGCGACCCCAGCCGTCCTTGGTTTCCAGAATGGTAATGACGGTGCCGTTTTCATAAACGCCCACGCTGTCGGCGGATTTGCTTGCGGACTTGCGGATGATCAGACCGCTCTTGGCGGAGACGGTATACTTCTTGCCGTCGGTGGTGGTCTTGTCATCGGGTTCTTTCTCGTCATCGGTCTTGTTGGTGGTGCCGCCGCTGGTGTTGACGTAGGTCATGGAAACCCAGCCCTTATTGGTGCGTCCCCAGTTGCCCTTGGTTTCGAGAATGGAGATCACGTCGCCGCGCTTATATTCTCCCACCTTTTCGGACTGGGAGCTGCTTTCCTTGCGGATGTTCACTTTATCGGTGTCCACGATCACGCCCTTGGTGCCTGCGGTGGGCTCCTCAGGTTCGTTGCCCTCAGGCTCGGTTTCCTGAGGCTCCGTGGTATCGGGGACGGTGATGTCGCCGGGGTCATAATCTCTGCTCAGGAAATCCATGCAGACCCAGCCCTGATGAACCAGAGCCCAGCGGACACCGTTGGTGGTGACTTCCTGAAGAATCTGCACTTCCTTGCCGGCGTCCAGATGACCGATGATGGTACCCTTTTCGGTGGCGTTATTATAAACGTTTACGTCCTGGGTGACAACGGCGGTATTCTTGTCGGATTCGGGGTCCTTGGTATCCTCCGGCTCGGTGGGATCCTCCGTGGGATCGGGATCCACAAGCGCGGGACCCTGAGGGGGATCGGTGGGTTCCTTCTCTTTGGGTGCGCAGCCGGCGAACAGGGTCACAAGCATAGTCAGCACACAAATCACGGAAAGGATGCGGATGAATTTCTTGCTGAAGGGGCAATTCATAGTATTACCTCCCTTTCATAATTTTTCTCAAGGATATTATACAGAAAAAGAGGGGCTCTTGTCAATAGGATAAGAATTTCTTAATAAAGAATCTATTGGATTTTAAGATATTTTTTGGATAATATGGATAAAATTTACGGCTCGTTCACATTTCTTCCCTTGATAACCGGGCGTTTCTGTGATAAATTGCAAAATATAAGAAATATATGCGCGCGGAGCGCGGACTTTTAAGAAAACGATGCTGCCGGCTGCGGCGATTCCGGCGGCGGGTGCATTCGCGTTATAAGAAAGGCCGGTTATCATGAAAAAAAGCATTTCGGTTATCCTGATTCTGATTCTTCTTGCGGGCATGACCGCCTGCGCGCATAAGGAGCCGACGGTTGTCCGCACCTATGCCGCCGACGGAGAACAGGGAGATTCCTCCGTTTTTGTGACCTACGAGGAGCTCAGCGACGGCACGTTCCGCGCTGACGGTCGGATTTACGCCAAGCGTCTGACCGTCACCGGCAGGCTCAGCGGCGCGTCTGCGGACATCAGCTACACCATCCTTACAAATTTGGAGGACATTTCCTTCGAGGAGGCTTGGAAAGCAGGCGGTCTGAGCAGCGACACACGGGACTATTTCGCTCCGGAGGACGCGGTTTTCGTGGGAATCGGGGGAGCGCAACGGTTTTTGCCCCAATTTCCCTCGAAACGCTTGACAAGTCCGATGAAAAAATGGTAAACTATCCGTAATCGAATATCGTGATGAACGGAAAGAGTACCATGCTCAAAACCTCAGAGAGACCGAATCGTTGGCTGGAAGTTCGGGCGGCGGCGGACATGGGAAGTGCGTCCGGGAGCGAAAAAAGGATCGAGTGATAAATGAGAGTGGAACCGCGGTCATCTGCCGCCTCTTGTACCGAATGTGCAAGAGGCATTTTTTGTTATGAAAAGCTGAATCAATCAGGAGGAAAATTTATGTATCTTTACAATTCTCTGTCCCGCAAGAAGGAGCTGTTTGTTCCCAACCATCCCGACATTGTGAAAATGTATACCTGCGGACCTACGGTGTATCACTATGCCCATATCGGCAATCTGCGCACCTATATTATGGAGGATGTGCTGGAAAAGGCTCTGCGCTATGACGGCTGCAACGTCAAGCGGGTCATGAACATCACCGACGTGGGGCATCTTGCCTCCGACGCGGACACCGGCGAGGATAAGATGGTAAAGGGTGCCAAGCGGGAGCATAAAACCGTTCTGGAAATCGCCAAATACTACACCGACGCCTTTTTTGCCGACTGCGGCAAGCTGAACATCAAGCGTCCCGATGTGGTGGAGCCTGCCACCAACTGCGTTCCCGAGTATATCCATATGGTGCAGACCCTGCTGGACGCGGGGAAAGCCTACCTCTCCGGCGGCAACGTGTATTTTGACACCTCCACGCTGGAAAAATACTATGTGTTCAACGATTACAACGAGGAGGATTTGGCGGTTGCCGTCCGTGAGGGCGTGGAGGAGGACAGCAACAAGAAGAACAAAAACGATTTCGTTCTCTGGTTTACCAAGTCCAAATTTGAGGATCAGGCTCTGAAATGGGACTCCCCTTGGGGTGTGGGCTATCCCGGCTGGCACATTGAATGCTCCTGCATCTCCATCAAGCATCTGGGCGAGGATCTGGATATCCATGCCGGCGGCATCGACAATGCGTTCCCCCATCACACCAACGAAATTGCCCAGTCTGAGAGCTTTTTGGGGCATAAATGGTGCAATTACTGGTTCCATGTCCACCATCTGAACACGGATTCCGGCAAAATGTCCAAATCCAAGGGCGAATTTTTGACGGTTTCGCTGCTGGAGGAAAAGGGCTATGACCCCATGGCGTACCGCCTGTTCTGCCTGCAAAGCCATTACCGCAGAAATCTGGTCTTTAGCTGGGAAAATCTCGACAATGCGGTTGCCGCTTACGAAAAGCTGGTTGCCCGCATCGCCGCCTTGCGCACCGAGGGAGAGACGGAGCAGGATGCCTTTGACGCTCTGAAACAGCGGTTTTTGAACGCCCTGAACGGCGACCTGAATACCTCCGTTGCCGTCACCGCGCTGTATGACGTGCTGAAAGCCAAGTGCGGCGACGCAACAAAGCTGGCGGCGATTGCCGATTTTGATCGGGTTCTGTCCCTGAATCTGCTGCAAGCCGCTGAGAAGCTTCGCAGGAAGCAGGCGGAGGAGGAAAAGGCGGCTGCCGATCCGGAAATCGACGCGCTGGTTGCCGCCAGAACCGAGGCGAAAAAGGCGAAGAATTTTGCCGAGGCTGACCGCATTCGGGACGAACTGAAAGCGCGGGGCATTGAAATTATTGACACACCTCAGGGTGCCAAGTGGAGAAAAGTATGAAGCTGCTGATTTTAGACGGCAACAGCGTGATCAACCGCGCCTATTTCGGCGTGAAGCCCCTGACCAATCGAGAGGGGCTTTATACCAACGCGATTTACGGCTTTCTGAATATTTTGGAGCGGATGGAAAAGGAGGAGCAGCCCGAGGCGGTGTGCGTGAGCTTTGACCTCAAGGCTCCCACCTTTCGGCACCTGAAATACGAGGGCTACAAGGCAAATCGCCACGGGATGCCGGAGGAGCTTGCCATGCAGATGCCGGTGATGAAGGATGTGCTCCGCGCCATGAACATTCCCATCTATGAATGCGAGGGCTGGGAGGCGGACGACGTCATCGGCACCGTGGGGAAAATTTGCTCCAATAACGATTGGGAGTGCGTCATCGTCACCGGCGATCGGGACAGCTTGCAGCTTATCGACAAAAATGTTCATGTCAAGCTGGTGATTTCCAAGTCCGGTCAAACCACTGCCACCTTATACACCGAGGAGGTGTTTCGGGAGGAATACGGCTTTGAGCCGAAAAAACTGATCGACCTGAAAGCCCTCATGGGGGATTCCTCCGACAATATCCCCGGCGTTGCCGGCGTGGGGCCCAAAACCGCCAAGGAATTACTCGCAAAATTCGGCTCTCTGGACGGGGTTTACGAGAATATTGAGGATGCGTCTATCCGCCCGAAGCTGCGGGAAAAGCTGGTAAGCGACAGGGAAAACGCCTATCTTTCCTTTGACCTTGCCACCATCCGACCGGACGCGCCCATTGATTTTGAGCCGAGGGACGCCGTGATTTCGCCCTATAACCGTACGGAATTATACAATTTGTTCCAAAAATTGGAATTTGTGCGGCTGATTGACAAATACGGTCTGCGGGGGGCGGAGCAGGAAATCCCCAAGCCGGAGAAGAAACGGGCGGCTCTGCCGCGGATGGACGGGCTGCCGGAAACCGCAGAGGTCTGCGCCCTGTATTTGGCGGCGGACGGCAGCTTGGGCATTGCCTGCCAAAGCGGCGCGTGCGCCCTGACCCCCATGGAGGTGCAGATGGGCGGTCTTGACCTGTCCCGTCGGGAGCTGATTCTCCATGACAGCAAATCGACTGCCCATCGTCTCGACGAGCTGGGCGTGGACTGCGGAGCCTGCGTGTTCGATACCGCCCTTGCCGCCTATGACCTGAATCCCTCCCAATCGGACTATACCGCGTCTAAGCTTGCCACCAATTTTCTGGGGGTCAGCGTGGACGACGGGGACGCCGCCGCCTGCGCCGAGGCTCTGTGGCATCTGCGTCCGGTGCTGGAAAAAGAATTGCAGGCAAACGGCATGGAAAATCTGTATACGCAGATTGAATTGCCCCTGTGCCGTGTGCTGTATAAAATGGAAAAGCGGGGCGTTTCCATCGACCGCAGCCGCTTGGAGCAGTTCGGGGAGATGCTGTCGCGCCGAATTGCGGACTGCGAAGCCCTGATTTACGCCTATTCCGAGGAAGCCTTTAACATCAATTCCACCAAACAGCTGGGAGAGCTGCTGTTTGAGAGGCTTGGTCTGCCGCCGATGAAGAAAACCAAAACCGGCTACTCCACCAATGCGGAGGTGCTGGAAAAGCTGAAAAACAAGCACCCCATCATCCCCGCCATTATGGACTATCGGATGCTGACCAAGCTGAAATCCACCTATGCAGACGGACTTATCAAGGAAATTCGCGCCGACGGGCGGATTCACACCACTTTCCAGAATTTGGTAACGGCGACGGGACGCCTGTCCTCGACTGAGCCGAATTTGCAGAACATCCCCGTCCGCACGGATTTGGGCGCGGAAATTCGGAAGATGTTCGTGCCGAAAGCGGGGTGCGTTCTGGTGGACGCGGACTACAGCCAGATTGAACTGCGGGTGCTGGCGCACATTGCCGGAGATAAGGCCATGCAGGCGGCATTCTGCGAGGGACGGGACATCCACACAGCCACCGCCGCTCAGGTTTTCGGGGTGGAGCCGCAGGATGTAACCGCCCTGCAACGCCGCCATGCCAAGGCAGTCAATTTCGGCATCGTCTACGGCATTTCGGAGTTTTCCTTGGCGGAGGATATCGGCGTGAGCCGCAAAGAGGCTAAGGCGTATATCGACAATTATTTAGACAACTACCGCGGCGTTCGGGAATATATGAAAAATGTGGTGGCGGACGCCCGAAATCGGGGCTATACCGAAACCATGTTCGGCAGAAAACGCTGCATTCCCGAGCTGTCGAGCAGCAATTTCAACATCCGAAGCGGCGCGGAGCGCATTGCGCTGAACACCCCCATTCAGGGAACCGCCGCCGACCTCATCAAGCTTGCCATGATTCGGGTGGAAACCGCCCTGAATCGGGAATTTCCCGCGGCGAGTCTCCTGCTGCAAGTCCACGATGAGCTGATCGTGGAATGTCCGGAGGAGCAGGCGGCGCAGGTGGCGCAGCTTGTCAGTCGGGAAATGGAGAATGTGTTTGCACTCAGCGTCCCCCTGACAGCCGAGGCAAAGTACGGAAAGAGTTGGTACGAGGCAAAATGACCGTTACAGAAATGACACCGGACGCGGTTTGCCTTGTGGCGGACTTGGAAAAGCTGTGTTTTTCCGACCCGTGGAGCGAAAAAAGCATCGCTTCCGAGCCGGAAAACGAGCTTTCCTGCTGGCTGGTGGCGATGGAGGGGGAGCGACTTGCCGGCTATGTAGGCTCCCAGACGGTGCTGGGGGAAACGGATATGATGAACCTTGCCGTCCATCCCGACTTTCGCCGCCGAGGGGTGGGGGAAACCCTTGTATTGTCCCTTGCGGAGATTTTGAAAGCGAGGGGCAGCCGCTGCCTGACCTTGGAGGTGCGGGAATCCAACGTTCCTGCCCGAAAATTATATGAAAAGCTGGGGTTTTCGCAGATTGGAAAACGTCCGAATTACTACCGCAACCCCAGAGAAAACGCCCTGATTCTTCGGAAGGAGTGGGAAATTTGAACATTTTAGCAGTGGAATCCTCCTGCGATGAAACCGCCGTTGCCATCGTGCGGGACGGGCGGGAGGTTCTCACCGACTGCATCGCATCTCAGGTGGAGCTGCACCGCATTTACGGCGGCGTTGTGCCGGAAATCGCCTCGCGCAAGCACATCGAGGCCATTTACGGGCTGGCGGACGAGGCTCTCCTACAGGCGAAATTGACCCGCCGTGACATCGACGCCGTGGCGGTGACCTATGCGCCGGGGCTGATCGGCGCGGTTTTGGTGGGGGTGAACTTTGCCAAGGCGGCGGCAATGGCTTTGGGCAAGCCCCTCATCCCCGTTCATCACATTCGGGGGCATATCGCCGCCAATTATCTGGCATATCCCGAATTGGAGCCGCCCTTTTTGTGTCTGGTGGTGTCCGGCGGACACACCATGCTGGTGGATGTAAAGGACTACACTGACATGAATATTCTGGGCACGACCTTGGACGACGCCGCCGGAGAGAGCTTCGACAAGGTGGCGCGGGTGCTTGGGATGCCTTACCCCGGCGGTGCGGCTCTGGACAAGGCGGCGCGGCTCGGTGATGAAACCAAATATGCGCTGCCCCGAAGCCGTTCGGGGGAAAATCCCTTTAACATGAGCTTTTCGGGGCTGAAAACGGCGGCACTCAACCTCATCCACCATGCGCAGCAGGTGGGGGAGGAAATCGCCGTTCCCGACCTGTGCGCCTCGTTCTCGGCGGCGGTTTCCGACACGTTGATTCCCCGCGCGATGCTGGCTCTCAAGCAGACGGGATATGGGAAAATCGCCGTTGCGGGGGGCGTTGCTGCCAACAGCCGTATTCGGCGGGATTTACTTGCGGCGGCTGAAAAGCTGGGGGCGCAGGTCTATATGCCGCCGCTGAGCCTGTGCGGGGACAACGGCGCGATGATCGGCGCGCAGGCGTTTTATGAATTTCAGGCGGGAAATGTTGCCGATATGTCCCTGAATGCCTATGCAACCAAGTCGATTCTGGGTGAAACGCTCTGAGCGATTCGGCAGTGAAAAGCAAATAGCAAATCCTTGCAATATTCACCATTTTCTGCGGAAAATGGTGAATTTTTTATAGAAATAGTTTTGAATTTTCACAATCCCGCAATCTTCCCCTTTTCGACCGCGCATTCGGTTCCTACGCCCCTACGGAGAGGAGTTTACGTTTTCCTATCAAGGGAAATGCGCAGGAAACGGGGGGTGCGGGGGATGCGGATGGAATCGGGGAGAAAATGGAAAAAGATGGAATTGTATAGGATTTATGAATGAATATTGAACGCGATATGCAGTTTCGGAATGTTTTTGGGAGGGGAAAGTTACGAAATTGTAATATTCAGGGGAAAATCAAGGATTTATCCTGTGGAAAATCCGAAACGGGCTGTGGACAAACCTGTGGAAAGTGTGCATAACCGCGTGTATAAACATTTGCGGCAGGTCGATTTGGATAAATCTGTAATTTCTATAGACAAAGGTTTCCGGCTGTGCTATCATAGGTTCATCTGAAATGAAAGGAGAATGCGAATATGTCTGTTTATCTGTGTGCATCGAATCGGAACCAGAATATGAGCCTTGCTCCTTTCGGGAATGTGCGGTAGAATTCTATCGTGCGGTGTTCTTGTGCGGCGCAGGCTTCGACTTGGGTCGTTTTTTTTGCAAAAAATGAAACGCAACCGATGATTGCTCCGCTTTCAACCGGCGGTTGCGCGGCAAAAACGAAATTTTAATGAATAGTTGATTGCTTTTCCCCCAATTTTGCGGTATGAATAAGCGGTATGCAAACGGGGAAACGGAAAGTAAATGCGTATGCCCTCGGGCATACGGAACATAGTTTGAGGTAATATATGAAAAAAATGCTTTTTTATCTGCGCCCCTATCGGAAACGGGTGTTTCTGGCCACGCTGGGCATTGCGGCGTCCACGGTCTGCGACCTGCTGCTGCCGTCCATCATGAGCGAAATTCTCAATAACGGCATTTATCGGTCGGATTTTAGCTACATCGCTGCGTGCTGCGGCGTGATGCTGTTGGTGTGCCTGCTCGGTCTGGGCACGCTGTTGCTGGGGCTTTGGAATGCCACCAAGGTGACGGCGGGCTTCTGCTCCGACCTGCGCAGTGCGGTTTTCCGCAAGGTCAGCGACATGAGCTTTGAGGAATTCGGCAAAATGGGAACCGCCGCGCTGGTGACCCGAACCACCCATGACGTGGGCACGGTTTCATGGGTGGCGTCCATGCTGGCAGGAACCGTCATCACCATACCCGTGCTGTTCTTCGGCGGTGTGTTCCTCGCAATGCGCAAGGATGTGACCTTGGCTCTGACCATGCTGGCGTTTCTGCCTGTGATTTTCGGCATTGTGATGGTCATCGGCAAGCGGGTTCTGCCCCTTTGGGAGAAATCCGACCGATATATCGACAAGCAGAATGACATCATGCGCGAACGGCTGCGGGGCATTCGGGTGATTCGGGCATTCAACGCCGAAAATAAGGAACACGGGCGGATCACCGCCGCCACGCGCACCATGGCGGACTACATCATTCAGGGCAACGTTGCCATGGGGCTGGTCACGCCGGCTGCTACGTTCCTGCTGAATTTGGCGGCGGTGCTGATTGTGTATATCGGCGGGTGGAAGCTGGAAACGAACAGCGGTCTGACCGGCGGCGACGTGTTTGCCGTGGTGCAGTATGTGTCGCTGGTTGCGGCAGGTGTGATTAACGGTGCTTTCTCCATCCTGATGTTTCCCCGTGCGAAGGTTGCCGCGGGGCGCATCGGGGAGGTGCTGGACACCCAAGGCATGGCCGACCCCGTTGCCCGTCAGGAGCTGAAGCTGAAAGGGGACATTGTGTTCAATCACGCCACGTTCCGCTATGACGGTGCGGCGGAGCCTGCCTTGCAGGACGTGACCATGCACATTCCGGCGGGGGAGAAGGTGGCGGTCATCGGCGGCACCGGCTCCGGCAAAACGACGCTGGTCAATCTCCTGCTGGGCTTTCGGATGCCCACGGAGGGAGAAATTCGCTTGGACGGAATTCCCACCGCTCGGCTCAGCCGCCGCTCCATGCGGGACAATATGAGCTGCGCCCTCCAAAAAGCCACCATCTATTCCGGCACCGTTCGGGACAACGTTGCCATGGGCAAGGAGGACGCTGCGGACGAGGAGATTCTCTCGGCTCTGGAAACCGCGCAGGCCATGGAATTCGTGTCGGGCTACGAGGAAGGCATCCACCATGTTATCAAGCAGGCGGGCAAGAATCTGTCCGGCGGACAGAAGCAGCGGCTGAGCATCGCAAGGGCACTGCTGAAAGACGCGCCCATTTACATTTTTGACGACAGCTTTTCCGCGCTGGATTTTCTCACGGAGGCGAACCTGCGGTCGGCTCTGTCCCGCTGTATCGGGGGAAAAACCCAAATCATCATCACCCAGCGCATCACCTCCGCTATGCACTGCAGTCTGATTTTCGTTCTGGACGGCGGAAAACTGGTGGACAGCGGCAGCCATGAGGAGCTGCTGGAAAGATGTCGGGTATATCGGGAAATCTATGCGTCCCAGACAGGAGGTTCCCATGAAAAAGAATAATCGGAAAGAAAATTCTCTTGTGCGGCTTGCCGCTATGACGAAGCCCATCGTTCACTGGCTGATTTTGGGTGCGGTGCTGGATATTCTGGCGGTGATCAGTGCCGTCATTGCACCGGAACTGATGGGGCAGCTTGTGCAGACCCTCTACGATTTCTGGGAGGCAGGCATCGGCGGCAATGTTCGGCAGACTTTGATTTCGCGGCTGATCGCGCTGGCGGTCACCTATGCCGCTATGAGCGCGTTCAGCTACCTGAATATGCTGCTGATGAGCAACGTGGTCACGCGGTTTTTCACCAGTGAAATTCGGATTCGGATTTCGGAAAAAATCACCCGTCTGCCGGTAAGCTATGTGGATCAGACACCGGTGGGGGATATTCTCAGCCGTATGATCAGCGATGTGTCCATTTTGGGCAACTACGTCCACGATATTTTCAACATTCTGGTTAAGGGTGGGTTCCAGATTCTGCTGATTGCCTTTGCCATGTTCCGAAAGGATTGGCGGCTTGCCTGCTTCGTGGTGGTGCTCACTCCGGCGTCCATCTGGCTGTCCATCAAAATCGCCGCCGTCAGCGAGAAGTATTTTGATTCCATGCTTGAGCTGGACGGGAAGCTGACGGAGCTGGCGGAGGAATCCTACACCAACCACCCCACCACAAAGGCGTACAATCTGGAGCATCGGCTCAATGAGCGGTTTGACGCCCTCAACAAAGAATTGGCGGCGGCTTCCCAGAAGGCGGATTTTGCCTCCTCCGTGGTTCAGCCCATTATCCGCCTGTGCAATTCCCTCGCCTACATTCTCATCAACCTCATCGGCGGATATCTGGCGGTGCGGCAGGGGGTGAGCGTGGGTACGGTGGTGACCATTGTGCTGTTCGCGCGGCAGTTTGCTGGTCCTCTGGAGCAGCTTTCCTCCGGCTTCGGGCAGATGAATCGGGTGAAAGCGGCGGCGAGCCGTGTGTTCACGATTTTGGATAAGGAGGAGGAGCCGACGGCATCCCGAGAGCCTAAGGACGCCGTTCGGGGGGAAGTGGAATTTTCTCACGTGGATTTTTCCTACGACCCCAAGCAGCCGCTGATTGAGGACTTGAATTTTACCGTTCGTCCCGGTCAGAGCGTTGCGATCGTCGGCCCCACAGGAGCCGGAAAAACCACCATCGTGAACCTGCTGATGCGGTTCTATGACATCGGCGGCACTATCCGTCTGGACGGCGAGGATATTTCCGCGCTGACGCGGGAATCGGTGCGGGAGCGGTTCGGCATGGTTTTGCAGGACACTTGGCTGTTTAAGGGAACCATTGCGGAAAATGTCGCCTACGGAAAGCCGGGAGCCACACGCGAAGAAGTGGAGGCGGTCTGCCGCCAAGCCTACTGCCACCGATTTATCCGCACCATGCCCATGGGCTATGACACGGTCATCAGCGAGGACACCACCAACCTCTCCGGCGGACAGAAGCAGCTCCTGACCATCGCCCGCGCGCTTTTGGCGGACAGACCGCTGCTGATTCTGGACGAAGCCACCTCCAACGTGGACACGCGGACGGAAATTTTGATTCAAAAGGCGATGGATAAGCTGATGGAAAATAAAACCAGCTTTGTCATCGCCCATCGGCTGAGTACCATCGTGGACTCCGACCTGATTTTGGTGCTGAATCACGGGCGGATCGTGGAGCAGGGAACGCACAAGGAACTGCTGGAGAAGAGGGGATTCTATCACACCCTTTACACCAGCCAGTATGCGGTATCGTAATATGGAACTGATTTATGCAGATGAAGCCATCGTTGTATGCGTCAAGCCCGCACGGGTGCTGTCCACGGACGAGACGGGGGGACTGCCCCAGCTTGTGCGACAGGCTCTGGGCGACCCGAAAGCCGATATCCGCACGGTGCATCGGCTGGATCGGGTTGTCAGCGGACTGATGGTGCTGGCGCGGAACCCTCAGGCGGCTTCGGAATTGTCCCGACAGATTCGGGAGAGGGAATTTCAAAAAGAATACCTTGCCGCCGTCCACGGGCATCCCGATAAATGCGCAGGCACGTTTCGGGATCTTCTGGGACGGGACAAGGCGAGAAGAATGACCTACATTGCCGATCAGATGGGCAAAGGCATTCAGGAGGCGGTGCTGGATTACGAGGTTTTGTCAGGCTCTGAGGAATTTTCCAAGGTTCGCATTCGCCTGCACACCGGCAGGACCCATCAAATTCGGGTGCAGTTTGCCTGCCGCGGACTGCCCATTGCGGGGGAGCGGAAGTATGCCGTTCTGAATGACCCCTGTGAAATCGCCCTGTGGTCATGCAAATTGGGCTTTTTCCATCCCGAAACCGGAGAGTGGACGGAATTTTCCAAAAATCCGCCGAAAGATTACCCGTGGACGGAATTTTGACAGCTGCCGCAGTCATTTTCACTCGGAACGCACACGATGGGGCAGCCACGGGCGGATACAGAATCCGCCCATACTGTGTTTTGCGAAATTTCAGACTGTTTCTGTAAAAAAATCCGCCGTTTTCGACTGAAAGCGGCGGATTTCTCAATTATTTACAATTTATCATTCGCGGTCGGGACGGCGATTTTATACCGATTGGACATCCCGCTTCTCAAATCCGAGCCGTCCTGCGAGCATGAGTACGGCGGCAATGACCGTCAGGGTTCCCAAGGGCAGAATTTCCGGCTTGTCCACGGGAAGCTGGGGGACATAGTAGAACGGGCTGAGGGCTTTGAGCCATTTGGGCAAATCCAGCATCCGTCCGAGAAAACAGGTGAAGAACGAAAATCCGAAATATCCCCACACCGCTGCGGTGAATTTGGGGAACCAACCTATCAAAAACACCGCCAAGCCGATCATTACCCAGATGGCGGGCACATAGACGAGGATGGATTTCAGGAAAAAGGAGAGGGGAATCGACTCTTCCAGCACCGCCTGCGCCGCAGCATACAGCCCCAAAGCGGCGGCAACCTCCAATAAAACCGTGGTATTCACCGCAAGCATCTGAAAACTCCGCAGATAATCCGTCCGAGAAACGGGACGGCTGAGGACATATTCCAGTCTGCCGCTTTTTTCTTCTCTCTGCATTTTCAAGACCGCGGAAACCACCGGCGCGATGCACAGCAGAGAGAGAATGGAGTTTACCATGGACACGAACATCATCGCCGCAGAATAGTCCCCGTTTATCCCCATAATCTGCTGATATAGGGGAGATTCTGCCACAAATGTTTCGATATCGCCCAAAACCGCGCCGTAAGCGGCGGCGAACACAAACATCACCGCAAGCCACATCAGCAGAGAATTTTTCAGCAGACGCAGCGACAGCCCGAACGGGGAGGACAGGCTCTTGGGGGCGTTTTTTCTGCCGGATTTTGCGGGAATATAGCCCTGCCCAAAATCCCGATGGGCGTTGAGGATAAAAGCGGCGGCTGCAAGGACAGCGGCTTCCGCGAGGAGGACAAAAACGGGATAAATTTTATCGGCGGTAAACACCTCCGTCCGCTGAATCAGCCCCAGAGGGCTGAGGACGGACAGCGTTTCATTCCCCATATCCCCCACGGCGCGGAGGAGGTACATCGCCCCCATCACACCCAGAGAGCAGCCCGTGGCTCCCCGAGAGGTGGCGCAAAGCTGGCTGAAAACGGCGGCAACCCCCGCAAACACCAGCCCAATCATCATCATGGTAGCTCCGTAGATGGCGCATCCCCCGAACGTCAGGGACGCTTCTCCCACCATGGCGATGCCCAGCCAGTGCAGAATGCCGATGGCGGTGTTGACCGTCACGGCGGTGAGCAGAGCCGAGGACAGTCCGGACAAACGGCCTACCGGCAGCGCCGCGAGAAATTCCCGACAGCCGTTTTCTTCATCGGTGCGGGTGTGGCGAACCACCAGAAAAATGTTCATCACTGCCGAGGCGATGGCAACCCACTGGAACATACAGTTGGCGTACATGGCTCCCACGGTGTAGTTTTCCGCGCCGTAGACAGGTCCCATCATCGCCACGATGCCGGGGTTATTGAGGGTGATTGCCAGAGCCTGACGGGCGGCGTCGTCAAACATTTTCCCCATGCCCAGTGCCAAACCCACGGAAAACAGGCTCAGACCCAAAATCCAGAGGGTTGAGTTGACCCTTTCCCGTTTCAGGGCAAAGCGGAACAGCTTTCCCGTGTTATGAAAGGCGTTCATTCTTGTCCCCCCTCCTTATTATAGTGCCGCAGGAACAAGTCCTCCAAGGTGGCGGGTGCGCTCTGAATTTTCGTCACGCCGAAGGGCAGGAGATAGGAAAGGATGCGTTCGGTTTCCTTGGAGTCCCCGTGAAAGGTCAGAACATTTCCCTTTCGCACCGCGTCGGAAACGCCGGCAACGGTTTCAATACCCGTGACAGGCAGACGGGTTTCCACGGTCATGGTGGTGCCGGTGAGATGGCGAAGCTCCGAAAGGGTGCCGGTTTCCACCAATTTTCCCTCCCGAATGATGCCCACGCGGTCGCAGATCCGCTCCACCTCGGAGAGAATGTGGCTCGACAGGAGGATGGTTTTGCCCTTGGCTTTTTCTTCCTCTACGCAGGACACGAACACCTGCTCCATCAGCGGGTCAAGTCCCGTGGTTGGCTCGTCCAGAATCAGCAGGTCGGCATCGGCGGCAAAGGCGGCAACCAGAGCCACTTTCTGACGATTGCCCTTGGAATAGGTGCTGCATTTTTTGGAGGGGTCAAGCTCGAACAGGCGGATGTATTTTTCGCGGGTTTCGGGGGTGCCTTTGCCTTGCAGGCGCATGAACAGATCGATGACCTCGCCGCCGGTGAGACTGTCCCAGAGGTTCATTTCTCCGGGAACGTATGCCACGCGCTTGTGGATTTCCACGGCGTCCTTCCACGGGTCCAGCCCGAAGATTTTGGCATTGCCCTCGGTGGGTTTCAGAATTCCCAGCAGCAGGCGGATGGTGGTGGTTTTTCCCGCGCCGTTGGGTCCGATGTAGCCGAACACCTCGCCCTGCCGGAGCTGTAGGTTTACATGGTCAAGGGCGGTGAATTTGCCGAATTTTTTGGTTAAATCCTTGGTTTCCAAGCATAAATGTTCCATAATCACTTCTCCTTATATTCTTCCCGATATAAATTCTGCTTCAGCAGGTTCAGACATTGTGTAAATTCCGCCTGCATTTCGTCCAGCATTTCGGGACATAGGTTGCAGGCGGTGCTGACGAAGCCATCGCTGTAGCGGTTGAGGAGCTTCAGCACCAAAACAGGGTCAACGCCCTCCTTGAATTTAGAAACGTCCCCGTTGGTGAACACCACGTTGGTGCGGAATGTCATCCCGCTTTGCAGGAGCTCGTCGATCTCCGGACGCACTTCTGCGTCGGTTTCCCCGTACAGCCCCATGAGAAATGCAAGCAGATTGGGATATTTTTTCAGGGTTGCCACCTTGCAGGCGGTGAGATTGTCCAGCTTGTCGAAAATGTCCGTCAATTTCGGGTCGTATTGTTCCCGAAACGCCGACATCAGGGTGGAAAATGCCTTGTTTGCCAGAAATAGGTACAGATTTTTCTTACTTCCGAAATAGTGGAACAGCATCGCCTTGGAAATTCCGGCTTGCATGGCGATGTCGCCGGTGGACACCTTTTTGTAGCCCAGCTTCCCGAAACAGAAAAATCCCGCCTCGGTGATGCTTTTCTGCTTTTCCTCCGGCAATGCCAGAAATTTTTCCAATTTCTCCCCTCCTTTGCGTTCATAAACCGAATCGGTTTATGCCATTGTATCACGATAAACCGATTCGGTCAATACAAAAAGCAACAATTTTTCTCTTGACACGGCGGCGGTATAATAGGTTTAAGAAGATGAACGTAAGGAGGGCGTATGAGCAAACGAACTTTTGAGATTTTGTCTGCGTGTATTCCCGTTTTTACCATGCTGCAGGACGAAAACCGCCAGCAAATTTTGATGCTGCTGTTTGACAGAAAGGAAATGTCCGTGACCGAGCTGACCTTGCAGCTTTCTCTGTCCCGTCCGGCGGTTTCTCACCACCTGAAGCTGCTGCTGGACAGCAAATTGGTGGAGGTCACGAAAAACAGCAAGGAACGTCGGTATCGCCTGAGCATGGATCACGCTTTGGAGCAGCTGCAATCGCTGATTTCGTCCATCCAAGAGGACAAAAAAAGATTGCCGGAGTGACCGGCGATTCTTTTTTCAATATCGGGTTTATAAGATTAAACTCATAAACACATTAGGAGGAACTATCAAATGGCTGACAAATCAATCGCATTGGTCACAGGGGCAAACGGCGGTCTGGGCAAGGAATTTGTCAAACTGCTGCTTAACGAGGACGGCGTGGAAGAAATTTGGGCGATTGCCCGCAATGAGGAGAAGCTTGCCGGACTGGTTTCGGAATTCGGGTAGAAAATTCGCACATTTTCTCTGGATTCATCCGACAGAACCTGCATTTCTCAGGTGAAAACCGCGCTGGACGAGGGAGATGTCACCGTAAAATATCTGGTGAACAACGCGGGCTTCGCCAAATTCTGCGCCTACGACGATATCAACTGTGTTTTGAGAATTCGGAAAAAATGTATTTGCTTCACTTCCCTGATAATACACAGGAAAGTGAAACTGTATGCTCTTTAATATCTGTCCGTTTTCCAAAGGCTCCGGATAAATTTCAATTCGTTTGATAAAGCTGTTTAGAAATTCCTTCTTCTCTACCTCTGTGAACTCATCATACATTATATCAAATAATTCAAGGAATTCATACACCCTCTCTTGCGAAATCTGTTGTTCCCGAATACCCTGAATCTGCATTTGTACAGTTTCCAATGAAGCATTTGCCTCAGCAATCTCATCATATAATGAGTCAATACGATTTTGCATATCATTATATTTTTCTTCGTAATACTTGTCTGAGTAATCCAAGCGGTCTATCTGATTCCCCAGTCTTTCTTTTGCTGCTTTCAGTTGCCTGATATTTGTTTCGAGGGCGGCTTCTTCTGTCTTATAGGTTTCCAAATCCACACTGACCTCCAGCTTTTCCTTTATGGCTTTGTCAAACTTAGAATTTCTAACGATATGCTTGATGACCTCTAATACTGCATCGTTGACTTTATCCTGATGGATTTGCTTTTTATAAGTACATTTGTGTCCATCATATTCCAAACGATGTTTGCAGGCATAGTACCAATAATCTCTGTAAAAACTACCGTCTTTTTTTCGTTTACGGTTGACACTCCCATACAGAGCCGCCCCACATTCGGGACATCGTAAAATTCCTGATAAAAGGTGCTGATGTTCTACACTGTAAATCTTCTCGTTTTTTACACCCGTCTTTTTTCGTTTTTCTCTCGCTAACAGCCAGTCTTCCTCACTGATAATGGCTTCGTGTATTCCGTCATAAACAGGATATTCGTCTTGCTTTACTATATGGTATTGGCTTCGGCTTCCCTGTACCTTTTCTGTCTTTCTTCTGCCAAATGCAATTTTACCGCAATATATCGGGTTGTCTAATACGATTTTTACAAAGTGTGCGGTAAATGCGTCTAATGTTCCGTTTTGGCGTTTCTTTTTTACATAACCCTGTCGATTCAAATATTTTGCAACCGTACACGCACCCATTGTCGTATGAATGAACTTATCATAGATGACACGAATTACATCAGCTTCATCTTCCGCAATTTTTAATTCTCCATCTACAAGCTGATAGCCGTATGGTGCAAATCCACCATTCCATTTACCCTCTCTTGCCTTTTGCTTTCTGCCCTCCATTGTCTGCACTAAAATGTTTTCACGCTCAATCTCGGCTACGGCAGAAAGAACGGAAATCATCAGTTTTCCGCTGTCCTTTGAACTATCAATGCCGTCCTCCACACAGATAAGATTCACTCCATAGTCCTGCATTTGCTGTAATGAATTTAATACATCTGCCGCATTTCTTCCGAATCGTGATAATTTGAACACCAGCACAAAATCAACGCTTTCCTTTCCCGATGCAATGTCGTTCAGCATTTGTTGAAATTCCAATCTTCCCTCAATACTCTTGCCGGATTTTCCCTCGTCCGAATATTCTCTAACCACTGTAAAATCCTGAAATTCCGCATATTTTCTAAGCTTATCCTTTTGTGCTTCAAGGCTGAAGCCGTCCACCTGCATAGACGTTGATACTCGTGTATAAATATAACAGCTTTTCTTCTTCATACAAATCTCTCCTCTATAAAATTCTATACTTGTATTTTAATTTGATTTCTTTACTTAATCCAATGTGTGACCGGAAAAGGGGGGCTGTGTCTATGCCCCTTTTCTGAAATGCTTTTTCTTACCACACTGATGTTCCGGAAAAATCTCCATCACATAAGCTCCCGTTAAAACTCTATATTGGGAACCATATTTCAAATACATACGAGCCATAAAATCAATAAAACGGTCATATTCTGCCTGTTCTACTTTCTCATCATTTAATTCCATACCTATCTGCCCCTTTCTTCTCGATTTTTCTGTCTTTGCTTTTGCCATTTTTCAAGCAGCTTCACAATAACCTCCGACATATCTTTTGATGTGTAATTCTTTGGAAAATACTTGCGTATATCCTCCGTCATAAATCGCACCTGTTCTTTTTGGTTAGCTTTTTCTTCACTCATTACCGCATAAATCACATCTCGCCCTAAGCGGCATTGCCTTGACAGAGAGCGCAATCTCTGTGCCTGTGATAATGACGGTGTAGCGTCTAAATATTCCATTTCAAAGAGCAATGCCTGTTGCTGTTCTTTAGTAAGATAGGACAACTCCACAGCCGGAGTGAATGCAATTCTGCCCTCATC